>WNFR01001569.1_pt1 | contig 23865 bp, 28 predicted proteins | sample 5400221 | NCBI WGS metagenome assembly WNFR01 (sample SAMN13153357, study PRJNA577476) | soil metagenome | isolation source: 40 cm soil under Madrone tree | place: USA:California | collected 2016-06-14 | reverse complement strand
GAAAACAACATTGTCGATCTTTTTCGCAAGCGAGCGTTCTGCAATCGCTTTGCCGATCTTTGCCGCTGTCACGCGATTGGCCGCGGCCTTACTTTGGCCGAGCAACGAACGTTCCGTTGTTGACGCGGCGGCCAGCGTCCGCCCGGCGCTATCGTCCACGACCTGCGCGTAGACGTGTTTACCGGAAAAGTAAACGGCTAGCCGGGGACGCTCCGTAGTGCCTACAACTTTTTTCCTGATCCGTTTATGAACGCGCTGACGCGCGACCGTACGAGTTGTGGTCGCCATACTTATTGAACGGTCTTGCCTTCTTTGCGGCGAATTTGTTCGCCGGCGTAGCGCACGCCTTTGCCCTTGTACGGCTCCGGCGGATAAAAACGCCGGATGTCCGCGGCCACCTGGCCGACTAATTTTTTGTCAATCCCCTGGATGGTGAGCTTCGTGCCATCGGCCACTGTAATTTTGATTTCCTTGGGAATGGGAAACAAAATCGGGTGAGAGAATCCCAAGCTTAAATTGAGTGTCGCCCCTTGCACGGCAGCCTTAAAGCCAACTCCTTCGATCTCGAGCTGCTTGCTGAAACCTTCGCTGACGCCCTGCACCATGTTGTGAACGAGGCTGCGTGAAAGCCCGTGCAACGCTTTCACGCTACGTGTCTCCGCATCTCGCATCAGCGAAACGCGATTGTCCTTCACGCTTCCTTTGATGTCGCGCGGTAGCCTCCAGCTCAGCTTTCCCTTCGGTCCTTCCACGGAAACGGCGCCCTCATTGTCGATGCTGACTTTCACCTTGTCGGGAATCTCAACTGCTTTGTTTCCGATTCGTGACATAAAAATTTTACCAAACGTAGGCGAGCAGCTCGCCGCCCGCTTTTTGTTTCTTGGCTTCGCGTCCCGACAGCACGCCGCGCGACGTGGAAAGGATCGCCACCCCCATTCCACCGAGCACGCGCGGGACTTCATCCGCGCCGACGTAACGGCGCAAGCCCGGACGGCTCACGCGCCGCAAGCCGGTGATCGCGCTCGACCGGTTCACAATTTTATTTGTCACTTTGATGCGCGGATGCGCCGCGGTCGTGTCAATCGAGTATTCCGAGATGTAACCTTCGTCCTTCAAAATGCGGACAATCTCGGCCTTGATCTTCGAGTACGGAATGAACATGTCGATCTTTTGCGCGTGAGCCGCGTTGCGGATGCGCGCGAGAAGGTCAGCAATGGGATCAGTGACAGTGCTCATGAAAATCAGGCGGTTGGCTGCGCGGCGGGCTTCCTGGCCCGGTCGCTGAACGGCATTCCCATTTCGCTCAGGAGCGATTTGGCTTCCTCGTCCGTCCGCGCGGTTGTGACGATAGTAACATCAAATCCGATGTTGCGCTTGATTTTATCGAGCTCGACCTCGGGAAAAATCGACTGATCGGAAACCCCGAGCGTGTAGTTGCCATGTCTGTCAAAACAGCGCGGTGACACTCCCCGAAAATCTCGGATGCGCGGCAGGGCCGCTTTAATAAAGCGCTCGAGAAATTCATACATCCGCTCGCCACGCAGCGTCACCTTCGCGCCGATCGCCTGGTCTTTGCGCAATTTGAAATTCGAAATGCTTTTCTTGGCACGCGTTTCGACCGCGCGCTGGCCGGTGATCAACGCGAGTTCCGCCTTCGCCTCCTCCAGCGCCTGCTTCACGTCCGATTGCGAGCCGACCGACGTGTTGATCACCACCTTCTCCACCTTCGGTACCTGGTGAACATTCTTATAGCCATGCTGTTTTTGCAGCGCTGGCATCACGCGGTCTTTGTAATCGCGGTAAAATTCGTTCTCCATTTACGCCGCCTTCTTCTCCGCCTTTTTCGCGGCTTGTTTCTTTTCCTTCTTCTCAGTCTTGGTCTCGCGTTCAACCAGTTTCACATTCGAAATGTGGATCGGCCCTTCCCGCTCCGCGATCTTGCCGCTCGGATTATCCTGCGACTTGCGCAAATGTTTCTTAATAATGCGCACGCCTTCGATCAAAACCCGCTGCTTTTTCGGCAGCACTTCCAGCACTTTGCCGGACGAACCACGAAAGTTTCCGGAGATGACCTCGACCTGGTCCCCTTTTTTAACGTGAAACTTGATCCGGTTCATAAAACTTCCGGAGCGAGCGAGACAATTTTCATAAAATTTCGCTCGCGCAATTCGCGCGCGACCGGTCCGAATATGCGGGTGCCACGCGGGTTCAAATCTTTGTCGATGATGACAATCGCGTTATTGTCGAAGCGCAGGAGCGACCCGTCGTCACGTTTGATCGGTTGCTTAGTACGAACCAAAACTGCGCGCACGACTTCGCCTTTTTTGACCGTGCCGGTCGCGCTCGCTTCTTTTACGTTGGCTGTGATCACGTCGCCGATCCCGGCGTAAAGGGTCGACTTCCCGATCACGCCGATCATCGTCGCCATGCGCGCGCCCGTGTTGTCGGCCACATCCAGTTTGGATCGAAGTTGTACCATAAGATCGAGAGCTACTTTTGAAGCACCTCCAGCAAACGCCAGCGCTTCAGTTTGCTCAGCGGCCGCGTTTCCATGATGCGCACCGTGTCGCCGGTTTTGGCCTTGTTCTCCTCATCATGCGCGTAAAACTTTTTCATCTGCTTGACGATTTTCCCGAACCGCGGATGCGGCACGCGTGTGACGGTACGCACGACAATCGTCTTGTTCATGCTGCTCGAAATGACCTGGCCGGTGCGCGTCTTGCGAGGAGCGCGCGTAAATCGCGCCGGAAGCGGCGGCGGCTGTGCCGTCGATTGTCGATCTTGTGATTGTTGATCTTGTGATTGTTGATCTTGCTCAGCCATAAATTACTTTTTATTCGCCTCTTTGGCGCGCTTTGAAAGCACGGTCTCGATGCGCGCGACGTCGCGCCGCACCAAACGCAACCGGCTTGGCTGTTCGAGCTGCCCGCTCTGCTGCTGCAAACGCAGATGTAGACTCTCCTGACGCAAATCGCGTTTCTTGGTCAGTAACTCGTCCGTGCTCATTTCAACGATCTCTTTGATTTTCATGGTTCGTTAAGCGGCGGCGACGTGGTGCCGGCTGAGAAATTTCGTGCGCACCGGCAATTTATCCGCTGCCAGTCGAAGAGATTCGCGCGCGACCGATTCCGTCACGCCGTCGAGCTCAAACAAAATGTTGCCCGGTCGCACCGTGGCCACCCAATATTCGGGCTGGCCTTTGCCTTTGCCCATGCGCGTTTCGGGTGGACGTGCCGTCACCGATTTATCCGGAAAAATGCGGATCCATAATTTGCCTTTGCGTTTCATGTTGCGAGTAAGCGCCACCCGCGCGGCTTCGAGCTGCGTGTTCGTGATCCAGGCGCGCTCGAGTGTTTGCAAACCGAACTCGCCAAAGTCGATCCTGAGATTGCGCGACGCCGTCCCCTTGCGGCTTCCCCGCTGGGACTTGCGATACTTTACGCGTTTGGGCATCAACGGCATAAATTTTCTCCTTAAACCTCAGCCGGTTCCGCGGGCGGCGGCGGCGGAAGTGATTGTGGCGCAGCCGCTTCTGTCGGAGCTTCCTCCTTCTTGCAGATCCAGCACTTTACTCCAATTTTGCCGTAAACCGTGTTGGCTTCGGCGAATCCGTAATCGATTCCCGTTCGCAAAGTGTGCAGTGGAACCTTGCCTTCGCGATACCATTCCGAGCGCGAAATCTCCGCGCCGTTCAACCGGCCTGAACTGCGCAAACGAATTCCCTGCGCGCCAAAATCCATCGCCGTCTGCACGGCTTTCTTCATCGCCCGGCGATACGCGATGCGCCGCTCAATTTGCAGGGCAACATTTTCCGCGACCAGTTGGGCGTCCAGTTCCGGTGTTTTGATTTCCTGGATGTCGATTTTGATCTGCTTGCCCTGCGCCATTTTGGAAATTTCTTCGGTCATCTTCTCAATCTCGGCGCCTTTGCGACCGATCACGATGCCAGGACGCGCTGTGTGAATGGTAACGCGAATGGAGTTCCACGCGCGCTCAATCACAATTTTCGCGACCGCGGCGAACTGCAATTTCTTCTTCACGTAATTGCGGATCTCGAGATCGCTGTGCAAAAACGCCGGTAACTCCTGCGGCGATGCGTACCAGCGCGAGCGCCAGTCGCGGTTCACACTGAGCCGAAAACCGATCGGATTAACTTTTTGTCCCATAAAAAATTATTTCTTTGCTTTTCCTTTGCCGCTCTTCTTCGGCTTCGTCGCTTTCTTGCCGGCGCTACTTGTCGATCTCTCCGCCGTTTCGCCGGCTTTCGTTTCCTTCTTCGCTTCTTTCTTTTCCTGTTCGCGTTTCGCCTTCCGCGTCTCGCGTGTTTCAATTTCAATCTCGTCGCTCAAAACGATGCGGATGTGACTGGTGCGCTTCAAAATGCGGCTGCCGCTTCCCCGCGCCCGCGCCATCATCCGCTTCATCGTCGGCCCCTCGCCCACAACCGCTTCCTTCACGACAAGACCGTCGGCTTTCAGGTTTGCGTTGTTCTCCGCGTTCGCAACCGCACTCTTCAGCGTTTTACCAATGAGAAACGCGGCTTTCTTCGGCGTAAACGCGAGCAGGTCGAGCGCAGCCGAGACCGGCAGTCCCTGGATCTCGCGCGTGACTTCGCGCACCTTGAACGGCGAAATCCGCGCATACCTGTATATCGATCTAACTTCCATTTATTTTAAACTCACACTCGAGCGGGCATCCACCTGGAGGCGGTCGCCCACTTTTATTTTCTCTTTTGCAGAATCCATTTCTTGAATCACCGCTCCGCAAATTTTCTGTCGGACATCGACCACCCGCACCGTAGCAATCTTTCGCTCCCCCCGCATCACCCGCAGCGGCATTCCAATTTTCACGCCTTGCTTTTCGCCGAGGTTGCCGACCACGAACGACCATTCGTCCTTCACGCTGATCACGCTGCCATCCATCAAATTCGGCTGCGCCGATTGCGGAGGCGCACTTGTCGATCTTGCCATAAGCGTATTCGTGCCGCGCAATTGCGCCTCCAAATCCATGCGCGCCTGCGGATCGCCGCCCTGCGAAGTTTTCAAATATCGCAGCATCGCTTCGTTCAGCCGCAGCATCTGATCGCGATACTCGTCGCGCTCTTTTTGGGCCAACTGCAAATCGCTCACCGCGGTCAGGAGACGTTGTTCGATTTTTGCTCGATCTTTGTTCGCTGAAGCCAGACCGAGCGCTTCCATGCGCAACTGCAAATCGGAAAACTTGCGCCGAAACAATTCCGCTTCGGCATTCGATTCCGCCAGGCTGCTCGTCAACGTCCTGACCGATTCCTGCTCAATCGACAATTGCCGACGCAGTTCTTCATTCTGCGCGAGCAATGCGACCGAGGTTATCCCTCCCTCGCGGGATTCCGCATTTTCAACTTTTTTGGATTCTGACAAAGAACTATCCCCCTGCGCCGCCAGCCCTCGAGCCAACGTTACGCAGCCCAAAACTACAAAAATTATTCTCACCTATTTCGCCACCTTTGCGGTGTGCGAACCGTGCTTCTTAAACACACGCGTCGGTGAAAATTCGCCGAGCTTATGACCGACCATGTTCTCGGTCACAAAAACGGATTGGAAAATCTTTCCGTTATGAACCAAAAACGTGTGGCCGACAAAATCCGGCGTCACCATCGAGCGCCGCGACCAGGTCTTGATCGGTTTCTTCGCGCTCGCGTTGTTCATCTTGTCGATCTTCTCCAGAAGATGCGACTCGACGAAGGGCCCCTTTTTCAACGATCTAGACATAAAATCAAATGCTAACTTTTCTTTTTCGAACGGCGACGCTCGAGAATGAACCGGTCACTCGGCTTGTGTTTGCTGCGTGTTTTAAATCCTTTCGCCAGTTGTCCCCACGGACTGACCGGATGATGGCGTCCGCCGCCGCCCTTTGATTTTCCCTGGCCGCCGCCCATTGGATGATCGATCGGGTTCATCGCCATACCGCGGACATGCGATCGTCGGCCTTTCCAGCGCGTGCGTCCGGCCTTGCCGCTCGCCACGTTCATGTGATCAACATTGCCAACCTGCCCGATTGTCGCATAGGCGTTCTCGTGAATGCGGCGAATTTCGCCGGAAGGCATTTTCACCAGCGCGTAACCGCCCTCGAGATTGTTCAGCGTCGCTTGCTGGCCGGCACTGCGTGCAATCTGCCCGCCGCGACCTGGCGCCAGTTCGATGTTGTGAATGTTTGCGCCGAGCGGAATTGAACGAAGGGGTAAAGCATTTCCCACATCCGGCGCGACGTCGTCGCCCGCGGCGACTGTCGATCCAACGTGCAATCCGTCGGGCGCGAGAATGTAACTCAGCTCACCGTCGGTGTATTTAATAAGAGCGATCCGGGCGGAGCGGTTCGGATCGTACTCAATGCCGAGCACTTCCGCAGTCACACCGCGCTTTCGTCGTTTGAAATCGACCTTGCGATAATTCTGTTTGTGTCCGCCGCCAATGTGACGCGACGTAAGCCGTCCATTATTATTGCGGCCGCCGGTCTTTTTCTTTGGCTCAACAAGACTTTTGGCCGGCTTCCACTTCGTGATCTCCTCGAAAGTAGGCAACGACTTGAAGCGAAGCGTCGGCGTGAGTGGGCGAAAGTTCTTTAAAGCCATAAACTAAACGAGATCGATCTTCTCGCCTTCCTTCAAGGTGACGATCGCCTTTTTCCAGTGCGCCTTGCGCCCGTAATCGGCGCGGCGTTCGCGCTTTTTTTTGCCGGCATAATTGCACGTGTTAACATCGACAACCTTCTTTTGGAACAAGCGCTCAATCGCGCTCTTGATCTGAATCTTGTTCGCGCGCGGACTGACGCGGAAGACGTACTTGTTCTGCTTCTCGCTCAGCAGCGTCGATTTCTCCGTCAACGAGGCGGTTTCAATGATGTCGTATGGCTCGTTCATTTTCCGTTTGTCCTCTCCGCCAATTTTTCGAGCGCCTTTTGCGTGACCAGGATTTTGTGAAAGGCGAGCAACTGCTCTGTGTTCACATCCGAAGCCGTGGCCAGCCTGACCGACTTCACGTTGCGCGCAGACTTGGAGGTGTTCGCGTCAAATGAATCTGAAATGAGCAGGACCTTTTGCGCGTCCGTCGATTTCTTTAAGATCGACATGAACGATTTGGTTTTGATTTCCGGAACGACGAACTTATCGATCATCAAAACGTCGCCGGCTTTGATCCGTTCGCTGAGCGCTTTTTGAAACGCGAGACGCCGCGTGGCTTTTGAAACTTTCTTGGAATAATCGCGCGGCTTCGGGCCGAACACGACGCCGCCCCCGCGCCAGATCGGCGACGATTTGTAACCGGCACGGGCACGGCCGGTCCCTTTCTGCCGCCACGGCTTCGCGCCGGACAAATCGACTTCCGCTTTCGTTTTTGTATTCGCGGAACCGGACCGCCGTGCCGCGCGCATCGCCACAACTGCGTCGTGCATGGCTTGGGTACCGCGGCCGTCGTCGATCATGTCGATCTTAGCTTCCTTAGCCGCGGCTTTGCTTAGAACTTTCGCGCTCATTTCTTCGCTTCGGCTGGTTTCTTGAGCGCGGGACGCACAACGACGTAGCTCCCGTTTGGTCCCGGGACCGCGCCGCTAATTAAAATTACTTTCTCGGCTTCGCGCACTTGCATGACCTTCAGGTTTTGCACAGTCACGCGCTCATCGCCGAGATGCCCGGGCATGCCCTGGTTTTTCCAAATCCGCCCTGGCGTGGAACGATTGCCGACTGCCCCGATACGCCGGTGCGTTTTCGACCCGTGCGCCGCGCCTTGTCCGTGAAAGTTGTGCCTCTTCATCACGCCTTGAAAACCTTTTCCCTTCGATCGACCCGTCACATCGACAAAATCGCCGGGCTGAAATTGCGTGACGCTCAAATTGATTTCGGCCTCCGGAAGATCGAGATGGAGCCGGAATTCCCGCACGAATTTTTTCGGCTCCGAACCCGCCTTCTTGAATTCGCCGAGCAATTGTTTTGTGACGCGCGATTCCTTTTGCGTGCCGAAGCCGACTTGCACGGCCGAGTAGCCGTCGTTCTCCCCTGTCAAGCGGCGCAGCAAAACGTTATCGCCCGCTGCGATCACGGTCACCGGATGAAGCCGGCCATTGGCGTCGTAGACGCTGGTCATGCCGATTTTCTGTCCAAGTAACCCGATGCTCATGATGTCGATCTTGTGAAATTCTCAAGCGGCTAAATCTTAATCGTAATATCCACGCCCGCAGGCAAATTTAACTTCTTCAGTTCGTCCACTGTCTTCGCCGTCGGGTCAATGATGTCGAGCAGCCGCTTGTGCGTGCGAATTTCAAATTGGTCCATCGATTTCTTGTCCACGTGCGGCGAGCGATTCACGGTAAACTTCTCGATCAATGTCGGCAGCGGAATCGGCCCGGCCACGCGCGCGCCGGTCCGCTTGGCTGTCTCGACAATGTCGATCGCGGATTGGTCGAGCATTCGATGATCGAAAGCCTTCAAACGAATGCGGATGCGCTGGCCGTTGGTCATTTGCTCTCCTTTTGGTCGAGAATGGCCGCGACCAGGTTCTGCGGCACGGGCTGAAAATGCGATGGCTCCATTGAATAGCTGGAGCGGCCCTTGGAAAGTGAGCGGATCGCGGTCGCGTAACCGAAAAGTTCGGCGAGCGGCACTTCCGCGTGAATGATGGCGAGATGTCCGCGAGTCTCGATGCTGTTAATGCTGCCCCGCCGGCGGCTCAAATCGCCGCAGATGTCGCCCTGAGATTCTTCCGGCGTGATGTTTTCGACCTTCATGATCGGTTCGAGCAGAATCGGTTTGCCCTGTTTGAAACCGTCTTTCATCGCAAAGATCGCCGCCAGTTTGAACGCGAGCTCGTTCGAATCAACTTCGTGGAAGCTTCCGTAAACGATGTCCACTTCAACATCGACAACCGGATAACCGCCGAGCACGCCGTTGAGAATCGCCTCGTCGATCCCCTTCTTGACCGCCGGGATATATTCGCGCGGAATAACGCCGCCGACGATTTTGTTTTCGACCACCAGTCCTGTGCTGCGACTGCCCGGACGCAGGTCGACTTCAACGTGGCCATACTGACCGCGACCGCCGGATTGCTTGATCAGTTTCCCCACGCCGTGCGCGTTCGTCGTGATCGTTTCACGATACGCGATCTGCGGTTTGCCGGCGTTCGCGTCCACTTTGAACTCGCGGAACATGCGGTCGCGAATGATTTCGAGGTGCAGCTCGCCCATGCCGGCGATAATCGTCTGGCCGGTATCTTCATGCGTGTAAACCCGAAAGGTCGGATCCTCTTCCGCGAGTCGTTGCAACGCGATTGCCATTTTTTCCTGGTCCAATTTTGTTTTTGGCTCAATCGCCATGGAAATAACCGGATCGGGAAACGTCGGCGGTTCGAGCAGGATTGGATGATCCTCGTCACACAACGTGTCGCCCGTAGTGATGTTTTTGATTCCGACGATGGCGGCGATGTCGCCTGAGTAGCACGTCTCGATGTCCTCGCGTTTGTCCGCTTGAATTTGAATCAAACGCGAGATGCGTTCGCGTTTGTTCGTGCGCGGATTATAAACCGTGTCGCCCTTACTCAGCGTGCCGGAGTAAACGCGGAAGAAAACGAGTTTGCCGACAAACGGATCGCTCCATAATTTAAATGCGAGAGAACAGAATGGCGCGTTGTCGTCCGTCGGCGCCTCCATCGGCTCGTGGGTGTCGGGCTCCATCCCCTTGGCCGGCGGAATGTCGAGCGGGCTCGGCAAATAATCGACCACGGCATCGATCAAGTACTGGATTCCCTTGTTCTTCAAGGCAGAGCCGCCAACGACTGGAACGAATTTGTTCGCGATCGTCTGCCGGCGAATGCCCGCTTTCAAAAGCTCCGGCGTAACTGGTTTCTCTTCCAGCACAGTTTCCGCAACTTCGTCGTCGAGATTTGAAATTTGCTCGACCAGATCGTGATAAGCCTTGTCGACAAGATCGACATATTCTTTCGGCACGTCCGCCAATTCATAGGTCGATCCAAGCTGGTCGCTGTCGGAATAAATGACCGCCTTCTTGTTAAGGACATCGAGCTGGCCCTTGAGCTGATCTTCCCTGCCCAGCGGAATCAACACCGGCCACGCGTTCGCGCCGAGTTTCTTGTGCATGCTCTCGATCGACATCTTAAAATCGGCGCCGACTCGGTCCATTTTGTTGATGAACGCAATGCAGGGCACGTTGTATTTGGTCGCCTGCCGCCAGACCGTTTCCGACTGCGGCTGCACGCCGGCCACGCCGTCGAACACCGCGATCGCGCCGTCCAGCACGCGCAACGAGCGTTCCACTTCGGCTGTAAAATCGACATGTCCCGGCGTGTCGATGATGTTGATGCGCTGCTTGATTCCTTCGAAAATTTTGTAAACGCCTGCTTCCTTTGGTTGCGCCCACGCGCAGGTGGTCGCGGCTGAAGTAATCGTGATGCCGCGCTCACGTTCCTGGTCCATCCAGTCGGTCACGGTCGTGCCTTCGTGCACCTCACCCATCTTGTGAATCATTCCCGTGTAAAACAAAACGCGCTCGGTCAGCGTCGTCTTGCCGGCGTCGATGTGAGCGGCGATGCCGATGTTGCGTGTCCGCTCGAGCGGGAATTTGCGATTCGGGGAATTCGGATTCTTCGCGCCCGCGGCTGATTTTTGTTTCTCGAGTGTAGCGGGCATAATCGTTACCAGCGGAAATGGGCGAAGGCGCGGTTTGCTTGCGCCATCTTGTGTGTGTCTTCGCGTTTCTTGATCGCGTTGCCCTGGCCGGATGCAGCGTCTTTGATTTCGTGCGCGAGAGCTTCGGCCATCGGCATTCCGCGGCGGTTGTCTGCGTATTGCACGATCCAACGCATGGCCAGCGACATCTGGCGCGCCGGCGCCACTTCCATCGGCACCTGATAAGTCGCGCCACCGACCCGGCGCGATTTCACTTCCAACCGCGGGCGCACATTCTCAAGCGCCTTGTTTAAAACTTCGAGCGGATCGACCGAATCGGAACCTTCGCGCGATTTATCGATCGCGGTGTAAACGATCCGTTCCGCCAGCGATTTCTTGCCCCGCTTCATCACGGTGGAAATAAGGCGCGCGACCGCCGGACTCCCGTAACGGGAATCGACACGCTCCTCCTTTTTGTAAACTTTCCGCCGCCGTGACATTGTCGATCTTTCTATCCAAAATTATTTCTTTTCTGCGCCTTCCTTTGCCGCAGGCTCCTTCGCCGCTTTCGGTGCGGCCTCTTTCGCGCCACCTTTCGGACGCTTCGCGCCGTACTTGGAGCGACTGCGACGGCGTCCCTCCACACCTAACGAGTCGAGCGTGCCGCGCACAATGTGATAACGCACGCCCGGTAAATCTTTCACCCGTCCGCCCCGCACGAGCACAATCGAGTGCTCCTGCAAATTGTGCCCTTCCCCCGGAATGTAGGCAATCACTTCCTGGCCGTTCGTCAATCGTACTTTCGCCACTTTGCGCAAAGCGGAATTCGGCTTCTTCGGCGTGCGCGTCATCACCTGCACACACACCCCGCGCCGCTGCGGACAATCGGTCAACGCCGGTGACTTCGATTTCACCGACACCTTCCGGCGTCCTTTTCGAATCAACTGATTAATCGTGGGCATTTTTCTAAACAAAGCGCCGCCCGAAAATTAATGTCCCCGGACGACAAAAAAATCCGCACCGGCCGCGTATTAAACTGTCACGCGCCTGATGCGGTGAGCGCGAAATATAGAGGGAAAATGCGCTCCTGCAAAGAATATTTTATGTGCGCGTTTGTCATTCCGAGCGGAGTCGAGGAATCTCTCTTTCGAATGCAAAAAGTGTTCGAACTCCTCGCGCAAGATCGACAACGGAGCCGGTGGGAACCGAGCGACGTAGACGGGCAGGCCAGCGAGGGTTCACGAGCTGGGAAGCGAGTAAATCAAACAAAAGCGCGGCGTGGCCGGCTTACGACTGGGCACGGCGTGATTGACACGCCGGCATTCATGCCGATCGGGACGCAAGGCAGCGTGAAAGCAGTTAGCCCGCGCGAGCTGCGCGAACTGAACGCGCAGATCATTCTCGGAAACACCTACCACTTGTTTGTTAGGCCGGGACTCGATGTGATTAAACATTTCGGCGGGCTGCATCGGTTCATGAACTGGGACGGACCGCTCCTGACTGACAGCGGCGGCTACCAGATTTTTTCTTTGGCGAAGCTGCGCAAGATTTCGGAGGACGGCGTGCACTTTCAAAATCATGTCGATGGAACGCCCGCGTTCATTTCTCCGGAGATCGCGATGGAAATTCAGGCCGCACTCGGCAGCGACATCGCGATGGTGCTCGATGAATGCGCGCCGTATCCGTGCGAATACAACTACGCCGCCCGCAGTGTTGAAATGACAACGCGCTGGGCGAATCGATGCAAGCGCGCTGTAGAGGCAAACGCCAGTCCCGCTCGGACCGTGTCGCCTGCAAATCCAAAGACCGCGGCCGGCACGGCCGCCACTACAACGCGGCAGCTTGTCTTTGGGATTGTCCAGGGCGCAACGTTTGACGATCTGCGCAAAGCAAGCGCACAAGCGATTGTCGATCTTTCATTCGACGGTTACGCCATCGGCGGAGTGAGCGTGGGCGAACGGGAAGAAGAAATGATGCGCGCGGTTGAATCGTGCGAGCCGTTTTTGCCCGACGACAAACCGCGCTACGCGATGGGGCTCGGCACGCCGCCGCAATTGCTCGAGATGATCGCGCGCGGCATGGACATGTTCGATTGCGTGTTGCCGACCCGACTGGCGCGAAACGGGACTGCATTTACAGCCCGTGGAACGCTCAACCTAAAAAACGCCGAGTTCGCGCTCGATAAGAGTCCGATTGAAGAAAACTGCGCGTGCTCGACGTGCCGGGAATTTTCGCGCGGCTACATTCGGCACCTCATCAAAGCGGAGGAAATTCTCGGGCTGCGCCTAATTACGCTGCACAATTTGTTTTTCTATCTCGACCTGATGAGACAAGCGCGCGACCAGATCGACAATCGAACGTTCGACGAATTTCGAAAAAGTTTTGTAGCCAATTACAAAACGCGGAATGGCATTGTGTTGTAGCTGCCGCTGAGGAGAGCGGCAGAGCTACAACGCCAGCTGCTACAATTGAATTGCGGCGAACGGTTTCGCGTTTAAGCTGCGCTCGCTTCAATTTTTCGCATGCTTTCTCTACTCCTCGCTCAAGCACAAACGGCCGCACCCGCGCAAAATCCGGCGGGCGGTATCGGATTTTTTGTGCCGTTCATTTTCATTTTCATCATCATGTACTTCGTGATGTTTCGTCCGCAGAAAAAGCGGCAGGAACAGCAGCAGCGTTTGATCTCAAGTATAAAGACAGGCGACCGCGTGGTGACGAATGCCGGCATTCACGGGCTGATTGCGAATGTGAAGGAGACCACCGTGATCGTGAAGGTGGCCGATAATGTGAAGATCGAGATGGACAAATCGGCGATCGCGAACGTGGTGAAATCAGCCGAGAGTTGATGGACAAATGACTTTCCGGTTTCCGCTTTCCGCTTTCCGGTTTTGGCCATGACCCCCGCGCTCACATTTTTTATCGGGCTCGTCCTGCTCGTTCTCTTCGGCTGGTATTTTGCAACCGACCAGGGGATGCGAAAGCGCCTGCTCGCAATGACGCTGATGGCATTGCTGGTCGCGTTCAGCGTCGTCACCATCTGGCCGCCGGATAAAAAAATCGCACTCGGCCTGGACATTCAAGGCGGCACTTCCTTTCTCATCCGCTTGATGAAGGGAGAAAAGGATGTGACTAAAGCGATGCTCGAGCAGGCGGTCGAAGTCATTCGCAAACGGGTCGATTATTTTGGCGGTGGCGAGCCGGTCATCAGTCCGGTGGGCAACGATCGTATTCTCGTCCAGATTCCGGGGCTCGATACCGCGAAGATCCAGGAAGCGCGCGACCAACTTTCGCGCGTAGCCAAGCTCGAGTTCCGCCTCGTTTATCCCGATAACGGGGAGCGTCTGCGCGCGATCGATGCGGGACAGGAAGTGATTCCGCCGGAGTACCGCATCGAGAGCTACACCTTGCGCACGGAGCAAAACGAAAAGCCGCGGGTGGAACGCCTCCTCGTGAAAAAGAAAGCCGACCTCGGAGGCGACCGTGTGAGCGAGTCGCACGCCTATTTCGGGAACGAAGGCTGGACCGTGCAGTTGAAGTTCGATAGCGAAGGCGCCAAGAAGTTCGGCCAGATCACCGAGCAATACAAAGGACACCGCTTCGCAATTGTTCTCGATGGCGTGATCCAATCCGCTCCCGTCATTCGCGACGCGATTTACGGAGGCGATGCCATTATCACCGGCAAATTTGACGAGAAAGAAGCGCGCGGGCTGGCCAGCGTGCTGGAGAATCCGTTGCAAACGCCAGTGAGCATCGAGGAGGAGCGCAGCGTCTCACCGACCCTCGGCATGGACTCGATTCGCGCCAGCATCATCGCCGGTTTAATGGGACTCGCGATCACGCTCGTGTGTGTGTCGATCTATTACAAACTTCCCGGTCTGGTCGCGAATCTCGCGCTGATCATCAATCTCATTCTCCTGATCGGAGCGCTCACCATGTTCCGCTTCGTCCTGACCTTGCCGGGAATCGCCGGCATTATCTTGACGATCGGTTTGTCGGTGGACGCGAGCGTGCTGATTTACGAACGGTTGCGCGAGGAAATGGCGCTTGGGAAATCGCTCAAGGTCGCCGTCCAAACCGCTTACGAAAAAGCGTTCAGTTCCATCTTCGACGCCAACGTGACCACGCTGATCACAGCCGCGATTTTGTTTTGGAAAGCGAGCGGACCGGTCAAAGGCTTCGCGATTTCACTTACCCTCGGCATCATGGCCTCGCTCTTCACGGCGCTAATCGTCGGCCGGAATTTTCTTAGCTGGTTTGTCGATGCGGGAAGGCTGAAGCGCATCTCGATGCTGCATTTGATTTCGTCCAAAAACATCAACTTTCTCGGCAAAGGTTTCCTCGCCTGCATGTGCTCCCTCGCGCTCATCATTGCGGGTGCCGGCGCCTTCTACGTTCGAGGGGAAAAGAATTTCGGCGTCGACTTTCGCGGCGGCGATTTAATAACGATGAGTGCGCCGAACAAGATCGACATCGGACAAGTTCGTGACGCACTTAAGCCAATTGGCTTCGCCGACGCGTCGATTCAGGAGTCGGCGCAGGGCGGCAAAAGTTACATCACCGTGCGCACGCCGCTGAACACGAGTGACAAGGTGGAAAAGCAGATCATCCAGACGCTGCCGAACGCCGCATTCAAAGTGGAAGGCTCGGAGCGAGTGGGCGCGCTCGTGGGTGGTGAACTGGCGAAAAACTCGCTCATCGCGCTCGGCCTCGGCATTCTCGGCATTTTGATTTTCGTCACCTTCCGGTTCGAACTTTCGTTCGCGGTGGGGGCCATCGTTGCGCTGCTCCACGACGTCATTATTACCGTTGGCGTTTTCGCGCTCATGGGCCGCGAGTTGACCCTCACCATGGTCGGCGCCGTCCTCACCATTGCCGGATATTCCATCAACGACACCATCGTCGTTTACGATCGGATCCGGGAAGGCCTGGCCAGCGGCCGACGCGGGACGATCGAACAGATCATGAACGAAAGCATCAACCAGACACTCAGCCGCACCATTCTTACCAGTACAGTCACGCTCATCCCGATTCTCTGCCTGTTTCTATTCGGTGGCGCCGTCCTGCGCGACTTTTCCCTGGCCATCATTATCGGTGTCGTCGTCGGGACTTACTCATCGATCTTTATCGCCTCGCCCATCGTCCTCTGGTGGACGCGCGCCCGCGGCGGCAGCGCGACCGCCTTGCGCCGCGAAATCACCCAAAAAGCGACGGCAGCCAATCCATATACGGCCTCCTAGGGGGAAGTTATTCACAAGAGTTGACGAGCTTGCCTCGTCCGAGTAGGCTCCGCCTCGCCAATCAGGCAATTTTTAGGAGTGATTATTGATGCCAGAAGTGATCGTTCGAAAAGGTGAACCGGTGGATCGCGCGTTGAAACGGCTCAAAAACAAGCTGGACGCGGAAGGTATTCTCGAAGAGGTCCGCCGTTTGCGCGCGTTCGAGACGCCGAATCAAAAGAGCCGTCGCAAAGCCAAAGCCAACGCTAAGCGTGGCCGCATCCGGTTCCGCTTCAATCCGTCTTAATCGAAACCGGAAAGCGGATACCGGAGAGCGGAAAGAAAATCTCTTCCAGGCTCACTCGCACTCGCACGCGATCCGGAAGCCGAGATCGTTGCACGAATAACTCGGTACATTCGATCCGCGCGCGGTTGCTCTTAAACTGTTGAAGCGCGATTTCCAGCTCCCGCCACGATAAACGCGCCGCGCCCCCGCGGCCGGTCCTCGCGGGTTCACCTTTGGCGCGCCGCGATACGCCTCGTAATAATCGAGGCACCATTCCCAGACGTTCCCCGCCATGTCCTCCATGCCGAAGGGACTGGCCGCGAGCGGGAACGCGCCCACCGGCGAGCTTTCCGCGTAACCGTCGTCAATCTCGCGGTCGCTCCAGGCAAAAACGGTATTGCGATCGGCGAAGTTCGCGAGATCGCCGCGGCCTTCGTGATTGCCCCACGGATATTTTCTTCCGTCGGTCCCGCGCGCGGCGTATTCCCATTCGGCTTCGGTGGGCAATCGATATTTTTTTCGTTCACACGTGCTCAGCCATTGGCAGAACTTGATTGCGTCGAGACTGCTGAGATGGACGACAGGATGACGGTCGCCCGCGCCCGGCATCCGCTTGCGCACATGCGAAGGATCGAACTTTTCGTAAGCGGCATTGGTGATGAGATGACGCGACAAATAAAAACGGCTGACGGTGACCCGGACGAGGGGCCGCTCGTTTGGCGATGCGTCGAAAGCTTCGCTTCCCATTACAAACTCAGCCGATGGGATGAAGAGCATCTCGTCGCCGAGTGAATTTTGGAAATTGACATAGCACCCACGCTCGGCGGCGACATTGATTTCGATGGAGATTGCCTGGGCCGTCTCTGCGGGATTCGCTTCACGTGTTTCAGATCGTATCGCTCCGTTGCGTTCCGCTCCCGGAGCAGGTTGCGTCTGAGCAATGGTGTCCGCTTCATCCAGATAAAGATCGACAAGGTCCTCTGCTTCTCCCGGCTCGATGCCGAGACTTTCCGCCATGTTGATGAAAGCGTCGCGCTGATCGTCGGTCATCCCGGAACTTTCGAGCGCGCTCAAGCGCAACATGCGCAGAAATTCCTCCTGCGAGTTGGATGATGGCGGGCCTTGCGATGGAAGTGGCGCCGCCACTGAAGAAGCAGGTGCCGGCTGCACCCGTTTTGCGCCGCTGTCCTTCAGCTCCGCCTCGATTTGAGAAATCATTTGCGACTTTGTCAGCCCGTGTTTGACGCCGAAATACATCAGGTTTTTTTCTTCGTCGGCCGTAAGCATTCCATCGGCGATGGCGAAGGCGAGATACTTTCGAAATTCCGCCAGCATCTCTTCGTGTTCCTGGGCCGCGAGCTCGTCGTCCATCGCGCGGCGCCGTTGTGGATCGAGAAGTTCGACTCGAGCTTCGGTCAGGTAGCGGGACGATTCGTCCAGGCCGGCGCGGAGCAACTGCGCCAGCGGATTGCTCGGTTGATTTTTGAGCGGCAATTTTTTCTGCCACCAGCGCAAGAGCTCGCGGCAGCGCTCTTCGATCAGCTCGTTACTCGGGTTGGCGTGCGGATCAAGACAAAGCCGCTCGTAGAAATTCGGCGACTTGTAATTGTTCCATCCCTCCCACTTGTGCGGATCGTCCGGGAGCGGGACAGGAAAAGTGGCGTTGCATTTAGGCATTCGTTACTCAACGCTCAATTTCCCGAGACTGGAGATGGCTTTGCCGATTCCGTTTGGCGCCAGACCGGTGTTGCGCTCGATCGACACCTTCGACTGACTGCCGCATGCTTCCACCGCGACCTCCAGCACCTGGTTGGCGTTGTAGCGATACGTGAGCTCGACCGGAGAGCCTTTCGGCAAAAACGGCGGCAATTCGATGTCGCAAACGCCCAGCGGCGTGCATTCCCCCGGCAGCGAGCTCTCGCCTTCCACCACCTTGACCAACGCGTGTTGCATGTTCGCGCTGGCCGTGCCAAATGAGTTTTTTGCGCTCGCCGGAATGGCGGTCCGCTTTTTGATCATGGGGAAAACATATTCCTCGAGATTCGATTCATCCCACAAGACGACGCCGAGCGTATGGGAAGTGATGTCGGTGACCTGAATCAACCTGCCATCGCGACAGGAAAATTGCTGCCGGGTATTTTCACCGAGCACTTTTTCGCCCGTTATTTCTTCCTCGCGCAACATCGACAAGGTGGCTTGAATGGCCGCGCCCACCGCGACCGCTTCATCCGGATTGACGTCGCTGACCAGCGGCGCGGAGGACAATTGCGAAATCATCTCTCGCACCATCGGCATGCGCGTCATGCCACCGACGAGAAGGATCTTGTCGATCTGGTCCCATTTCATTTTCGCTTCCTGCATCACGATCTCGCAAATCGTTTTGCATTTCTCGGCCAGATGACGGGTGCGCTTTTCAAAATCTTTCCGGCTCACTTCCACCTTCACACTTTTGCCATGGTGGTTATGCACGATGGCGGTATGAATGCGGCGGGAGAGCTGGAGTTTGGCCGCGACCGCGCGGGTCTGGAGGTCCTGGTAGCTCTGCAAATCGAGCAGTGGATTTTCTTCGTGCGCGTGATCGAACTCCTCGGCCACATAATTGACAATCACGTCGTCCCAATCTTTGCCGCCAAGCCGGTGATCGCCGTTGGTCGCGATGATATGGAGCTTTTGGTTCTCGATCCGCATGATGGTGACGTCGAACGTGCCGCCGCCGAGATCGAAGACAAAAACGGTTTGATCATGGTCGAGCTTGTCGAGCCCATAAGCGAGCGCCGCCGCCGTCGGTTCATTGATAATTTGGAGAACGTTGAGTCCGGCAAGTTGACCGGCCGTGATCGTGGCCGTGCGCTCGGCGTCGTTGAAATAAGCCGGCACCGTGATAACGGCGTCGGTCACCGGTTCGTTGAGATATCTCTCCGCGTCCACGATCAGCTTCTTCACGATGAGGGCGGAGAGTTCTTCGGCGGAATAAATCTTCCCGCCAAATTCACGATGAAATTGCTCCTTCGGTTTGCCGATTTCGCGCTTCACAAAGTCGACAATCTTCTCCGGCTCGACCACGGAGTTATTTTTCGCGTGCGTCCCAACAATGACGTTCGCGCCGTCAAACAGGATGACCGATGGCGTGATTCGTTCGCTCTCGGCGTTGGGGATGATTTGCGGTTTGCCATAGGCATCAATGTGCGCCACGGCCGAGAAGGTGGTTCCGAGATCGATTCCGACTGCTTTGCGATGACTCATGTGTGGAAGATTAAGATGCGGATGTAATTGGGGATTTCCCGGCACTCCTAAGTGCAGTTTCCATGCCGGAAACGGCCAATTTCTGAGATCGGATTTCGGAAACCGGAAAGATCAGGAATAGGCGCGGTCGGATTGCATTTTCTTTTGGCAATCCGGTGTCCGTTTCCGAAATTACCTGAACCGTTTCGCGATGACTTCCTCGGGACGGATGACCTCGCCGCGCCAGAAGAAGCCCGGCCGAACCCGAATGACGATCCGCCCATCTTCTGCCGGACAATCCGCCGGTTCGTAGCTGACCACGCGATGAAGGGCGCGATCGACCTGCTCCTTAGGCTCAATTTCTTTGACTTCGAACCGATGAAGAATTTCCACGAGCGAATGAATGGCGTTTTGCAGATTGTCGTGACACTGGGCAAGGTGGTTGCGTTTTCCCTTCTCATGCGCGGCGGTGCCCAATTGTTCGGCCAGGCTTTTGAGATGATCGAAGAGAAGTACGAGGTCGTGAATGAACGGTTTCTGGAGCGATTCGTGCAGAAAATTGTCCCGATATTTGAGGAGTTCGTCATGCAGCGCGTCAAACAGCCGTTGATTCACGCTTTCGCTGTTTCGAATCGCAGCCAGTTGTTCGTCAATTTTTTTGACCCGCGCCGCAAGATCGACTGACCTGGCCGGCGGCATCGCCGCAGCGAGTTGATCGAGACGCTTGGCAAGCGCGTTCTCAACATTCTGGATGCGATCGTTTAACGCGGAAAACTCCTGGAGCACGCGTCCCAAGTTGCCTTCCCCGCCAAAATGGTTGAGCTGCCCAATCTCGTGCGGCGGGAGCGTCTTCTCCGCCTCGGCGCTCAACTCTTGCATCGCCGTGGCGAATTCATCCGTCACGACGTCCGCCTTACGCATTGCTGGCTCCCTTCGCATAAAAACTTCGGATCGCTTCGGTTAATCCCTCGATATCATGCCGGCGCGATTCCACGTCCACTTTCAGGCCATGATCCCGCGCGGTCTTCGACGTGACCGGACCGATGCTCGCGACCTTCATTCGCTTCGGCCAGGGCAAACCTAACGCCAGAAAATTTTCCACCGTTGACGAGCTCGTGAATGTGATCAGGTCTGCGCCTTCTTCCAATAGACGGCGGCGCGCGCCGGTATCGTCGCGCGTTTCGGCCACCGTGCGGTATGCGAAACCTTCATCCACAATTGCTCCCATGCTGGAAAGTTGCTTGGGGAGCACATCCCGCGCCTTTTCCGCTCGCGCCAGGAGGATTCGCAGGTTTTCCACCCCACCCTGTTTTTGAAATTCGCGCACCACCGCCTCGGCCACGAACTCGTCCGGTTGAAGATCGACACGCAAATGAAAATCCTTCACTCGCTGCGCTGTTGCCGGACCGATTGCCGCGATCTTCACGCCTCCAATCTCCCGCGCGTCGTCGTAGAGTTTGAAAAACAAATCGAAAAAAGCCGTGACCCCGTTTGGGCTTGTGAACACGATCCAGTCGTAGGCGTGCGCATCCTGGACCAGCTCCGCAAACTCGCGCACATTGCTTGGCGGCTCGATCCGAATCGTCGGTAATTCGATTACGTCCGCGCCGAGTGCGCGGAGCCGATCGCTCAAGGCGCTGGCCTGCCGTCGCGTGCGTGTGACCACGATCCGTTTCCCGGAAAGCGGCCGCTTCTCATACCAATTCAAACTTTCCCGCAAGGCAACGACTTCCCCAAATACCGCGACCGCCGGCGCTTCAAAGCCAAGATCGACAACCCGCTGGCCAATGTTTTCGAGAGTTCCGGTGAGCGTCTCCTGCCGCCCGGTCGTCGCCCAGCGAACGAGCGCGACCGGTAAATTCTCGCGCACACCGTGTTTGAGCATTTCGCGCGCGATCGATTCGATCTTTTCAACGCCCATCAGCATCACTTGCGTCCCGCCGAGTTTCGCCAGCGCTGCGTAATCGATCGTGCTTTCAGCTTTTTCCGCGCCCTCGTGGCCAGTGAAAAATGTAACGTGCGAATTTTCCGCGCGATGCGTCACCGGAATTCCGGCATAAGCCGGCCCGGCGATGGCCGACGTTATTCCCGGCACAAGCTCAAAACCAATTCCGGCATCGACAATCGCTTTTGCTTCTTCCGCGCCGCGCCCGAAAACAAATGGATCGCCGCCCTTCAGCCGGACAACCCCTTTTCCTTCACGCGCTTTTTCGACCAAGAGGGCGTTAATTTTCTCCTGGCTGAGCGCGTGCTCGCCCGCTTTTTTTCCCGCGTAAATAATTTCCGCCTCATCGCGCGCCCAGCCGAGCATTTCCGGATTCGCCAAATGATCGTGCACGATCACGTCCGCCTGCTCGATGCATTCCTTGGCCCGCAATGTAACCAGCCCGAGATCGCCTGGCCCCGCACCGACCAGATAAACTTTGCCGACGCTCTTACTTTCCATTGATCTGCTCCAGCAAGCGCGCCGCCAGCTGTTCCGCGTCCTCGCTCGACCCTTCAATCGACCCTTTACGCGGCGTGGTCGCTTCGAGATCGAAAACCTGGCCGCGCATTTTCATGACGGCTCCATCGATAATCGCCAGAACTCCCACCGGTTGATTGCAGTCGCCGTGCAATAAGCGCAAAAATTCGCGCTCCGCTCGTAAACAGAGCCGCGTATCGAAATCGTTCAGCGGTTCGACCAGCATTTTGGCGCGTTCATCTCCGCTGCGCATTTGCATCGCGATTATTCCTTGTCCTCCGGCCGGCAAAAAAATTTCCTGAGGCAGAACTTCCACAGAAAATTCGCTGTTTTCAAAATGAAGCTTCTTGCCGTTTGTCTCGAGACCGAGCCGCTCCAGTCCGGCCCGCGCGAGGATGATGGCGTGCCATTGATCGGTCGCGAGCTTGCGCAACCGGGTGGGCACATTGCCGCGAAGATCGACAATCTCCAGATCGGCGCGTTTCCAGCGGAGCTGATGTTTACGCCGCACGCTGCCGGTGGCGACGATTCCATTGGAAGGAAGAGAATGCAGGTCCCACGGCATGATTGAAATTAATACGTCGTCCACCGGCGCCCGCGGCAGAACGGCCGCGATCTCCGTCCCGGCCGTTAATTCGCTCGGTAAATCTTTTGCACTGTGCACCGCAAGATCGACATCTCCCGCGAGCAACGCTCGTTCGATTTCCGCCGTGAATAATCCTTTTCGTCCTGCCGACTGAACTGCGTCTCGAACCTTGCGGTTATTTTCGTCACCCGAAGTGGTAATGATTTTTGTCTCGACCGCTAAGTCCGCCCAGCGCGCACGTAACCCCTCGCTGACCATGCGCGCCTGCGCCCGGGCCAATTCGCTCCCGCGCGTCCCGATTACAATCTTCGAAGGTTTCATGATTGCTTCTGTAGCGGCGGTCTATGACCACCGGGCACTGGGGCCGGCAAACTTTCGGCGGTCATAGACCGCCGCTACAGCTCAGAGGCGCGCAGTCGGCTCTCGCCGATCGGCGGATGTTCGGCGTCCTGCGATGCGTGATTCAATCCACCCGAAATCAATTTGCCAAAGTCCGCCACGTGTTCGGCGATAATTGCTTCCGCCGCGGCAATTTGCTGGCGGCGCAACGCGAGCGATTGCTGCGCGACAGATTGCAACGAATCGATGTCGTAAAGATAAACGCCATCCATCTCATTGACGCTTCGATCGACATCGCGCGGCACCGCAATGTCGATGATGAAAAGCGGACGGTCGATCCGATTGCGCAACATCGGCCCAAGATTTTTCGGTGTGAGCAAGGGCGCCTCGGACGATGTCGATGTAATCAGAATGTCGATCTCGCGGCATTGCTCCGGCCAGTCATCGAACCCAATGGCGCGACCGTCCACGAGTCGCGCCAGTTCGCGCGCGCGATCCAACGAACGATTGCTCACGCGCAAATCGGTGACACCGCGCGTGACCAGCGCGCGTGACGTGCGCTCGCTTGTCTCGCCCGCGCCGAGCACAAGAACTTTGCGCCCGGCCAGGTCGCCAAAGATTTTCTCAGCAAGATCGACAGCCACCGAGCCGACCGAGACCGCGCCGCGCGTGATCTCAGTATGAGTGCGAACTTGTTTTGCCACACGAAATGCGCGTTGAAACAAGCGATGCAGATACGGCCCGGCCGCGCCGGATGCGCGCGCGAATTCATACGCTTTCTTCGCCTGGCCGAGAATCTCGGTTTCGCCAACCACCATCGAGTCAAGGCCGGAGGCGACACGGAAAAGATGCTGCACGCATTCGACGTTTTCGTGGCGATAGAATCCGGAGACATCTTCCGAGCTGTAGCGGCGGTCTGTGACCGCCGAAATCCCGTCGATTTTGCGCGCGAGACAGCGCGCGATCTCTTTCGTCGGCACTCGCGCCGCTGCGGCGCCGTACACTTCAACTCGATTGCACGTCGTGAGCAACAACGCTTCCGCGCATCCGGCATCGCGCAGGACACAATCGGTCTCGGCATGACCGGAGAAACGTTCGCGCG
>WNFR01003648.1_pt1 | contig 23882 bp, 15 predicted proteins | sample 5400221 | NCBI WGS metagenome assembly WNFR01 (sample SAMN13153357, study PRJNA577476) | soil metagenome | isolation source: 40 cm soil under Madrone tree | place: USA:California | collected 2016-06-14 | reverse complement strand
CATACTGATAAGATTCTGCGTTTGTCGCAAGACCTGCCGATTGTTGTGGAAGCGATTGAATCCACCGAACGCATCGAACAAATTCTTCCGCGTCTGGATGAAATGGTGGAAGGTGGTTTGATCACTCTGGAAAAAGTGCGCGTCATTCTCTACCGCGCGGCAAAAAAGTAGATGGCCAAAATCGAAGACAAACCATTTCTGCAAAACAAGACTAAGAAAGGGTGGCTGAACCGCACCGTACTCGGTGTCGGCCTCACTTCGCTTTTTTCCGATTGGAGCCACGAAACCGCGACCGCGGTGCTGCCCGCATTCTTGGCGGTGATTGGCGCGGGGCCCGCATGGCTCGGCGCAATTGAAGGCATCGCGGACGGCCTTTCGAGTTTCGCGAAACTTGCCGCGGGCCACTACACGGACCGGTTGAAGCGCCGAAAACCGCTTGCGGTTTTCGGCTATGCGTTTACGGCGATTGCTACTGCGTCGTTTGGAATTGCTACCCACGCCATTCACGTCCTGATTGGGCGTTCCGCGGCGTGGCTGGGACGCGGAGTGCGGTCTCCGGCGAAAAAAGCGTTGCTCGCCGCGGATGTACCCGTCGGGGCGTACGGGCGCGCGTTCGGTCTCGAACGTTTGATGGACACGCTCGGTGCTATCCTTGGACCGTTGACTGCGCTGTGGATTCTGCAGGCAACAAATCATTCTTATCGAAAAGTTTTTCAGTGGACATTGCTGCCGGGAATGGTTGCGGTTCTGTGTTTCTGGGTGCTGGTACGCGAACGGCCACTCGAGAGGAAAGAAAAGAAATCCTTCTTGCTGGGTTTGCGAGCGCTGCCAGCTGAGTTCCGGCGATTTCTGTTGGCAGTGGGAATTTTCGGAGCGGGAGATTTTTCGCATACGCTGCTGATTTTGTATGCGACAAAAATGCTTGCCGCGGAATACGGAATGGCTAGAGCGGCGAGTCTGGCTGTGGTTTTGTACACGCTGCACAATGTTTTCTACGCTGCGTCGGCCTACCTGAGCGGGTGGCTGAGCGATCATGTGCCGAACCGGCGGATGGTGCTGTCCGGGGGATATGGACTGGCGGTGATGACGGCGTTGTTGCTTTGCACCGGGACACATTCGTTGTGGCTGCTGGGTGCAATTTTTGTGCTGGCTGGTTTGTACATCGGCACTGAGGAGGCGCTGGAGGATTCGGTGGCCGCCGAGATGATGCCGCGCGAACAGCATGGCATGGCATTTGGAACCATGGCTGCCGTGAATGCGGTAGGCGATTTTCTTTCAAGCCTGCTGGTGGGAGCGCTGTGGAGCGCATTTGGAGTCGGCGCGGCGTTTGGCGCATCGGCGGTACTGTTCGCAGCCGGAGCGATTCTGATTTTGCGGTGGAAGTAGAATACCTGGGGAGGAAATTTCCCGATGAGAATTCCTGCGATGTATCGCGTCACGATATTTATGCTGACGGCGTTTGGCATACTCTTCGGTGCGAGTGATGCGCGGGCGTGGGACGACGGCGTGGCTTTGACGCCGCCGATGGGATGGAACAGTTGGAACAAATTTGCCTGCAACGTGAGCGAGGATTTGATCAAGTCCATGGCGGATGGAATGGTGGGCAGCGGAATGAAGGATGCCGGCTATCAGTACGCGGTGATTGACGATTGCTGGCAGGTGAGCCGCGACGCCGATGGAAATATTGTTGCCGACCCGAAGCGCTTCCCTTCCGGAATCAAAGCGCTGGCCGATTACGTTCATTCCAAAGGATTGAAATTTGGAATTTATTCCGACGCAGGCGAAAAAACCTGCGCGGGGCGGCCCGGCAGCATGGGCCACGAATATCAAGACGCTCTGATGTATGCGAAGTGGGGCGTGGATTATTTGAAATACGATTGGTGCAACACCGGGAAGCGCAACGCAGAGGAGGCCTATTCGACGATGAGGGACGCCTTGAAAGCGACAGGTCGACCGATTGTTTTCAGCATGTGCGAATGGGGGACGGCAAAGCCGTGGCTGTGGGCCAAGGATGTTGGCAATCTTTGGCGCACCACCAGCGATATTTCGGATAAATGGTCGGGCGCGAAAAAATGGCCTGACGGAAGTTGCTGCGAACTTGGCATGCTGAACATTGTGGATTTGCAGGTCGGCCTGGAAAGTTTCGCCGGGCCGGGACACTGGAACGATCCGGACATGCTGGAAGTTGGCAACGGGGGAATGACGACGCCGGAGTATCGAGCGCATTTCAGTCTGTGGTGCATTCTGGCGGCGCCGTTGATTGCGGGAAACGATTTGCGCAACATGACGCCGGACATCAAAGAAATTTTGACCAACAAGGAAGTCATCGCGGTGAACCAAGACGCACTTGGACGCGAGGGCAGCCGGGTGTGGAAAGACGGGGATCGGGAAATCTGGTCGAAGCAAATGCGGGATGGCAGCCGGGCGGTGCTGTTGCTGAATCGCGGCGCGGATGAAGTGGAGATCGCGGTGCCATGGGAAGCGATCGGATATCCGAGTGATGTTTCCGCGAGCGTGCGCGATTTGTGGGCGCACAAGGAGTTGGGAAAGTTTACGGGAAAGTTTGAAACGAAGGTGGAGTCGCATGGGGTGGTGGTGGTGACGGTCAAGCCGTGAGTTAGGAGTGAGTAGTGGGAACTGAGAAGTAGCTAGTAGTTAGCTTTCGGAAGCTGAGATCGTCGGGAGTTGGCGTCATGCTTCTCGGCCGGGAGCGGGAGCAAACGTGGTGTTCGATTTTGGGAATCAGCGGCCATGGCTGTGTTTTTTAAGAATGTGTGGCAAATACAGGGGTTACGGGCGCGAATTTTGGATGTGTGGCAACTAAAGAGTTTAGGGCGCGGAGATATCGGTCAATATCGGCTGAAACGCGGAGTTTTTCGTGAGTGCGGCAATGATTGAACTTAAAGCAGCTGTGTTTGCAATACTTTCCGAAAGGCTCAAAATAACCGGTCCAAACTGTTTGACACCGTAACTGTCATTGAATCAAACAGTTTGGCTGGTTATTTTCGGCTTAACTGGTCCAATCTGTGCACGCGCGTTCAAGATTCAGATTCTCCGAGAGTTAAGCTCGCGCGGGCATCACGATTGGCCAGTTAAGCTGGGCACCAGGTTGGGCGTATCCCAGTAGGACTTCCAGAACGGGCTGAAACCGAGCGAACACAAGCAAGAGTAGCACACTATTTACCAAATGTTAATAGTAATTTGCTAACTATTCGAACGATGAGAAGCGGTTTCGAACGGGTGGCCAGTATTATTTTCCGTTCATTTTTTCGGCGGCGAGCTTTTGCGCGGTGGTAAGAGCATCGGCGGCGGGGACTTTTACATCCGGTTCGACGCCGGTGCCTTCCCAATTGGTTTTGGAGATGGGATTGATGGCGCGGGCGAATGGGACGCCGATCATAAAATGGTCGTCGATACGATGACCTGTCACCGGATGTGCGCCGCCGCCCGTGGTTTCGCCGACGAGGGTAGCGCGTTTAAGGTTTTTGAGGTTGTAGCAGAACTCTTCTGCGCCGGAGAAGGTATCCTTCGAGGTCAAGACGAAGGCCGGTTTGCCATCCAGACGTTTGCCGGGCACGTAGGGCACGGTCCAGTACTGGTCGGTGGAATCGCCTTTGCGCGTCCATAGATCATTGAGGTGCGTGCGTTTGTCGAAGAGGTAGGTTGAGATAAACGCGACCATTTTCGGATCGCCGCCGCCGTTTTCGCGGAGGTCGAAGATGATGGCGTCCACGTTGGCGAGGAAATTCATAGCGGCAACCGCGGTCGGACCGCAGCCATCGGGATCAGCGAAGAAATCGAACTTCAGGTAACCGATGTTGCCGGAGAGAATCTCGACCTTGTTGAATCCGCAGTTTGCCCGTTCCATTTGTTTGTGGTACTGAGCGACAGCGTCCGCGGGAGGAGGGCCAGACGGCATTTCCGGGAGCTTGGCGGCGCTGAAATTGACACGCAAGTGCTTGTCGTGGCTGACTTCCTGAAAGTTTTGGGTGAGCGTTTTCGCGAAGTCGTCGCCGTCGGTGATGGAGTCATATTCGCCCTTTTTCTGGCGGGCACGAACGGCGTCTTCCATTTTTTTCGCGGCTTCCGGGAATACATACGACTCATTGAGACTTGCGATGGCAGCATCGATGACTCGCGTGCGCGTGGCGGCGTCAATTTTGAAGTTTAAATCCGTGCTGGATGTGCCAGGAGGAATGGCGCCCAGGGAGAAGGTTGCGATCAGCGCGGGATCGCCAGATTTCAGCTCAAGCTCGCCAATGGCCTTGGTATCGGAGTGTTGTTCCTTGACGAGAAATTCCAGACGCAGAGGTTCACTTTTCAAGATTTGCAGCAGGACGAATCCGCCGGTCATACTGCGGAACTGCATTTCGCGGTCGACGGATTTGTCCGGCTCATATTTGTGGATATAGGCGGCGATTGCGGCGCGATCACCGGAGTTGAAGGAATCGAACCAGGCTTTGAAGGCGTGGCCGACCGGGTTGTCTGGGATTGCGGGAGGTGGAGGCGAGGGATTGTTCGGAGCGGGTTGTTGTGCGGATGCGGCGATTAGAGTGGTAAGCAGTGTGAAGATTACGGCCACGCAGGATTGATGAAACATGGATAGCACCTCGGTGGCGAATTCCCTGTTGGTGGTGCGACCGACGGAGTATAGCACCGTGGTTTGTGGGAAGGCGGCTGGGTTGAACGAATGGGAGACGGCGGCGAATAGAGAGGATGCCCGCTTCAGAAAGCGGCCGCTAAGGGGCGAGGAAGAATGGCGAGCTGATGCATCGAAGTAAATTGCAAAGGCACCGGTCTGAAGACCGGCCGCTACAGAGGCAAGAGCAAGAGGCTACTTACAGCGTAAGACGATAGACCGAGAACAGCCGCAAGGTAGGCGCTCCCAATTGAGCGACTTGCTTAGTCTTAGGCCCGGCAAGCTGGGCGCAGCACAGCATGCTGCGCCCCTACGGGATTTTCCGGCGATTATTGAACGGGGTTGCCGTCGGCGTCGATTTTGTGGACTTGGCCGATGTTGAGTTCGCGGATGCCGGGTTCGACTTTGCTCATGTCGCCGACGACGATCCAAACAAGATGGCTGGGCTGGATGTATTTTTTGGCGATTTCGTTGGCGGCGTCTGGAGTAACGGCCAGGACTTTTTCCGTAAAGGCGTTGTAGTAGTCGTCGGGCAGGCCGTATTGCAGGATGTTGCTGTAGGCGGCGGAGAGTTGCTGGACGGACTCGAAGCTTCCAGGAAGACCCAAGGTGGAGTTGGTCTGCTCATCTTTCAATTCGGCTTCGGAGATTGGTTTGCTTCCCACGATATTTTTGTATTCGGCGACGAGTTCGACGAGAGACTCCTTGGTTTTGTCGGTCTGCACTGGCGAAATGCTGAAGAATGGGCGCTCGCCTCTGGCGGGCGTCAAACGGGAGCGAACGCCGTACGACCAGTGTTTGTCTTCGCGGAGATTCATATTGATGCGCGAACTGAAATTTCCGCCGAAGATATCGTTGACCAGTGCCAGCGAGATTTGGTCCGGATCATTGTAAGGAGGCGCGAGCTGCGCGGCGAGAATCAGGCTCTGGCCGGAACCGGGCCGGTCAAGAAGATAGACGACATCCTTTTCAGCTTGTGGAACGGAAGTAATCGTTTGCTTCGGGACTTCGCCGGACTTCCAGGAAGCGAAGAGTTTTTCGAGCTTGGGAGTGATTTCGGCTAGTGTGGTATCGCCAACGACGAGAAGCGTGGCGTTGTTGGGCTTAAACCAGGTTTCGTGGAATTTGACGAGATCCTGGCGAGTCATTTTGCTTACCGTGACTTCGATACCGCTGGTGAGAAACGCGCCGGAATAAGGATGATTCTTGCCATAGAGAAGTGCCGGCATGAGCCGTAAGGCCATGAAGTTGGGCGTAACTTTTTCTCGCTGAATGGCGGCGATGCGGTCCTTCTGCAAACGGGTGAATTCCTTCTGCGGAAATGCAGGATGCAGGATGAGGTCCGCATAGATTTCGAGAGACTTATCAATATTGGCCTTGAGTGCATCGAGATCGACAGTGGCGAAATCCAGATTGGCGCCGGCGGAAAATTCAGCGCTTAGGGATTCCAGCTCTTCGCCGATCTTCAGCGAATCGCGAGTGGGAGTTCCCTCTTCGAGCATGCGCTGAGCGAAGCTGCAGGTTCCGAGGGCGGAGGTCGCATCAGAAGAATAACCACCGTTCACCAGCAGAGAGAAATTCACAACGGGAGCGGAGTGGCGCTCTGCGAGCACGATTTTCAGGCCGTTGGAGAGCGTGGCCTTCCGCATGGGAGGAAGGTTGAGTGATATCGCGGAGCCGGGCGCTGGCTCCTTCGAACGATCCATTGGAGCGGTCGCTTTCAGCATGGTGGGATACGGTTGGACTTCCAGAACGTAATCGCCGTCAGAGAGCCAGTCGTTCGCGACTTTCTTGACCGATGCTGGTGTCGCAGCCTGAATGCGCTTGAGATATTCCTTGTAGCAATCGGGATTCCCGGCGAAAGTCTGGCAACTTGCGAGGATATCGCTCTTTCCGCCGAAGCCACCGATGCGCTCCATGATGCGCGCGTATTGACCGAAGGTTTGCGTTTTGGCCAGCTGCAGTTCGGCTTCGGTCGGGCCGTTCTTGAGGAAATTTTGCAGTTCCTGATCCGCGGCGGTCTCGACGGCTTTTAGATCTCCGCCTGGTTTGGCAGTGAGGGTAAGGATGAACTGCCCGGCGATCTCGCTGCTGCTATCGTTCGCGGTGGCGCTGGTGGCGATCTGATCCTTGTAAACCAGGCGTTTGTAGAAACGCGAGGTTTTGCCCTGACCAAGAACGTGCGCGGCCAAATCGAGCAACGCCTCGTCCGGTGAATCTGTTGGCGGCACATTCCACACGCGATAGAGACGAGCTTGCGGAACGCGGTCCTGCACCGAGTCGCGGTGCGTGCCAGTGCGTTTGGCAACCCAGGCTTCGCGATGGACGACGGGAGGACCGGGGGGAATGCCTCCGTAATATTTTTCGGCTTTTCGGCGTGCGAGTTCGGGAGTGATGTCGCCGGCGATGACGACGGTGACGTTGTTCGGGCCGTAGTAGGTCTTGAACCATTCCTGGACGTCTGTCAATGAGGCGGCGTCGAGATCGGCCATTGAACCGATGGTAGTCCAGGAGTAGGGATGGCCGACGGGATAAGTGTTTTCCGCGAGAAGTTGCCGAGCGACGCCGTACGGCTGATTTTCGCCCTGACGCTTTTCGTTTTGGACTACGCCGCGCTGGAGATCGAGTTTTTTCTGATCCAGGACGCCGAGCAAATGGCCCATGCGGTCGCTTTCCGCGAAGAGTACGTAGTCCAGCATGGAAGTGGGAACGTTTTCAAAATAATTTGTCCGATCGGAGTTGGTGGTGCCGTTCAGGTTGGTGGCGCCGATGCGTTCCATGGCATTGATGTAGGTGTAGTTGAAATTTTCGCTTCCGCTGAACATGAGGTGCTCGAAAAGGTGGGCGAAGCCGGTTTTGCCGGGCTTTTCGTTCTTCGAACCGACGTGGTACCAGGTGTTTACGGCGATGATGGGCACTTTGTGATCTTCGTGCACCAGGACCGTGAGTCCGTTGGCGAGAACAAACTTGGTGTAGGAAATATCCGGAACGGCAAGCTTAGCGCTGGTTGTGGCGGCGCGCGCCTTTGGCGGTGGCGCCTGCTTCGCAGGAGCATCTGACTGGGCAGCGGTGGAAGCTAAATGGACGGTCGCAATCGCCAAGGCAATAAGAAAACGCACGCGTGCGCTAACAGTTCTGTTTCTCAAGGACATTCCTCCGGGATGCAAAAGACAGTGTGATGAGCAAAGATGCGGAAATGAGTCGCCGAGTGGTTCCAGCGACGAATATTTTACATTTGGGACCGAACAAAGCAAAATCACCGTTTATTTTGTTGCGCTGAGAAGGAGGAACGGCAGAAAGAAGCGTCAATCGCTTTCATGACCGAACATGGTTGGCTTTTGGGACGGCGGACGCGACGAAGAGACCGTAGACGAAGTTGCCGGAAGCGAAACCTGCGCGCATGGCGTGAAAGGCTTTGAGGTAGGCGACGAAGTGCGGGCCAAGCTTGGCGGCCAGTGCCCAGAACTTTTTGTCTTTGATAATTTCGAGAGTGAGGTCCCAGGTTCTGGCGCAATTTTTGTTGAGTACTTCGCGATGCGTGATTTGCAAACCGTTCGAAGCGAGGAATTGCGCGTAGTCGTCCATCGTTTGTAACTCCACGAACATGCCTGTTTCGATGGGCTCGATAAATTCTCGAGTCTGCGCGGGAGTGAGATGGTCTTTCTTGAACCAGTCGGTGAGGGCGAAGGTGCCGTTTGGCCTGAGGAGTTTGGCCGCGGACGCAAAAAATCCGGGCCGGTCCTGATAGTGGGAAATGGATTCCACAGACCAGAGAAAATCGAACTGGCGATCAAAATTCATGGCTTCGGCGTCCATCAGAAGGAAAGTCGCGTCCAGCTGGCGTTCCGCCGCGGCCTGCTTGGCGATTTCGATTTGTACGGGAGAGATGGTGATGCCAGTGACGAAGGCTGCAAATTTCTCTGCGAGGTAGAGACTGCTGGCGCCGAAACCGCAACCGATATCGAGAATCCGTGAGTGGGGTGGCTTTATGTTTGCGAGTTTAGCCAGATGCTCGATCAGCTGAAGCTGCGCTTCTTCTTTGGATTCATCGCCGCGGATCCAATAGCCGTGGTGAAGATGTTCACCCCAAAAAGAGCGATAGTAAGGGCTAACGACGTCGTAGTGCTCGATGACTCGCTGTTTATCGTTAGCGCGAGACGTGAAGGATGGCTGTGAGCCGGAGGCGTGTCCAGTCATAGGCAATTTGTGTGATTGTATCCGTAGAGGTTGCATCCCGCAAAACACTTCGACGACCGCGAACGTGGTGGCTAGGGGTGAGTCAGGAACGGCAACGGAGATTTGCATAGAAGCGAAAACTGAAAGGTCAGAGCGCGCGAGCGCAGCAGCGGGCGCGAAAGGATTACGGGGCGTACCAATCGAGAGCGTAGATTTCCTGGATGCTGGAGTCGCGTACGAGCAGCGGAGTGCGGTCCGGAGCGATGCCAGACCAGTTACCAAAGGCGCCACCGGCAGCCTGAAAGCCTTTCAGACTGAAGAGGTGCTCCATTTTGCCGGTTGGAATCTGCACGCGGAAATAGCCTTCCTCGTTGTCGAGCATACCGTTGAAGTATAAGAAGTGCGAATCGCGCGACCAGGTCGGATAAGCCACAAAGATTTTCGCAAGTTCGGTCCACTTCTGGGTGTTTAAATCAAACAGCCTGATGGAGAGAGAGTTCAGCGTGATGGCGGCGATATACCGTCCATCGGGTGACCAGCGGGGCGAGTAGAGGCCGTCAGAGCCCGGGAGCTTAGTTGCATTTTTTGTCTGTAGGTTGAGGATATAAACGGACGAGCCTTGGTTGTTGAGGGAATTTTCGCCAAATGCCATGGATTTGCCATCCGGCGACCAACTCGGGTCGGCCAGATTGGTGGTGCTGCGATAGAGCAATTGGGGAGCACCTCCCTGGGCGGGCACAACATATATTTGCCATGGCTCGCCGGGAGGATGTCCGAAGAAGGCGAGCTGCTGGCCGTCGGGGGACCAGCGCGGGAGGTAGGCGAGCATCGGAGGAAAGACGAGTTGAAGTTTTTGTGTGCCGTCGATCTTGCTGCGCCACATGGTGCCGTCGGCGGCGTCATTGTAGGCGACCCAATTACCGTCAGGGGAAAAATCGAGACCCATGGCGGAAATGCCGGAAAGGTACGGAACAAATTGCCGGGACTTGTAGTCGTAGCGGACAAGTTCCCCTCGCGGCCGCCAGGCTTGTACAAAAAGTTTTTTGCCATCGCGACTGGGTACGGGATCACCAACGTTCATTGGCCCGGTAGTCAATTGAAACGGATCGGGAGACGCAGGACGAAAACGGCCGGCGTGTTCACGAATAGCCCAGACATTTGAAGTGTCATCGCGAAGCGCCTGAAACACGAAGTAGCGTCCGTCAGGTGTCCATTTGCCGCAACATTCGTTTGGAGTGGGATTCCAACCGGGGAGTAACGAGTGCGGATTGCTGCCGTCGGCGGAAGCCTGCCAGATGGTGCGGCTGTTGGTAGTGGGGTCGTTCAGAGTGAATCGGAGAATCGAACCGTCGGGCGACCAGCGGATTTCGCTGGCAGTGCCAGAGGTTGTAAGGAGCAGACGGGGGTGGCTGCCGTCCCTGTTGACCAAGAAAATCTCGTCGCCCTTGGCAACGGCGATCTTTTCACCGTCGGGGGACCAGGCTCCACCGTGACCTTCCAGACTGCCAAGCCTGCGAGGCGAACCGCCGACCACTGGAACGCTCCAGAGCGGTCCGTCCAGAGCCGTGCCATGGGCGGTGTTCATCAGGAGGGTGGATCCGTCGGCCGAGATGTCGAAAACATTGGCGAAGCCGGTGTACTCAAGGGAGGTGGGAATAGGAAACGTTTCGCCGCCCGTGACCGAGGTTTCCGACAGAACGGATTGGTTTTCGATGAAATAAAGACGAGCGCCGGCGGTCGCCACATCTGATTTGGGACGATTGGTATTGGTGAGTTGGACGGTGCGAAGGATTCTCGGCGGTGGCACGGGACGCCTGAGGAGATAACCAAACACAGCGATGACGGCAACGAGAGAGAGGGCGGTGGCGATGCCCCAAGTACGCCAACGACGTTGCGTTTGCGCGGCCCGAGCTTGTCTGACTGAACCCGAGAGATGGGAAAGACTACCCGAGCGCGCAGAGGCGGTTTCGCGGTGCAGGATCTCGAGATCATCGCGAAGTTCAGCGGCGGTCTGGTAACGGAGACGCAGATTTTTTTCCAGGGCGCGGCGAATGATGCGTTCGAGATCGGCCGGCATGTCGGGATTTATTTCGCCGGACGGCCGGGGATCGCGATTCAGGATGGCGTCGAAGAGCAGTCCGGTGCTTTCGGCGCGAAAGGGCAACGTTCCAGTGGCCATTTCGTACAGAACAACGCCGAAGGAGAAGAGGTCAGTACGAGTGTCCAGTTCTTCGGCGCGTACCTGCTCCGGTGACATATAGGAGATGGTACCGAGCGTGGAGCCCGCTCCGGTGAGGCGTTCGGCTGTGGTGTCGCCGCTTAATTGATCCGATGTGGTGGTAATTTCGGCGGCGCGATTTGGCGGGACTGAGAGTTTCGCTAAACCGAAATCGAGGATTTTGGCGTGACCACGTTCGGTAACGAAGATGTTGGCGGGTTTGATGTCGCGATGAATGATGCCGCGGGAGTGAGCGGCGTCCAGAGCGTCGGCGATCTCGATGGCGAGGGTGAGCAGAACTTCGGTTTCGAGGGGCTTGCCACCGATACGATGCTTCAGGGTGACGCCATTGAGAAATTCCATGGCGATGAAAGCCTGAGAGTCTTGTTCGCCGATGTCGTAGATGGTGCAGATGTTGGGATGATTCAACGCTGAAGCGGCTTGCGCTTCACGCCGAAAACGGGAAAGCGTCTGAGGGTCCTGAGCGACTTCATCTGGCAGGAACTTAAGAGCGACGAAACGATGAAGGCGAGTGTCCTCCGCTTTGTAAACGACGCCCATGCCGCCACCGCCGAGTTTTTCTAGGACGGCGTAGTGGGAGATGGTGCGGCCGACGAATGAGGAAGAGTCCGCCATTGGCGCTGAAGTCTATCGCAGCTGCGGGTTGCGAGCAAAGGAGCCGGACTATTTTCAAGACGTCTGAATTGGAGGAGTGGCTTCGATCAAGACCTTTCAGGCGACCTGCCAGACGTGCCAGAGAAGTCTATTGCGCCCAGGAATGGGAGATGCTAGCCTGAGCGAACAAAAGGCGAATTACTAGGGCAAGCGATTGGCGAAATAGCGCAGCAAACGAGCAGCTGAGCGAATTGGTCCGCGCAGAAGGGGGAAAATTGGGAGAAACGTTGGCGGTGAGGCGCAAAGGTGATGAAGAGCCAGTGAGAGTGGCTATGAGGAGCACGGCAACGCTTGCGCGGGTGAACGATGTTGTGAACGTACTTGCAGAGCGGGATCATAACGGCGAGGTATTGACGGCGCTGCGGCGATTCCCTGCCCGGGCGGCGGAGTTTGCGGATTGGCCGGACTGGGTGCGCGGAGAGTTGCGGGCGGCGTATGCGAGCAAAGGGATTGCGCGTCCTTATTCGCACCAGGCTGCGGCGGCGGAAGCGGTTCATGCCGGGAAGAATGTGGTGATTGTGACGCCAACGTCTTCTGGGAAGACGCTTTGCTACAACTTGCCGGTGATCAATGCGATTTTGGAGAATGAAGATACGCGAGCGCTGTATTTGTTTCCGACGAAGGCGCTGGCGCAGGATCAGTTGGCGGAATTGTATGACGTGAATCAGAGGTTGGAGAACGGAGCGGGAGAGTTTTCGCATGAGATTGAAGATGGCGACCTGAAGGTTGCCGCCACAAATACGGGAAAAACGGGCGCGCGGGCCGCTAATACATTTGGGGTTTTTACTTACGACGGGGACACGCCTAGCGATGCGCGGAAGGCGATACGGGAGAAGGGACACATTGTCCTGACCAATCCGGACATGCTGCACACGGGAATTTTGCCGCACCATACGAAGTGGACGCGGCTGTTTGAAAATTTGCAATACATCGTAATCGATGAGCTGCATTCGTATCGCGGCGTGTTTGGAAGCCATTTGTGCAATGTGCTGCGAAGGCTGCGGCGGATTGGGCGATTTTATGGGAGCGATCCGCAGTTTATTTGTTGCTCGGCGACGATCGCGAATCCGGGCGAACTGGCGGGGCGGTTGATTGAAGATGAAGTTGAAGTGCTGAACGCGAACGGCGCGCCTGCGGGGGAAAAGGCGTTTGTGTTCTACAACCCTCCGGTGGTGAATCGGGCGCTGGGAATTCGCAGAAGTTACATCAACGAAAGTTCGCGGGTGGCACAGGAATTTTTGAAGCATGATTTGCAGACCATGGTGTTTGCGAATTCACGGTTGCATACGGAGATTCTGCTGACCTATTTGCAGCAGGCAAATCCACATTTTCCGGGGACGACGGAGACGATTCGTGGATATCGCGGAGGATATTTGCCGCACGAACGGCGGGAGATTGAGCGTGGGCTGCGAGAAGGACGCATTCGTGGAGTGGTTTCGACGAGTGCACTGGAGCTGGGGATAGATGTTGGATCGTTGGATGCGACTGTAATGGCGGGGTATCCGGGAACGATTGCAGCTACATGGCAGAGGGCAGGACGCGCGGGAAGGCGCAGCGGGAGTTCGTGTGCGGTGATGGTGGCGTCGTCGGCGCCGCTGGACCAATTTATTGTGCGGCATCCGGATTATTTTTTTGGGAATACGCCGGAGCACGCATACATTCAGCCGGACAACCTGGAAATTCTTGTCAACCATTTAAAGTGCGCGGCGTTCGAATTGCCGATCACGCCGGAAGACAAATTCGGCGAGGCAGATGCGCAGGATTTGTGCGCGCGGCTGGCAGAGGCGGGTTATCTGCATCGTACCGGGGAGCATTATCACTGGACGCAGCAGGCGTATCCGGCGGATACGGTGAGCTTGCGGTCAGTGACCAGCGACAACTTCATTGTTATTGATGTGACCGGGCAACCGGAAGTGATTGGCGAAGTGGATTTTCCGAGCGCGCTGACGACGGTGCACGAGAAAGCGATTTATCTGCACGGCGGAGAGCAGTACCACGTGGAGCATCTGGATTTTAAGGAACGCAAAGCGTATGTGAAGAATGTGGAAGTGGACTATTACACGGACGCGGTGCGGTATACGCAGGTGCGGGTTTTGGAGGTGGCGGGTGAATCACGCACGTTTGAAGAGGGAGAGAACGCGGAGCAAGGCGCGGCGGGGAGTAACGGCGACAATTTGATAAATCGTGCGGACTTGGGGCGCAGCAGTGCTGCGGCCCCACAAGGGAAAGAGGGTCGCGTCTGGCACTGGCGGTCGCACGGGGATGTGCTGGTGCGATCGCAGGTGGTGGGATTCAAGAAGATTAAGTTCTTTACGAATGAAAATATCGGAGCGGGAAAACTGGAACTGCCGGAAAACGAGATGCACACGACATCTTATTGGCTGACGCTAGAGCGGTCGCTGGTAGAGACGTTGCCTTTTTCGATCAGCGAGCGGCAGAGCGGAATGTTCGGACTGCTGCATGCGATGGAATCGGTGGCGACGCTGTTGCTGATGTGCGACGGCCGCGATTTGGGGACAGCGATCGGAGAACGGCCGCCGAAGCCGGGAGCGGAAGGCGAAGAGTTTGCGCCCGTTTCGATGGAAGATGCGATGCAGCGGACAGCGAAAGAGTTCTTCGAACCGAATTTGTACCTTTTCGATGCGTATCCGGGTGGAATTGGGTTTTCGGAGCCGCTGTACCGGGCGCATGAGTTGCTTATGGTACAGACACGAGAGCTGATCGTGGGCTGCGGTTGTGAGTCTGGGTGTCCGTCGTGCGTAGGACCGGCGGGTGACTTGGCGCCGCGCGCGAAAGAGGCGGCGCTGGCAATACTCAACCGGATTTGTGGTGACGGGACGTGCCGATAGATGGCGGCAATCGATAAATTCGCGCGGCTTGCGGCGCTGCGTCCTGCGCAGGATGCTGTGGCCCATTACGAACATCCGCCAGCAGAAGATTCGGCGGGTGCCGCACTTGATGAATGCACACTTGCGAGACTATTGGGCGCTACGATTTTTTCCACGAAGTATGGAAACCATTTGAGCATTCGGAATTGGTACGCGATGCCGGAATTTCCGGAAGTAGCGCCGGCGGCGCTGGACCTGTTGTGCAAGACGCAGGATGCGGCACGAACAAAAAAGTGGCGGGCGGCAGCGGAAGATCCGGAGAAATGGCTTTTTCTGGATACGGAAACGACCGGATTAGCCGGAGGAACGGGAACGTACGCGTTTTTGATCGGAATCGCGTGGTGGGATTCGGGCGGATTGCAGCTCGAACAGTTCATGATGCGCGATTTTTCCGAGGAACATTCGGTGCTACTGGAATTGGCGGCGCGCATTGCGGAGCGTCCGGTGCTGGTGACATTCAATGGAAAAACGTTTGACTGGCCCCTGCTGGAAAGCCGGTACCTGATGACGCGATGCATTCGAGTGCCGGAGTTGGCGGCGCACCTGGACCTGCTGCATCCGGCACGGGCAGTGTGGAAGTTGCGGCTCGGATCCGTAAAGCTGGTGGACCTGGAGCGGCACGTACTGGATATAGAACGTCTTGGGTGGCATCGCGAAGATGACGTGCCGTCCTCCATGATTCCGCAATTTTATTTCAATTATTTGCGCGGAGGTTCTCCGGCGCCGCTGGCGGGAGTGGTGCGACACAATGGGATGGATTTGCGCGGGCTGGCGGCGGTGTTTGGCAAGCTGAATACCCTGTTGGATTGCCACGGTCGAGAGGAAACCGAGGCGCTGGACTTGTTTGGATTGTCGCGATATTTGCACCGGCGCGGTGAAGCGACAAAAGCCGAATCGGCGTGTGTTGCCGCGCGGGAACGCGGACTTCCACTTCCCTTTGATACGCAAGCGCGGCGCGAGTTGGCGCAAATGGCGAAACGGCGGGGAGAGCACGCGGCGGCTGCGTTGATTTGGGAGGAATTACTGGAAGATTCAGAATGCCGATGCGCGGCGTGCGAGGAACTGGCGGTATTTCACGAGCGGCGCACGAAAGATTTCAAGAAGGCGTTGAAGTACGCGCGGGCGGGATTGAAAGCGCTCAGCGACGTGAATGCGGGATCGAGATATGTGACGTTCTCGGCGGCGGAAGTTCGCAGAGCCGAGCGACTGGCGAAGCGGGTGGCTCGGCTTGAAGCGCGAATGAAAGCCGCGAGCGACCGACGCGCAGCTCCGTTATTCAGGGCTCCGCAGCCGCAGATTAAGCAAACGCTTCAGCGTGAAGCAGCGACTGATTTCGCAGCGGCCGGAACGCCCTTCACTGCGTTGGTTACCGTTACACCCGGTTTTTGACCCGGCTCAGGCAGCAATCCCAGGCCGACCTGCTTGCTGATTTCCACGAAGAGCGCTCTGTCGCCGCCTTCCAGGGTGACGCAATCCAGTTCGCCACAACGCACAAAAACTCCGCCATCGGGAGTGTCAAAGGAGGAAAAATTTGGCTGGCGAAACAAGTTAGTGCGTTGCGGGTGTTTTTTTTCGAGTAATCCGGAGTACTGGCTGAAAAAGCTGGCGACCTGCTGAGGGCCAGCGAAATGCAGGCGGGTGATGAGAAGCAATCGCTTCGATGATTGGTTTTCGAAGAGTTGATAGCGATCGCCCTCCCAGGCAGCGGCAAGAGGTTTGGCGCGCGATTCGTCCACAAACTGTTTCAAAACTTCAAGCCAGCCAAATTCACCCATCAGGTTGTCGTCGAGTTTTTTCCAATCTTTGCCGAGTTGCTTGTCAATGGACGGGAGGGTGACACGGTCAGGGACGTGTCCGGACTTGTAAAGAACGGGATGCATGATCTGTTGCGTTGATGCCGGCGGATTGGAAAACACTTTTGCGAGAGCACTCCAGCCGTTGGGCTTTAAAGCCGCAGCAGTAAAGGTCATACCGGAAAAATATGGAAAAACGAGGGTGTCTTTGATGAACGGTGGCGCCTTTTGCAAGGAAGGGGTGCTGCCAATGTCGCCCGTCAAAATGGAAGGATCGAACTCCGGCATGTTGGTGACGGATTTTCCGGTGCCTTGGAGAAGATAATCAACCATAGCAGCGGTGGCGCTGCCTTCGAGGAAGGCTTCGCGCGCTAATTCGGCATCGTCGTTGGGACGCGCCGCCTTCAGCCAGGCTTCAATCTTGAAATGCTGATCTTGAAGGGCATGGGTCAACTCATGGGCCATGACCATGCGCTGATCGTTGAGTGGAATCCAATTAGCGATATAGAACTCGTGAGCCTTGGGGTCGTACAGACCTGCGATTTGTTCGGTCAGCAGTTCGACCATGAAGGAGTCCAGGTCAAAATGCTTTGGCAGCAAGCCAAAGGCCTCGGCGGATTTGGCATCGGCATAGCGTTGCGCGGCGTCCTTGTCCTCGTCCATCTGGCGAATGACATAAGCGCGAATTTCATCGCGCGAACGAAGCGTCTTTTTAAGGGGCGAAACGAGCGACAGCCCGGTGATTTCGCTCATATCGTGCAAAACCTCGTCGGCAGCACGGACAAAATCTGCCGGGGAATTGGTTACCGGGGCTGGTGCCGAAGGAGCCGGGGATTGCTGAGCGTAGAGATTAGAAATGACCAAGAAGAAGCAAAGACCAAGCGGAGCCAGATGGGAGCCGAAGCCGCGAATGGCGAGTTTAGCGAGCTTATTGATGTCCATTTTTTGAGAATAACAGATTCCCTGGACTGTCGTAGTTATGCCGTCGGCAGGGCGAAGGAATTCATCTCTAGGGATAGACTTGAGGTAAAGAATTCCAAGCGAAAAAAAGGACACTCCAATTAGTCTGGTCTGATGTCTTAACAGAATGGTAATTCGGGTGTACGCTGACTGCAGTCAAACCCTCCCGCAGGGGTATCCCATGCTGCCCGGATTGCGACTGCGCCAAGTCCGTGAGCGACTTGGGCCGACATACCGTGATGTTGAGACTGCGAGCTATGAACTCCTGGTGCGTGGCAGCCCCAATTTCATAATGCACATCAGCCGATTGGCCGACATTGAAAACAGAAATGTTGTGCCGGGCCTGCACAAGTTCTACACGCTTGCGGCGCTTTATCATCTGAATCCGCTGGAGCTGTTTCGATGGTTTGAAATTCCGATTGAGGAATGCTTCGGGGACGGAATCAATTTTCAGGTTCCGCGAACGCATGTAGCTGCGCAACCAAGTGGATTGCGTGTGCCGTTGCGATTTGATCCAGGATTTGATCGCGTCGCGGATGGTGGAACGGTGGGGCACTTCGAAGGAGCGCTCAAGAGAGAACGACCGCAGCATTGTTACGGATATATCGGGCTGACAGACAGAACAATGGCGCCACTCCTGCGTCCCGGGAGCCTGGTGCTGGTGGATACGGAGATGCGGGAAATCGAGGTTGAAGAGTGGACTTGCGAGCACGACCGACCGATGTATCTAGTTGAGAGGTTATCGGTGCGGGTGGTTTCATCAGGTACCTGGGCGACTGTTCATGGAGCCGCATCCATTGTCGCGGTGCGCTCCGGAATCCTGGGCTTTGCCGACGGAAGCTAAGGTGGTCGGCAAGGTAATTGGCGTGGTTAGCCGTTTGAACGAACCGTGGAGTTCTCCGCTTGCAGAATTTCAAGCAGAGCACGCAGGTTCGAAAAGAAGAGCTCCCTGAGATAATCCGGCGTATTCCCCGGCACCAAAACGCGATAGGCCTCCATCTCACGCCAGTGCGATAGGGTTGAATGATAAGATCCGGCCATCCCTTGAAGACACTCACCCAGGTTCTGAGCCTGAACGGAAAGCGGCGTCTCCAAAATTTTCAGAAATATTTCGTAATGACAACATTCCAGTGATTCCTGGACTGCCTGCGGAGAGTACAGAGCAGCAAGTCCGGCGTGTTCATAAGAGCCCGAAGAAAGATCGCGGAGTGATGCGATATAGACCAACCTTCCAAACATATTGGGAATGGAAGCAAGAGTGGTCGAAGCAAAGTCGCGTACCACAGATCTGTTCCTGAGAATTTGATCATCCATTCTTCACAACCCAGTGTTCCGTAATCGGAACGTTTTGAACCCCGAAAATCGCTTTCGCAAGGAACGCAAAGGATGGCACCTGGAGGTGTCACCTATGCGCTTCAAGAAAGTTGCTCTGCTCTCAGGTCTTACAGTGCTGGCGGGTTCCATCGTAGTTCTGCCCAGTTCATCCGTCAATCGGAACACTACAACATCGGAACACTACAACAAACGGTGCGACACAGATACAAGTGGCGGACGGCGCGCCATTACCGCCGCCGCCTACAGCGAAAAGCGCGTTCTTCCTAACGGATGGCGCTCCATTGCCTCCACTGCCGCCCACCGCAGCAGTGCGATCGGCCAAACCGCGTAAGAGTGTTCCAATTTGGAACTCTAGACGCAATTTAGCCTGGCTGTTCGCGCAACGGTTTGCTGGAAAGGCATGTTTCGTATTCTCAATAACGGCCTGACATGTTAAGCTCTGGTCGTGTTAGAACTGCCAACATTCACTCTTACGGCCTGGGGGTTGGCAACCGCGCTGACCCTCTTTTTGTTAGTGCGCATCTTCTTGCTTCGGATGTATCGTAGATATCCGTTTTTCACTTTTTATCTGGGCGCAAACCTGCTGCAAACCGCGGCCCTCAGCTACCTTTATCAATCGTATGGCTTCAGCAGTACCACTCACGCTTATCGCAGCGCATGGGCAACCCAAGCGTTTGTGGTGGTGGCTCGAGGGTTCGCAGCGGCTGAAGTTTGTTACCGGGTCCTTGGAAAGTTCAAAGGCGTTTGGGCACTGGCAATGCGGATACTGATCGCGTGCGGAGCGATAGTCTTGATTTCCACTCTGTACTTTGGGATCAGAAGCTATCAGTTTACTGTCATCACGCTGGAGATGAGTCTGGAGGCATTCATCGCCACATGGATCGTAGGATTGCTGTTGTTCGCTCGTTATTATGCAGTGCCAGTCGAGCCTGCTGCGGGGATGGTCGGACTTGGACTTGGTCTTCTATCTTGCTGCCGGCTTCTGAATGATCTGGTGCTCGAAAGGCACGTGCAGGCGTATTTGGGCGTTTGGAATTATGTTTCTGGCGCGACATTTCTCGGCATTCTCTTGCTGTGGAATTGGTATCTGCGCGGACCGGCTATCCAGACGGTACGCGATCCACAGCTGAACACGCTTCAGGTGTATCAATCGCTGATTCCGCAAGTAAATCGAAAACTGGCGGAACTGAATCAACAACTGAGTCGATTTTGGCGCACGGAATCGCCGAAGCCGTGAACTCTCTGTTCTTTTTCGTGGCCGTAGCTGCCGGGCTTGCCTTGGCGGGAATGTCGTTCTGGGCGCTTCGCGGTGCCAGCCAGCGCAAAGGCCATGAGCACCGTTTAGGAGCGCTGGATAGCGTTCCCCGCGATTTAGACTATATGTCGCAGATCAGACAATCGCTGGATCCGGCCGATCTTGAATTTGCCAAGGCGAAAGGCGGGCGCCATTTGGAAAGTGGGTTGCGTCGGGAACGAAGACAAGTAACGCTGCTGTACCTGGCCGCTATCCGAAGAGACTTTGAGCAGTCGCTTCGGGTTGCGCGAGTCATCGCAGTTTTGTCGCCCGAGGTGTCGGGATCACAGGAATACGAACGGATACGCCTGTCGATGATGTTCCGATGGCGGTTTCAGATGATAAAGGGCCGGCTGCTGATAGGAATTATGCCGCAGCCGCAGTTGGTAGCGCTGTGGCAGATGGCGTCATCGATGGCCGTGCAAATGGAGCAAACCATGGCGAAGCTCGGCGAGCGCGCCGCGCTTGCCGCAGAGCTGGCTGTGCAGTCCGAAAAGTAACCGCCAAGCATGGATAAGCGTGGGGATAACGGATGGAAGATAGTTGAAGTATCCGCTTATTTTGAAGTCGTGCCCACAGCCGGCGCCGCCAATTCGGAGCCTGAAAGATCGCTGGTTGCGGCAATCGCCAGACAGGGCAGCTCAATTGTGAAGCACGCGCCGCGCGGAGGGAGATTGCTAACGCGAATCTGGCCGCCGTGTTCGGTAATGATGCCGTAGCAGATGCTTAAGCCCAGCCCAGTTCCCTTGCCCACCGGTTTCGTCGTGTAAAACGGATCGAAAACCTTGGATGGATCCTTGACGCCGGGACCGCTGTCCACGAATTCAATAATAAACTTGTCCGCTTGTTTGGCGGTGCGAACCCACAACTCTCCTTGCGGGCAGGCTTCGAGTATGGCGTCTACCGCGTTGTTCACAAGATTCAGAAAGACCTGCTGCAATTGATGGGGATCAGCGGCCGCCAGCGGCAAGTCTTCAGCCAAGTCCAAATGCAACTTGATGTTACTCATGCGTAGATCGTAATCGCGCAACGCGAGAGTGTCATCGAGCACCTGGTTTAGGCGAACGGGAATCCGTTCCGGTTTATGTTGGCGGGCAAAACTAAGGAGATTTTGCACGATGCGATGGGTACGCTGAGCTTGTTTATAGAGCTTTTCGCTGTACTCCAGACCTTGAGGTCCGATCTGCGCGGAAGAAGTCAGCAACTGGCTGTAGCCGAGGATAGCAGTAAGCGGATTGTTCAATTCGTGGGCGACACCGGAGATTAGCTGGCCCACGGCGGCCATCTTCTCGCTGTGCAGCAACTGTTCTTGTGTGCGGCGAAGGTCGTCGTACGCTTGGCGAGTCTGGTCATAGAGAAGCGTGCGCTCGATGGCGCTGGAAATTTGGCTGCCGACGGCAATCAAGAGGTTTACGTCAGCAGGTGAAAAGTCTCGGGGCGAGCGGCTTCCTACGACCAGTCCGCCGATAACGCGGTCCTTTGACCATAGGATCACGACGTGCGCGCTGGCGATCTGCTCTTGACGCTGCATGTCCTTAAAGACCTGCGGCAGCGGAAGACCGTTGGTCGAGAGGAAGGTTGCATGCACAGCCTTGATGTGCTGAAGAAGTTCGGGTTGCACTTTGGTGGGCGGGAAATGGCGAGAAAGCTCGGAGCGATGCCCAACCGTCGCAACCCGACTCAAGACTTCATTGTTAGGATCGAAAAGATAAAGTGAAGAAGCGTCCAGGCTAAACAGCTCAGACAACTGGCGGAGAGTACGGTGGAGTGAATCGCTTAGGTCTAGGGATTCGGTCAGGGTGTTGGCGATGGAATTGAGGACCAACAGTTCGCGATTGCGGCGGCGGATTTCGTGCTCGGCGCGCTTTCGTTCGCTGATGTCAAGAAGAAAGCCCTGGTAGGCAGTGACATTCCCGGCCGCGTCGCGGATGGCATTCGACGACTCGGTTACGGTACGGAGCTCGCCGTCTTTTCGCCGGATATCGAATTCGAAGTCCGCGACAGAACCGTGATCAGATAGCAGTTTTTTAAGGCGCTCGCGGTCCGCAGGGTTGGCATAGAGACTTGCAATGTCAATTTTCATTAGTTCGTCGCGAGTGGAATAGCCCGCCATACGCAAGAAGGCATCGTTGAAGTCGAGAAAGTGGCCCTGTGGAGTGCTGATAAAAACGCCTTCCTGAACACTGGAAACGAGGGTGCGATATTTTTCTTCCGCTCGCTTACGGTCGGAAATATCCTTCAAGACGTGCACCGTGCCCATTTGACGGCCGATCGGGTCTGCAAAAACGGAGTTGGAAGCGAGAAAATATCCTGGGAGCCAGGGATCGGGATCATCTCCCTCGCCAGCAATTCCTTCGCAGTACGGGCAAAGCTGGTATGCCGCATTCTTCAGCGGAAACAGTTCGTTCACGTAACGGCCGACCTGCGATTTATTTTCGCGGCCGGTCAGCTGGAGCATCCGTTGATTAATGCGGACGATACGCCCGTCGGCATCGTGGACAAAAATCGGATCGCCGATCGAGTCAAAAGTGTAGGCCCATTGCCGCTGAACGGTGTTTACCTGCTCGAAGAGCGACACGTTTTGAATTGTCAGGCCGAGAAGATTAGCGATGTTCTTCAGGTAGTCGATTTCGTCATCCTGAATTTTCGTATCGTGTCCATATCCAATCGCCAGAATTCCCAGCGGCGCGTCTTTCCCGCGTAGAACCAGCGAGACAATCTCTTTCACCCCGGTGGCAACCATGCGCTCGCGTTCTTGCTGATCGGTCTCATCGGCGATCTTCATTACGGCGAAATCTTCGTTCAGAACTCTCTGTCCCCAGGTTCCCCCGGCCGGGATGTGTTTGTTTTTTACAAGATAATTTTCATCGAAGCCGACCGCGGCGCGCACCGCAAGTTGCGCGGCTCTTCCATCGCCTTCCATAAGGCGAATGATTCCGTGGGAAACGCCAATGCTGCCCACGACATTCACGAGGACCAGATCCAAGACCTCACGAACGGAGAGTGTCTGAGTGCTTGACGCGGTGAGAAGACTGAGCCTTCGGAGTTTATCGTTCAGCTCGTCGGTGCGAGCGCGGGCGCGTTCCAGAACGAGCACAACCATCGCTATGCCGAGCGAGACTGCCAACAAATGATCGAAGGCAATTCGCAGCAGGAAAAGAGGGCTCTGTAACCAGAGCGGACGATCGAGGCTGTGCAGGCCGGCGAGCATGAACAGTCCAGCCAGCAGCCCGGCACCGTGGCCCTTGGCGTTTCTGGAGGAAGTCCAAAGAATCCATCCGGCGGCCAGGCTAGTGCAGGCAAGGATGGTGGAGGTAAACCAAGTGATGTGCGGAGAGCCCGTGACCGGTCGCGATTCGAAATAAAAAACCGCGACGACCAGAGTAAGAATTCCGGGCCACATTAGAGACGAGGGAGCTCTCCGCGTACCGGGAACCAGGCGAATCACAGCTTTCAAGAAGAGGAAACTAACGATAACCAGGAGGAGGATGCGAGCCAACCGTAGTTGCGGCACTTCACCAGACGTTTGAGTAAGTTCCAGAATGGCTTTGATCGTGATGAGTGACCAACCGGTGATCCATATCGAGAGAAAACGTGTGGGATGATCTTTGCGAAGGAGGATAAACAGCACTAGCAGGATGAGAAAGGCGGTTGCCTCAAAGAAGGCGATGGCAGAAAGGCCCTGATTTTCGAGCACGGTGCGCCGCCTCCCAAGTGGACACGCGATGGTCCAGAGCACCGAAGCCGTAAAAAGCGGCAGCAAAGACCGCAGGGCACCGGATTGCAGGACTTTTGTGACGCTAGCATGCTGTTTTCTGAATGAGCAACGGTACTACGGTAAGGATGTGACCTCTCGTATAATGGGTTGGGAGCCGCGCAAAGTGCAAACCGAAGCCATAGAAAA
>WNFR01002977.1_pt1 | contig 23884 bp, 21 predicted proteins | sample 5400221 | NCBI WGS metagenome assembly WNFR01 (sample SAMN13153357, study PRJNA577476) | soil metagenome | isolation source: 40 cm soil under Madrone tree | place: USA:California | collected 2016-06-14 | reverse complement strand
GAGCTGACCGCCTGGCTGGAAATCAACAAGGAACTTCCCCACCACAATCCCGCGCATCCGAGGATCACGGCGACGTCACACAAATGCAGAAGATTCGCCCACCCCCATACGCGCATGTAGGCGGGAAGCCACACCACCATCCACACCAACGCGACCCATCGCAAAACTGGAAACGCGCCCGTGCCAGTGGTCATGCGTCTTCTCCGCCTGAGGTTTCCAATGCGGCACAGCCTACCACAGGAGGTTGCTCTTGCATGCAGCGTGTCATCTCCCGCCATTCGAGGCGAATGAGCGCCGAAGCATTCGGCAGGCAACACGTTGGAGCTTGGGACGGGGGCACGACGGCAGGTGCGAGGACTGGGGCTTGCGAAAAAAGGACACCGACGATCCGGCTGAAGCCGCGTCCGGCAAAATCGATTTAGGAGCTTGACTCGTTCTTCCCCCGGTAGTATATCCGGGGCATCTTTGGATGCGCCGTCCGCGACTGCGGACGGGAATGGAAACTAGGACCCGGGGTGGTGTCATGAAAAGAAATTCCTTAGCACTATATGTGTTGGTGTGTCTGTGTATTAGCGCAGCGATGGCCTCCGCACAGGAAATTACCGGCTCGATTGTGGGGACGGTGGCTGACTCTTCGGGGGCAGCTGTTGCGGGAGCCAAAGTAACAATCAAGAATCTGGACAAGAACGTCGTTCTTCGCACGGTGACGACGGAGCCGAACGGCCGGTATCTCGCAGCGTATTTGCCGGTCGGGAGGTACGAAGTGGTCTCCGAGGCGCCGAACTTCAAGAAATCCGTCTATTCGAATATTGTTTTGAACGTCGCCGATAAGCTGACCATCAACTTGTCTCTCGAAGTCGGTTCGGTCAGGGAAACGGTCTCCGTTGAAGCGAACCCGCTGCAAGTCGAGCTGCAGTCTGTAACCGCGGGGGGGCTGATCAACGGCACGCAGGTTCGCGAGCTGGCGCTGAACGGCCGCAACTGGGAACAATTGGTGACGCTGACTCCAGGCGTATCCGATGGTGGCAACTCGGACACGCTATACGTCGGCGCGTTTGCGCCGCAGGGCACGAATCTGGTCACATTTTCGATGAACGGGGGGCGCCGGGAACAAAACAACTACATGATTGACGGCGCGGACAATGTGGATCGCGGTTCCAATCTCACGCTGCTGTCGTTCCCCAGCGTGGACTCGATTGCCGAGTTCCGCGTGATCCGCGGCCAGTACGATCCTGAGTATGGGCGCGCGGCCAGCGGGCAGGTGAACGTAATTACCCGCTCCGGGACCAACATGCTGCACGGCAGCGCTTATGAGTTCTGGCGCAACGACATGCTCAACGCCAGGAACCTCGCGAGCCTCTACCCGAAGCTGCTGGCTCACAAACCATATCTCCGTTATCACGATTTCGGAGGCACCATCGGCGGGCCGGTATGGATCCCCAAGATTTACGAACAGAAAGACAAAACCTTCTTCTTCTTCTCCGAAGAGGTGCGCCGCAACCTGACCTACGTCAATGCAACCACGGACCTGCCTACGGCCAGTATGTTGCAGGGTCAGTTCACGCACCCGGTCTGCGTAGCGTTTAACGCTAACAATGCGTGCGCCACAGGTGGCACAAGCACCTCCATCGCGCCCACGTCGTTTGATCCCATTGCGCAGGCCTATCTGAAGAACATCTATTCCCATTACCCCCAGCCTAACGCTGTATCCGCGGGTGATCCTTTCGGATTCACTTCAACGCTCAAGAACATCTTCAATTTCCATGAAGAGATCATCAAGATTGACCACATCGTGAGCAAAAAGCTGTCGTTTTCCGGCAAGATCCTGCGGGATACCATCCCCACCCAAGAGGCGGGCGCTCTGTTCTCGAACGGACCGGCCATTCAGGGCATCGGAACAACTTCGACGAACTCGCCCGGCCAAAACTACACGGTGCGCGCCACGATTTCGCTCAGCCCGACGTTCATAATCGAACCGGGTTACTCCTATTCATACGGCGCCATCCTGAGCAGCCCCATCGGCCTGATGAATAGGAGCAATTCGCCCGATGTTGCATCGGCTGTGAAGCTGCCGTTCACATCGGTACTGGCCCGCGTACCGAACCTAACATTCTCCGGGATTTCGAGCACCACTGGATTCACCAGCGGGCCGGGCAGCTTCGGACCTTATATCGACTACAACCGCAATCACTCCGCCTTCGGCAACGTTACCAAAATCATGGGCGGGCACACATTCAAGTTCGGTGCCGTCTACTATCACTACAACAAGAACGAAAATGCCGGCGGCAACAACGCGGCAACGTTTGCAATCAACGCCAACGGTAATCCGAATGCTTGCAACACTACGAACATCCCAAACTGCACCTTCAATTTTGAACAGAATTGGGCGAACTTCCTGCTGGGACGTGTAGGGACCTTTTCACAGAGCGCCCTAGACCTAACGGCCAACATCATGGACAACCAGTTCGAGTACTACGCACAAGATAACTGGCGCGTAAAATCAAACTTGACCATCACCTATGGCTTCCGTCACTCGTTTTTCCGTCAGCCGACCGATGCCAATGGCATGCTGGGCCAATTCGATCCGGCGTTCTACGATCCGACGAAGGCCCCTTGCGTTTTGGGTAATGCGGCTGGTATTAAGGCCGGCCAGCTGGACACGAGCTTGAATACATCGGGCCAAATTGTCAGCGCCTGCAACCCGAATTTCGATCCGCTGAACGGTTACATCTTTCCGCATCCGCCGGCCGGGGTTACGGGCCACAAGTCCCCGTTCGGTGAAAAGGTCGGCAAGGAATACAACCGGGGCATTGCTCCCCGGCTGGGCTTGGCTTGGGACCCCTGGAAGAACGGCAAGAACTCCATCCGTGCAGGCTTCGGGATGTTTTACGACAACGGTCAGGAGTTCGGTAACGCCGAGAATGACATCTTTCTTGGTTCCGGATTCAATACCAATCTAAGCGTGACCAACGCGACGATGCAGAATCCCACTGGTGGCACTCGATTTTTCTCGGCGGCAGCGCCGCAACTTCAGAGCCGCGTCCCGATAAATTACAAGTATCCCTACACGACCCAGTGGAGCCTGGACGTTCAGCGCGAAATGTTTCGCGGCTGGATCTTCGACGTGGGCTACTACGGCAACAATGGAATCCACCTGCCTGGTTTCATCGATAGGAACCAGCCGGCGCCGGGCGTGTACTTGAATTGCAATGCTACAAAGCCGTGCAAAAGTGGAACAAACAACATCAGCTTCACGCATAACATCAACGGCGTGCCAATGACTGTAGTGGATAACAGCAATACCAGCCTGCTGAATGCTATTCGGCCGTACGTTGGATGGAACGGGGGTAACGCCTTCGAGGAAATCTACACTTCGAATTACCATTCCTTCCAAAGCCAGATTCAAAGACAATTCAAGAGCAACACGCTGTTCAACATCTCCTACACCTGGTCACATTGCTTAACTACATACCAGGCAGACCGCAGTATCGGCAGCATCATGCCGGTTCAAGGCGACCTGCGTAGCAACTATGGTCCGTGCATCGCCGACCGGCGCCATGTCGTAACCGGTAACTTCGTCTGGGATATTCCGTATTTTCGGACGCAGCAGGGCTTCGCGGGCCATGTCCTCGGGGGATGGGAAGTGTCTGGCGTCCAAACTTTCCAGACGGGCTTGCCTGGAACGGTGGCCTCCGACCAGTCGATCGATCCCACCGGAGCGGATTGTCTGGGGCCCTCGCCGTGTTTGTTCCGCGCCAACCAGGTGGGAGATCCAAACGCGAACCAGCCGCATAGCTTTGAAAACTGGTTCAATGCGACAGCCTTTGCGAGTCCAGTGGCCGGGCAGACGACCGCGCCCTCGGAAGGACCGGGCGCAGTACGGCTTCCAGGTTTCTGGCGGACGGACCTGGGAGTGTTCAAGAACCTGAGGTTCACGGAGCGCTTCGGCGGGCAGTTCCGTTTCGAAACCTTCAACACTTTTAATCACCTGAACCCGATCTGCTGCCAGTCATTCACCATTGGCAACGGGAACTTTGGCAAGATCCGCTCCGCGCGCGATCCTCGCATCTTGCAGCTCGGCTTGAAATTGAACTTCTAAGCTAGCAAGAGACCCTAACTACCCTAACTGCATTCGAGCCACAGTCCCGAGAGATTCGAGGCCGTTCTCTTCTCGCGAAGCTCGAAACGGGTTTTACGCCAGATGCACCAATATGGCGCTTGGCGTCACCGCCGCGGGCCTCTAGCATGACGGCGATGAGCAAAGCGAAGAGCGGCGATGTGACGCGAATCGGCGCGCTTCTATCGTGGCTGCAGCAGCGCGAGGACGAGATGGCCGCGCTGCTGGCCGAGCTGGTTGCCATACCCACGGAGAACCCACCGGGGGAAAATTATCGCGCCTGTGCCGATCTTCTCGAAAACCGATTGCGGCAAGTAGGTCTCGAATGCGAGGGTTTGGAGGCTGGCGAGCCGAAAGAGGGTACCGGCGACAGCCCCATCTGTCTGATTACCACCTATGGACGCGGAGATCGCGTTCTCTACTTTCACGGACATTACGATGTTGTTCCCGCGCAGTCGAGGGAGCAATTCCAGCCTTCGCGTAAAGGGCATTTTTTGTTTGGACGCGGCTCCTGCGACATGAAGGGCGGGATTGTCGCCATGCTCTATGCCATTCTCGCGCTCAAGGAATGTGGCGCGGAACTGAATGGCAGGATCGGCCTGACGCTGGTTCCCAATGAAGAAACGGGAGGCGAGGGCGGCTCGGCGTGGCTGGCAGCGCAGGGACGATTGGGCCGCGGCGGCATCGGCATGCTCTTGGCTGAGCCGACCAGCGGCGTCGTGTGGAACGCGAACCGCGGCGCGATCTCGCTGCGCGTTCGTGTGCTCGGCAAGTCCGCACACGTTGGTTTGCAGCACCAGGGCGAGAATGCGTTCGAACGCATGCAACGCGTCGTTGAGCGGCTTCAGGAGTTGAAGCAGGAAGTGGAGGAGAGAACCACCAATTTGAACATCGGGGCGGATCAGGCACGCCATTCGATTCTGATGCTGGGAGGGCAAAGCGGCGGAGGCGCAAACTTCAATGTGGTACCGGCGGAGTGTTGGTTCACGGTGGACCGGCGGATCAATCCCGAGGAGGATCTGGAGGAAGAGAAGGCCAAGCTGATCGCGGTCCTGGAGAGATGCAAGCGCGAAGGCATCCCTTTGGAATGGGCGATTCTGCAAGAAGGGCAATCCTCGGCTTGCCGCGAGGAGGAGCCCCTCGGGGAAGCGCTGGCTCGCAGCGTTAGAGCGGTTGCGGGCGAAGCGCCGCGTTTTGAGATGTGCCCTGGCCTCCTGGAGATTCGCTTCTACGCCGCGCAGGGCGTCCCGGCCTACGCGTATGGCCCCGGTTTGCTCTCCGTGGCGCATGGGCCGGACGAATATGTCGACCTGCGAAAGGTGACCGAATGCGCCGCGATCTATGCACTGGCAGCGATAGAGATGCTGACGCAGTAAGCTCTGGGAGTGTTCCAAATCGAGAATCCGAGGGAGCCGGGGCCTTTCGCTAAGTTATGTAGAATCAATTATTTCCAATTGGCCCCGGTTTTCTTGCCTTATTGGTCAACTCTCCGGCTCCTTGTCCTAAAGTACTATTCAAGTTGGCGAACTGATTGGCGATGATGCTGATGTATGCCAACCCTTTACTTTTGCCAACCCCACGCCAAAAACCAAGGTATGCTGCGAGCTGTTCTATCCATCAATGAGTGTGAGCGCGTTGTCAGCCAGCACCCCGCCACCTATGTCGGCAATCAGTTCCCGAAGCTCGGCAACGAGCAAGAGGCGGCAAACGATTTCGCAGTGCTCAACATCACTTGTGATGAGACTCCGGCAGGCTGGCGACCGGGCTACTATCGGCTCGACTCTGACCTGACCCAACTCAACGAATCGCTGCTGGCACTTTCCCGCTAATCCCAAGGGTATTCCCCGAATGCACTAGGACCATCAGAAGGGCTCCTTGCGGAGCTATTTCCATTGTCCTGCAGAGGCCAGCAATTGTAGCCCGATGGCGAACGAATTGCTCCCAAGCGGCTCGCAATAGACCACTCGCGCCCGGGCCCGGAAGTCCCCCGGCAGGCACCACAAGTTCAGCCGATCATTCCGTTTCCAGGGATTGCCTGAAACGACGCGCGCGCCGTGGGTGCTTACGTTTTCCGTAAGGCCCTCATGCCCACGAAGGCGGACATCCAGGCTGCAGAGATCCACTCTTACTTTCAGGGGAATGCGTTCTTCCAACCGGTCAACGATAGCTCGCATGAGACACCCCGCTGTGTAAGAAATAACTGCGGCAACCCCTTGCGGCAAAATGGAAGCACAATCTCTCCCGAATGCGCCACTCCCGGCTTGAGAATTCCGCATTCTTGAATCGGCTCTCGATTTCTATCTTTTCCCCTGAGCGGAATTCGATCTTGAGCCCGCCGCGCACTTGCTGCGCGCGCACGGCATGCGTCGCAGCAGCCGAATTCCCAAAGAGATTGCAATTCTGTTGGTGGGCAGCGACATGGACGGCAAGGTCTTTTCCGAAGAGACCAAGACTGTCGTTCTGAGCCGCCACGGCGCTGGCATTGTTTCGCAATACGTACTCTCCGCGGAACAGGAACTGATCCTCCGCAAGCTGGATACGGACAAAGAGGCCGAAGTTCGTGTCGTTGGCCAGCTCGGCTCTCATGGCGAGAGCCACACCTACGGCGTGGCCTTCCTGGACGCGGAGATGGACCTCTGGGGAGTCGATTTTCCCAGCATGACGGACTCCGAAAAAGAGGCCAGTCGTGTGCTGCTCCAGTGCAGCAGCTGCAAGGCCCGCGAGATGGTCCAGCAAAGCGACCTGGAATCGGACGTTTACCTCGTCAACGAAGGGATTATCCGCTTTTGCAGGAAATGCGGCTCCTCAACGATCTGGAAGCGGGCCACTGGGGATCCTGCCGGCGAGACTATTCCGCTGGAAAACGCGCCGCCGGAAGCCGAACAACGAGCGGAGCCCGTTGAGACTCTCCCGGAAGCGTCACCGAATCCGGCGCCGGCGCCCGTACCGCAAACCGCGGCGCGCACCGAAAACAGGCGCAAGCACGTGCGCACTAGAGTGAATTTCCAAGCTTGCATCCGGACTCACTCCTTTGGCGACGACATCGTGACATGCGAGGACATTTCCCGCGGCGGACTCTGCTTCACGAGCGGGAAGCGATACATTGAGCAAACCGAGATCGAAGTGGCTGCACCCTACTCACCGGGCAACCCCGATATCTTTGTCCGTGCGCAAATCGTCCACGTCGAGGAACTAAAACAAGAAGGGCGCTTCCGCTGCGGGGTCCGCTACGCCAGGTCCTGAGGATGCGGCTTCATGGGCGATTGTGGAGTGCCTTCTCGAGGGCGGAAGTCACGCGGACGACCGGGCCGTTCCAGAAAACGGCGGTCGGTGCCTGCCTCCACTTCGAACTTGGTGGATAGAGAATTGCGTCGTCCCAGAAGAGGCCATGGGCAACGCAGCAATCAGGCTCCGGTCGTCCCGGGTTTTCATGGGCAATTCTGAGAAGCGCTATTGCGACGAGATGTTGTGGGTCCCAGAACTGACGGGTGCGCTGGTCCGAGATTCTCCCGAGCGTGCTATGAACTGGTGAACGCAAGTCCATCGGGAGTATCGGCTCCCACACCACCAACACCCGGAGCGAAGGGTCCGAATTGCGCTGCAAGAGTTGTTCGACTGCGGAGGCCCCCCGCAGACAGGTTGCTCAAGTCGGGGAAAGAAGAAGTACCAGCCGGGACCCTTCCGTGGATTTGTCGAAGGACTCTTCGAACGACCCGAAATTCACGGCAGTAAGCGTGGCGAGAGGTTCTTGACCGGGTGGCGTGGAAGAATCCATTCGCAGGTACACCGCCGCAAGAAGCAGTGTGACGACGGCAACGCCAATCGCGATGGATTTCTTCTTCACTTCGCGGCCGTAGAAAAATGATCGGCAATGAATCCTGCGATTTCTTGCGGGAAAATGATCATTCCCACAACGAGCACGACGGCTGTCCAGAGCAGCACCGCACTCAAATAATTCCGCTTTACCGAGCACAGCCTCGCGCGACGCTGCTGCCAGAATCCAATTCCCAGCAGCACGATGGAAAGTGCCAGGAGCCAGGGCCGGAACTTTTGCAGAATCGCGCTCGCGCCCGCCACCCCCAGCGCGCCTGCAAATCCCAAAGGAAGACAGCACCCCATCGTTGCGAGCGAACTCACAATCGCGCCCAGGGATGCGGAGATGCCGGAGCCTTGCTTCATTCCTTCGCTCCCCGGCGATGCCCGCACTTCACTTTTTTCTGAGTTCATTTTTCCCCGGGCTTACTTCAGCGAGGCCTCGATCTTATTCTTAAATTCCCTGGCCTTGGCAATCACTGCCGGTTCATCCACGGTAAGCAGTTTTTTGTCTCGCATCACGACGCGGCCGCCGATGATGACCGTCTCCACGTCGCTTCCCTTCAACGCGTACGCCAACTGCGCATAGACATCGTACATCGGCACAGCGTTCGGCGCCTCCAGTCCGATGAGAACCAAGTCCGCTTTCTTCCCTGCTTCGAGCGAACCAATTTCCTTTTCCATGTGCAGCGCACGCGCGCCCTCGATGGTGGCCATTTCGACGACGGCCTTCGCTCCCAGCGCCTGCGGGTCCATCTTGGTGATCTTCTGGAGCTTCGCCGCCAGGTCCATCTCTTCCATCAAGTCCAGATCGTTGTTGCTGCCCGCCGGGCCGTCCGTGCCCAGCCCGACCGCCACGCCTGCCGCGCGTTCTTCGATCACTGGAGCAACGCCGCTCGCCAGCATCATATTGCTGGAAGGATTGTGTACGCACCCCACCTGCCGCTGCGCCAGGATTTTGCGATCCGTCCCGTCAACAAAAATGCAGTGCGCCGCCACCAAGTCCGGACCGAGAATCCCGAGCTTGTCGAGATACTGCACCGGCGTCGTGCCGTTCTTCGCGCGGCTGTCGTCCAATTCTTTTTTTATTTCTGCGACGTGGATGAGGATCGGCGCGCTGTATTTCCGCGCCAGCGCCGCCGAATTCTGAAGTGTCTTTTGCGAACAGGTATAAATCGAATGCGGCGCGACCGCGGCGTGAATCAGCGCATCGCCTTGCCAGCGCTTCAGGAATTTCTCGGTGTATTCCAGCATGGCGGCGTTGGATTTATTGTCCCACGCTGGAAAATCAAGAATCGTTTCGCCCAATACGGCGCGCATTCCCGCGGCTTTGGTCTCTTCGGCAATGGCATCCTCAAAGTAGTACATGTCGGCGAACGTCGTCACGCCTCCGCGAATCTGTTCCGCCGCCGCCAGCCGCGTGCCCCAGCGGACAAATTCTTCCGTAACATTTTTGGCTTCCGCCGGAAAAATGTATTTCCGCAGCCACTCGTCGAGCGTCACGTCGTCACGCAACCCGCGAAGCAGCGTCATCGGCGCGTGAGTGTGCCCGTTGATGAAACCAGGGAGAACGAGTTTCCTGCCGGCATTGATGGTCTGCGCGGCGGCGAACTTCGCCTCGATGTTCGCCCGCGATTCTACGGCCACGATCGTGTCGCCGTTTACCGCCACCGCACCATCCTCGATGATGCGGCGTTCCGCATTCATGGTAACGACCGTGCCGCCCGCCACGAGCATGTCGACTTTTTCTTTTTTTGCGTTTTGCGCGTAAAGGCAAGCGGAGAATAGAAAATAAAAAATCGGAACTAAAACAACAGCCAGCCGCGAATGGGACCTGCGCATCCAGTTTCGGTTTTCCATTTTCTATTTTCCATTTTCTACAGATTCGAGGAATCAAACGGTTTAGGAAACAGTTCGCGCATCTGGAAGATTTCGGTTTTGCCCTTGAGATTGGCCAGGATCACGGGAACGTCGCCGCAAAATTCCCAGATCAGCTGGCGGCAGGCGCCGCAGGGAGGCGTCAACGTCTCGGTGTCCGTCACCACGGAAATGGCGTCGAAGCCGCGCTCGCCTTCGCTGATTGCTTTGAAAATGGCGATGCGCTCGCCGCAAACGGTGAGACCGTAGGTAGCATTCTCGACGTTGCACCCGCCAAAAATTCGTCCGGAGGTGGCGCGGAGCGCCGCGCCCACGCGAAAATTTGAGTACGGCGCATGCGCGTTTTCCCTCGCCTGCCTGGCCGCCGAAATCAAAGTTCCATATTCGCTCATGCAATCGCCTCTGCAATTCGCGGAATGACCGCTTTCAGCAAGCCGATGAATTGCCCTTTCACACGATCTGCTGTCTCCAGCACTTCCAGGTGGTTGAGCGGCTGATCCAGAATTCCCGCCGCCGCATTTGTCACGCAGGAGATGCCGAGCACGCGAATGCCGCTATGCCGCGCGGCGATCACTTCCGGAACCGTGGACATACCCACCAGATCGGCGCCGACCGCGCGCAAATAGCGTATCTCCGCCGGCGTCTCATAGCTCGGCCCGAGGAGTCCCGCGTACACGCCCTCAAACATCCCGATGCTCATGCGGTTTCCTTCGCCGACGGCCATCTCACGAAATCTGCGGTCGTACGCCGAGGTCATGTCGTGGAAACGCAGGCCGAATCTCTCGTCGTTCGGTCCGGTCAGAGGATTGACGCCCTGCAAATTGATGTGATCGCTGATCACCACCAGCCGGCCCTGCACGAATTCCCGTTTGATGCCGCCCGCGGCGTTGGTGAGGATCACGGCCTTTACGCCCATGCGCGCGAAAACACGGATGGGAAAGGCCACCTCTTTCGCGGAATAGCCTTCATAAAGATGGACGCGGCCCTGCATCCCGGCAACGGGAATTGCTCCCACTTTTCCGATGACCAGTTTCCCCGCATGGCCAATGGCGGTCGATTGAGGAAAGTGCGGAATTTTCGCATACGGAATTTTGGCGGCATTGGCAAATTCGTCCGCGAAAGCGCCAAGGCCTGAGCCCAGAACAAGCGCAATCTTCGGCCGGTGAGCGGTCCGAGAAAAAATGAAGTCAGCCGCTTCCCCCGCGTGCTCGTACTCGCCGGCCAGCAAACTGCTGGTCGGGGTTGCAACAGCGATTTTTCGGGGCGAAGCCGTTTTCGGAACGTTGGTCTTGGAGCTTTTTTTTGCGCTCACGAAAGGATCCCCACGATGGAAGCGGACATTAAGTTTGCCATAGTGCCGGCAAGCATGGCGCGGATGCCAAATTTTGCGAGCTGGCTGCGCTGCTCCGGTGCGAGCGCGCCGATGCCCCCGATCTGGATGCCGATGGAGCTGAAATTGGCGAAGCCGCAAAGAGCAAAGGTGGCGATTGCAAAAGTGCGCGGATCCAGCGTGCCCTTCATGGGGCCAAGCTGGCCAAAAGCGACAAATTCATTGATCACCATGCGCGTCCCGAGAAGGTTGCCAATCTTCGCTGCGTCATGCCAGGGCACACCGATCAGCCAGGCAACGGGCGCAAAGATCCAGCCGAAAACGGTCTGCAGACTTTCCGGGAACCAAGCCATGTGCGGCCAGTTGTGAACGCCGCCCATGATGGCGTTGAGCAGCGCAAGCAAGGCAATAAAGGTAATCAGCATAGCGCCGACATTGAGCGCGAGATGCAAACCGTCACTGGTGCCGCGAGCGATGGCGCCCAGAAGATTGGTTTCTTTTTCCATGGGCGGCAACTCCACGCGGCCGGCGGTGAGCGGCTGCTCGGTTTCCGGTACGAGCATCTTGGCCATGAGCAGCGTTCCCGGCGCCGTCATGATGACTGCAGTCAAAAGGTTCTTGGGATCGGCGCCCCCCACCTGGATGTACCCAGCCATCATGCCGCCAGAGATGTGCGCCATCCCACTGGTCATGACCACCATCAGTTCCGACTTGGTGAGTTTTGGAAGAAAGGGGCGGATGGTAAGCGGGGCTTCGGTCTGGCCCATGAAGATGCTGGCGGCGACGTTGAGGGATTCGGCTCCGCTGGCGCCCATCACGCGAGTCATAATCCACGCCGCAGCGCGGATGATGAGCTGCATCACGCCGAGGTGATAGAGAACAGCAAAGAAGGCGGCAATAAAGATGATCGTGGGAAGCACCTGGAAGGCAAACGAAAAGCCCAGCCGGGAGAGTTCCTTCGGCTGACCAATGTCGCCGAAGACAAACGCGGAACCCGCGTAGGAAAAGCTCAAGAGCTTGTTTGCGCCGGCGCCGAGGAAACCAAACACCGAACTGCCTACACCGGAACGGAGAACGAAAAAGCCAAGCGCCAACTGGAGCCCGAGGCCCCAAGCGATGGTCTTGAGCTTGATGGCCCGCCGGTCGGTGGAGAAGAGCCAGGCCAGCCCAAGTATCACGGCCATGCCGAGTACTCCGGTAAAACGTCCCATGAACACTCCTCTCCAAACAACCGATTCAAGCGCCAATCACGCGGCGCACCAGCGGCCGCTTTTCGCGCGGAGCTTCCTCGCCAATCTGATAACCGTCCGCGATGCGGCTCTTCGCTTCGGCAAGTTTGGCGTCGCTATTGTAATGAATCGTGGCCAGCGGTTCTCCCTTTTCCACGCGATCGCCGATCCGCTTGTGGAATTCGAGCCCGACGCCGTGATCGATCTTGTCTTCCTTCTTTTCACGGCCTCCGCCGAGCATGGCGAGCGCGATGCCAAACTGCTCGCAGTTGGTGCCGGTGATGAAGCCGCTGGCGGAACTCGACACGTGGAAATGCAAGCGCGCGGCGGGCAGGCGTTGCGGCTCGTCAATGACGCGTTCATCTCCGCCTTGCAATCGAATCCCGTGACGGAATTTTTCGAGTGCCTGCCCGGTGGTGATCATGGTTTCGGCGAGGCGGCGGCCTTCTTCCACGCTCTTGGTTCTCTCCCCGAGATAGAACATCCACGCGGAAAGTTCGACGCTCAAGTCACGCAGATCGGCTGGGCCGCGGCCTTTGAGGACTTCGACGGACTCGGCGACTTCGTTCGAATGGCCGGCCATTCGGCCAAGCGGCTGATCCATGTCGGTGATGAGCGCTACTACTTTTTTGCCCATGCGCTTGCCGGTTTCCACCATGACTTCGGCGAGGCGAATTGAATCTTCCTCTTTCTTCATGAATGCGCCGGAGCCCGTCTTCACATCGAGGACCAGGGCGTCAATGCCTTCGGCAAGTTTCTTGCTCATAATGGACGCGCAGATGAGGCCAATATTCTCGACAGTCGAAGTAACGTCACGGAGCGCGTAGATTATCTTGTCCGCAGGAGCAATCTCCGCGGTCTGCCCGATCAAACCCATGCCGCATTCGCGCAGGACCCGGCGAAATTCGTCCAGCGACAGATTCACGTTGAAGCCTGGAATCGCTTCCAGTTTGTCGAGCGTGCCGCCGGTGTGGCCGAGGCCGCGGCCGCTGATCATCGGCACCGTGAGGCCACCCGCCGCCACGATGGGAGCAAGAATGAGAGAAGTCTTGTCGCCAATCCCTCCGGTGGAGTGTTTGTCCACTTTCTTGCCGGGGATTTCGGAATGGTTGAGGACTTCTCCGGAGTACAGCATTACTTCGGTGAGGGCCGCGAGCTCGGAGCGGTTCATGCCGCGGATCCACACGGCCATGAGCCACGCGGCCATCTGGTAATCGGGTATTTCGCCTCGAGCGTAGCCGGAAACGAGAAAATTAATTTCTTCGCGGGAGAGTTCCCCGGAATCACGTTTCTTGCGGATCAGGTCGACGGCGCGCATGCGTTTTGGAAAGCGAAGGGCGAGCGTAACATTCGCTGTACGGGGCGTCAACGCGATGCGCACGCTGAATTCGGCGATGGGCTACAGCGGCTGCTGCACGTCCGGCGGCAGGTTGGTTGTCTGACCGGCGATCACATGCCAACCATGAGGGGTGTCGATGTAAACATGTAAAACGCGGATCTGGCTGCTGACGTGTTGCCCATTCACGATGAACCGCGCGGACCACAGGCAAGTTGCGATTGCGGTATCTTCAAAAATGCGGACTTTGATGTCGGAGGCGTTGAACGATTCACGCTTGAAGGAAGGAGATTCGATCGTCGCAATCCACCGCTCCTTGTTTATCTGCTGGCCGTGAGAAAGCGTGCCGGAAAAATCATCACTGTAAACGCGATAAAAGAACGTACCATTGCTTAATTGGATGGCGCGCGCGGCTTCTTTTTCCAGACTGATGATCTCCTGCGTCTGCGCTTCGGGATCCTTGAATTCGGCATTCCTGACACACCGCTGGATGCAGGCCTCTTTCGAGGCATCTTGCGATTGAAACGAGGGAGCAAGCGTCAGTCCGATCGCCAATGCAGCGATCCACACCATCCTAGTCATGTTGAGTGCTCTCCTTCACTGAGTTGCCTAGTCCCACTGAAGTATATTTGATAAAAGGGCGAGGCCAAAGCACAGCGTACCTGGGTTTGCTAGAATAACCAATCCGGGGAAGACCTCACTTAATTGGGACTGTCATTTCAGGGGGAGCACGATGATCGACTTTAGCAGCAAAGGCCATGAAGCGGCCGGCGCCAGAAGTGACCGCCAAGCAACCAACTCATTGCCGTTTTCACGGCGACGTTTCCTCGCCAAGACATCGTCTTTCGGGGCATTTTGCGCCGTAGCGAAGCTGATTCCCTTGCCGGCGCTGGCGGCGGAAGTGGCGACCGACTCGCGGGTGTCTCAAACACCGATTGTCGATAAGGGCTTCGCGTCGGTGAGAAAGATCGGTGAAGGGCTGTACGCTACAATCTCCGACCCCTCGAAAGGATTTCAGACGGTTTGCAACGGGGGCTTCCTGGTTGGCAAAGATGGCGCGCTGTTGATAGAGGGTTTTATAAGCGCGCCCGGCGCCGCCTTTCAGATGGATGCTCTGCGGACGGTCAGCCAAGCTCCTGTAAAAGGCGCGCTGGACACGCACTATCACTTCGATCATTCGATGGGCAATGCGTTCTACGGTGCCAACGGGATTCCTTTGTGGGCACATGCCAACGTGGCGAAGCGGATTGTGGAGAGTTATGGGGCGCTGCAGGGTGCCGACAAGGCGGCCTTCCTGGGACCCATCGAGAAGACGATAAAGGAGGCCAAAACGGAAACGGCGCGGAAACACCGCGAAGGCAATCTGGCCCATGCAACAAATCTGTACACCGCGACAAATTCCACGGTGCTGGCACTGCCGAATCATCCCATTGATCCGGCGAAGTTGCCGATGAAGGTGGACTTGGGCGGAGTAACCGCGGTGATCGAGAGCTATCCGGGACATTCAGGGACGGACGTAATCGTGCGGGTTCTGGAACAAAACGTGGTCTATGCGGGTGATCTGTTGTTTTCCGGCATGTACCCGGTCTGCTTCGACCCGCAGGCTACTGTGTCCGGATGGAGGGAGACGTTAAAAACATTCGCCTCCTGGGACAAGGACACACTGTTTGTGCCCGGGCATGGACCGATTTGCGGGCAAGAAGGGATTGCACTCTCCCGGGCGCTCTTCGACGACATCGAAGAGCAAGCCAAGAAGATGCACAAAGCAGGCGTGCCGGCAGCGGAGGCCGCGGACCTTTACGAAATTCCGGGAAAATACAAGAACGTCGGTATTTTTTCCTGGGACTTTTCCATTGGACCGGCGATTACCAAGCTGTACGCGCAGTGGCAGGGCAAGTAGCGGTCGGAGCGTTTCCTGCACACTTCGCGGCGGGGGCGGGATACCCCGAGAAACTAATCGGGCAGAACGCCGTCGAAGTTGCGAATGACACCGCCCGTGGCGGGCGAAGAAGATGTGCGGCTATCGCGGTCGCAAAGGATCGCCTGTATTCCCACGGACTGCGCCGCTTCGATTTCCTTCACCGCATCGGAAACAAACAAGAACTGGTGTGGCGCATACGAAAACGAAGCCGCGATTTTCTTGTAGCTTTCGCCTTCGTTCTTGGCTCCCACGCGGGTGTCGAAGAAAACAGAGATATGCGACGTCAGATCGCCCGAGGCCGTAGTGCGAAACAGGAGTTGCTGAGCGAGGACGCTTCCCGACGAGTAGATGCCGATGATTTTTTTCTGCCGCCGCCATCTTTCGAATGCGATGGGCACATCGGGAAAAACTTCACCGTGCAATTCCCCGCTCGTAAATCCCTGCTGCCAGATTCTTCCTTGAAGAGACTTCAGTGGCGTGCACTTGCTGTCCCGCGCGATCAGCCACTGACCGTAAGCGACGCTCGAACGCAGGCGCGCTTCTTCCGCATCGTCAAGCCAGCCAGGCGGTTCAAGGCCGTTGCGCTCATCCACCTGGTGTTGCGCGCGCAGATCCTGAATCAATGAATGAATTTCTGGATCTTGAGAGCGTTCTCGGAGAAACGATTCCAGCTTGCGGCTCGCATAGGGGAAAAGCGTTTCATAAACGAATTCCACGGGCGTTGTCGTGCCTTCGATGTCGAGAAGAATGACGCGTATCTGAGATTCGTCGATCGGAGACACGCGAGCTACTTCGCCGCCGTTTGCGACGGAATGTATCTGGGTCCCCAGCAAACGGGTTCGTAATTCCGGTCCACGCCGCTGCTCGTATAGTGGGGCGTCCAGCCGGACTTGTCCTGGAACAGACGGATGGCGCGAATGCGGCGGTCTCCGCAGAGATCGAACCAGTGCAGCGTGCCGCGCGGAACCCGAATCAAGTCACCGGCTTCCACTTCTATCGCGACAACCGGGCCCTGCTGCGGATGGATATGGAACAGGCCCCGCCCGTGGATGATGTAGCGAACCTCGTCCTCATCGTGGCGATGCTCAATGTTGAACTTGGACAGCATCGCATCCAGCCCAGGAGTATCCGCATTCACGTCGATCACATCCGCCGTGACGTAACCGCCCTGGCGCTTGAGCTCCTCGACTTGCTGGCTGTAGGCACTCAGCACTTGATCCGCAGAAGCATCCGAAGGCAGGTCGGCCGGAGACTCCCAGCGTTCGTAGTCAATGCCAATCCCCGCGAGGTAATCTCGCACCTCACTGTGTTCGCGGAGCGAACGGTTTTCATCGGGGATTCGAAGGACAGCCACGGCAATTTGCCTCCAGGCTCAGGCAGCGCGGGAATCATGCACTCTGTGCCGCACCGGAGCGAACCAGCACTTCCATCAGGAACTCCAAGATTTCAACATGGCGCTTGGCTTCCTGCAAGCCTGCACCCCAAGTATAAAGCCCATGCTCCCTCAGAAGAAAACCATGGATGCCGGGACTTTCCCGCAGGGTTTTCGAAACGCGTTCCCCCAGTTCAATCATGTCCTGCGAATTCTCCAGAATCGGCAGCCACTCGCGATGCTTGTGGGTTCGAACGCCTTCCAATCCTTTGAGCATTTCGTATCCTTGCAAGGCGATACCGCCCTGTGATGCATGCGAGCCCGAAAGGACGGTGCTCCAAACCGAATGAGTGTGCAGTACCGCGCCGGCATCTACTCCGCGTGCGATGGCGAGATGGAGCAGCGCTTCCGCAGACGGGCGGCCATCGCCGCGGACAACGTTGGCCGCGTCGTCCATCTCCAGAAACTGCGCGGGCGCAAGGCCGCCCTTGTCCAAGCCCGTTGAAGTAATTGCCAGGCGCAGCGGCTCGCGGGAAATCACCGCGCTGAAGTTTCCGCTCGTTCCCAAAACCCAGCCGCGCGCGTAGAAGCCCTTTCCAATCTCCGCCAAGTCCGCAGCTATTCTGGCAAAGCTTGGGCCCCCAGCTCGTGTTTGGCGAATTGCCTTACGCCTAGGTTCGCTTCTAACTCGTCTCTTGGGTTTCTTCATCACCACGCCGTTCAAAAATACTTCCATAGCCGAGCAAGGTGCGCCGTTCAGCATTCTACGACGTACCCCACACGGATGGAACGGGCCGATGATTTTTGTCCGTGCGACAGATCAGAACTCCAATCTCAAAGAGAGCTGCCCGGTGCGGTTTCCGCTGTTCTCGGCGGGTTGCACGCTTTGCGCGACGCCGAACGAAGATGCAGTGACGTTTGTCGGCGGCGGCGCAAAGTTCGGGTGATTCAGCAAGTTCGTAAACGTGCTTTCAAATCGCAGCCGGAGCCGTTCTGTAATCTGGAAGTGCTTCGCCAGCCCGGTAGCGATTGTGGTTGTGCCAGGGCCTAGGAGAATCCCGACGCCACAGTTCCCCACCGGCCCCGACGGAACTGGATTGAAGGCAGCGAGATTAAACATACTGCCGGTCGCGGGATTCGCGATATTGCCATTTCCAATACAATCAGGACGCTGAAAAGCTCCGCGATAGGAGATGTTCAGGTTTCCCGGATCGTAGCAGACCACGCCCGGCCCTGGTGGTGGGCAACTGGTGCTGGTGGTTGGCGTGAGATAAGGTCCCGTTTCCACAAACTGACCGTGCTCAACGACCATCCCCCAATCGCGACGTCCGCGATTCGATTCATGCCTGCGAAATGCTTGCGATTCTTGCCCACAGGTACATCATAAAGCGCGGACAGCAGGAATCGGTGCCGCCGGGTCGCGGTCATGTTGCCTCGGTTCGCTGCCAAATCAAAACGATTGGCAACGGGCGTTCCGTAAATGATTTCGGGGTTGAACGTCGTGGGTGCATCACCTCCTACATTGCCCAGGATCTTGGCCCACACATGGCTCGCCTGCAAATTCGATCCGCCCCGTGCGCGCAGGTTCAGCTCGGATTGCAATCCCTGATATCCAACGTGCCCGGCGTTACTGGTCGAAAGAATTCGGCCCCAGTTTGCGTATGGCTTGGGATTTGGATTGGGCGAAGTTGTGCTCGGCTCGACTTGGTTCAGATCCACGGTCTGGCTCATGCGGTACGAGCTCATACCCAAGTAACTTTCGCGCAAGGTCAAATCGCGTGCGAGTTCACGCTCCACTGTAAAGTTCCACTGCGCCGATTGCGGGTCGCGATAGTCCGTCAAAGTATTTTGGTAGAAATCGCCCGTACCTGCAATGAGCAATGGATTATTGGGAGTGCGCGCCGACGGGAACTGGTAAGTCGGCGCTCTCGTCTTGGGATCCGGATTGAAAGTCGTGCGCACAACCGACACGTCAATGTTCGTCGTATTGAAGGACAGTTGGCCAAGATTGGTCATCGTGAAGATTCCAAATCCTCCGCGCACCACTGTCTTGTTATTCCCAAACGGACGGTAAGCAAACCCGAGGCGCGGCTGAAAATTCCTTTTGTAGAATTGGCGGAGGCCGAGACCGAGACCGAGGGTGTTGGCGTGTTCCACTGGCGCACAAGGCAGCGAGGAGACTACCGGAGTACAGCCTTGCGCGGTGTACGAGGCCGTGTTGATGGATGCGAGGAAACCAGGACGCGGAACATTCCCTTGAGGAATGATGATTCCACCATTGCGCACATCAAAGGCCGTGAGATTCGCAAGGTCGCTGACGAACGGCGGCAGCGCCTGCCAGCGCATCCCAAACGAAAGCGTCAGCCGATTGTTCAGCCGGAATTCGTCTTGTCCATACAAACCCGTCTGGATCGTATGCGCGTGCACGTCTGGTCCGGATTGCGCTACATACGTCTTTGTCGGCAGCCCCAGCAGCAAATTTGCGAATGCATTCCCCGTGAAGATGCCCTGGTCAAACGTAAACGCGCCGAAATCATCCGCGCCTCCGAAGCTCTCCAGGTCCACATAAGCCACGCGCCGCACATCCACGCCGAATTTCATCGTGTGCCCTTGATCCACGTCACGTTGTCCGCAAACTGAATGGTTTGCGATTTCGTCGTTCCATCCTTGTCTCGCCCAATCGGCGAAAAGTTGCCAGGATCATCGCTGAAATTGAAAATCGGGAAGGCCCCCGCTTTGGAATGATCGCTGAGGTCAAGGCCCGTCAATCCCAATGTCGAAACGGCGCTAGCGCCTTGGATGGGAAAGAGGACCTGCAATTGCCACAGCGACACGCCGAAGCGAGCTTCGTTCACCAAATTGTTGGTGATCAAGTAGTTGTGCGAGACGATCAGGTTGTTGTTGTGCTCCGTATCATGGTCCGGTGGCAAAAAGCTGTTGAGCGTGCTCAGATAGGAATCGGTCAGCGATTGCGCGTTCAAACGTTTCCAGCTCCAACGCACAAACAATGATTGCTTGGAAGTGATCGTGCGATCCACGCGCAGGTCGAAGCCGTTCGTACCGCTGGGCGTGGGCGTCTGCTGCAGGTAGTTGGCTTGCGAGCCAAAGTTCGCTGCGCTGACATTGATGTTCGGCGCCGGAATGTAGTTGAGCAGGTTCGTCGCCACCGGATTGATGCAATCCTGGCTGCTTGTGCACTGGCTCCCACTCGGAATTTTGTTCCCCGCGTACGGCTTCCCTGTAAAGGGGTCGGTCAACACATTACCCAACGCAGAAAAGTCTCCGGTGCGCATAGCTGCCGTCGGAACAAATAAAAACAGCGGCGTAGAATACCTCCTGCGATTGCCTTCGTAATCCGCGAAGAAAAATGTTTTGACTTTGCCGCGATCCCGGCCCGGAATCAACACCGGCCCGCCCAAACTCCCGCCAAACGTGTGGAACACTTTGTGCGGTTTCAGCGTGCTTCCATTGATATTCGATCCCCAAACCGCCGCATCGAATGCGCTGTTCTGAAAGTACTCAAAGGCGCTCCCGTGAAATCTTTCGTTTCCGCTCTTGGTACTGATCGTGACGTCGCCCAGTTGGGAAAATTCCGCGTTGTTATTGAACTGCGTCACTTTGAATTCGCTGATCAACTCGGAAGAAGGGTTCATGTTTCCGAGCGCCCCGTTCTGGCGGATGTTGACGGTCGAAGAACCGTCGACCGAATATTGCACCTGGGAGGGAAGCCCGCCGCCGACCGAAACGTTTCCGTTGGCGTCCTGCTGGGCGCCGGGAACCGTGGCGAGCATCGCCAACGGGCTGGTGGTGGCACCGCGATAATTTACGGGCAGATTGGTGATTTGAGAAAAGTCCTGGTGTCTCCGATCGTCGCATTCTCGGTATTAATCACCGGCCCGGATTCTCCGCCGACTTCAATACTCTGCGCCGCCGAAGCCAATTTCAGCGCCACGTCCAGGCGAACGCTCTGCCGCGCATCCAGTTGCACGGCGGTCATCTTGTACTCGGCGAAGCCCGCCGCGGCAACCAGCAACTCGTAGTGACCCGGCTTCAGAGTGACGAAATGAAATGCGCCATCCGCGTCCGTTGCAGCGGTGTGCTGCGTATGGTCATCGACGTTTGTCAATATCACCTGGGCTCCGGGAACCACACCCTGGCCCGGATCCTTCACGACGCCGATCATCTCACCGAATGTGGATTGCGCCTCCAGTGGCGCCGCAGAAAAGTAAAACAACAAGATGGACAGACAGGCCACAGCAAAACGCAAATACGTGAACTGAACTTTCTTCATAAGGACACCTCATGTGAGCAACGTAGGGCACGAGGCACAAAGAAGCCGTAAGGATTTCAATGGAAAGTTCAAATAACCTGTAAACACATTTTTTCTGACTCGCGTACTAATTCCGGCAGAGAATCCAAAAATATAATTTGTTGCAGAAAACATTTAGCACGTAGGGCACAAGCAATGCATGCCCGAAACAACGCCGTACCGAAACCAGCTCATCCCTGCAATGGGAGGGCATCAAAAAAATCGGGCCTCCCCTTGATGCAAGCTGGAGGCCCGAACGTCGTTCGCATTTTGCGGCTCGAAAAAAAAATGCTCCTGTGATTAGAATTTCACGAGAATGGCGATGTTCAGGCGGTTCTCGGTTTTCCTCAGATCCGGGGTGAACCCTGGCACGAAGGCGCCGGGCGAACCGCAAATATTATTGCCGAGAACTGGAGTCGGGCAAGAGGTTGGCGTGACACCACCTGACCCCGAGAAATACGGCACGTTTGCCGCCCGATGGTTGTACTCCCAGCGGAACGTAATATATTGGCTGGGCATCCAGTCAAAAGTCCCCGACACATCCCAAGCCTTATACGGATCTCCCGGGTTCTGGGTGAAATAAGGCGTGCCCGAAGCAGCCGTCGCGCCATTAATCGGGGGCAGCAAAACCAGATATCGCCCGGGATTGCTAATCTGCCCGCCTCCGAGCGTCAGGCCATACTTGTCGTTGTCGAACCACAGGCGGTTGTAGAACATGTAACCCAGAAAACTCTGCTTCGGACCCTTCGCGGAGTTGCCAGCGCAACTGACGCCGCCGCCGTGCTCGCATCCCATGTCGCCGGTGAGTGAAAAGGCCGCCTTATCAAGGAACCTCTCCTGGTTGTCGTAATACTTAACTTCGATGCTGTCGTCCGTGTGATAGCGGATACGGCCCGGCGTGTTCAACGTATCCTCACCCAAGGCGTACTGATTCCCGAGGATCGACAGCCAGCCATTCGGCCGCCATAGGAATTGCACTCCGAAGCCTGGGCGGCTGTTGAAACGCCCATAGGATTGCCACCCATTCGTGAACCACGGCTCGATCTTCAAGTGCTCCGTCGGGAAAATCTGGACGCGAACGCCGTTGAAAAACCAGGGTGTGTTCGATGAAACATACGACGGCTGATACGCCCAATTGTCGAATTGGTAGTAGCTGAACAGCCCGATATACGACATGAAGATGCCGGCGTCGACGTTGATTCCATGCAGCGCGTTGAAATGGTAGCCACCGTACGCTTCCGAGATATACCGGTAAGCATTATCAAGATTCCATTGGCCGCGCGCAGGGCTGGCGTCATTGCGCGGTGTCGTTTGCGAATACAAGCCAAACTGCGTCATCACCCGGGCGCGGACGTTATCGTAATGAAAGTCGCCGCCGACACCAAGTTGCGTTACCTGGACTTCATTGGCCCTGAAAACTTCGCTCGACCCGCCGATCGTGTTGTCTCTGGGATGGTTGAAATCGTAGATGTAGTCGACGTCGGCCCGGATTTCCGGCGTAAAGAATTTCGTATCCATCGGCGATTCTTTGGTGCGTGCGTTCCCGTTCAGCCAGGTGAAATCGGCAAACGCAAACGGCTCCGTTGCTTGCACTTTCGCCGCACCCGATTTACCCTTTTCAGTGGCTTGCGGCGCGACGGAAGTGGCAACTTTTTCTGTAGGAATAACATTCGCATTCACTCCTGGAACTGTCGGTGCCGGTGTGACGCCCGCGGCGCTCGCCGCAACCGTGGATGTGGCTGGGCTCGACGAACCGGGCTGCGCAGACGCTGCCGCAGCTGCCGGAGCCGCTGGCGAACTGCCCTTGGTTTCGAGTTCCGCGACGCGTTTCTCAAGCAGTTCTACGCGATCGAGGAGCCAGCGCTCGCGCTCCGTCAACGGGGCGGGCGCCTCAATTTTGGCGCCATCGCTCTTTGCCGGAGTTGATTTTGTGGGTGGATTGCTCGTATCTTTATCATCGGCCAGCAAGCGATCCGGAACGATGCTGGCACATAGCAGTGCAGCAAGAAGAATTGGGAACAGTGTTCCCACGTGTTTGTACGCGCGCATTTCTCTCTCCTAAAAAAAGCCAAGCAACGGATTGTCAAAGGAACAGAATTGCTTCTTTGGCAGACGCAGAATGCTGCTTCGTGCCTACGAATACTAGCGTTCGGAACATTAGGAAATCGTAAGCCCGGCGTAAGGATGGGGTTAATGCGTAGAGTGCAAACTTTTCAAGAAATTGCCGGCGCGCCGCGATATCTCACGGGCAGATTGGTGATTTTAGAAAAGTCCTTCGTGTCTCCGATCGTCGCCTTTTCCGTATTAATCACTGGCCCGGACGAGCCGCCGCTCCTCAAACCCTCGGTCACTGCGAACTCAAAACCGTATGATCGCGTCGATGGCAAACATGAGCTGGCCACGGCGCGTGCCGTTATCCCAAGGCCTCGCACTCCAGGCATATTCCTTAGAAAATAGCCATAACCTCTAGGCGACTTGAGCTAAGGGCTCCAGGGTCACTTTGAAGCCCAGGCCTTCGAGCCGTTTGGTTAAGCGCCTGCGCAGGCCTTCTGGGTTCAGGCGATCGAAGTAGTCTGCGC
>WNFR01001709.1_pt1 | contig 23887 bp, 23 predicted proteins | sample 5400221 | NCBI WGS metagenome assembly WNFR01 (sample SAMN13153357, study PRJNA577476) | soil metagenome | isolation source: 40 cm soil under Madrone tree | place: USA:California | collected 2016-06-14 | reverse complement strand
GCGAGCCGGTCGTTGTCGCCAAAGCGGATCTCGGCGGTGGCGATCGTGTCGTTCTCGTTGACCAGCGGAACGGCGCCGAGCGTCAGGAGCTGGGCGAAGGTGGCGCGCGCATTCAGGTGTCGGCGCCGCTCCTCGGTATCGTCAGGGGTCAACAGGATCTGCGCAACGGTGATGCCATGACGGGCGAGCGCTTCCTGATAGGCGTGGGCGAGCCGGATCTGCCCGGTGGCGGCGGCGGCCTGCTTCTCCTCGAGCCGGAGCCGTCGTCCGAAAAGGCCGAGATTTCGGCGACCTACCGCGATCGCCCCAGACGACACCAGGATAACATCCTGACCACGCGAACGGCAGCGAGCGACGTCGTCGGCCAGGGCATCGAGCCATGGGCGGCGGATCTCGCCACTGTCGGCAGCCAGCAGTGCCGAACCGATCTTCACGACGAGGCGCCGCGAACTGACCAGCGCCTCGGCCGGCGCGGAATGAATTGGAGAGCGGGCGTCCCGCCCACAAGGCGGGCTGGAAACCCGCGGTCCCGAAGCCGACCCCGTCATGGCATACGAACGAGACGCTCAGTTTCAACCAGAGCATCATCCTCTTTGCCGGCACGCGCCCCAGACAGCGCTATGAGGACCGCCTCGAGTACATCCGGTACCCCGGCGCTGGTCGCGCCCGAGAGCGGCAGCACGGGAGCCGCAGCCAGACCGGCGGCATGCTGCAGCTCGCGATACTTCACGCCCACCGCCTCAGGAGCGATCGCGTCGATCTTGTTGAGCCCGACAATCTCCGGCTTTTCGACAAGGCCGTGACCATAGAGGGCGAGTTCGTCACGGATCGTGCGGTAGGCGCCCGCCACATCATTGAGGGTGCCGTCTACGAGATGAAGAATAACCGCGCAGCGCTCGACATGGCCGAGAAAGCGGGTACCGATACCGACCCCCTCGCTCGCGCCCTCGATCAATCCGGGGAGGTCGGCCAGCACGAATTCCTCGTCGTGCAGCCGAGCCACGCCGAGCTGCGGCTTCAGGGTCGTGAAAGGGTATTCGGCAATCTTGGGCCGGGCGTGCGAGACTGCGGAGAGAAAGGTTGATTTCCCGGCATTGGGCAGCCCCACGAGGCCGGCGTCGGCGATCAGCTTTAACCGCAGCCAAACCCACGCCTCCCTCCCCGGCCAGCCGGGATCGGCTCGGCGCGGTGCGCGGTTGGTCGAACTCTTGTAATGCGCGTTGCCGAAACCGCCGTCGCCGCCCCTCATGAAGACGAGCCGCTCGCCGGGGCGGGTGAGGTCGGCGAGCACTTCCCGATTGTCCTCGTCCATGATCTGGGTGCCGACAGGGACACGCACCACGAGATCCTCACCATGCGCGCCGGTCCGATCGCGCCCGGCGCCTGGCCGACCGTTCTGCGCGCGGAAATGCTGCCGATACCGATAATCGATGAGGGTATTGAGATTCTCGGCGGTCGCAAAGACGATGTCGCCACCCCTGCCGCCATCACCGCCGTTCGGGCCGCCGAACTCGATGAATTTCTCGCGGCGGAAACTCATCGCGCCGCGGCCTCCGTCACCGCTCTTCAGGTAGATCTTGCACTGGTCGAGGAACTGCATCGGAACCCGGAAGAAAAAGGAGGACGGCGGGCCGCTCCCCTCGGGCTTCGGCGCGCTTCGGGGAGGGCCTATTCGGCTGCTTCCGTCGGGGGAGGGGCCGCGGGCACCACCGACACGTAGGTGCGTCCGGCCAGACCTGTATGGAATTTGACCGCACCTTCGGAGGTCGCAAACAGCGTGTGGTCGCGGCCGATCCCGACATGCGTCCCAGGATGGAATTTGGTGCCGCGCTGGCGCACGATAATGTGGCCGGGAACGACGATCTCGCCGCCGAACTTCTTGACGCCGAGCCGCCTGCCGCGACTGTCGCGCCCGTTGCGCGACGAACCGCCTGCTTTCTTATGCGCCATCTGCCGCTCCTTCCTCGCGCCGCGGACCGTTCGCGCCCCTGATCTCGGTAATGCGCAACACGGTCTGTTGCTGGCGATGACCCTTCTTGCGCCGATAATTGTGCCGCCGCTTTTTCTTGAACACGATGATCTTGTCGGCGCGATTCTGCTCGACCACTGTGGCGCTGACCGAGGCGCCGTCAAGCAATGGCGCGCCGGTCGCGACCTCGGCCCCTTCGCCGATCATCAGCACCTCGGCGAGTTCGACCGTCGCGCCAGGTTCGGCCGCAAGCTTCTCGACCGAGATGACATCGTCCTTGGCGACCTTGTACTGCTTGCCGCCGGTCCTGATCACTGCGAACATGACACCCGCCGATATGGTCTGCCGCGCATCGGACGCAACCGCCAAAGGGACGCACAGATACCACGCACGGGGACACCCCGTCCGCGAGCGGCGCACTATAGGTGCGCCCGGGGGGCTGTCAACAGCGTCGCTGGTGCGAGCCATTGAAAGAATCAGCATCGGGGAGGACGAAATGACTCTGATAGAGAGGATCGAGCGCGAAGGACAGAAGAAGCTGCTGGCGATAGACGGCGGCGGCATCCACGGTGTCCTTGCGCTCGAAGTGCTGCACAGGATCGAGGATTTGCTGAAGGCGAAGAGCGGGAGGGGCGATTTCCGTCTCGCCGATTACTTCGACTACATCGCCGGAACCAGCACCGGCGGAATCATCGCAGCTGGGCTGTCAATGGGCATGTCGGTCGGCGAAATCCTCACTTTCTATCAGGACGCCGGCGCCCAAATGTTCGTCAAGGCGAACCTCCTGCGGCGTTTGCGCTACAAATTCGAGGACGAGCCCCTCGCGAAGAAGCTAAAGGAAGTCTTTAAGGTCAGCACTATGTTCGGCTCCGACCGGCTTCGAACACTGCTGCTCCTGGTAATGCGCAACGCCAGCACCGACTCGCCATGGCCGATTTCCAATAACCCCTACGCCAAATACAATGATGGGGCGCGCGAAGACTGCAACCTCAACTTCCCATTCTGGCAGCTGGTACGCGCCAGCACCGCGGCCCCAACATTCTTCCCGCCCGACGTGATCGTACTGCCCAATGCCGACCCTACCAGGGAGGAAGGAGTTCGTTTTCGTCGATGGCGGCGTCACGATGTACAACAACCCCGCCTTCCAGATGTTTCTGATGGCGACACTCGATCAGTACTGGCCCGCAAAACCCGAAGCGCGTTGGCGATCGGGCACCGATCGCATGTTAATCGTCTCGGTCGGTACGGGCACGAGTCCTGCTGCGCGGCAGGGTCTCGAGCCCGGCGAGATGAACCTCCTGTTCAACGCGACGACAATTCCGTCTGCCTTGATGTTCGCCGCCCTGAACGAGCAGGATCTGCTGTGCCGGGTGTTCGGCGACTGCCGCGCGGGCGACGCGATCGACCGCGAAGTGGGCGACCTCGCCGGCAGCGCTGGGCCATTACAGCGCGACCAGAAGCTCTTCGTCTACCTGCGCTACAACGCCGAGCTGACCCGCGAAGGCCTCGACGCGCTCGGCTGTCACGACATCGAGCCTGAGACTGTGCAAAAGCTCGATTCGATCGACGGCATCCCGGATTTGCGACGGGTCGGAAAAAGAGCTGCCGAGGTCAAGGTGCGGGAGCAGCATTTCGAGGGTTTCATGCCGAGCTGAGAAGACTCGGTGGTGCGTCAATTCGAGACGGAGACAAGAGGATGTCATCCACTCGCCGCGCTTTCGTCATCATGCCCTTTGGCGAGAAAAAGGCGGCAGACGGAACGGCCATCGATTTCAACGCCGTTTATGAGGAGCTCCTGGCACCGGCGATCACGGCGGCCGGCCTGACCCCGCACCGCGCCGATGCCGACCGGCGCGGCGGCTCGATCCACCTCGACATGTTTCAGGATCTCCTTCTCGCCGAGTTCGTGGTCGCAGACCTTACCCTCGACAATCCCAATGTCTGGTACGAGATCGGCGTGCGCCACGCGCTGCGCGCCGGCGGCACGGTGTTGACCTACGCCCTGCGTGACCGATTGCCTTTCGACATAGCGGGCCAAAGGATGCAGCGCTACACGCTGAAGGGCGGAAAACTGGATCCGGATCTGATCGAGAAGGATCACGTGGCGCTCAAGGAGGCGATCGAGGCGACGCTCGGCGCTTGGCGCGGCCGGCGCGCCAGTCCGGTCTATCAGCAGCTTCCGAGCCTCAGGGAGCCCGACTGGAAGACGCTCAAGGTCGGTGACATCAACGAGTTCTGGCAGGCCCTCGAGACATGGGAAAGCCGTGTCGAAGTGGCGCGTCGCAAACAGCGCCCCGGCGACATTCTGGTGCTCGCCGAGGAGACACCGAACAGCGTGCTCGAATTCGAGGCATTGCGGGCAGCGGCGCGCGCGCTCGTTCGACTGAACCGGCCGCTCTACGCGCTGAGCGTGATCGAGCGTGCACGCCACCTCGAGCCGGACGATCTCGAGACGCGTCAGCTCGAAGGGGTCGCACTCGGCCGAGCCCAGCGCTACGCCGAGGCGCGCGAGACCCTGCGACGGCTCGCCGAGGAGCAGAAGGATGGCGAGACGCTGGGTCTCCTGGCGCGCACCTGGAAGGATGAATGGACGCAGATCTGGAACGCCAATCCGCAGCGCAAGCTCGACCCGTTCGCCGCTGCGCGGGACACCGCGGCAATGCTGCAGAGCGCCGCATCCACCTATGTCGACGCCTTCCGCGCCGCGCCCGACGACTACTATCCCGGCATCAACGCGCTCACCTTGGGACGGCTTTGGGAGCACGTCACCGACCGCCGAAGCAGGCTGCCGCTCGCGCTCATCGCCGCCGGTGTCGGCTGGACCGCTGCCGCAACAGTCGAGCGGAACAAGGACTACTGGTCGCTCGCCACCCGGGCCGAGCTCGCGCTGATCGAGAACCGGAAGGACGATGCGCTCGACGATTATTCGGAGGCGGCGGCCCTGGCGGTCGCGAACCGCGACTGGTTCGCGCTCGATTCTTCGAGCCAGCAGCTTGATTTCCTCGGCGAGCTGAAGTTTCGCAGCGAGCTTGTGGCCGAGGCAGCACTCATCATCGATCGCGCCGAGCAGCAGCTTCGCACTCTCGTCGGCAGCCGCCCCGAAGAGCGATCGCAGCCCGCCCATGTCGTTGTGTTCAGCGGCCACATGATCGATAACCCGGCGGATCGCGGGGAGGGCAAGGCCAAGCCGCCTCGCTTCCCGCCGTCAAAAATCGAGGCGGCGGCGGCGCGCATTCGTGCCACGCTCGACGAGGTGGGGGCCGGTGCCGGCGATCTCGCCCTGTGCGGCGGCGCCTCGGGGGGGGACCTGCTGTTTGCCGAAGCATGTCTCGCGCGCGCCATGCGGGTGGAGCTGCGCCTGGCCCGCGCTGAGAACGAATTCCTCGCCGAATCGGTGACGTTCGCCGATCCGGACCGGCGGTGGGAACGAATTTTCACTCGCGTCAAGGAAAATCCCGCCGCCACGGTTCTGATTATGCCGGAGGAGCTTGGTCCGGCTCCCGAGGGCGTCAGCGTCCACGATCGGTGCAACCGCTGGATGCTCTATTCGGCGTTGTCGCAGGGCCTCCGACGCACATCCTTCATAACACTATGGAATGGCGAGCCGGGCGACGGCCCGGGCGGGACCCAGAACATGGTCGAGCTCGTGCGCAAGCTTACGGGGCGGCAGCCGGTCATCATCGACCCCGCGACCTTGTGACCGGTGCTGAGGGGGTCTAACGTACTCTTGCCCACAAGCGTGGCTTTTGACGCCGTGGAAGGCGCTCTCTAGACTAACTGCGTTAAGAAGTGGTCGGCGTTGAGCCGACCTGGGCTTCGCCTGACGAGGGGCCTCCAGCAGCATGGACACCGCTAACATTCGTGCAACCGAAGACGAGGCCCTGCAGTTTCACGCCAGCGGGCGCCCCGGAAAACTCTCGATCGCACCACACAAGCCCCTGACGACGCAGCGCGATCTGTCGCTCGCTTATTCGCCGGGTGTCGCCTTCCCTTGCCTGCGCATCCAAGCGCAGCCCAGCGCAGCTTTCGACTACACCTCGAAGGGCAATTTCGTCGCCGTGATCTCAAACGGCACGGCCGTACTTGGCCTTGGCGATCTCGGCGCGCTCGCGGCGAAGCCGGTGATGGAAGGCAAGGCGGCGCTGTTCAAGCGTTTTGCCGACATCGATTCGATCGATCTCGAAATCGACACCCGCGACGTCGATGAATTCGTCAACTGCGTGCGCTTTCTGCATCCGGCCTTCGGCGGCATCAATCTCGAAGACATCAAGGCGCCGGAGTGTTTCATCATCGAAGAGCGGCTGCGCGAGCTGCTGGATATTCCGGTGTTTCACGACGATCAGCACGGCACTGCGATAATCGCCACGGCCGGGCTGATCAACGCGTTGAATTTGACGGGCCGCACACTCGACCGGACGAAGATGGTCGTCAACGGCGCCGGGGCCGCCTCGATCGCCTGCGTCGAGCTCTTGAAGACGATGGGCCTGCCGCCGCAGAACGTCGTGCTGTGCGACACGCGAGGCGTCATCTACCGCGGCCGCACCGACGGCATGAACCAATGGAAGTCGGCGCATGCGGTCGAGACCAAGGCGCGCGGCCTGGCCGAGGCGATCGAGGGAGCGGACGTGTTCTTCGGGCTGTCGGCCAAGGGGGCGGTGGATCGGGCGATGGTCCGTGCGATGGCCGACAAACCGATCATCTTCGCCATGGCCAATCCCGACCCCGAGATCACGCCCGAGGAAGTGCGTGCGGTGCGCTCGGACGCGATCATCGCCACCGGGCGGTCGGACTACCCGAACCAGGTCAACAACGTCCTGGGCTTCCCGTACATCTTCCGCGGCGCCCTCGATGTGCGCGCCGCTGCGATAAATGATGCGATGAAGATCGCCGCCGCTGAAGCGCTCGCTGGACTCGCCCGGGAAGACGTGCCGGACGAGGTCGCTGCGGCTTATTCCGGCGAGCGCCTGACTTACGGGCCGGACTACATCATCCCTGCGCCGTTCGACCCGCGGCTGATATGGGCGGTACCATCGGCAGTCGCCAAGGCGGCGATGGATTCGGGCGTCGCGCGCAAACCCATTCTCGACATGGATGGCTACCAGCGCTCACTTCGCGGGCGCCTCGATCCGACCGCTGCGGGGCTCGAGCTGATCTTCGAGCAGGTACGAGCCGAGCCCAAGCGCGTCGTCTTTGCCGAGGGCGAAGAGGAAAAGACGATCCGCGCCGCGCTGCTCTTCGCCGGGAATGGGTACGGCACCCCGGTCCTGATCGGCCGCGAGGAGCGCATTCACGCGACGATGGCAGCAATGGGGCTGACCGCGCGCGACCTCCTCGAGATCCACAACGCCCGCCTCTCGCAGGACAACAAGCGCTATACCGACTTCCTCTACGCCCGGCGGCAGCGCGACGGCATGCTCTATCGCGATTGCCAGCGTCAAGTGAACCTCGACCGCAACGTGTTCGCCGCCTGCATGGTCGCCTGCGGCGATGCCGATGCGATGGTCAGCGGGGTTACCCGCAATTCGTTCGACGTGCTCGACGAGGTGACCCGCGTGATCGAGGTAACGCCGGGCTCGGTCATGTTCGGGCTGACGATATTGCTCGGGCGCGAACGCCCGCTCCTGCTCGCCGATACGCTGGTGCACGAGACCCCGAGCCCGGCGCAGCTTGCCGACATCGCGATGCAGGCGGCCGCGAAGGCGCGCGAGATCGGTCTCGTGCCGCGCGTCGCGCTGCTCTCCTACGCGAATTTCGGCAACCCGACGGGGCCCGATTGCGAGCGTGTGCGTCAGGCGGTCGCGCTGCTCGACCGCCGCCGGCCGGATTTCGAGTACGATGGCGAGATGAGCCCGGATGTCGCGCTCGATGCTCGGCTGATGCGCCAGCTCTACCCGTTCTGCCGGCTCGGCGGGGCCGCCAACATTCTGGTCATGCCAGGCCTCAACAGCGCCAACATCACGGCAAAGCTGTTGCCGCACCTCGGCGGCGGGACGGTTGTCGGGCCGTTGCTGATGGGCCTCGCGCGACCGGTTCAGATCGTCAATATCGGCGCCACCGTGTCGGATCTCGTCAACCTCGCTGCGCTCTCGGCGCACGACGCGATCCGCTGAGCAGCGGGGGCCGTCACCTGACGGTCTGGGCGGGTGAGAAGTGATCGGGCGCCGGGCTTCGAGCATCCCTCGCATCACGGCCGCGGTGTTGGCGGTCAGTGCTCCCGGCCTGATCGTCCTCGCCGTGTTGGTCGGATGGGGCTTCCTGGCGACGCTGTCGGCAGTGATCGCCGGTGCCGTCATCCTGGTCGTAAGCGTGCTGGTCATCGGCCGTTTGGTGAGCGATCTGGCCGTTCTTCGCGATTCCGTCGACATGCTCGGCGCCGATGAGGGCACCGAGGCGGTTTCGCGGCAGATTGCTCGCAGGCTCGCTCCGATGGCGCGCGAGCTTTGGCTCGCGATCGTCAGGCTCGGTCGGCTCTGGCGCGAGCGCGTCCGGACAGCCGAAGGGCGAGTGGCGGCCGCAGAAGCCGTCATCGCCGCGGTTCCAGACCCGCTGATCCTGCTCGACGAGAGGCGGCGCGTCGTGCGCGCCAATGCGCCGGCGACCGCCTTTGTCGGTGCCGTGGACGAGCCGCGTGACCTCGCCACGGCGCTACGCAACCCGGCGGTGCTGGCCGCCGCGGATGCGGTTCTGCGGGGCGAAACGGCACGGGTGGTGGACTTTACCATCACCGTTCCGATCGAACGCCAGCTGCGCGCCCGGGTTGCCCGTATCGAGCGTCCCTCGCTCGACGGCGCGGTCGCGGTGCTGAGCTTGCACGACATCACCCAGCTGAAGCGGGCCGAGCAGATGCGTGCCGACTTCATTGCCAATGCGAGCCACGAGCTGCGGACACCGCTTGCGACATTGATCGGCTTTATCGAGACCCTGCGCGGCCCCGCGCGTGACGACGCGGAAGTCCGCGAGCGGTTTCTCGCGATCATGCATGAGCAGGCGTCTCGGATGACCCGGCTCGTCGAGGAACTGCTGTCGCTCTCGCGGATCGAGCTGAACGAGCATGTCATGCCGACGAACTGGCTGCCGCTGGGTCCACTGCTCCGCAGCGTCGCCGAGGCGCTGGAACTGCGCGCGGGCGAACGAGGAATGCGCATCCTGCTGGCCCTGCCGCCCGCTCTCCCCGATGTATTGGGGGACCGCGACGAACTCGCGCAGGTTTTTCAGAATCTCATAGACAATGCGGTAAAATACGGTCGTCCCGGTACCGAGATCACGGTCGGTGCGGAAACCGTGCTGCGGCTTTCTCGTCACGGTGATGTTGGCTCGATCCCATTTGTATCGGTAGCCGTGCGAGATCACGGCGAAGGCATCGCGCGCGAGCACCTGCCCCGGTTGACCGAACGGTTCTACCGGATCGACACCGCGCGCTCCCGCGAGTTGGGCGGCACGGGGCTCGGCTTGGCGATTGTCAAACATATCTTAAATCACCATCGCGGGTTTCTGGAAATCGAGAGCACACCCGGGATCGGTTCGGTCTTCACCGTTTTCTTGCGCCCACACCCGCAGCCTGTCGAACCCCCCGAGCCGTGCTCCGGAGCCGTGTCATTGAACAGCAACGCGGCCCTGATACCACCCTCGCGTGCGCAGCACGATCCGTACGACCGACAACATGGCCGGGACCTCGACGAGCACGCCCACGGCGTTGGCTAGTGCGGCACGCGACTTCATGCGAGCGGTGGTGCCGCGGCGCTCGGACAGACTCTCCAGAGGGAGAGAGCGCCGCCACAGCTGGGCCGCGACGACCGGCACGACAATGTAGAGGACGACGGAGAGGAACAGGGTCGCCCATGGCACGGTGATCGATCGGTGCAAAAGCGAAGATCATGATGGTGTCGCAATGCGAAGAACGCAATTCTCGGGTCGTCATCACAGGGAACAAAGCCGCCGCTTTTTCATGAATTCTCCGCTCCGCCGTTTCGGGCCAAAACCGCGATCCCGCCACTAACGATGGCTGCTGATAGTCTTTCCGGCGGCGACGACCAGCGCACAACCGAGCAGCAACTTCAGGAACTCGACCGGCGCGTAGGCAACGGCGAGGCCACCGAGCGTTGCGCCAAGAATCGATCCCGCGCTCATCGCAAACGTGATCCGCTGTATGCCCCTGCCCTGCGGGATCGCGTTCGATTGCCAGTAGCGCCATAAGCCCATAAGGACGATGCCGAGCGAGATCAGGATGCTCGCCGAGCCCGCTGTCCTGATATCCGCTCCGAAGATAAAAATCAGGGTCGGGATCAATAACTCGCCGCCGGCAACGCCGAGAACGCTGCTCACAAGACCGATCCCGACCCCGATGACAATTCCGCTCAGCAGATGAGCCGTGACGCCCGCCGGCAAAGGCTGAAAGGGAAACGCGGCTTCCCACAAGAGCAACGCGCCGATACCAACGAGCAAGCAGGCGATCAGCCGAACCAGTCGCTCGCCGCTCAGCCTGCGGACCAGACGCACGCCGTAAACTGCGCTCGCCATGCCGCCTATCGCGAGCCCGGTGACTTCCGGCAAATGCGGGATGATCGCCGTCAGGGAAACCGTACCACTGCGGCTCAGCATCGCGAACGATAGCGTCACGAGGCTGATCATCAAATTGAGCGGAACAGCCGACTTCGCATCGAAGCCGATGCTGTGCATCAGGACAGGAAGCCGGAGTTCCCCGCCACCGAGACCGATAAGGCCCGCCAAGCCGCCGATCGGAATGCACCAGCTGAAAGCCTTGCGAAAGAACGGGCAAGCTAGGGTGTGTTGCATTCATTTCCCGAAGCGAGAACGCCGCCGATTATGCTGGCATGCTTGAGCGGTCACGCCAGAATGACGCATAGCTTCTAGTGGATTATTTCTAAGCGGCGCAGCAGGAAGGGGCGCAGCAGGCCTCAGCCGAGGCAGGCTTCGGCGCGGGCTCCGAGAATGATGTTCCTCCCCTTTGCGATCGACTTTTCGACGGCATCTTCCGTCTCCGGGGACATACCTCAATGCGCTGTCAGCCGTACTCTCTTGCAACTTGGTGCTCCAGATTGCGACCTTAATGTTGGCGCTCCTGCTTCCCGAGCCGGGCCGGTTTCGCGTGCGAGACTCCTGAGAGCTGCAGCAACCATCCATCCGGTGACGGCCGCCGGCGGACGGAGTATCATCACTGATCCGGAAGGATACTCGATGTGATGGTTGGATCGAAGCCACGACCCGTGCCGGAGCCGTTGAGTTCTGGGCGGGTTAGCGGGTTTATTGGAAAGGGATTCGACGTCTACATTATGACGGCCACAGGTACACCGTCCGACCTATTGCGGAGGGCTCAACCCACCATCGGCGGTTCGGTCTACATGAAGCCCCAGGACATGGCCTGGGAGCAGACCCAGTTTGACGGCATCTCGATCAAGGTGCTGTATGAGGCTGAAGAGAAGGGTGAGATGACGTGCTTCCTGAAATGGGAGCCCGGTGCAACCCTACCGATGCACAAGCACCCGGAAATCGAGCAGACCTACGTCATCGAAGGCTCGTTCTATGAGCATGATGGAATCTACCGTGCCGGCGAATTCATCTGGCGGCGGGTTGGCTCGTTCCGCGAGACCCATTCCGACGAAGGGGCGGTCATCCTCGCGATTTATCGCAAACCGAACGTCTTCCGGCACAGCTCCGGCTATTCCCGCAAGAGCGCATAGGGACACCTGGGACCCGGCGCGGTCACTACGACTGTCTGCTCGTCGAGTTCGCGCCCGTCGACCCCTTGCACTGCGCGGGCGAAGTGTAGATTAGGCCCGCAGCGATGATGGATAGGGGCTGAGGTTGAGATGGAGGAGATGCTCGGGCTGCCGCAGGGTGCCTTTACAAAGATCGACGCGGAAGAGGACGAACTCTTTTACGAGCCGCCGCGGCTCGTCTGCCATATCGACGATGGCGCGATTGCGGCGCTGACCGGCTTCTATCGCGGCATATTGCCCGCCGGCGGCGTCCTGCTCGATCTGATGAGCAGTTGGGTCAGCCACTTGCCGCCCGAGATTGCTTACGCCGAGGTGGTCGGCCATGGCATGAATGCCGAGGAACTCGCTGCCAACCCGCGGCTCAGCCGTTGGTTCACGCAGAACCTCAATCGAGATTCCCGGCTGCCCCTAGCCGACGGCAGCCTCGACGCGGCGATGATCTGCGTATCCGTCCAATACCTGCAGCAGCCGGTGGCGGTGCTGGGCGATGTCGCGCGCGTGCTGCGGCCCGGATCGCCGCTCGTCATCAGCTTCTCCAACCGGTGCTTCTGGACCAAAGCCGTGGCGATCTGGAGGGCGCTCGACGATGACGGCCATGCCCGGCTCGTTGAGCGCTATCTCAGCCACGCCGGCTTTGAGCGGATCGAGACCCATCGTCTGGCGGAGTGGGTGGAGGATGTCACCGACCCGATGACCGCCGTGGTCGGCCGCGCGTCGGAAGTGTAGGCTGGTGTTGGGGCTAAGGTTCGTTTTCGCCACCTTTTCCCTTCGTGTCTTACCGACGCTGTGGGGATCTGAACAATGGAATTGGGCACGTTATTGCCGTTGGGGGATATCGGAGGCGATCCCGCCGTGGTCCGGGAATATGCGCAAACCGCAGAAGCGATCGGCTACGATTTCGTCGAGGCGCCCGACCACGTACTAGGGGTCAACGCAGCGAGCCAGCCGGGTTGGGACCGCAACACCTCGGCCGATCTGTTTCACGACCCGTTCGTGCTGTTCGGCTTTCTCGCCGGATGCACGAGCAAGCTCGGCTTTTCGACCGGCGTGTTGATCCTGGCGCAACGCCAGACCGTTCTCGTCGCAAAGCAGGCGGCCTCGCTCGATGTGCTGTGCGGCGGCAGGTTCCGCCTCGGCATCGGGGTCGGCTGGAACGAGGTCGAGTTCACCGGCCTCAACGAGAATTTCCACAACCGCGGCCGGCGCTCGGAGGAGCAGGTGCAGGTTATGCAAGCGCTGTGGGCCGAGCCGCACGTCACCTTCAAGGGCAAATGGCACACGATCGAGGACGCCGGCATCAACCCGATGCCCGCGTCACGCAAGGTGCCGGTGTGGTTCGGCGGGCATCACGAGCGAACCTTGCCGCGCATCGCCAAATGGGGCGACGGCTGGATGCCCAATGCCTATGGGCCGGACCAGAGCGCGCTCGACGTGTTTGCCCAGCTGCGCCGCCTGACCGAGGAGGCCGACCGCGACCCGGCCAAGGTCGGGATCGAAGTCTGGGTCTCGATGGGTACCGGAACTGACGGGGGCAAAGGAAACCCGCTTCTGGAGACAAGCCGGCGCCTCGCATCTCTGCCTGACGACGACCTTCAGCCGCCGCCACCACAAGCGCATCCCCGGCCATACAATGGCCGACCATCTCACCGCGCTGCGCCGCTACCATTCGGCCGTCACCGATTCCCTCTAGCGGGCGCGAAGGCACTGCACCGCCCGTCGCGGCGGAACAGTCCACCCGCCTATTGGAGCAAATCCGTCGGCGGCTTCAGCTCTCGGGTGCGCGTGCCCGCCCGTCATCGGGCCGGGTCAGCATATGGCCGCAGCCAGCCTTGGTCGCCCAGTATTCCCAGGCGCGCCAGGTCTCGGTCGAATAAGGGCTGTACCCGCGGTTGCGGGCATCGATCTCGCCTTGCGACAGGTACTTGATCGTGCCCCCCAGCTGCATCGCCCGCATCAGCGTGCGCGCGTTTCGCGGTAGATAGACCGACATCCGCACGACCTCGATCAGCGTGCGGCCAGCGGATGCAAAACCGTGGCCGCGCATCAGAGCCACATCGTTGCCGCCGAGGCTTTTCGCGAGATCGCGGCCGTGCTCCATATTGGCGACGAGCAAGTTGGTATCGCCGAAATTGTCGGCGATATCCCAGACCGGCACCTCTGTCCCAATAAAGCTTCCCGAATGGATCACCGGCCGCAGCTTTGTCGCATTGGCGATACCGAAGGCCAAGGTGTCCTCGGCATGCGCGTGCACCACTGCCGTGACATCCGGCCGCGCCTCGAAGATCGCCGCATGAATGAAGCGCTCGAGATAGAGCGTGCGTTTTTCGTCGTGCACCGGCTGCCCGTCGAGGCCGAGCTCGACGATATCTTCGGCGGTGACCAGTTCCGGGGCGAGCGAACGTGCGATCAGAAAACGGCTCGGATCGTCGGGGTGTCGGACGCTGACATGACCGTAGGCGTCCACCACGTCCTCCTTCGCGAGGATGCGGTTGGCGATCACGAGATCCTGGATAACGGTGTCGAAGCTGCCCATGGCCATAGTGATCCCATCGAGGGGCGTTGATTCCACACGCTCATCGTACGATGCCGTGGGCCGGAGTAAATGGGCTGTTCGTCGAGGCCGGCTCGGCGATCAAATGCTAGTTACCGACCACCGCACCGGCAAGCTTGGGGCGCACCATCTTGTGTCGCGTCACGGGACGCCTGTTTGGTATCCACTGAGCAAGTTCCGGGAAGTGACCGTGGCCGTCAGCAACCTATTGCTTCGACATGCCCAGCCCGGGCATAGAGCATCAATTCGCCGTTCCGAGTAATGATCGAAAAACCGAATGTCCGGCCGGTCGCTGCAATAATGCGATCCACGGGATCCTTGGGCGGAGCTCCGGGCAAGCTGGCGGAGGAAATCAACACTTTGGGTGGCATCAGAGCGAGCCGCACGCCAGGTAACCGCAGGAGGTTATCGAACCAAGCCTCAGGCGAGAGGGTCAGCTGAAGCCGGTTCTTGGCGGCGAGCGTGGCGATCTCCCACGCCGTGATCGGCGAGACATAAATCCCGCGATTCTCAGTCTGCGCTCTGTTGATGGCGGCTCGACTATCTGCGGACATCGGGTCTCCGTTCATCAGCCAGATCGCAGCACAAGTGTCGAGCAGTACAGGCGGTGCCATTGATCAGCGATCGGCTTCCCAAACCTCGCCCGTTCCCTTGGTCAAATCTGTGCCGGGGGCCACTTTGACCGTGCCGCGCATCGCACCCCAAAGCTCCGGCGCCTCTCGCCCCAGCGGTACGACAGCCGCAACGGGCCGGTTGTGCTTGACCAGCACGACACGGCGCGTCTTGCCCTCGGCGACTTCGTCGATCAGGGCAAGGCAGCGAGCCTTAAAGGCGGTGACCCCGATTGACTTTTCATCCGTCTCGTTGTCGCTCATTCCGAATTGCTTTCTACCGATTATGGACCATAATAGGAGGACCATTTACGCTTGGCAAGTGTCGAGCCTCAGATGCAACGATCCGCAACTCGAAATGCGCCCTCCGGGCGCGCACCATTACTCCAGATGGCTTACGGTGCTTTGAGCACTCAGATCCTTTGCGTTGCCGCGCAGCTGGGAGTCGCCGAGCGGTTGGCGCAGTACGGCGCCATCACCGCCAACGAGCTTGCGCCCAAGCTCGGCGCTGACGCATTGACCCTTGAGCGGACCCTGCGCGCCCTCGTCAGCATGAAGGCCTGCGACGAGATCGACGGCAGCCGGTTCCAACTGACCTCACTTGGGGAATACTTGCGGCCGAATCATCCTGAGTCGGTAGAGGCCCGCGTTCTTCTCAACGGGCAAGTGCTTTACCGGCTGTGGGGCGAGCTGATCGAAACTGTGCGAACCGGTGAGGGCGGCAGCCGGCGCTTTGGGGATGCCGTTCTATGAGTACCTCGTGAAGGAGCCGCAGGTCGGCTCGCTATTTGATCGAACGATGGCAGCTGAAGTGCGGTACCGGCATCGCCCGGCGGTCGACGCCTATGATTTTGGGCAGTTCAAGAGGGTGGTCGACGTCGGCGGCGGCAACGGCGCGCTGATGGCGGAGATCTTGAGAGTGTATCCTCGGCCGACCGGCATCGTGTTCGATCTGCCTCGGGCCGCGACGGGTGCGCAGCAAACTATCGCCATCGGTGGGCTGACGGATCGTTGCCGTTTTGTCGGCGGTGATGCCTTTGAAAGCGTGGTCGGCGGCGGCGACGCTTACGTCATGTCGAATTTCCTGGTCATTTGGAGGGATGATCAGGCCGTTATCCCGTTGCGGAACTGCCGCAAGGTGATTGGCGAGAGCGGCAAAGTTCTGCTTGTCGAGTGGGTTATGCCTGCCGGGAGTGAGCCTCGGGAGGGCTTTGGGTTCTGGGATACCGTGGCCGCGGATATGATGATATTCGGGATATACGGAAGCGGAGGCGGTCGCGTGCGGACCCGGTCGGGGTTCCGGGATATCCTCGTCGCGGCCGGGTTCGAGTTGACTGCCGTCATCCCGACGGCAGGCTCGGTCAGCGTTATCGAAGCCAGACCTGTGTAAGGAGTGAACCATGCTACTCGGAGCCTTGCTGCCATTGGGGGATATCGGCGGCGACCCGGCGACGGTGCGGGAATATGCGCAGGCCGCCGAAGCGATCGGCTACGCCTTTGTCGAGGCGCCCGACCATGTGCTCGGCGCCAACGAGGCCAGCGCGCCGGAGCCCGGCCGCACCGGGGCCGGGCTGTTCCACGACCCGTTCGTGCTGTTCGGCTATCTCGCCGGCTGCACCAGCAGGCTCGGCTTTTCGACCGGTGTGTTGATCCTGCCGCAACGCCAGACGGTGCTCGTCGCGAAGCAGGCTGCATCGCTCGATGTGCTGTGCGGTGGGCGGTTCCGGCTCGGCGTCGGGGTCGGCTGGAACGAGGTCGAGTTCACGGGACTCAACGAGAATTTCCACAATCGCGGCCGGCGCTCGGAAGAGCAGGTGCAGGTCATGCAGAAGCTGTGGGCTGCGCCGCATGTGAGCTTCAAGGGCCGATGGCACACGATCGAGGATGCCGGGATCAACCCGCTGCCGGCGGCGCGCAAGGTGCCGATCTGGTACGGCGGGCACCATGAGCGGACCTTGCCGCGGATCGCCAAATGGGGCGACGGCTGGATGCCCAACGCCTATGGGCCGGACCGGAGCGCGCTCGAAGTGTTCGGCCAGCTGCGCCGCCTGACCGAAGAGGCCGGCCGCGACCCCGCCGGAGTCGGGATCGAGGTCTGGGTGTCAATGGGCACCGGAACGGAAGCCGATTGGGCCAAGGAGACCCGGTTCTGGAAAGAGGCCGGCGCTTCGCATCTCTGCCTGACGACGACCTTCAGCCGCCGCCACCACAAACGCATTCCTGGCCATGGCATGGCCGATCACCTCGTAGCACTGCGGCGCTACCATTCGGCCGTCGCCGACCAGCTCTAGCGACCTCAAGCCCGGAGGCCGATCGAGGTTCATCTCTCGGTGGGCCCGGGGCTCGCGCCGTCCGCGGTCGTCAATCGGGACAGTGGGAAGGCTGATGCCCTTGCTTTCGGTGACTGCGTGGCTGGTTATTTCGTCGACGGGCGAAAAGCTCCCGGACCGACCAGACCGAATAGCAGGATGACGAGCGAGGATGGCTCAGGGACCGGATCGTACGCCTGGAACTCAAGGCGGACGTGAATATGTCTGTGCTGCCGTCGGCGCTCCCCAGTGCGGTCAAGGTACCGTTGAAGATCGCGAAAGTAGTGCCGCTGCCAAAGGCGTATAAACTCGTGACCAAGTCGCTGTTTGCGCTGTCGTGGGAAAGTTCGAGCTCGAGTTGCGGGTCGGCCAGCGGGCCGAGGCCATGGCTGCGGCAGCCCACCCTGCTCCAGGCTATGAACAGACGTCAATGATACACCACAACTTCTGCGCCGCGGCATGACCTAAGTAGGATGGCCGCGTCCCGCGTCGCAGTGACTGGCATCGTCCTCATCGCAACCGGCGGCTAGGCGACCGAGCTTGCTCGAGCGGCGGCCTCGCGATATCACGCGGTGTATCACAGAAGATACGGAGCGGTTGCGATGACGCAACGTGACCAGGTGGTTCACAACGACCCCGACATCCTCGGGGAGACGCCGGTCTTTGTCGGCACTCGGGTGCCGGTTGGATCGCTATTTGACTACCTAGAGGGCGGCGATACGCTCGACGAGTTTCTGCGCCAATTCCCTTCTGTGAGGCGCGAACAGGCGGTTGCTGGCGCGCGAATCACTCCTGGCCGATGCGCGTCCTTCTTGACGAACAGGTACCGATAAATCTGTCTTCACCACTCCGCGGCCATGATGTCGAGACAGTTGTCGACCGCGGTTGGGCCGGTTTCGTGCCCGATCCAATCGCATGTAGCACCTAAGCCCGCTCGTGCCGGCGGTCCTCGCCGCCATCGCTGTCACCAAGCCCGGCCGGGTCCAGAAGGTCTGCGCCTGACGCAAGCCGCGAACCAATCGGATTTCGCCATAAAGGTGTCGTAGCCTCGCGGCGAACGATCTCCCGGTGGATGGTGTTGTTGTGATCGAGCGCTCGTTGTTTTCCCGTTTCGCGGGATTTAATTCCCGGTTACGCCGAAAAAATTCCCGATTATGCGGCACAGGAATTGCCCCGCAACTGCTTGCAAACGCTGGCCGAAATCCGCGACTGAGTGCCCCGATCGAGAAAATTCCCGATTATTTTCCCGGTTCACGGGAATTCAGCCGGCGCGCAGGTACTGCGCCGCCTCGTCGCGGCGGAACAGGTAGAGGAGGACGCGCAATGCCCGGCCGCGTTCGGTCTCGAGGCGGGGGTCGCGCTCGAGGACGAGGCGGGCGTCGTCATGGGCGATCGCGATCAGCTCTTCGTGGATCGCGAGATCGGCGAGGCGCAGGGTCGGCAATCCGCTCTGCTGCGTCCCCAGCACCTCGCCAGCGCCGCGCAGGCGCAGATCCTCCTCGGCGATGCGAAACCCGTCCTCGGTCTCGCGCAGAATATTGAGGCGCCGCTTCGCCACATCGCCGAGCGGCGACTGGTACAATAAGAGACAGGTGGACGGCTTGTCGCCGCGTCCGATGCGGCCGCGCAGCTGGTGCAATTGGGCGAGGCCGAAACGCTCGGCGTGCTCGATCACCATGACGGTTGCGTCCGGCACGTCGACCCCGACCTCGACCACCGTCGTGGCGACCAGAAGATCGATCTCGCCGCCCGCGAAACCGGCCATCGCGCGGTCTTTCTCAGCCGGCTTCACCCTCCCGTGCACCAAACCGACACGGCCCGGAAAGAGCGAGGCTAGTGCCCGATGACGTTCCTCGACGGCGGCGAGATCGACGGTTTCGGACTCCTCAACCATCGGGCAGATCCAATAGACCTTGGCCTTTTTCGCCAGGGCGCGGCCGACCGCCGAGACCACGTCCTCGATGCGTTCGAGGGCCACGGTACGCGTGTCGACCGGATGCCGTCCCGGCGGCTTCTCGGTCAGGCGCGAGACGTCGAGATCGCCATAGGCGGTCATCATCAAGGTCCGCGGGATCGGGGTCGCGCTCATCAAGAGGGTGTCGGCGTCGCGCCCCTTGGCGGAAAGGCCGAGGCGCTGCTCGACGCCAAAGCGGTGCTGCTCGTCGATGACGACGAGGGCGAGATCGCGGAACTCGACATCCGGCTGCAGGAGGGCGTGGGTCCCGACGACGACCGGGGTCAGACCCGAGGCGAGGCTCGCCAGCATCGATGCGCGCGCCTTGCCCTTCTCGCGTCCGGTCAACAGACCGATCTCGGCCCTCGCCGCGGCGGCGTGGCGCTGCAGGGTCGCGTGGTGCTGGCGGGCGAGGATCTCGGTCGGCGCCATCAGCGCTGCCTGGCCGCCGCTCTCGACCGCGGTCAGCATCGCCATCAGCGCCACCACGGTCTTGCCGCTCCCGACATCGCCTTGCAAGAGGCGCATCATGCGCCGGGGCTGCGCCATCTCCGCGGCGATCTCGGCGATCGCGAGACGCTGGGCTCCAGTCAGTGCGAAGCCGAGTGCGGTTTCCACTCGGCCGGTCAGCGCGCCCGTTCCGGCGGTCGTCCGGCCTTTGTGCCGGTGGCGGCGCGCGCGGACGAGCGCGACCGCGAGCTGGCTCGCGAAGATCTCGTCATAGGCGAGACGTTCGCGCGCCGGGTCGGTCGGCAGCAGGCCGGCTTCGGCCTCCGGTATATGGACTCCGCGCAGGGCGCCGTCCCACAGAGGCCAGCCGCGCTGTTCGCGCAGCGTCGTGTCGATCCATTCCGGCAACACCGGGAGGCGGTCGAGCGCCGCCGCCACCGCCTTCTGCAAGACGCGCGGAGAGAGCCCAGCAGTAAGCGGATAGACCGGCTCGATCGGCTTCAGGCGATCGAGCTCGTCCGGCCTCAGGACGAGATCTGGGTGGGCGATCTGGGGCCTGCTGTTGTAGAATTCGACGCGGCCGCTGACGACCCGCTCGGCGCCGACGGGCAGCAGCTTCGCGAGCTGGTCGCCCCGCACATTGAAATAGACCAACGTCAAGGTCCCGGTGTCGTCGGCGCACAGCACCCGGTAGGGGCGGCGTCCATAGCCGGGCTGATGCGCCTCGACGCGCGCTGCGACCGTCACGATCTGGTCGGGCTCGAGGGCCCGGATCGGCGGCGACGCGCGCCGGTCGACGATGCCGCTCGGCAAGTGCCACAGGAGGTCGACAACGAGCGGACCGGCGGCGCGCTCGAACAGCTTTGCCAGCTGCGCGCCGATGCCGGGGAGCGCGGTGATTGGCGTGAAGAGCTTATCGAGGATGGCGGGACGCACGGAGGATGTCTATATCCCCAGGCGGGGACCGCCAAGGGCAGCCAGTGACCTCACCATTCGACATTCGCCGCAAGCGGCTGTTGTTCCGTTCCTGGCATCGGGGAACACGGGAGAGCGATCTTATCCTCGGCCGCTTTGCCGATGCCAATCTCGGCGGTTTCGACGAAGCGCAGCTCGACCGTTACGAGGCGCTGCTTGACTGCGCCGACGCCGACATCTTCGATTGGGTCGCCCGCCGCGCCGTGCCGCCCCCCGAACAGGACCACGACGTGACGCGCCTGCTCCTCGCTTACAGCAAGACCCCACCCGCGAAATGAGGGGCGACACGGACTGTTCTTCGTCATCCCCGCGAAAGCGGGGATCCAGGGCCGTCTGGCAGCTCGCCTTACGCTCGTGGACCCCCGCTTTCGCGGGGGTGACGGAAAATGGGATCGCTGACGATACGGGTCCCTTCCCTCTCCCCCCTGAAGGGCATGCGGTAGCCGCATGACTTTGATCTCTGATCTCGCCCGCTCGCTCGGCCAACAGCCGCGTCGTGTCACCCTATTCGGTGTGCCGGAAGGGTATGACGCCACCGCCATAGGCTCGCTCGCCACGGAGAGCGAGGTCCGGCATTGGCTGCACGTCTGTCGCGACGACGGCAGGATGGCGCGCTTTGCCGCGGCGCTCGCCTTCTTTCATCCCGAGCTCGAGGCGCTCACCTTCCCGGCTTGGGACTGTCTCCCTTACGACCGGGTCTCGCCCAATGGCGAGATCGTCAGCCGCCGCATAGACACCTTGACGCGGCTGGCAACCGCGAGGAACGACGGCGCGCGGCTGATCGTGCTGACCACGGTCAACGCGCTGGTTCAACGTGTGCCGCCGCGCCAGCTTTTCGACGGGCGCGTTCTGACCTTGCGCTCTGGCGGGCGCGTCGGGCTCGACCGCCTGCAGAGCTTCTTTCGGAACAATGGGTACGTACGCACCGACACGGTGCGCGAGCCCGGCGAGTTCGCAATCCGCGGCGGGATCGTCGATCTCTATCCCGCGGGCGCGGCAGAGCCGCTGCGCCTCGACTTCTTCGGCGACACTCTCGAATCGGTCCGCAGCTTCGACCCCCTGAACCAGCGTTCTACCGGCAAGTTGGACGAGGCGGTACTGCGTCCGGTCAGCGAGGTGTTGCTCGATGACGAGGCGGTGCGACGTTTCCGCTCGCGCTATCGCGAGCAGTTCGGAGCGACCGGCACCGATGACCCGCTCTACGAATCGGTCAGCGCCGGGCGGCGCTATGTCGGCATGGAGCACTGGCTGCCGCTCTATTACGAGCGGCTGGAAACCTTGTTCGATTACCTGCCGGGCACCGCGATCTCGCTGGACTACCAAGCGGACGAGGTTCGGGGTCACCGGTTCGAGGCGATCGCCGATTCCTATGCGGCGCGGCGCAACGTCACCCCCGCGGCGCGCGCCGGCTCACCGATGTACCGGCCAATCCGCCCCGAGCAGCTCTATATCGGGGACGACGAGTGGCAGGCGGCGTTACGCGGACGCCCGGTTATCGGACTGTCGCCTTTCGCGGCAGATCGGAGCGACCGGGACGCGTTTGATGGCGGCGCCCGCGCGGCGCGCAGTTTCGCGGCCGAGCGCGCCGATCCCAATGTGGTGCTGTTCGAGGCTGTGCGCGATTACCTCGAAGGCGAGCGTAAATCCGGCCGCCACACCGCCGTTGCCGCCTTCAGCCAAGGCTCCGCCGACCGGCTTCTGACCGTGTTGCGCGAGCGCGGAGTTGCCGATCTGCGCCGGATCGCCGATGGCCGCGCGCTTCAGGCGCTGCCGCGCTCGGCCGTCGGGCTCGCGGTATTGCCGGTTGAGCAGGGCTTTGCGACCGACGAGTTTGTCTTGCTCGGCGAGCAGGACATTCTCGGCGATCGGCTGGCGCGGACGGCGCGGCGCAAGCGCAGCCTCGACCAGTTCATCAGCGAGGCGACCGCCCTCACCCCGGGTGACCTGGTCGTGCATGCCGATCACGGCATCGGCCGCTACGAGGCGCTGGAGACGATCGATGTCGCAGGCGCGCCGCATGATTGCGTGCGCGTGCTCTATGCCGGCGACGACAAGCTCTTTGTCCCGGTCGAGAACATCGAGGTGCTATCGCGCTTCGGCTCGGAGGATGCGGGGGTCCAGCTCGATCGCCTGGGGGGCGTCGCCTGGCAATCGCGCAAGGCTCGGGTCAAGCAGCGCATCCGCGACATCGCGGGCGAACTGATCCGCGTCGCCGCCGAGCGCCAGCTGCGGCCGGGTACCCCGAGACCGAGGACCAGTTGAACGCGATCGCCGACACGCTCGCGGACATGGCGTCGGGCAAGCCGATGGACCGGCTGATCTGCGGCGATGTCGGCTTTGGCAAGACCGAGGTGGCGTTGCGCGCCGCCTTAATCGCCGCGATGGCCGGGTCGCAGGTCGCCGTGGTGGTGCCGACCACCTTGTTGTCGCGCCAGCATTTTCGCAGCTTCAACGAGCGCTTTGCCGGGCTGCCGCTGCGGATCGCGCAGCTCTCTCGGCTGGTCCCCCCCAAAGACGCGCGCCAAGTCAAGAAGGAGCTCACCGAGGGTCGCGTCGACATCGTCATCGGGACGCATGCGCTGCTCGCCAAGGACGTCCGCTTCGCCCATCTCGGGCTCTTGATCGTCGACGAGGAGCAGCATTTCGGCGTAGCGCAGAAGGAAAAGCTGAAGCAGCTCAAAGCCGACGTTCATGTGCTGACCCTGACCGCGACGCCGATCCCGCGCACCTTGCAATTGGCGCTGTCGGGGGTGCGCGAGATGAGCCTCATCGCGTCCCCGCCGATCGACCGCCTGGCGGTGCGCACTTTTGTGATGCCGTACGATCCGGTGACGCTCCGCGAGGCGATCATGCGCGAGCGAGACCGCGGCGGTCAGATCTTCTACGTCGTGCCACGCATCGCCGATCTCGACGAGGTGCGCGAGCGATTGCGCGAGATCGCGCCCGAGATCAAACACGCGGTGGCGCATGGGCGCATGGCTTCGTCGGAACTCGAAGACGTGATGAACGCGTTCGACGAGCGCGCCTACGATCTGCTGCTGTCAACCAACATCATCGAATCGGGGCTCGACATTCCGTCGGCCAATACGATGATCGTGCACCGCTCCGACATGTTCGGCCTGGCGCAGCTCTATCAGCTGCGCGGCCGCATCGGACGCAGCAAAATCCGCGCCTACGCCTACCTGACCTTGCCGGAACGAAAGAAGCTCGCCTCGACGGCGCAGCGCCGGCTGGAAGTCATGCAGACCCTCGACACCTTGGGCGCCGGGTTTCAGTTGGCGAGCCACGACCTCGACATCCGCGGCGCCGGCAATCTGTTGGGTGACGAGCA
>WNFR01003789.1_pt1 | contig 23901 bp, 18 predicted proteins | sample 5400221 | NCBI WGS metagenome assembly WNFR01 (sample SAMN13153357, study PRJNA577476) | soil metagenome | isolation source: 40 cm soil under Madrone tree | place: USA:California | collected 2016-06-14 | reverse complement strand
CGCCGTCGTATTTTGCCGCCAGTTGTGGTGGTGCTCCGATTGGCATCCTCAAGGCGTACCTCGAGCAGCAAAAGAAGCCGCTTTAACAATTTAACCGGGGCTTATATCCCCGCCCTGCAGGGCCAGGTTTTACGCCCCCCCACGGATAAACGCATACCCGCTTGGCTATTTCTAGTGTTTGTACCCATTCTATACCCACCGCGAGGTATGCTGGGTACACTCTACTTCATGCAACTGCTCATGAACCTTCGCTCGTGGCCGGCAAATGACATCGACGCCTGGCTGCCCGATCCCTGGAAAAAAGCTCATGCTGCCCGGTGCGAGGTTACTAGCGATAGATTTCCTTGCGATGGCCGACGCGAAGGACAAGAACGATCAAGCGGTCGTCTTCGATCTTGCAGATGAGCCGGTAATCGCCTACACGGTATTTCCAGAACTCTCCAAGCCGCGAGCCGTGCAACGCCTCTCCGATGCTGCGCGGATCGTCTAGTTTGGCGACTCGTTGATGCAGGAACTTCAGGATGCGCTTGGCCTGCGACGCGTCGAGTTTGCCGAGTTCCCGCTCCGCGACTCAGACAGCTCAACGTTGTAAGCCATGCCGCTTCATGACTTGCTTCAAGGGGATGGTCCGCTGTTCACCGCTACGGATGCGTTCCAGGGCGCCTTCGGCCAGATACAAGTCCTCGATCTCTTCCAGGTGCTCGAGGATGGCTTCACGAACATAGTAGGTCTTGGTGCGCCCGGTACGCCGGGCAAGCTTCTCCAGGCGCTTTTCGATGGACTGCGGAAGTCGAATGGCCAACATAACTACTTCGCTGTACAAGTTATATCACAACGTTCAACGTGAGACGCGAACAACGCTGCGCACGCTGATTGACGAGACTCAGCTCGTGATCGTCGTGGAAGGGACAGAGGCCTTCAGTTCTTGAGTTGCACCCCGCGCCCCTCGGCCAGACGTACCATGGCGATTACGTTCCGCAAGATGCGATTCACGTAGCGCTCACCCACAGGTCGCCCCCAGGAAACACGAATCGCACGCCTGAACGTACAATGCTTAATGGCAAAGCTGCCATGTCCGATGAACCGCCATATCGAGGTGGTGCGACGATTGTGATGTCAAGTTCCGACGATTTGCAGGACGTGAGGGTCAATCGCGAAAGCATTCCGGCTAAAAATGGTAGCTCGGATTTACGGACCACGTTTTTCCGCGCAGCAAGTCAATGGAGCTGAGGATTTGCGACGGAAACAACAACTATAAATCCATCCGAATTTGTAGATTCTCCAGTAAGAGGACGCAACTGCTCGGCGGGGCGTATCTCGATAACTGCTCCGTCCTTTCCATGCCAAACACTATTCGATACGACGTTTTCAAAATGAGAATCTAATTCCGTAACTACTTGATTCCGCTCTTCGTGTCCGAACTGCACAACCATCAATGACAGTGTCCAGTCCGAAAATCGGAAGAGCTTTTCCCTTTTAGTATTAGGCTCCCGCAGAATAATAGAATAATTTCCGCGGTTTACAAATTCTTGGCATTGCCGCGCCGAATCTAGCGATTGCATCGATAAGGTGGAACGAACAATCTCCTGACACTTTGAAAGCGGATCAGGTTCATCCACGGGCTCTTCAGAACCCCACGCCATCGAGTTTTCGCCAATTGTATGACCCATGAATGCTGTCCGTGGCGGTTTCTCGGGAGCCCTGGAACAAGAAATCGCGATTAACCCGAAAGCCCAAGCCATACGCGAAAACTGTGTGCGTCGCTTCCCCCATGGTCGATTACACATAATATTCCCCTTTTTCGTGCGCAATGCCTTGGTATCCCCCCCAAGAAAAATAGCGGATTTAGGTCGGCACACTGTTGGTTGAATTCATCGAAATCCGAACCGGGCCGCAAGAATGAGTCAGTTAGTCTACTTCTTTGAAGGCAAACGAGAGAATGGCGTCACGATTTAGGAGCGGGTGGAACCAACTTGGGGCGTTCCCAGGATTCGCGGGAACAAGAATAATGCGATCAGCCCATAGGGCAACTAAATCGTAACTATCGTAGACGCCGTACGAATAGGCGAGGCCGTCCCCTTCGTCCATGTTGTACCCCTTTCCCCTTTCCTAGGTCGTGAAGAACCTGTGAAGACATTCGTAATCCGTTGCGGAACGCCTGATTGCGATTGGGGCCATAAAATTGCATGAAATGGACGAAGATCAATTGCGGCTTTGCTACTCGGAGTTTCGAAGGCATTGTATTCAGAGGCATGATCTTCGGAGTGGGATATGACATCGCAGGTGCATTTGGATTTGGAGAACTGGTTGCTAACGCTCATCAAGTCTTGATCAGTCCAATTCCAATCTTCCTACGCATGCGGTCGGGATATTTTTGCCGTGCTTTCTCCGCCAGCTTTTTGGTCTTGAACGCCTTCGACAAGATGACAAGTTCAAGGCCTTGGTATTCGAATAGCAGCCATCGCGCGGTTGTTTTCATAAGGTCTGTGAAACCTTCCTTGGCCTTAGTCATCCATCTTTCTTTTCCGGCCCCGCACCTTCGATCAATCCCGCTCACCGTCGCATGCGCGCGCAGGCGTTCCAAACTGGATTTGTTGGTGAACAGCGCGGCGAACTTTTTGCCGGGTTGCCATGATTCGGTCGTACTCGCTTTTGCGCTTCCTCAGCGCTCTCGTAGTTAATAAAATTGTACTGCCGCGTATCAAAATGTGAAGCCGCCAATTCCTCGTCTTTGACATCCAAATCACCGTTCGACCAAGGCCCAACATCATACCTACTTCGAAATAAACGCCGTGTCGGCGGCCAGTGAAGTCAGCAACCATGAATCTGCTCGCCTTGATTCTGCCGATGTATTCACATGCTCGGTTCGGTCAACGGCGTATCGGTCTGTATCCAGCGTCTCGAACCGCAGGCTCAATCGCCTTGTCATCGTGCTGCCAACGGTCGAAGGGCGCGAGATCTGGCTGCGACGCATCGCCAAACTCGATGAAGAACAGCAAAGAATTCTTCACCAGCTGCAACTTCAACTGCCGGAACGTCTGGAGCCGACTCAGATTCAAAAATGTAGTGCAGACTCGGGCAACCCGCTCAGCAGGTGCGCCATGGAGCTCTGCTTCAAGGCACTCTTGGACGAGTCCCGCAGTCAGTTGTGCAGATAGCAGGGGATTCAGCCTTGGCGACGTTAAGGCACGGGCTATCTTGCCGAAGTACCACGTGGGCTTCGCATCGACTGGCTTCATTTGTCTCTCGAAGTGTTACGTCGATCACTTCCTCAAAAATACGACGGTCTTTCCGGTTTCATCGAACCGTCCAAAACCGATGCAGAGAGGCCAACCGTCGCCGTCTGGGAGAGCGCTCTCTCGCCGACAAGGGGCTGGGATGTCCTCTCAGCCATGAAATTCCTCTTACGTCCGCAGGCTAGATATTCCTGGTGTCCCGGGATCATTCTTGGTCTAAAAAAAAGATTGGAGGTAGCGGCGGGACTCGAACCCGCTAAGACCGGTTTTGCAGACCAGCGCCTCGACCGCTTCGGCATCGCCACCAAACCCTGTAAAACCTGCACACTAAACCTCGTGCAACCTGGACCCAGGTTTATACCCAAAACTGTACCCAAAATGCCCGCGCAACGCCTATTTACCCCTATTCAAGTCCTTGTAGCCTATTGAAACCATGTTGAGCCTCTAATTCCGGCAGGTTTTGCAGACCTTTGTCTTACCACTTGGCGACCGCGCCTTCGTTTGCGGAACCCACCAAAACAAAAACACCGCCCGTGAACGCTGGCGGTTGGTGGGAACTTCCCTTGAAGCTGAACTTGAGATTTAGGTCGTCAGCATTCCCTCGCCAGACAGCACGCGACAGCAGCACGGACAACATCCTTGCTTCGCCGAGCCAATCTGGAAGTTAGTGTTCATTTCAAAAAGAATACTGCACGAACGGCGATCTGCGCAAGCTTTTCCCGCCCCGTGGAAAAACTACTATTGTGCACGCAAAAGTTCCAGAATCTCCTCTCCGTAACGCTCGAGCTTGGTTTCCCCGATGCCTGGAACGCCCCGGAGCTGCGGCAGCGAGGCCGGTTTCCGCAAACAAAGATGCTCCAGCGTGGAGTCGTGCAAAATCAAGAAAGCCGGCACTTTATCAGCTCTAGATCTTTCGAGTCTCCATTGTTTCAGTGCGGCCAGAAGCGCTCCATCAACTTCGCGTGAAACCGTAATTCTGACGCCCTTATCCGGTTTCGTTTTTTGTGCCACGCGCCTGGCGCGTTCCGCAATTTCCACTTGCCACTCGACAGCAGGAAGACACACGTCGCATGCTTCGCAATTTTCCCAAGGCACCTTTTCCCCAAAATGATTGCAGATAATTTTGTGCCGGCATTCTTTCGATTCGGCGAACCCGCGCACCTCGTGATATCGATCCCACGAACGTTTTTTCTCCGCGACATCAGAAATCTGTTCGATAAAGTAGGCAAGCAGACCAGCATCCTTCTTCTGCCACAGTAAAAAACAATCGGATGGCTTGCCGTCGCGCCCGGCTCGTCCCGCCTCCTGGTAATACTGCTCAATCGATTTTGGCAGCGAAAGATGCACCACTGTGCGCACTGCGCTTTTGTTGATGCCCAGCCCAAAAGCCACGGTTCCCACCAGCACGCTCACTTCGTCCGCCATCCAGCGTTCCTGGTTTTTCTTCCGCTCTGCGCTATCCATATCTGCGTGATAGCCGATAGCTGCAATTTTATTTTCCCGCAGCATCGTTACGGTTTCACCTACCTTCTTGATCGTCGGCGAATATACGATCGCCGCGCTACCAGCGTGCTTTCGCAGAATCGCTAGCAGCTTCGCACCCTGCGTCTTCGAGTCGCATAAGACGACCTGATAATTCAGATTTTTGCGGTGGAAACTGGCGATGAACTTACCCGGATCTTTCAGCTTCAGCTGCGCGATGATGTCGTGCCGCACATGCCGCGTAGCGCTGGCAGTGAACGCGGCGATCGGTTTCTGCGGAAATTCCTTGCGCAGCACTTTCATTTGCCGGTAGTCGGGACGAAATTCGTGCCCCCATTCGGAAATGCAATGCGCTTCGTCAATCGCAAAAAAAGAAATCGGCACCTTCCCGAACCACTCTAGCATTTCCTGTTTGGCCAGGCGTTCCGGCGAAAGATACAGCAAGCGAAATTCACCGGCTTCCGCGCGGCGTTCCGTATCGCGTTGTATATTCCAGGACTGGCTGCTGTTCAATACTGCTGCCGGAATTCCCATCTGCTCCAGCTGTGCAACCTGATCCTGCATCAGCGCAATCAGCGGCGAAACCACAATTGCCGTTTGCCCCTGCTGCAAGACAGCGGGCAGCTGATAACACAACGATTTGCCGCCGCCAGTCGGCATTACCACGCAGACATCCCGCCCCTCGAGGATGTTGCGCACAATCTCTTCCTGCTTGGGCCGAAACGCGTCGTATCCCCAATACCGCTTCAGCGCCTCTTTGATTTTTTCCACGGAAAACATGCTCGCGTCATTGTGCCACGAAGAGAGTAGAAAACGGAGGGATCGGCCGCTTGCAGTCCGCGTTGTCTCGAGCCACTAAGCTTTGAGGAAGTCGTTTGGGCTTATCCCAGCTTCTCGAAGAATCGCTCGAAGGGTTCCCTCCGCCATGTCCCCCGAATGGAGCGGAATCGTTACCCTCGTGCCGGTCTGTGATTGCCTAGGAGACAGCAACGGGCACACGCAACTCTCGGCTGGATCGATGCCTGCTGCGAAACACTTGAAGCGGGTCCCGTGCTCGCGGCAGCATTCGACCATTTTTCCAGCCCAGACCTTGCGCGATTTCTACGATCTCGGCAATAGCCTTCAACGCTTATTTATATTATAGCCGATTCTAGCTAATCACTACCCGTCCCGCGCGACCTCAGTGGAAGCGTACGTACTCGAAGTCGATCGGCTGCGTGTTGATGCCGCGTTCGGGGGGCGCGATCCAGCTGGCCATTTTGCCGCGTTCGAAAACGCCGCGCATTACGCTGTGCACGTATGCGCGATCATCTGATGTCGGTAGCCATTCGTCCTGACGCGCGTTGAATTCCTCCAAGCCGATGGGTTTGCCTTCAGGATTGGTCGCAATGTTTGCCCAACTTCCAACGGTGCGCCGAAATCTTGTGCTCGGCAGAGTCATTCGCTGCGGGTAGCCCGCTTCTTCGAGATGGCGATTCCAGCGCGCCAGGCCTTTTTCGCAATCGCGCACGTAAGCTTCGCGCACCACCTCGTTTACCGCGTTGCGCATGGGAATTCTTTCTTCGCGCACGCCGCCTTTTCCATCCGGCAATTCCAGCGTGAAGCTCGATTCTGACTCGATGTGATCTTCGTATTTGATTTCGTCGGGCCGGCCCTTCAAACCGTTGGCAAAATACGCCGCGGCGTTCGAGGAGGAATCACCTCCGAATAAATCAAGCGAAGAGCTAAACCAGAAATTCAGATATTTTTGAGTCGTCGGCAAATCGATGACGCCCGCTTTTCGCAGCGCATTGGGATCGTCGGTTCCCAATTCTTTCATCACTTCAATCGTGCGCTTGATCACGCGGCCGATTCCTGTGTCGCCGACGAACATGTGATGCGCTTCTTCAGTCAGCATGAATTTGCAGGTGCGGGAAAGCGGATCGAAACTCGATTCCGCCAGCGACTTCAACTGAAATTTCCCGTCGCGGTCGGTGAAATACGTAAACATGTAAAAACTCAGCCAATCGCTGATCGGCTCGTTGAATGTGCTCAGGATGCGTGGCTTGTCTGCGTCGCCGGAATGTCTTTCGAGCAATTCTTCCGCTTCTTCGCGGCCATCGCGCCCGAAGTAAGCATGGAGGAGATACACCATGGCCCAAAGGTGGCGTCCTTCCTCGACGTTCACTTGAAAAAGATTTCGCAAATCGTAAAGAGATGGCGCGGTGTGGCCAAGCAATCGCTGTTGTTCAACGGAAGCCGGCTCAGTGTCGCCCTGCGTAACGATCAAGCGGCGCAGCGTCGAACGGTGTTCTCCAGGCACCTGCTGCCAGACCGGCTGCCCGAAATGGTCGCCGAAACCGACGCGACGATCATTTTCTTCCTGCGCCAGAAAAATTCCCCACCGGTAATCCGGCATTTTGACGTAATCGAATGTCGCCCAGCCTTTGGTGTCCACGCTGATTGCCGTCCGCAAATAAACGCTCGATGCGTTGAAATCACTGGGCCCCAGCCCATGCCACCAGTTCAAAAATTCCGGCTGCCAGTGTTCCAGTGCGCGCTGCAACGTGCGCTGCAACGTGCGATTCGCGCCGAGCCCCACGTTGTTCGGTATGCGGTCCTGATAATTCGATTCCATTACACACGCTCCCGATCGAATTTCGCTTTCGATCCTTTGCCAAAAAGTTTCAATGCGCCCTGCTCGCCAGTGGCGTTGGGGCGGATGAAAATCCAATTTTGCCAGGCGGAAAGCCTGCCAAAAATTTTCGTGTCGGTAGTTTCCGCGCCGGGAAAACGCAGGCTCGCTTCCATTCCGGTGAGCGCGTCCGGCGAAAGACTAGTGCGTTCTTCGATGGCCATGCGAATTTCGTCTTCCCAATCGAGATCGTCAGGCGCAACTGTAATCAGGCCAAGATCGATTGCGTCCTCAGCGAGAAGCTCATCACCCGCTTTCACTTTTAGCTTCGCAAGTTTCTGCAAATCGCCGCGGAATCGTGTTTCCAATCTGCTCCGCCCATTCACCATAGGGAAGATTCCGAAATTTACGGCGCTGAGCGCAATTCTTGGCGCGACAGTTTTCCCGTCTTTCGCCTTGGACTCTTCGTCCGGTAGCGCCAGCATGTACGAACGATCCGCTGCCAGAGCAAGCTCAAAGAGCGTGCCCGCAAAACACGAGCCCTGCTCGATAACGGCGAACATGCTGCGCGAGGAAACATCCAGGCGCGCGAAAGTTCTGCGCAGCAACCCAACCGTTTCGCGCACCAGCCAATCTTCGCGGGAATTTGCCAGGAAAATATCCGCTTGGAGGAGTGGGACAATCTCGCCTTCGGTCTTCAGCAGGAGCAGTCCGAGTTCCGGCTCGTTGGCCCGCAACATTAAGATGGCGTCGTCCAGTTCTCGGGCCATGGCCAGCGGCCACCACGAATCACCGGAGGCGTGGATCGCAGCGATAGTCTGCGGTTGCGGACCTTGCGAGCCACGAACGGTTATCGCTGCAGTCCGCGCGTCGCGATCGAACAAAACGTCTACGTGCAAATAGTGGTATCCGGCATCATCGATTTTTCTCGCCAGCGGTCGCAATTCAATTCCCTTCACCGCCGAGATCACGGCGCACTTTGCGTTTATCCACCACTCGCGTAAGACCGCCAGTACCGGGAAGCACGCCGAGCAACGGAGTTTCCGGCAGGCTCACGGCGCTGGAGCGATCGTCAATTAACAAAATTTCATCGCATGCGAGTGCCAGTTCGTAACCTCCGCCCGCGGTTGTGCCGTTCAACGCGGCCAGAAATTTCAAGCCATCGTGGCGGCTGGAATCTTCCATGCCATTGCGAGTTTCGTTGGTGAATTTGCAGAAATTTACTTTCCAAGCGTGCGAAGAGCTGGCCAGCATGTAGATATTTGCGCCCGCACAAAACATTCTTTCTTTGGCGCTGGTGATGATTACGCAGGCGACCTCAGGATGCTCGAATCGGATTCGTTGCAACGCGTTGTGCAGTTCGATGTCCACGCCAAGATCGTAGGAATTTAATTTTAATTTGTAGCCGGGACGTAGGCCGCCGTCTTCGTCCACATTCATGGTGAGTGTGGCAATGCGGCCTTCGATTTTTAGATTCCAGTGGCGGAATTCGCGGGAGTCCGTCGTGAAATGGACCAGTTCTCTTTCTTTGCTAACGGCGTTTTCCATCGCAAAACCTCGGGAGCAGAAGCGTCCGGAGCGCTGGGGCGGACAATTAGAGTATAGACCCACGGTGAAATCTGAATAGGAACTATAGTTCCTATTTTGTGGCGAAGCAGACGTGAATCTTGTCGCGTAGCGCGTGGGTTTTGTGGCGAAGTGGGCGCGGACCCGAGGTTAAATTGCGCCTGAGCTCGACGATTGGAGAAGACGCGCCAGAGATTCCAGGCTTTGTTTTACGGTTTGGTTGGTGGTGTCGATGACGGCATCTGCCTGGCGATATAGGGCTTCGCGGCTCCACAGGATGCGTCGGAGGTCGCGCATGGCCTGACGGCGATTGTGGGCCATGGGGCGGCGGTCGCCTTGAGCTAGAACGCGGGCCATGTGTTGTTCTGGCTTGGCGCGCAACCATACGGTGAAACATTCGCTGAGCAGGCGATTGTAGGTGGCAGGATCGGAGACCAGGCTACCGCCGGTTGCCAGCACGAAGCGGGGATATTTGGCCAGGATCGATTCGAGCGCCTGGCGTTCCATGCGGCGATAACCGTTGGGTCCGTAGAGATCAAAAATAATGCTGAGGGTGACGCCGGAGTCCCGTTCGATCTGTTTGTCGAGTTCGACGAAGGGCACACGAAGGGCTTGGGCGAGCAAGCTGCCAAGCGTGGACTTACCGGCGCCGCGCAGGCCTGTGAGGGCGATACGGAAGCGGCGGGAAGCAGAATCGGAGCCGCCAAACCTTTCCAGCAAGAGTTTGTGAGCGTCGCGAAGCTGGGCGGGCGGAAGCTTTTTCAGGAACTGCGCGGACTGTTCAAAGGGAGGAGCGGCAGGTTGGCCGTGGGTAATGAGATTTTCGATGGGTACGTCCAGTGCGCTGGCGATTTGGTGCAAGCGAACGACGGAAATGTTGGCGAGGCCTAGCTCGACTTTGGCCAGGAAACGGGCGGAAAGCCGGGAGAGTCGCGCAACTTGAGCGATGGTCATGGCGCGTCGGTTGCGGGCAGCGCGGAGATTTTCGCCAAGTTGTCGCAGACAAGATTGCACGGAAGAAGCGGACGCGGCTACCCGCCGGGCCGACTTGACCTTACGAGAAGCTGGCTTATTAGCATCGGTCGATTTTGGCGATGAGGAACGGCGAGACATTCCCTGTCAACAAGTGTAGCGCGCCTGGCGTTTGCGGAAAGAAGAAAGATTCTCGCAACGCGAAAAAGTAACGCAGATCCGAACGGCGAAGTGTCAATAAATTCTGGAAAGCGGCGGGACAAGTCGTCGGCCATGGGACAGCAGGAAAGAACTGACTCGCGTAATGAAGGCAAACCACGGTCACAGCATACAGCAAAACCCTTATGTTTCGCCGTTGTCGGCGCGGGTAATCCTGAGCGCGGTCAGAAAAATACAAGAAAACAAAAAAGTATAGGAATTTGACTTGCAGAAAATTCCGAATTGATGTATCTCTCGCGAAAATCGGTGGGGGTCCCTGGGTGGTCAAAACGATTTGAAAAAAGTAAGTTGCCCATTCTCGCCAGGAACCTGGCTGTCGAGGGGACTGCGGCAATCGGGCCGCGTATTGGTCGGACTGTCGTGGTCCCCAAAGGAGGGCAATTTATTATGAATTTACACTGCAGAAAGTGGCTGTGCCTTATATCGGTACTCGCAATTGCTGGCGTCATGATAGTGGCGGCCAATTGCGCGTACGGGCAAAGCGCTGGATTCGCGAACATTAATGGCCGAGTCATCGATCCTAAGGGGGCGACTGTACCGGATGCGAAGGTAACGGCCACAAACGTCGACACCGGTATCTCGCGGAACACCACCGCGACGGCGGATGGTATTTATCGTTTCGAGAATTTGCAGCCCGGGGTGTATGACATCAGCATCGACGCGAGCGGATTTGGCAAGTTCCTAGCGAAAGGGGTCAGACTTCTGGTTGGTGAAACACGCGACGTAAATGCCACGATGCAGCTATCGGGGCAAGCGGTGACGATTTTGGTGACTTCGGAAATGCCGCTGGTTGAAACAACCAAGACGGATGCTTCCATCAATCTCGATGACCGAGACGTAGCCGACCTGCCCACCACGACGTCGTTTGGAGGCCTCGGCGGCGTGGCGAATGACTGGCAAGGGTTGGCCTACTCGGCTCCGGGCATGCGCACCGACTACACCGGCCTCAGTAGCGAACTCATTGGACCTGGAATGGTCAACAGCAGAGGCGTCATCCACAACGTAGATGGCGCAGATATTTCCGATGTGTCCACTTCCGTACGGGATACCTTGGGTGCTAGTATCGAAGAAGTAAAAGAGTTCGAAGTCGTCACCAATAACTACAATGCCGAATACGGCCAAGCCGGCGGCGTTATTCTAAATGTGATCACCAAATCCGGAACGAATCAGATCCACGGCGACGGTCACGCTTATATCCGCGGGCGAAACATGAACGCATCTGATTTCTTTTACAACCAGGCTGGGGCTAATCCGGCCGGGTGCCCTGCGAGGGATTTCGATTCTTCAGGTACGCAGACATCGATCGACGGTTGTGGACGCGCACCGTTCTATAAGCACGAATATGGGTTCACCGCGGGAGGGCCGTTTGTTAAGGACCGCTTGTTCTGGTTTACCAGCTTGGAGCAGGTCCAGCAGGGCGTACCAATACTCACGACGCCCTTCGGGCAGACGGAAGCCACCAGTTCACCAACGACAGAGCTGCTCTGGGCGGCCAAGGTGGATGCCAAGCTGACCGAGAAACACACTCTCACCGTACGCTTCAACGAACAGCGCGACCTGTCGGATAACGCAATCGTACAGACCGGTCCTGCTGTGGATTCTAGCGGTCTCGTCTCGTCAGTTGTCCATGATCACGTACTGAACATCGGCATGGTATCGACGCCCACCCTCCACACGGTCAATGAGGCCCGGTTCACCTGGCACTGGGACCGATCGGGGACGCCTGTGAAGAGCCAGGTTCCGGGCCAGGCATTCCCTAACGCGTATCTGGGTGCGGACTTCTGCTGCCCGCAAGCCGGTTTGAATAATCGCTTCCAATTCATCGACAACGTCTCTTGGACGCACGGCTCCCATACAATAAAGATCGGTGCGCTAATCCAGCACCTGGCGTTTGATTCTTTGTTTACCCAGTTCCGCCTGGGCCGGTTCGAGAATTTCGTGCCCGGGAACTGTACAGACCCGGCTTTCCCGCAGTTTCCTCAGGCTCAGGGGCAGTGTCCCACAACATTTACGGTTGGCGTCGGCGCAGCATTCAATCACGTACCCGATACAGCGTACGGCGTATATGCACAGGACACCTGGCAGATCAAACGAAACCTAACCATGAACTACGGCCTGCGATACGATATTGAGGATGGGGCGTTCACTGGCGGCACCATCAATCGAACCCAGAACCCCAGCGTCCCCCAAGGGGGCTGCCTGCAACGGAACAACATCATCCCCGCGTGCGGACACGACCATAACAACTTTCAGCCTCGCTTGGGCTTCGCCTGGAGTCCGAACTTCCAGAACGGGCCGCTGCACGCGCTCTTTGGCGATCCCGGCAAGTCCGTAATCCGCATTTCTGGCGCGGAGATTACAGAGCTGGCCTACCTCAACGTTGTCCTGGACTCGCTAAACTTCGACGGCGTCAGCCTTTTCACCACTGCTGCTGATACCTCCACACCACTTGGACGGACGATACTAAGCCAGTTCCCGAACTTCCCGAGTCAAGTCCAACTCCAGGGACTTCTTCCTCCTGGCCGGTTCGGCAGAATTCGTCCGATTTCGCCGACCATCAAGAACCCGGAAATCCATCAGGCCTCACTGTCGATCACCCGGCAGCTCGGAAATAGCTTCGTCTTCAGCGCTGGTTACCAAGGCGTTTTCGGTAGCGGCCTTTTCGGTGAAACGGACCAGAACTTCCCAACGCCGATCGCCGACCCGGCGCATCCCGGCTTTTTCTACATGCCACCGCGGCCAGATCACAGATTTACGGCGGAGCGGACCAACTTCAGCAATCGCACATCGTCGTATCACGCGCTTATGGTGACCGCAAACAAGCGGATTTCGCACCATTTTCAGTTCGGCGCGAACTACGCATTCTCAAAGACCTTGGGAACCGGAGAAGATTTCTTCGGCCTCTCGGAACCAGGCAACCCGCTGGCAAACCTGAAGTTCGACCGTGCTCCGTCGCAACAAGATATCCGTCACTTGGCCAATTTTACCCTTGTGGTTGATACAGAAAGGCTGACGAACATTCCTTTCGTGAAAACTCTGGTCAATGATTGGACCTTTGGCCTTATCGGTTCCGTGCAGTCTGGCCGGCCGTATCCAGTCTCGACGGGTTCCGGCCCCTTCTCCGGATCGGCATTCCCCGCGCTCGGTGCGGAGACCAACCAGCGTCCCAATATCTGCACTGCAGGTTCGACACTGCCGGGCTGTGCGGGTGCGCCAGTAGGGGCAATTGTGGCCACGAACGTCGCTTCCAATGCAGGGTCGAACCTCGCGATCAGCGAGGCTGGGGTTGCCGCATGCAACAACCCGGGCGCTCTCGCCGCTGCCTTAGGTACTGCTGCACCGGGAGCAACCTTTACGCCGGCCGCCACGAACTGCAGCGCCCTGCAAACAACCTTTCTAGCCCCCGCGGGTGCCAGCGGATCGGGCCCTGTGGACAGCATCACGGGTGACCCAGTCGACTTCCAGTTCATCAATGGAAACCTTGGCCGCAACCTCGGCCTGACAAAAGGGCTGACGGATTTTGACATCTCCCTCATGAAAGCTTTCCGGATTCCTAAGAGAGAGTTGATGCGAGTGGAACTTAAGATGGACGTCTTCAACGTCCTTAACCACCCGAATTTCATCGCGAATGACTCCAACGACAGTATCAGCGCCATCGGCTTAGCGTCGCTATTCACAACGAATGCGGATGGCCAAGCAACCGGGACGAACCCCGCGTTCAACTGCACCGCTTCTTGTATCAACCCCTTCTCGGGGCTATATCTCGGAGCTAACGGGGCACCGCTCACTCTGAGCGTTTTCCGAAGCGGCCGCCCCGACAAAAATCTAGCCAAAACGAATTTTGCAAGTTTGGGCGATCCGGCCGCGACGGCGCTCGGCACCAGCGCCGGGGCCAACAGGGTCATCCAGTTAGCGTTGCGGATCCGCTTTTAGGTACGGCACCGAATACGCTAAATCACGAATGTTCAACCGAGGGGGGCGAAGCCCCCCTCACTTTTTTGGCACACGCGGCCGCGATCGGACAGTTCCGGCGGAATCTTGACTTTCCCGGCTCGGGCGCCGACGCGCTGGCCCCAACCCCGGCCGTGCGTACTGCGGCCGATTTAGATCGGACTGGTTGAGAGTTTCTGCGCGGCGCGGCTATGGTGCTAGGGGGCTTGACGCGGGGCGCGCGGGGCGTTCACATCGAGATTCTATGGCCAGAGGATTACCAAGCAGGTGGCGCGAAGCGGCGCTTGCGGCGCTACTCTCCTGCGCTGCAGCGTTTGGGAAGACTGACCCGAACCAAGGGTGGATTGAAGTGCGCAGCCCGCATTTTGTGGTTTCGAGCAATGCGGGGGAGCGGGAATTTGGGTGATCGACTGCTCCCGAGAAGGGCATCAACCCGAAGTAAACACACGGGTATTCCAAGCTGTACAACAACCGGTGTGTATTGTGATCGCATCGCGCTCCGCGATCGCCAGCCGCGGAAAGGATGTCCCCGCTAGAGTATTATTTCAAAGCCTGCCGACTGGCCACCGCGAGGAAAAATTCAAAGCGCTAAACTCTCTGACACTGAAAGAAAACTCGTGGGCAGAATGCCCTTCCGGATGGCATGCGCCGTTTCTTCCCGCTTCCACCGGCGCTTGGTCAGCCTTTCCTGGGTTAGACGATTTCTTCATTTACAACGGCTCCGGAGTGATGCCAGGGCGGACATGGATAATAGCTCCTGACAAGGATTCGCTAGAGAAACGCTGGAACAAATTAATTGACGCGCAGCAGGCCAGGAGCCATCAATTCGAAGGGCCTCACCGTAAACCTGGACGGTGGGAACATCTCGGACCAAGTCGTTTCCTCACGCGATGCATTGGGCGCGTCGGTCGAGGAGGTAAAGGAATTTCAGGTTCTAACCAACAACTACAACGCGGAATATGGCCAGGCCGGGAATGTGATCTTGAACGTTATCACCAAGTCCGGGACCGACGCTATACACGGAGATGCGCATGCGTACTTCCGCGGCCGCAACCTTGCGGCTTCCGACTTCTTCTTTAACCAGACTGCTTGCGATCCAACACTTACCGGACCGGGTCCGTGTGACAACAAGGCAGACGCGGGCTTTCCGACCTCGCGAGCGCCTTTTTTCGTTCACCGCCGGCGGGCCGTTCGTAAAGGATCGCTTGTTCTGGTTCGCGAGCCTGGAGCGGGCAGCGCAGGCCTCGCCCGAAACACTGACGCCGTTCGGTACGTCGACCACCACGAGTGTGCCGACCACGGAGCTGTTGTGGTCCGCCAAGGTCGACGCGAAGTTATCCGGCCGTCGATCCGAGCGGCCTAGTTTCGCAGGTTGTGCATGACAACGTCCTGGCAACGAGTTCGCTAATCTGAGCCTGGATCGTGCCCTATCACAACAAGATATACGCCACTTGGCGACTTCAGTACGGTGCAGGATACCAACAATCTAATTGCCACACCACTGCTGAAGTCGGTTATCAACAACTGGACGTTTAGCTTGCTTGGCTCCATGCAGCCCGGAAGGCCGTACCCGGTGTCAACGGGTGATGGCGTATTTTCCGGAAGCGCGTTCGCGGCACTGGGCAGCGAGACCAACCAGCGACCAAATATTTGCACAGGCGGTGCGTCGATCCCAGGCTGCGCTGGTGCTCCGGCCGGCGCGCTAGTGGCTACCAACGTCGGCTCCATTTCCGGCACGAATCTAGAGGTCGGCCCGGCTGGCGTCGCGGCCTGCGCAATGGCTGGCATCGCTAATTGCGCGGCGCTGCAAACCACATTCGCCCCACCGGTTAACCCTGCCACTGGAGCGAGCCTAGCCAGCGCCTCTGGTCCGGTGGATAGCTATGCCGGAACACCCGTTGACTTCCAGTTTTTCGTGGAGCTCAAGCTAGCCGTGTTCAACAAGATTCTGCATCGAGAAGGACAAATTGGGCTGCGGATATACAGAATTCCATAGACAGGTGAAACTGAGTCGGTTGTTCCAAGCCTCTCTGTGCCCCGAAGTCAACGCTGATACCAAAGACCCGAACTGTCCAAGCTGGAGCGTATTTAGCTCGTTCGATGTTCTTGACATCGTGGCGCTTACACGATATGAACACGGCCACCAGTAAGCTTTTTCTGAGGGCTTGACGCGTCTGGGATGAGCGGCAGGTCCAATACTCAGGAAGTGACTGGCGCGGATCATGGCAGGACATTTCATCGTTCGCTTTGGAGTGCCGGCGGGGCGTTGTTTGCCTGGAGCGCGGCTCCTTATTTTAGCTTGAGTTTAAGTACTTGCGTTTGTCCTCGGGGCTATAAGCACAGTTCCCGAAACGCAGAGACCCGACCAGGAGGAAGCATGGCAACCAGCACGGCTGCGATGACGATGGACGGAACGAACGAACAAGGGCTGTGGCGGGTCATCCTTGCCTCGGCCGTCGGGACCATGATCGAGTGGTATGACTTTTATATTTTTGGAAGCTTGGCTGTTGTTCTCTCTCCGAAGTTCTACCCCGCTGGAAATGATGTTATTGCCTTGGTAGCGTACCTGTCGACGTTTGCAGTCGGTTTCCTGGTACGGCCATTCGGCGCGCTGTTTTTTGGACGCATCGGGGACCTGGTGGGCCGCAAGTATGCGTTCCTAGTCACGCTTTCCATCATGGGCGGCGCCACGGCTCTGATCGGCTTCCTGCCGACCTTCAAAACCGCTGGCTGGTTTGCGCCCATCACACTTCTCCTAATTCGAGTCTTGCAGGGCCTGGCACTTGGGGGCGAGTACGGCGGCGCGACCGTCTATGTGGCGGAACACGTTCCCGACCGCAAGCGCGGTTTCTACACCAGCTTTATCCAGATCACAGCGACGCTCGGACTATTCGTTTCTCTGGTTGTCATCCTGGTGACACAGCAGGTAATGAGCAAGGACGCATTCAGCGACTGGGGCTGGCGAATTCCGTTCCTGGCCTCGATCATCCTGGTCACTATTTCGCTTTATATCCGGCTGAAAATGAAGGAATCCCCGATTTTCACGCAGATAAAGACTGCGGGAATGACGTCCACGCAACCGCTGAAAGATGCGTTCACGAAGTGGGATAACTTGAAGCGCGTACTGATTTCCCTTTTCGGAGCGACGGCGGGCCAGGGCGTGGTTTGGTATACGGGTCAGTACTACGCTCTTTTCTATATGCAGACTATTTTGAAGGTTAATACCAAGACAGCGGCCATCATTGTTGCCACTGCGATGCTGTTGGCAATGCCCTTTTTCACGGTATTCGGCGCGCTTTCCGACCGGGTCGGTCGCAAATGGATCATCATGGCTGGATGCCTGCTGGCCGTCGTGACCTATATTCCAATCTATAAGGCAATGCAGCAGGCAGCGGGCAATAACGTTGTGAGCGTGGCGTCTTCCAAAAACAAGGTTACCGGACAAATCAACCTAAAGGCCATGACCATAAACGAAGCCGGAGCACAAATAGATGCAAAAGAAGCTCCTTCTCCAAATGTGCCGCTGCTGGTGTTCTTGGTTTTTATCCAAGTGATTTACGTGTGCATGGTTTATGGGCCGATAGCTGCGTATCTGGTTGAGGCATTCCCTGCGAAAATACGCTACACCTCGTTGTCTCTCCCATACCACATTGGGAATGGCGTTTTTGGAGGATTGGTGCCGCTTATCGGACTTTCGTCCTGCGCGGCAACCGGAAGCATTTACGCGGGGCTCTACTATCCGATGATCGTCGCAAGTATAACGTTTGTTGTAGGGAGTCTGGTCCTCAAAGAAACGCATGGAACACGCATCTGGGACGAAGTCGGCGGTGTGAAACCCCGGCCTGCCACAGGCGATTGACTCGCTTCCCTGCGCAGTAGCATTATTTTTGACGAGCCTGCGGCTTCGAAGGCGCAGACTCGCGGCCGCGCAACATGCAGGAGTTTCACGGAGAAAAAACACCGACCTAAGGTCGGCCGCTAGAAGTGAAAGCAGCAACGGCCCAGAGGCTGGGCGCTACGATACAATCCTGGAAGGAATTACTTGCCGTGGCTAAATCTCGTTCGAACAAAATGAAGAAGTCGAATGTGGCGAAGAAGTCTAATGCAAAACCGCAAGTAGTGCGCACGGCCCCGGCCCCGATCGCTGCCGACCAGAAAACAATCGTGGTCGAGCAGAAAACGAATGAAGCCCAGATTGCGGTGCACTGGAAGGAAGAGGATTCGCTGCGTCCGCCGGCGAGCTTCATTGCGCAAGCAAACCTGGTGGACTCTACGTTTATCGAATCGTTCCGCGAGGAAAATTTTCCGGAGTGCTATCGGCACTACGCGGAGCTGCTGGACTGGGACAGTTACTGGCATACGACGCTTGATGCGGAGCATCCACCGTTTTGGAAGTGGTTTGTCGGCGGGAAGCTGAATGTCTGCTACAACTGCGTGGACCGGCATCTCGCGAAGCACAAAAATAAGGCGGCGTTCATTTTTGTGGGGGAGCCGGAACGCGAAGCGCCGCAAGTTCTCACTTATCGTGAGCTGTATGTACGTGTGAATGAAACCGCGGCAATGCTGCGCGAATTTGCGGGATTGAAGGGTGGCGATCGCGTAACGATTCACATGCCGATGATTCCGGAACTACCGATTACCATGCTGGCGTGCGCGCGGCTTGGCGTGGTGCATTCGGTGGTGTTCGGGGGGTTCAGCGGCGAGGCTTGCGGACTGCGCGCGGCAGATTCCGGCAGCCGGGTTTTGATATATGCCGATGGTTATTGGCGCAACGGAAAATGGATCGACCACAAGGGCAATGCTGACGTTGCCATCGAAACAGCAAAAAAAGAAGGGCAAGAGATCGATAAGGTGCTGGTGTGGCGACGCTACGCGGGGAAAACTTCTTCGGAAGCGCCGATGGTGATGGGGCGCGATTTTTTTGTGGATGAAGTCTTGAAGGATTATTCCGGAAAAATTATCGAGCCGGTTTCGCAGGATGCGGAAGCGCCGCTGTTTTTGATGTACACCAGCGGAACCACGGGAAAACCGAAAGGTTGCCAGCATCGAACGGGCGGTTATTTGGCTTACGCTGCTGGAACTTCAAAATATTATCAGGACATTCATCCAGGCGATGTTTATTGGTGCATGGCGGACATTGGCTGGATCACGGGACATTCTTACATTGTGTATGGGCCACTGGCGCTGGCTGCGACCAGCGTTCTTTATGAGGGCGTGCCGCAATTCCCGGATGCGGGGCGGCCGTGGCGGATTGCAGAACGGTTGGACGTCAACATTTTTCATACTTCCCCGACGGCAATTCGCATGCTGCGCAAGGCCGGACCGGAAGAGCCGGCCAAGTACAACTACAAATTCAAGCACATGACGACGGTGGGCGAGCCGATCGAACCAGAAGTGTGGCGCTGGTACTACGATATGGTTGGAAAAAGGAATGCGGCGATTGTGGACACCTGGTGGCAGACGGAAACCGGGGGATTTCTTTGCAGTACGAAGCCCGCGCTCGATCCGATGAAACCTGGAAGCGCCGGCCCTGCCGTGCTGGGAATTTATCCGGTGATCTGGGATGAGAACGGAAAAGAAGTGAAGGCGGGTCAAAATGCCGCGGGGAATATTTGTATTCGCAATCCGTGGCCGGGAATTATGCAGACGATCTGGGGCGATCCGGAACGGTTCACGAAACAGTACTACGCAAAGTACTGCAAGAATCCGCAGAGCACGGACTGGCGGGATTGGCCCTATTTTGCGGGCGATGGGGCGATGATTTCAGCGGACGGGTATTACCGGATTTTGGGGCGCGTGGATGACGTGATCAATGTTGCCGGACACCGACTCGGCACCAAGGAAATTGAGTCGGCATGCTTGACGGTGCCGGAGATTGCGGAAGCCGCGGTTGTTCCGGTAGTGGATGAAATTAAAGGGCGTGTGCCTGAAGTCTATATTTCGATTAAACCGGGAATCAAGACGAACAAGCAGATCATTGACAAGGTAACGCAGACAATCGAAACGATGATTGGCAAAATCGCGCGGCCGAAACGAATTCATGTGGTGCCGGACATGCCAAAGACACGTTCAGGCAAAATCATGCGGCGCGTGCTTGCGGCGATTTCGAATCGCATGCACACCGGGGACATTACGACGCTGGCGAATCCGGATATCGTGGAGCAAATACGGGAGCTGGTGCAGGGACGCGAAGCAATGGCGCTGAACGAAGGGCCCGCGGATATTAAGCTGTTTGGGGAAGAGCAATAGCCTTGGGGTTATGACGGCTGAAAGCCGTTGTCAGCTAATCGGACCTAGACTTTTATTTCGGTTTGATGCGTCGCTGTTGTTAAGGTTTGAACGGATTGACGACTCGGACGGTAGCGTACATCTGTCCGTGAGTACTGATTATCGCGGTACCTGACTGCAAAACTTCGTTCAGCAAAGAGAGCGCGATGGCGTGTTTCGGACCTGCGGAGTCATCGTAGGCATACACCAGGATGTTTGTGTCCACAAAAAATCTATCGTTCATGGAGCTCGTCGCCGGACTTGGGTGGCGTAAAACCCAAATCGTAGCCTTTGCGAATCCTGGCGATGGCGCGGTTCTTTGCTTGCGTAGCTGCGGCGGTTTCTCACAATTTCTTGCAGATGAACCGTCAAAAGGGCGCTGACCGACGTGTCGCGAGCTGGTGCAGGGGCGCGAGGCAACTGTGTTTGGCGAAGGGCCGGCGGATATTAAGCTTTTTGGGCAAGACAGTCACAACACCGCCGACTATCAACCGTAGTTCCATCACTATGAGTGATCCATCTCTAACTGAAACTTGACCGCTTGATTCAATACTACAGTTAATTAGTGAACTGCGGCGGCGCCGCAGAGAGTCTGCACGGATTGCAGGACGTCGGGATCGAATTGGGCGGTGGTCCAGCCGCGGGTGGAGCAGACTTGGGCGGCGGTTAAACCGAGGGCGCCGCGCAAGTCGGCGCCGTCGAGTTGGGAGCCGTCGATTGGCGCATCGCGCAAGACTGCGCCGGGGAACGCGGCGCCGCGCAAGTCAGTGTTGCGCAGGTCTGCCCCCAGAAGGATCGTGCCTTTAAATTGCGCACCGCCGAACTGTGCTCCAGCAAGTTTTGCGCCTGAGAAATCGGTTAGCTCGAGATTCGCGAGGGAGAGTCCGGCTTCCTGCATTTGCGTGTCGCGCATGTCACTGCGAGTTAAGTCGGCGCGCAGCCAGTTGGTGTGCTTCAAATTAGCGCCATAGAGTGATGCGCCACCGAGCTTGGCACCAGCAAAACTGGCGTTTTCAAAGACCGCGTATGTCATGTCGCTTCCGCGTAAATCGGCGCCTGTGAGATTGGCGCTGCTGCCGTCGGCGGAGATGAGCAAGGCATGGTCCGCGCGCGCGTGGTCCAGCACGGCATCGCGTAAATGCGCTTCACGCATATTGGCATTACGCAAGTCGGCTTCGGTCAAGTAGGCGCCAACCAGATCCGCGCGCCACAGACGCGCACCGGGCAGGACGGCACGATAACCTCTCGCGTAGCGCAGACTGTTTTCGTTGAGCTTCGCGCCGACTCCTTCGCCCGGGGCGTCATTTGCGTTTGTAGAGGATGAGTTTGGCGCTGGCGCGTTTGCTGACGACGCGCTGACGATGCGCGAGTGCGGAGGGACGAGTGTGGCTTCAATCAGGTCCGCGTACGGCCGGTAGCCGACGAAACGGAAGGCTTCCGCAGCCCAGCGTCTGGGGCTGGCGCTGAAATATTTCCGTGAAGCGTCGGAATCAGCAGGAATGCCGAGAATTACACCGCAGGAAAGCAGAAACAAGACCAAGCCGAAGGCAATTGGCGCACGCAGGGTCAAAAATGCCATGCGCGCTACGCTGCGCGGAGTAGTACGGCGAACTTCCCCGCTGCGAATGACACGACTGACGACGGAAGGCAGCCCGGTGGCTACGCTAACGCTCAACACGAAAAATAGAATATGCAAGGAAGTGCCGCGCATGTCCTGGCGTACGAGATAGCGCATCCAGACGGCTGCAATCGTCGCTGGCACCGCCCAGTAGGCAAGCAAAGTTGCGATGGCGTTTTCGAGCCAGGACACCGGCGTTTTGGTTTCGCGCAGCCAGCGGAAATGGCGGCGCACAAGCCCCATTAAATACCATGGACCGCCCTGCTCGACCGTTTGGCCATCGGGGAATACCGCGGGCAACGCGGCCATGCTGCTCCAAACGCGCAGAAGGAGAAATTGGAATCGAACGAAGAGGACAACGAGAAATATCGGCGCGATTAAGTAGAAGGAGTTGATGGGCAAAATATTGCCGAGACGAGCTATAGGAATTGTCTGGCCGTCCAGAATCAGGCGCGGGTCGCTGGTGGTGGCAACGCACAAGACGAACAGCGAGCAGATTGTAAGCATCAGAAAATAAAACCAGCGCGCGCTACGCGTGGCTTCCCAGACGGCTTTCGAACCGTCAATGGAAGAAATTGTTTCCGGCAGCATGGCGTCGTACAGATTCGCGCCGCCCAGACGGCCTAGCCACAAGCCGTCCACACCATATAAGGTTGCGCCCATTAGATTTGCACCGCGCAATTCCGCGCCCAATAAATTTGCGTTGCACAGATCGGCCTGAACCAGCGAGGCGTGGCGCAGATTGGCCATGGAGAGATCGGCGCCGCGCAGATTGGCCCGTTGCAAGAATGCGCCCTGTAGATTTACGCCGGTGAGATCGGCGTTCTCGAGATTCGCTCCGCACAAATCTGCCTTGGTGCCGGCTTCCCCGCCCGATTCCACCCAGATGCGATGCTGATCGAGAATCGCAGCGAATTCAAGCATCCAACTGCCAGCCATGCCTCCAGAGTTCTCTCCGGCAGGGATTGTCGCGGCATCTGGATTCTCAATCGTTGCGGATGCAAGCTTGGCTTCTTCAGGTTCGACTGTTGCCTTTGCAAGTTCCGCGATGAGCAGATCCAGTTTGCCGGCCGATTTGTTTAGGGATGGACCTTCGGTATCCGGGCTTGCGGGGATCGCGGCGGCAGTGGCGTCTACCGCAATTGTGATTACCGAATCTTCCGACTCAGGTAACGCAATGTGTTCGGGACTTTCCGTTATTACGGTGCTTGCTTCTCGAGACAAATTCTCCGCATTGGCGAGCTCCGCTAGAGCGCTCTCGACTTCCGCAATGCGTTTGAGCGCGTACAACTCTTCCGGAGTGGCCATTCGTTCGGTTTGGTTTCCGGTTGAGTTTTCGGTGAGCGACAATAATTCTTGCGCCGGTACTTCCGGCATAAGCTTTCCCCCGTCTTTTGTGAGGCCAGTTTGGCAGACCGGCGCGATTCTCGAAGCAGGGCTCATAATCGCCGACTGGTAGGGAAATGTCTCCTGACCTGAAGGTCAGGAGGCGCAAATGTAACATCGTCACCAGGGGCGAGGACGATGAGATGAAAATGGGGCTTGGTTGGGAAAACCGGCAGCCTTGAGCAGCACTCCAAATGAATTCGAGGGAAGCTGCAAAGAAAAGAAAAAATGCCGGGGCGCTTCGCTGAGGGGCCAAGGCAGCCCCGGCTTTATCCTGCCCGCCTCCGCAGTGAGCGAGCAAGAAAACTGTGGCGGTGATGCAAAACCGCCAAACTTTGTGCTGTTCAGGTTTGCAAGTAACAAAACCCTGAAACCTTTTTTCGCAGGGTTTGCCAGTACTAGCCCTGAAACCCGTTAGAGAAACCGACTACTTTTCTTCGTCGCCGCGCAAAAATTCGTAACGTTCAATGGCGGCCACCACTCCGACGGACGTTTCATCGCGGGATTCCGTGCGCTGTACGCGGCCAAGGCAGCGAACGCGAACCGGACCTGCGAGAGTGATCTCGTTGGGAAGCGTTAGAAGGATTTCA
>WNFR01001564.1_pt1 | contig 23904 bp, 20 predicted proteins | sample 5400221 | NCBI WGS metagenome assembly WNFR01 (sample SAMN13153357, study PRJNA577476) | soil metagenome | isolation source: 40 cm soil under Madrone tree | place: USA:California | collected 2016-06-14 | reverse complement strand
GCTGACATCCTGCTTCCTGAGGCCCGGACGGCGGCGCATGGTGAGCGCGATGGCCGCCACGATCGCCACCAGCAGCAGCATGGCTGCGAGTTCGAACGGGTAGGCGTATCGGGTATACAGCACGCGCCCGAGTTCGAGCGTGTTGCTGTAGGTCGCCGCCGTGGGCATTGCACCGCGGCCGGCGTCGATGCCGAGTCCACCGCGCGCCCATACCACCCCCACGATCTCCACGATCACCGCCACGGCCGTGAGCCAGCCGAGCCAGGCGAAGCGTGTGAATCCCTGGCGCAGCTCCGCCAGGTTGACGTCGAGCATCATGACCACGAACAGGAACAGCACCATGACCGCGCCGACGTATACCAGCACCAGCACTACGGCGAGAAACTCCGCCTCGATCAACAGCCAGATCGCCGCCGAGGTGATGAAGCACATGACCAGCGCCAGCGCCGAGTACACCGGGTTGCGCGCGCTGATCACAGCGAGCGCCGCGCCGATGAGGACGGCGCCGAACACATAGAACAGCGTCTCGATCAGCATGGGCGGCCACCGGCGGCCGGGTTGACGCGCGTGTTCATCGGTAGGGCGCGTCCGCCGCCCGGTCGGCGGCGATCATCGCCTCGTAGCGTTCACCGACCGCGAGCAGCTTGTCCTTGCTCATGATGTTCTCGCCGCGCCGCTCCATGTGGTACTCGAGAATACGGGTGAGCACGATGGCATCCACCGGGCAGGCCTCCTCGCAGAAGCCACAGTAGATGCACTTGAAAAGATCGATGTCATAGCGCGTGGTGCGCCGCGTGCCGTCGGGCGCCACATCCGAGTCGATGGTGATGCACACCGCCGGGCAAACCGCCTCGCACAGCTTGCAGGCGATGCAGCGCTCCTGGCCGTTCGGGTAGCGGCGCAGCGCGTGCAGGCCGCGAAAGCGCGGCGACTGCGGGGTCTTCTCTTCCGGATAGTTGAGGGTGTACTTGCGGCTGACCAGGGTGCGGGCCGTGACCATGAGCCCCTTCACGAGCTCGGGCAGCAGGAAGGTCTTAAGCAGATTTACAGCCATCGATGCATCCCGTCACTGGAACCAGGGGCGCGACCACGGCCCGATGCGGTACACAGCCAACAGCATCTCCACGCCGATCCACACCAGGGTCACCGGGATCAGCGCCTTCCACCCCAGGCGCATGATCTGGTCGTAGCGGTAGCGGGGAAAGGTCGCCCGGAACCACAGGAACATGAATACCAGGCAGAACACCTTGAGAAACAGCCACAGGAAACTCGGCTGTCCGAGGAAGGTGTCGCCCAGGCCGGGGTAACCCTGCAGCGGGCCCTGCCAGCCGCCGAAGAAGAACACCGCGGTCAGGGTCGCGATCAGGATCATGTTGGCGTACTCGGCCAGGAAGAACAGCGCGAACGCGATGCCGGAGTATTCGACGTGGAAGCCGGCGACGATCTCGGATTCGCCTTCGGCGACGTCGAATGGCGCGCGGTTGGTTTCCGCGATCCCCGAAATGAAATACACCATCAGCAGCGGGAACAGCCACGACCAGTTCCAGGACAGCAGCCCGCCCTGCTGGGTGCGCACGATGGTGCCGAGATTCATGCTGCCGGTGGCCATGAGCACGCCGACCAGCGCAAAGCCCATGGCGATCTCATAGGCCACCATCTGCGCCGCGGAGCGCATGGCGCCCAGGAACGCGTACTTCGAGTTTGCCGCCCAGCCCGCGATGATGACTCCGTACACGCCCATCGACGTGAGGGACAGCAGGTACAGCAGGCCCGCGTCGGCCTTCGACACCACCACCGTCGGCGACAGCGGAATCACCGCCCAGGCAGCGAACGCCGGGACGAGTGCGATCACGGGCGCGAGCCGGAACAGGAACTTGTTGGATTTGGCCGGAATCACCACCTCTTTCATGAGGAGCTTGAGCACGTCGGCGAACGGCTGACCCACCCCGGGCAGCAGGCCGAAGAGGCGCACGCGGTTCGGCCCGCGGCGCAGCTGCATCCAGCCGATGACCTTGCGCTCCCACAAGGTCAGCAGCGCCACGCAAATGATCAGCCCCACCGTGATCACCAGTATCCACACCGTGGAGCGTGCGTAGTCCGGCAGGGACAGCCAGGTGGTTGCGAGCGTCTCGAGCACGTGCGCTTTCCGCCCTTCGCTTCAGTACGTCACGGCCGGCGTGCGGCCTTCACGCGTCTTCTGCAGCGACGGCGCGCGGCGCAGCAGCGCATCCGTCTGGTACATGGGCACATCCACCAGCGCCGTGGCAGCCCCCTCGCTCTCCACGCTCACCGCGTGAGTGCCCTGGTAGCCTGCGGGTCTGAGCCCCTCGCATGCCTGGCGCACCTCGTGCAGGACCTCCTCGGAGGACTGGTAATCGAAGCCCGCGAGGCCGAGCAGGTTGCCGAGTACCCGCAGCACCTTCCAGCCCGGACGCGCCTCGCCCACCGGCACTGCCGCCCCGGTCTGGCTTTGCCACAACCCCTCGCAGTTCACGTACGTGCCGGAGCTCTCGGCGAACGTCCCCATCGGCAGCAGCAGGTGGGCGACGCGCTTGAGCTCCTCGCTGGCGAACGGCGTCACCGCGACCACGAACTCAGCCCTGGCGAGGGTGCGCAGGCTCTCGGGAGCGAGCGCATCCATCGAGGGTTCCAGACCGCCGAACAACAGATAGGCCCGCAGGGGATTCTCCAGCATGTCGCGCGCGGTGCGGCCCGCTTGCGCCACCGGTTTGACGCCCGCCTCACGATGCGGGATCGCTCCGGCGAGATAGGCGCCGGCGGCGTTGCCGCCTTCGGCCAGCCGGCCCAAAGACGCCCCGGTGATCTGCGCCAGCGCCGCGGCGAGCGCGCGCAGGTCTGCGAAAGCCGCATGACGCGCCGCCAGAGCGCCGAGCCAGACCGCACGCTTCTCCCCGCTGAGCAGCACCTGCGCGGCCGCACGATGCGCGTCGGTGACGCGCGCCTCGCCCACCGCGGCGCCGAGGTGCGGGGGCACGGGCTTGCCCGCCGCGGCGGCCGCCGCGGCGACGACGGCACTCAGATCCGCCACCAGATCGGCGGGCGCGGAGGTCAGGTGCGCCTTCACCGGGAACAGATACGGGAACCGCGCCGGGTTCAGCATCGCCACCTGCGCGCCGCGCAGCGCCGCCTTGCGCACGCGATGCGCGAGAATCGGCACCTCGCGGCGCAGGTTCGCCCCGATCACCAGCAGCGCGTTGAGCGAATCGACCTCGGCGATGCGCATGCCCAGACCCGGAAACACGGGATCCGCCTGCTGGTCGCGGAAATCGCGCTGGCGCAGGCGGTGATCGACATTGTGGCTCTTCAGTCCGCGCGCGATGCGCCCCGCCAGGTACAGCTCTTCGAGCGTGCTCGAGCTGCTCACCAGGACACCGAGGTCGGCCGCGCGCACGCGCAGCCCTTGCGCGACCTGCGCGAGCGCGCTCTCCCAGTCGGTCTCGACCCAGGTTTCCCCGCGGCGCAGCAGCGGGGTTGCGAGGCGATCGGGGCTGTATACGCCCTCGTAGCTGAAGCGGTCACGGTCGGCGATCCAGGTCTCGTTGATCGCCTCGTTCTCGCGCGGCACGACCCGCATCAGCTTGCCGCGCAGCACATGGCCGAACAGATTCGTGCCCACCGGATCGTGCGGGGAAATCAGCGGCGTGGAGCTCATCTCCCAGGCGCGCGCGCTGAAGCGGTACGGCTTGGAGACCAGCGCGCCCACCGGGCACAGGTCGATGACGTTGCCGGCGAGCTCGTGATTCACCGTGCTCTCCACGTAGGTGCGCACCTTCATGTGCTCGCCGCGCCCGATCATGCCGAGCTCCTGGATGCCGGCGATTTCCTCGGTGAAGCGGATGCAGCGCGTGCAATGAATGCAGCGCGTCATGTCGGTGGCGATGAGGGGACCCAGGTTCTCGTCCGGCACCACCCGCTTGCCCTCGTGGTAGCGGGATATGTCGCGGCCGAAGCCGAGCGCCAGGTCCTGCAGCTCGCACTCCCCGCCCTGGTCGCAGATCGGGCAATCGAGCGGGTGATTGATGAGCAGGAACTCCATGGTGGCGCGCTGCGCGCCGATGGCGCGCGCGGACTTGGTGAAGACCTTCATGCCCTCGACCACCGGGGTGGCGCAGGCAGGCAGGGGCTTGGGCGCCTTCTCCACCTCCACCAGGCACATGCGGCAGTTGGCCGCGATCGACAGCTTCTGGTGGTAGCAGAAGCGCGGCACATAGGCGCCGTGCGCATCGGTGACGCGTATGAGCATCTCGCCCTTGCGCGCCTTCACCGGCACGCCGTCGATCTCGATGTTGACCAGGTCATCCGCCATGCTTACTTGTCCGTGCGCGCGGCTTACGCCGCCTGCGCCCCCGGCGCGTCGCTCACGATGCTTCGGCCACCGTGATCGATCATGTATTCGAACTCGTGCCGGTAGTGCTTGAGGAAGCTCTGCACTGGCCAGGCCGAGGCATCCCCGAACGCACAGATGGTGTGCCCCTCGATGCGGTTCGCGACGTCCAGCAGCAGCGTAAGCTCCTCGCGCCGCGCCTGGCCGGCGAGCACCCGCTTCAGCAGCCGGTTCATCCAGCCCGTGCCCTCGCGGCACGGCGTGCACTGTCCGCAGGACTCCGACATGTAGAAGCGCGAGATGCGCTCCAGCACCCGCACCATGCACGTGGTCTCGTCCATCACGATGGCCGCGCCGGTACCGAGGGCTGACCCGGCAGCCTTGAGCGAATCGAAATCCATGTTGGCCTTCAGCATGATGCCGCCCGGCACGACCGGGACCGAGCAGCCGCCCGGAATAACCGCCTTGAGTTTGCGCCCCGCCCGCACGCCGCCGGCGAGCTCGAGCAGATCCGCGAACGGGATGCCGAGCGGCAGCTCGAAGTTGCCGGCCCTGGCCACGTGGCCGGAGACCGAGTAAATCACCGTGCCGCCGGAGTTGGGCGGCCCAAGGGAAGCAAACCACGCCGGACCCTTGCGCAGAATGGTCGGCACGGACGCGAAGCTCAGCGTGTTGTTGATGGTGGTGGGCGCCCCATACAGGCCAAAATTCGCCGGAAACGGCGGCTTGAAGCGCGGCTTGCCGGGCTTGCCCTCGAGGGAGTCGAGCAGCGCCGTCTCCTCGCCGCAGATGTAGGCGCCGGCGCCGACGAAGGTGTGCAGGTCGAAGTCGACGCCGCTGCCGCGCACGTTCTTGCCGAGCAGTCCCGCCGCATAGGCTTCCGCGAGCGCCGCCTCGAAGCGTGGCACCGGCTCGCCCAGGAACTCGCCGCGAATGTAGTTGTAGGCAACCGTGGAATTGGTGGCGTAGCCGGCAATCGCCAGGCCCTCGATGAGGGCATGCGGGTTGTAGCGCAGGATGTCGCGATCGTGGCAGGTGCCGGGCTCGCTCTCATCCGAATTACATACCAGGTACTTCTGCACCGGGGAGTTGCGCGGCATGAAGCTCCACTTGGTGCCGGTGGGAAAGCCGGCGCCGCCGCGGCCGCGCAGCCCGGAAGCCTTCACCGCATCGATGATCTGCTCGCGGGGCGGCTTGTCCCGCAGCAGCCGCTCCCACACCTGGTAACCGCCGATGGTGCGGTAGGTGGCGAGTGTCCACGGGCGCTCCAGCTGCAGCGGCTCGAACACCGTCAGGTTCATCCGCTCAGCGTAGGCGCCTGCGACTGTGCTCATGTCAGAGCATCCAGAATGCTGTCGAGCGCCGCAGGCGTGAGGTGCTCATGGTACACGTGATCCACCATCATCATAGGCGCGCCGGTACATGCCGCGAGACACTCCTCCTCCTGCTTGAGAAAGATGCGGCCGTCGGGGGTACTCTCGTTCAGCTTGATGCCGAGCCTGGCTTCGGCGTGCGCCACCAGCTCCTCGGCGCCGTTCAGCATGCAGGAGATGTTGGTGCAGATGCTGACGTGATGGCGCCCGCAGCGGTGGGTCTCGAACATCGAATAGAAAGCCGCGACCTCGTACACCTGGATCGGCGGGAGCCTCAGGTACTCGGCCACCGCATCCATGAGCGGCGCGGTGAGAAAGCCGTTGTTCTGTTCCTGTGCCGCACGCAGCGCCGCGATGCACGCCGAGCGCTGGCGCCCGGGCGGAAACTTCGCGACCCAGTGATCGATTTCCGCACGGGTGTGCGCCGACAGCAGCGGCGGCTTGCCGTCGGCCCCGTTGGCGCGGGTGGCGCCGTTGTCAGGCTCGCTGCTCAACGGTCGATTTCCCCGAACACGATGTCCTGCGAGCCGATCACCGCCACCACGTCGGCGAGCATGTGGCCGCGACACATCTCCTCCAGCGCCGCCAGATGCGGGAACCCCGGTGCCCGACACTTGAGGCGATACGGCTTGTTGGCGCCATCGGATATCAGGTAGATGCCGAACTCGCCCTTGGGGGCTTCCACGGCAGCGTAGGTCTCTCCTTCTGGTACTTCATAGCCTTCGGTGAAGAACTTAAAGTGATGGATAAGTGACTCCATGTCATCCTTCATGTGCTCGCGCCCGGGCGGGCGCACCTTGTGGTCATCGATCATCACCGCTCCCGGATGCGCGCGCAGCCACTCCACGCACTGACGGACGATGCGGTTCGCCTGGCGCATCTCTTCGACGCGCACCAGGTAGCGGTCGTAGCAGTCGCCGTTCACGCCCAGCGGCACATCGAAATCCATGCGCTCGTACACTTCGTAGGGCTGCTTCTTGCGCAGGTCCCAGGCAATGCCTGAGCCGCGCAGCATCGGACCGGAGAAGCCCAGCTGCAGGGCGCGCTGCGGGGATACCACCCCGATGTTGACCGTGCGCTGCTTCCAGATGCGGTTGTCGGTGAGCAGCGTCTCGTAGTCGTCGATGGCGGAGGGAAAGCGCGCGGTGAAAGCCTGGATGAAATCCAGCATGGTGCCGGCGCGCGCCTCGTTCATGCGTGCGGCTTCCTTCTGCGAGCGCCACTTGGAAGCCTGGTACTTCGGCATCGCATCGGGCAAATCGCGGTACACGCCGCCGGGGCGGTAGTAGGTGGCATGCATGCGCGTGCCGGATACCGCCTCGTAGACGTCCATCAGCTCCTCGCGCTCCTTGAAACACAGCAGGAACACCGTCATAGCACCGATGTCGAGGCCGTGAGCGCCGAGCCACATGAGGTGATTCAGTATGCGCGTGATCTCGTCGAACATGACGCGGATGTACTGCGCGCGCTCCGGCGGTTCGATGCCGAGCAGGCGCTCGATCGCGAGTACATAGGCATGCTCGTTGCACATCATGGACACGTAGTCGAGCCGGTCCATGTAACCGATCGACTGGTTGAAGGGCTTCGACTCCGCAAGCTTCTCGGTGCCGCGATGCAGCAGCCCGATGTGTGGATCTGCCTTCTGGATCACCTCGCCGTCCATCTCCAGCACCAGCCGCAGCACCCCGTGGGCGGCCGGGTGCTGAGGCCCGAAGTTCATGGTGTAGTTGCGAATCTCGGATAACGGTGTGGCGGGCATCAGCGTGGCACCTGCGGATCCTTGAGTGCTGGTTCGTAGCGGTGGTCATGGCGGATGACCTTCGGCACCAGCACCCGGGGTGTGATGCTCACCGGCCGATACACGACCCGCTGCTTGTCAGGGTCGTATTGCACTTCGACGTTGCCGATGAGCGGAAAGTCCTTGCGGAACGGATGCCCGATGAAGCCGTAGTCGGTGAGGATGCGGCGCAGGTCGGGGTGGCCGCGGAACAGAATGCCGAACAGGTCGAACGCCTCGCGCTCGAACCAGCTGGCGCTCGCCCACACGTCCACCACCGAATCGATTACCGGCTCGGCGGAATCGGGGCACTTCACCGCCAGCCGCAGCCGCTGGTTGTGGCCGATAGACAGCAGGTTGTAGACCACGGCAAAGCGGCCCGCGCCGTTCGGGTCGGGCGGCTCGCGGGCCGCCACGCGGCCGCGGCTGAAACCGGAGCGGGTGGCGCTCGCGGTCTGCCACTCATCGCGACCGTAGTCGAGGTAGTCGACGCCCGCCAGATCCATGAGCATCTCGAACCTCAGGTCCGGCGCATCGCGCAGGGTGCGGCACACGGCGAGCAGCGGGCCCGCATCGGTTTCGTAGGCCAGCTCGTGCGCGAGCGCGGGCCGGCGCCGCACGCTGCCGGCGAGCTGCGCGTCGACTTTCAGGGCGAGAGCCTCGGTACGCTCGCTCAAGCGTTGTCCCACTCCATGCGCGCTTATCTGGCGATCGTGCTCGTGCGGGCAATCTTCTTCTGCAGCTGCAGGATGCCGTACACCAGTGCTTCCGCGGTCGGCGGGCAACCGGGGACGTACACATCGACCGGCACGATGCGGTCACAGCCGCGCACGACGGCGTACGAATAATGATAGTAGCCGCCGCCGTTCGCACATGAGCCCATGGAAATGACCCAGCGCGGCTCGGCCATCTGGTCATACACCTTGCGCAGCGCCGGAGCCATCTTGTTGACCAGCGTCCCGGCGACGATCATGACGTCGGATTGGCGCGGGCTGGGTCGGAACACCACGCCGAAGCGATCGAGGTCGTAGCGTGAGGCCCCGGCGTGCATCATTTCCACCGCGCAACACGCGAGTCCGAAAGTCATCGGCCACAGCGACCCGGTGCGCGCCCAGTTGACCAGGCTGTCCACCTGCGTCGTGAAGAAGCCGCGCTGCGCGAAACCCTCCGGGTCCTCGACCGCTAGTCCCACTCGAGCGCTCCCTTCTTCCACTCGTAGATGAACCCGACCACGAGAATCGCGAGAAAGATGCTCATGGCGATGAGGCCGGCGAGCCCGATCTTGCCCAGCGCTACGGCCCACGGAAACAGGAACGCGATCTCCAGATCGAACACGATAAACAGGATCGCAACCAGGTAATAGCGCACGTCGAATTTCCTGCGGCTGTCCTCGAAGGCCTCGAAGCCGCACTCGTAAGGCGAGAGCTTGGCGCGATCATCGTGGAAGCGGGCGAAGTAGCGCCCGATGCCGGTGCCAAGCACGAGCAGGACCACGGCCAGGCCGGCCGCAATGATCAGGAAAATCAGGATGGGCAGGTAGTTCGACAGCATTGCGCGTTTGTGGTGCGTAAAAAAGGCAGATCGAACCGCGACCTGCCCCCACAGAGAGTCCGCATTGTAGCAGCGCGGTAAGTCGTTTTGGTGCCGACGGTCGGACTCGAACCGACACGCCTTGCGGCGCTAGCCCCTCAAGCTAGTGTGTCTACCAATTCCACCACGTCGGCAAATCAGGACTGCGCGGCGGCGCACCCGCCTCACTTCGGCGCTGGCGCCGGAGCGGGCGTGGAAGCCGGCGCAGAAGCCGGCGTGCCAGCCGGTGCGGAGGCTGGCGGCGGCGCGGGCTTGCCCGCGCTTGCCGCCGGTTTGCTGCTGGCGGCCTCGTCGAGGATCGTCTTCGGCGCCTCGGCCGGGCGCATGCCCATGTAGGCCAGCGCCAGACTGTTGATCATGAAGATCGCGGCCAGGATGGCGGTGGCGCGCGATAGCGCCGTCGTCGCGCCCCGTGCGCCGAACACGGTGCCGGAAGCGCCCGCGCCGAAACCGGCGCCGGCCTCCGCCCCCTTGCCACGCTGCAGCAGCACCAGAAGAATGATGGCTATCGCCGAGAACAACTGCACAAAGGTCAGAATCAGACGCCACATCGGCAAAACTCACTCATCCCAGTCCGGCAGCGGCCAGGATTGTCAGGAACTCATCCGCCTTCAGCGAGGCGCCACCGATCAGACCGCCGTCGACGTCCGGCATCGCGAACAGCTCCGCGGCATTGCCGGCCTTGACGCTGCCGCCATAAAGAATGCGCGTGGCGGCCGCGATTCTAGCATCCCGGGCCCCGATGCGGGCGCGGATGAACTCGTGCACATCCTGCGCCTGCTCGGGCGTGGCGTTGCGACCGGTGCCGATCGCCCACACCGGTTCGTAGGCCACTACACCCAGCTCGAGCGCGCCGGCACCGCACAGTTCCAGCACCACATCGAGCTGGCGCGCGACCACCTCGCGCGTGCGCCCCGCGTCGCGATCTGCCAGCTGCTCGCCTACGCACAGGATCGGTACCAGGCCCTTGGCATGCGCCGCGCCAAACTTGCGTGCAACGAGCTGATCGCTCTCGCGATACAACAGGCGCCGCTCGGAGTGACCGACAATCACATACTCGCAGCCCACATCCCTGAGCATGGCGGCCGAGACTTCACCGGTGAAGGCGCCCTGCGCGTCCGCGCACACATCCTGGCCGCCGAGACTGAACACCGAGCCGCGCAACATCCGGCCGGTTTCCTGCAAATACACGAACGGCGGGCACACCACGCACGCCGCAGCCGGCTGTGCCGGGCAGCGTGCCAAAAGCTCCTCGATGAGCTGCGCATTCTCGGTGCGCGACCCGTGCATCTTCCAGTTTCCGGCAACAATCGGGCGGCGCATGGACCGACCTCGAACGGCTTGGTGGGCCGCGTGTGGGTTCTCAAAGGGCGCGGGATGATAGCGATGCAGGGGGGGTGACGCAACGCCGCCCGCTCAGGGTCAAATTTCGGCCCGGAGGCGACCAAAAAAGGCTCGTTTCGGGGACGCCGTGGATCCGTCCCTGGAGGCTCTCGCAAAAACATCCCTGTTTTTGACGGCCCCGAAACGAGCCCCTTTGCTCGCCTCGGACCCGACCGTTCCCGCGGTGGTCGGCGTTAACTTACGCTCCCGGACCGAGATGTTAGGGCAGCACTGAACTCAGCCACTCATGTTGCAACGGGCTGCGCCTCGCCAGGCCTGGCTGCAGCCGCTGCCGCAAGAAGCAGGGCCAGAAAACCGAGCGCTCGTCCGACTCGCTTGCTCATTGGACACCTCTGAAGCGGCGGGAGGTGCGTCGTAGCGGCGGCATTGCGTGGAGCGCCGGGCGCACTCGGCTTGAAAGCAGGGCTTTCGGGACCGTCAAAAACAGGGACGTTTTTGCCGGAGCCTCCAGGGATGGATCCACGGCGGTCCCGGAAGCCCTGCTTTCGAGACGAGTCCTGCGAACACCAGCCCGCCAAGCTCAGCCGACGACACCCTTGACCACTGCGGCGAGCTCGTCGGCGGCGGCGCGGGTCGCGCCCTCGTCCCGGCCCTCGACCATGACGCGGATCACCGGCTCGGTCCCCGACGGCCGCAGCACGACACGGCCCTCGCCGGCCATGCGCTGCTCGATGCGCGCCACCGCCTGCTGTACCGCGGGCACGCCGCTCGGATCGAAGCGCTCAGCCACCTTCACGTTGAGCAGCACCTGGGGAAACTTGCGCATCCCGGAAGCCAGCTCCGCGAGCGGCCGGCCGGTCTGCTTCATGACCGCCAGCACCTGCAGAGCGCTCACCAGTCCATCCCCGGTGGTGGTCTTGTCGAGGCACAAGATATGCCCGGAGGTCTCGCCTCCCAGCATGCCGCGCGTCTCGCGCAACATCGAAAGCACGTAGCGGTCACCGACCGCGGCACGGCGGAATTCGATGCCGGCGGTGCGCAGCGCAACCTCCAGACCCAGATTGCTCATCACGGTGCCGACCACCGGTCCACGCAACATGCCCGCCTGCTGCAGCGCGCTTGCGATGACGTACAGCAGCTGGTCGCCGTCGACGATGCGCCCCAGATGATCGACCATGACCAGGCGGTCGCCGTCGCCATCGAGGCCGAGACCCACATGGGCGCGGACTCCGGGCACCGTGAGTTGCAGCAGATCGGGCGCCATCGAGCCGCAGCCGTCATTGATGTTTCTGCCGTTGGGTGAGCAGCCAATCGGCACGATCTCTGCGCCGAGATCGGCGATGATGCGCGGACCGACCTTGTAAGCGGCGCCGTTCGCGCAGTCGATCACGATTTTCAGTCCCGAGAGATCCAGACCCGGCGGCAGCGTGGATGCGCAAAACTCCTGGTAGTGCGTGCGCATGCGGTCGGCACGGGTCGCGCGGCCCAGATTGCGGGACGTGCGCGTCAGCGGCGGCTGTTCGAGCTCCGCCTCGATGCGCTCTTCGAGCTCGTCGGAGAGCTTGCCCCCCGATGCATCGAAGAACTTGATGCCGTTGTCGTCATAGAGATTGTGCGAAGCGCTGATCACGACGCCGATATCGCAATTGAAGCGGCGCGTCATGTAGGCGATGCCGGGCGTCGGTAACGGCCCGATGAGTATGACGTCCACGCCCGCGGCCACGAACCCGGCTTCCAGCGCCGATTCGAACATGTAGCCCGAGAGACGGGTGTCCTTGCCGATCAGTACCGTGCCGCCCTCGGGCGCGAGCACGCGGGCCGCAGCGCTGGCGAGCTGCAGGGCGAAGTTCGCGGTCATCGGGTGCTCGCCCACCCGTCCGCGCACGCCATCCGTGCCGAAGTATCGCCGAGCCATCTAGCTCCCCTACAAGTACCCGTCCCTGGAGCCCCGTTCCCGCCCGCCCATCCATGGGCGGGCGCTCACCGCTACGCGGCTCGCCCGCCCCCTTGAACAGCCACGGCCACCTTCAGAGCCTCAACGGTGGCTGCCACGTCATGGGCGCGAACGATGCGCGCACCAGCGAGCGCGGCAATCACCGCGAGCGCCACGCTGCCGTACACGCGCTCCCCGGCCGTACGACCAGTGAGTGTGCCCAGCATCGATTTCCGCGACAACCCGACCAACACCGGCACACCGTCCGCCGCCAGCTCACCCAGGCGGCGCAACAGCGTGAGATTGTGCTCCAGAGTCTTGCCAAAGCCGAATCCCGGATCGACCGCCAGGCGCTCGGCGGCAAGCCCGGCGGCGAGGCTGCTCGCCACGCGGGCGGCGAGAAACGCCCGCACCTCGGCCACCACATCCGCATAGCTCGGCGCAACCTGCATGGTGCGCGGCTCACCCTGCATGTGCACGAGGCACACCGCGCAGCCGCTCGCGACCGCCGCGGCGAGTGCCCCCGGCTCGCGCAGCGCGCGCACATCGTTGATGAGTCCGGCGCCCGCGGCGCTCGCGGCCCGCATGACCTCGGCCTTGCTGGTATCGACCGAGATGATCACGGTCGTGGCCGCGCGCAACCGCTCGATCACGGGAATGACGCGCCGCAACTCCTCATCCGCGCTGACGGGCTCGGCGCCGGGACGGGTGGACTCTCCGCCCACGTCGATGAGCGCGGCGCCTTCGGCGGCCATGCGCACGCCCTGCTCCGCCGCCGCCGCCACCGAGACGAAGCGGCCGCCGTCGGAGAAGGAATCCGGCGTGACGTTCAGCACGCCCATGACCACCGGGCGGCTCAGGTCCAGCGTCTGGTCGGCGCAGCGGAGCACTACCGGCGGGGACATGAGCTGCCGAGGCGAGTGGCGTGCGGGTGCGGGTGAAAAGGGAGTTTCCGGGACCGTCAAAAACACGGACGTTTTTGCCGGAGCCTCCAGGGATGGATCCACGGCGGTCCCGGAAACTCCCTTTTCGCACGCAGCCGCGTGGCTACTGGTAGCGGAATCAGTGCTGGCCCGCCGGTATCGGTCCGCCACCGGTCGCCGGCCCCTCCGCCGGTGCCTGCGGCGGCTTGTTGGACAGCGTTTCGTCCCAACCCGCGGGTGGCTTGGGCGTCTTACCCGCCATGAGGTCCTTCAGCTGCTCCTCGTCGATGGTTTCGTACTTCATGAGCGCATCGGCCATCGTGTGCAGCTTGTCGAGGGAGCTGGTGAGGATCTGGCGCGCGCGCTGGTAATTGGCCTCGATGACTCGGCGAATCTCCTCATCGATGGCGTGCGCGGTCACGTCCGAGACCTGCTTGTGTTGCGTGACGCTGCGACCGAGGAACACCTCGCCGGTCTCCTCGGTGTACGTCAGCGGCCCGAGGCGGTCCGACAGGCCCCACTTGGTGACCATGTTGCGTGCGAGCTCGGTGGCGCGCTCGATGTCGTTCGAGGCGCCGGTGGTCACCGACTCGGGTCCGAAGATCAGTTCCTCGGCGATGCGCCCGCCGAACAGCGTGGTGATCGCGCTCTCCAGCCGGCGCTTGGAGAAGCTGTAGCGATCCTGCTCGGGCAGGAACTGCGTGACCCCCAGCGCCCGGCCACGCGGAATGATCGTGACCTTGTACACCGGGTCGTGCTCCGGAACCGTCATGCCGACGATCGCGTGGCCGGCCTCGTGATAGGCCGTCATGCGCTTCTCGGCCTCGCTCATGACCATGGAGCGCCGCTCGGTGCCCATCAGGATCTTGTCTTTGGCGCGCTCGAACTCCTCCATGCTGACGATGCGCTTGTTGGCCCGGGCGGCGAACAGCGCCGCCTCGTTGACGAGATTGGCGAGGTCCGCGCCGGAGAAACCGGGCGTGCCGCGCGCGATCAGCGCCGGCTTCACGTCATCGCCGAGCGGCACCCGGCGCATGTGCACGCGCAGAATCTGTTCACGGCCGCGCACGTCCGGCAGCGGCACCACCACCTGGCGGTCGAAGCGCCCCGGGCGCAGCAGCGCCGGGTCCAGCACGTCGGGACGGTTGGTCGCGGCGATGACGATGATGCCCTCGTTGCCCTCGAAGCCGTCCATTTCCACCAGCAGCTGGTTGAGCGTCTGCTCGCGCTCGTCGTGACCGCCCCCCAGCCCCGCACCGCGGTGCCGGCCGACGGCATCGATCTCATCGATGAAGATGATGCAGGGAGCGTGCTTCTTCGCCTGCTCGAACATGTCGCGCACGCGCGAGGCGCCGACGCCGACGAACATCTCCACAAAGTCGGAGCCGGAGATGGTGAAGAAAGGCACCTTGGCCTCACCGGCAATGGCGCGTGCCAGCAGCGTTTTGCCGGTTCCCGGCGAGCCCACCATCAGCACGCCCTTGGGAATCTTGCCGCCGAGCTTCTGGAACTTGCCCGGGTCCTTGAGGAAGTCGACGATCTCGCCGACTTCCTGCTTCGCTTCCTCGACCCCCGCGACGTCCGCGAAGGTCACGTTCACCTGATCCTCGCCCAGGAGGCGCGCGCGGCTCTTGCCGAAGGACATGGCTCCGCGGCCGCCGGATGCGCCCTGCATCTGCCGCAGCATGTACAGGAACACCAATATCAAAAGCAGCGCCGGCGCCATCTGCAGCAGCAGCTGCCCGATGAAATTCGGCTGCTTGGGCTCACGCGAATCGATGACGACGCCTGCCTTCAGCAGCGTGCCGAGGAGCGCGGTGTAGTCGGTCTCGGGGTTGCGGGTCTTGAAGGTCGACTTGTCCTTGTGCACCCCGTAGATCATCTCGCCCTGCAGGACCACCGACTCGACGCGATTGTTCTTCACATCCTCGACAAAGGTGGAGTACGGGATGTCCTGGGGCTGCCCGCTGGTCGGCATGTAGCGGCTGAACACCAGCAGCAGCACGATCACGATGACGACCCAGAGCAGGATGTTCTTTGTCAAATCGTTCAAAGGCTTCCGTCCTTTTACGCGCGCGGCAGAGATCTCAAAAACAACCTACACCAAGCGAAACTGCATGGCCAGCAAATACATCTCGGGGCTGCGGGACCGGGATGCCACGGGTTTCACAACCCTCACACGGGCGAACCTGCCGCGTGCGGACTGCACCAGCTCGCGGAAGCCCGCCCCCTGGAACACCTTGATCAGGGCGCCACCGCCCGGCTTCAAGATGCGCCCGGACATCTCGAGTGCCAGCTCCGCCAGGTACGCGGAGCGCGGCTGATCGATGACGTCGACCCCGCTCAAGTTTGGCGCCATGTCCGAAAGAACGATGTCGACCTGCCGTCCCGGCAGCAGCCTGAGGAGCTCATTGAGAACCTCCTCCTCGCGGAGGTCGCCCTGCACAAACTCGACCCCGGCAAGCTCTGGCATGGCGAGGATGTCCGTGGCGACGACCCGGCCGTGGCGCCCCACCCGCCCGCGGGCGTACTGACTCCACGCTCCCGGGGCGGCTCCCAGATCAAGGCAGGTCTGTCCGGGCTTCAGCAGCCGCTCGCGCCGGTCGATTTCCTCGAGCTTGAACACCGCGCGCGAGCGCCAGCCCTCGCTCTGGGCCCGTTGCACGAACGGATCGGAGAAGTGCTCCTTCAGCCACCTGTCGCTGCTCTTGGAACGCCGGCTCATCGATTTAGTTGGACCGTGCGCGGCATAAGTTCCTCATACAGCGGCCGGACTCACGGCGGCGGTCGCGCATACTCATCCCGCACGCCTGAGCGCACCCGCTGGGCTGGCGGCGCGCAGGTGCGCGCTATTCGAAGCGTACCGCGACGATCTCGTAGGAACGGGTACCCGCGGGGGCGGCCACGTCCACGACCTCGCCCTGGCGCTTGCCCACCAATGCGCGCGCAATGGGCGAGGTCACCGAGATGCGCCCGGCGCGGATATCCGCCTCATCCTCGCCGACCACCTGGTACGCCACCCGTGAGCCGTCCGCCTGGTCTTCCAGCTCCACCAGCGCACCGAAGACCACCCTGCCGGTGTTGGGGAGCTTGCCGGGTTCGATAACCTCGGCGTTGGCGAGCTTGTGCTCGATATCCTTGATGCGGCCCTCGATGAATCCCTGCTGCTCGCGCGCGGCGTGATACTCGGCGTTCTCGGACAAGTCCCCGTGCCCGCGGGCCTCGGCGATCGCCTTGATGACGCTCGGCCGGCTTTCCGACTTCAGCCGCTTGAGCTCGGCGCGCAGCGCCGCGGCGCCGCGCAGCGTCATGGGAGTGCGCTTCATGCCCTTAACGCCTCGTTGTGCAGATCCTGCAAGCGGTTCACTTCGACTTCGTCGAGGTGATCGAGCGCCTCGCAGGTCGCGAGCCCCGCGGCGAGTGTCGTGTAATAGGTGACGCGGCGGTGCACGGCCTCGCGGCGAATCGAGTTCGATTCGCGGATCGCCTGCTTGCCTTCGGTCGTGTTGACGATGAGATCGATTTCGTCGTTCTTGATCATGTCGACGATGTGCGGTCGCCCTTCGCGCACCTTGTTCACGCGGCGGCAGGCGACGCCGGCCTCGCTGAGCGCGCGCGCGGTGCCCTCGGTCGCCAGCAGCTCGAAACCGCGCTCGATGAGCTTGCGGGCCAGCATCACCGCGGAACCCTTGTCACGGTCGCGCACGCTGATGAAGCACACACCGTGGCGCGGCAGGACCACCCCCGAGGCGGTCTGTGCCTTGGCATACGCCTCACCGAAAGTGCGCCCGGTGCCCATGACTTCACCGGTCGACTTCATTTCCGGACCCAGGATCGGGTCGGCTTCGGGGAACTTGGTGAACGGGAACACCGCCTCCTTCACCGAGAAATACGCGGGCACGCGCTCTACGGCTCCTACCAGCTGCCTGAGCTTGCGCCCGGTCATCACCCGCGCCGCGATCTTGGCGAGCGGCAGCCCGGTCGCCTTGGAGACGAATGGCACGGTGCGCGAGGCGCGCGGGTTGACCTCGAGGACGTAGATCACGCCGCTCTGGATCGCAAACTGCACGTTCATGAGCCCGACCACTTTCAGCGCGCGCGCCAGCTTGCGGGTCTGATCGCGCAGGTCGGACTGCATCTGGCGCGTGAGGCTGTTGGGCGGCAGTGAGCAGCCGGAATCACCCGAGTGCACGCCGGCCTGCTCGATGTGCTCCATGATGCCGCCGATCAGCACGTCCTCACCATCGCACACCGCGTCCACGTCCACCTCGATGGCGACGTCGAGGAAGCGATCGAGCAGCACCGGGCTGTCGTTCGAGACCCGCATGGCGTGTGTCATGTAGGCACGCAGGTCGTCCTCGTTGAACACCACCTCCATGGCGCGTCCCCCGAGCACGTACGACGGACGCACAATGAGCGGAAAGCCGACCTCGCGCGCCAGGCGCACCGCCTGGTCCTCGGTGCGCGCGGTGGCGTTCGCCGGCTGCTTGAGCCCCAGATTGCGCACCAGTATCTGGAAGCGCTCGCGGTCCTCGGCGATGTCGATGGAGTCGGGCGAGGTGCCGATAATCGGGGCACCGGCCGCCTCGAGGGCCCGCGACAGCTTGAGCGGCGTCTGGCCGCCGAACTGCACGATGACCCCTTCGGGCTGCTCCTTGGCGAGGATCTCGAGCACGTCCTCGAGGGTGAGGGGCTCGAAGTACAGGCGGTCGGAGGTGTCGTAGTCGGTGGAGACGGTCTCGGGGTTGCAGTTGACCATGATGGTCTCGAAGCCGTCCTCGCGTAGCTGCAGCGCGGCGTGCACGCAGCAATAGTCGAATTCGATGCCCTGGCCGATGCGGTTCGGTCCGCCCCCCAGGATCATGATCTTGCGCCTGGGCGTAGGGTTTGCCTCGCACTCCTCCTCGTAGGTCGAGTAGAGGTAGGCGGTGGAAGTGGCGAACTCCGCCGCGCAGGTGTCGACACGCTTGTACACGGGCACGATGCCGAGCGCGTGACGCTTGTCGCGGATCGCCTTCTCCGGCATGTCCACCAGTCGCGCCAGGCGGCTGTCGGAGAAGCCCTTGCGCTTGAGTACCCGCAGGCGCTCGGCGCTGAGCGCCCCGAGACCCTGTTCGCGCACCTGGGCTTCCTGCCTCACCAGCTCCTCGATCTGCGCCAGGAACCACGGATCGATGTGGGTGAGCCCGGCCACGCGCGCCACCGGCCAGCCGGCGCGAAACGCATCCGCCACGTACAGCAGACGATCGGCCCCCGGCGCGCGCAGCTCGTGCGCGAGCCGGTCATGGCTCTCGTCGGTGAGCGGCATCGACAGCTGCGGAGTCAGTCCGTCCAGGCCGGTCTCCAGCCCGCGCAGCGCCTTCTGCAGCGATTCCTGGAACGTGCGGCCGATGGCCATGACTTCGCCCACTGACTTCATCTGGGTCGTGAGCCGGTCATTGGCGGCCGGAAACTTCTCGAACGTGAAGCGCGGAATCTTGGTGACGACGTAGTCGATCGAGGGCTCGAAGGACGCCGGCGTTGCGCCCGCGGTGATGTCGTTTTTCAGCTCATCGAGCGTGTAACCCACCGCGAGCTTGGCGGCGATCTTGGCGATCGGAAAGCCGGTCGCCTTGGAGGCCAGCGCCGAGGAACGCGACACGCGCGGATTCATCTCAATCACCAGCAGCCGCCCGTCGGACGGATTCACCGCGAACTGCACGTTCGAGCCGCCGGTATCGACGCCGATCTTGCGCAGCACCGCCACCGAGGCGTCGCGCATGCGCTGATATTCCTTGTCGGTGAGGGTCAGTGCGGGTGCGATGGTGATCGAGTCGCCGGTGTGCACTCCCATCGGATCGAAGTTCTCGATCGAGCAGACGATGATGCAATTGTCGCGGTGATCGCGCACCACCTCCATCTCGAATTCTTTCCAGCCGATCACCGACTCCTCGAGCAGCACCTCGCCGGTCGGGGAGGCGTCGAGCCCGCGCGCCACGATCTCCTCGAGCTCCTCGCGGTTGTAGGCGATGCCGCTGCCGCTTCCCCCTAAGGTGAAGGACGGGCGTACCACCACCGGGTAGCCAATTTCGCCCGCGATGGCCAGCGCCTCATCGAGACTGCGCGCGATCTGCGACTGCGGCGTCTCGAGTCCGATTTCGCGCATGGCGTTGCGGAACAGCTCGCGGTCCTCCGCCATGTCGATCGCGGCGCGCGAAGCGGCGATCAGCTCGACCTGGTATTTCTCCAGCACGCCCTCGCGCGCCAGATCCAGCGCGGTGTTGAGCGCCGTCTGACCCCCCATGGTCGGCAGCAGCGCGTCGGGGCGCTCCTTCTCGATGATGCGCGCCAACGTGCGGGCGTTGATCGGCTCGATATAGATGGCATCCGCCATCTCCGGATCCGTCATGATGGTCGCGGGGTTGGAATTGACGAGAATGACGCGATAGCCCTCTTCGCGCAGCGCCTTGCAGGCCTGGGCGCCGGAATAATCAAACTCACACGCCTGACCGATGACGATCGGTCCCGCTCCGATGATCAGGATGCTCTCGATGTCGGTGCGCTTGGGCACGCTTAGCGGCTGACACCGGCCAGCTGGCGGCGCAGGCCGTCCTCCGCCAGTCGCAGCTGCGCCTGCAGGCGCCGCAGCATCAGGTGGTTGAACCGCTCGAACAAGGGCTTAAGGTCGTGCGGTCCGGGGCTCGCCTCCGGATGGCCCTGGAAGCCAAACGCCGGCCGCTCGCGGAAGGCGATGCCCTGCAGCGAACCATCGAACAGCGAGCGGTGTGTCGGCCTGACCTCCGCAGGAAGCGAACTCTCGTCCACCGAAAAGCCGTGGTTCTGGCTGGTGATGAACACGCGGCCGGACTCCAGATCCTGCACCGGGTGATTGGCACCGTGGTGGCCGAACTTCATTTTAACGGTGCGCGCGCCCGCGGCGAGGCCGAGGATCTGGTGCCCGAGACAGATGCCGAACACCGGCACATCAGTCGCGAGGATTTTCTTGGTGGCGTTGATCGCGTATTCGCACGGCTCCGGATCGCCCGGGCCATTCGACAGAAACACGCCGTCGGGCTCCAGCGCCAGGGCGTCCTCGGCACTGGTCTGCGCCGGCACCACCGTCATGCGACAGCCGCCGTCCGCCAGCAGCCGCAGGATGTTGCGCTTGATGCCGAAGTCGTACGCCACCACGTGCAGTCGCTGTGGCGAGCGGATCGGCGCGCGAGCGCTGTCCGGCCACAGGCTCCCCTCGTTCCACTGGTAGCCGCGCTTGGTCGTGACGACCTTCGCCAAGTCCATGCCCTTGAGTCCCGGAAACTTGCGCGCCGCCTTCACAGCGGCGGCCTGGTCAACCTGCTCGCCGGTCATGATGCAGCCGGCCTGCGCACCTTTCTCGCGCAGGATGCGCGTGAGCTTGCGGGTATCGATGTCGGCGATCGCCACCACGCGGCCGCGCTCGAGAAACTCCGGCAGCGACTCGTTGGCGCGCCAGCTGCTCGCCACGTTGGCCAAGTCGCGGATGATGAGGCCCGCGGGATAGACCTGTGAGGATTCCAGGTCCTCGGGCGTCGTGCCCGTGTTGCCGATGTGCGGGCAGGTGAGCGTGACGAGCTGACGGGCGTACGAGGGGTCGGTGAGAATTTCCTGGTAACCGGTGAGGGCGGTATTGAAAACGACTTCGCCGGTGCTGTTGCCCTTGGCTCCGATCGACTGGCCGCGAAAAATCGTTCCATCGGCCAGCGCGAGCACCGCAGGTACGCTCACGTGATCAATTCTCCCCGGCGCAGATACACAAAGCGGGAGGAGTTCTCAGCGAACATCCTCCCGCCTTGCTTGGACTAACCCATACACGGATTACGCAGAAAGTTTACGGGCTTTGCGCCCGATGTGTCCACGGAAAAATCCCTGCGCACGGCGGCTGCGCCGGACCTCAGGGTGCGTTTTGAAGAGCGAGCTAAGTCATTGTTTTTGGCCGAGTAGGTCACGCATCGTGTACCGCCCCGGTGGCCGTGACTGCAGCCAGAGCGCGGCCGCAAGAGCCCCCCGGGCAAAGATCGCCCGATCCGTGGCCCGGTGGGTCAGCAACAGCTGCTCGCCCGGGCCTGCGAAGAGCACCGTGTGCTCCCCGACTATGTCTCCGGCGCGCACGGAGGCAAGGCCGACGTCGCCCTCGCGATGCGCTGCGTCCCTGCCCGCCTGCCGCGCCTCGCGTGCCGCTGCCCCGAGCGCCAGGGCGGTTCCCGAGGGGGCGTCCGGCTTCGAGCGATGGTGAGTATCCAGAATGTTGATGTCGAAAGCGGGCGGCAGTGCCCGCGCCGCAATGCGCACCAGCTCCAGCAGCAGCGTCACACCGAGGCTGGTGTTCGCGGCGACCAGTAGCGGAATGTCACGGGCGGCGGCCGCAAACGCCCCGTCAAGCTCCGCGGCAAACCCGGTGGTGCCGATCAGCAGCGGCTTGCGGGCCGCGCGGCACGCCGCGAGGTTGGTGCGCGCCGCGGCGGCGCTGCTGAAATCGAGCGCCACGTCAGCTGCGGGCAGTGCGCGCGCCAGATCGTCGGTCACCGGAAGATTGAGCGCCCCGACGCCGGCAAGCTCCCCGGCATCGCGTCCCAGCGCCAGACTCGCCGGCGAGGCGATCGCAGCGGTGATGATCAGCTGCGAAAATCCCCGGGCGGCGCGCAGCAACTCCAGACCCATGCGCCCGGTGACGCCGATGAGGGCGGCGCGCACCAGGGTCGGGGTGGGGGCGAGCGCTGCCATGTGACGCTAATCCCGGCCCGAGTCACCGGCTAAGAAGCGCTTCACGCCCTCGAGAAAGCCGGTCTCGCGTGGCGCGTGCTTGCCGCCGTGCGCCTTCAGCGACTCCTCCAGCCGCCCGATCAGCTCGCGCTGCTCGGCCGACAGATGCACCGGTGTCTCGATGACCACGCGGCAGAACAGGTCGCCGCGCGCGCCCCCGCGCACCGGTTTCACGCCCTTGTCACGCAGCCGAAACACGCGCCCGGACTGGGTCTCGGCGGGGACCTTCAGCTGCACGTCGCCACCGAGCGTCGGCACCGCAACGCTGCCGCCGAGCGCCGCGGTGGCGAAGCTCACCGGCACTTCGCAACTCAGGTGCTCGCCGTCGCGCTCGAAGATGGGATGTTCGCGCACGTGCACTTCCACATACAGGTCCCCGGGCGGACCGCCGTTGCGTCCGGCTTCGCCCTCGCCCGCCAGGCGCACGCGATCGCCATTGTCGACTCCGGCGGGCACTTTGACCGAGAGCTTGCGGGTGCGGCGCACCCGGCCCTGCCCCAGGCAGGAGTCGCAGGGATTGCGGACGATCGTGCCCGTCCCGCGGCAACGCGGACAGGTCTGCTGCAGCTGGAAGAAACCCTGGGAAATGCGCACCTGCCCGGCGCCACCGCACGTATCGCAGGTGGCGGGAGTGCTGCCCTTCGCGGCACCGCTCCCGTGGCATACCTCGCATTCCGCGAGCCTCGGGATTTCAATCTCGACCTGGTGACCGAACACGGCCTGAGGCAGCTCCAGTTGCAGCTCGTAACGCAGATCGCCGCCGCGAAACACCTGTGAACGGCCACCGCGGCGTGCCCCGCCGAAGATGTCGCCGAACACATCCCCGAAGATGTCGCTGAAGGTGTCGCCGCCAAATCCGCCGCCGCGACCGCCGCCGCCGCGCGCGCTGGCCTCGACGCCGGCGTGACCGTACTGGTCGTAGGCCGCCCGCTTGTGCGGGTCGGTCAGCACCTCGCAGGCTTCCTTCGCCTCCTTGAAGGACTCCTCCGCCTCCCGGTCGTCGGGATTGCGATCCGGGTGATACTTCATGGCGAGGCGCCGGTAGGCCTTCTTGATCTCGGCCTCAGTCGCTGTTTTCGGTACGTCCAGTACCTTGTAGAAATCGCGCTTCGGCATCTGCGCTGCTTACGAGGCCTTGCGTCCCTTATCCTTTACCTCTTCGAACTCCGCATCCACCACATCCTCGCGGCCCGCGCCGCCGCCGCCCCCGCCGTCCTGTGCGCCCGCCGTTCCGGCCGAGCCCGCCTCCGCTGCAGCCGCGCCGCCCCCCTCGGCGGCATAGGCGCGCTGCGCGATGCCGGCCGAGGCCTGCGCGAGCGCCTCGCTCTTCTTCTCGATGACGTTGCGGTCATCGCCCTTGAGCGCGGTGCGCAGATCCGACACGGCTGATTCCGCCTTGGCGCGCTCGGTCGCATCCACCTTGTCGCCGAGGCTCTGCAGCGATTTCTCCACCGCATGGATCAGGCCATCCGCCTTGTTGCGCGTTTCGACCAGCTCGCGGAAGCGCTTGTCTTCCTCGGCGTGTGCCTCGGCGTCGCGCACCATGCGCTTGATCTCATCCTCGGTGAGGCCGCTCGAAGCCTTAATGACGATCTTCTGCTCCTTGCCGGTGGCCTTGTCCCGGGCCGAGACATTGAGGATGCCGTTGGCGTCGATGTCGAAGGACACCTCGACCTGCGGCATGCCGCGCGGCGCCGGCGGAATGTCCGACAGATCGAACTTACCGAGCGACTTGTTGTCCGCAGCCCGGTCGCGCTCGCCCTGCAGCACGTGAATGGTCACGGCGGTCTGGTTGTCGTCGGCGGTCGAGAAGGTGTTCGCCGCCTTGGTCGGGATGGTGG
>WNFR01001563.1_pt1 | contig 23908 bp, 22 predicted proteins | sample 5400221 | NCBI WGS metagenome assembly WNFR01 (sample SAMN13153357, study PRJNA577476) | soil metagenome | isolation source: 40 cm soil under Madrone tree | place: USA:California | collected 2016-06-14 | reverse complement strand
TCACCGTATTTCACGATCTGGCTCTCCGAGTTCCAGCGCTTGCGACTCCAGTACACCTATCTCGACGCGCCGACGAATCACGAGAGCCAGTTCTTCGTCCAATGGAGCATAGCGCTCGGAAGCCACGTCCACGGCTTTGGCGACCGATAAGGAGTGATCGACATGAGAGCCTTTGTCGTTTCGTTGTTAACGTTGTTCACGCTCGCGTTGGCACACACGCCGTTCGCCGCGGCCGCGGAAAAGATCCACGTCGTAACGACGATTCCCGATCTCGCCGACATGACTCGAAGGATCGCCGGGGACCTCGTCGACGTGACGAGTCTCGCGACCGGAGTCGAGGACATCCACGCAGTACCGATGAAGCCGAGCTTTGCGCTCCTGCTGAACCGCGCCGACATCCTCGTCCTGCTCGGCCTCGAGGCCGAGCACGCCTTCTTGCCGGGGCTGCTCGAGGCGGCACGCAACCCGAGGGTCCTGCGCGACGCGCCCGGATACATCGATTGCTCGGTCTACGTGACTCCGCTCGAGATCCCCACTCGGATCGATCGCTCGCTCGGCGACCAGCATCCGATGGGGAATCCCCACATCAACCTCGACCCGGTCCTCGGGAAGGACATGGCGCGCGCGATCGCCGACGGCCTTACGCGCAACTACCCGGAGCACGCTGCGGTGTTCAAGAAGAATCTCGATGACTTCACGGCCGAGCTCGATGCCGCGATCGCGCGCTGGCAGCGCGAGGCGGCGCCGCTGAAGGGAAAGAAGCTGGTCAGCTATCATCCGGACCTGCTGTACTTCGCTGAACGGTACGGCATGATCCCGGCCGGCACGATCGAGATCCGCGCCGGCGTCGATCCGACACCGGGGCACATCGCGGAGTTGGAGGAGACGATGCGCCGGGATCACGTCGACCTCGTCGTCCGCGAGCGCCATTATCCAGCAAACCTCGCGGCAACGGTCGCTGAGGCGACGGGCGCGAAGCTGGTCGAGCTGCCGGTGATGGTGGGCGGGGTCCCGGAGGCGAAGGACTACATCAGCTTCATCGACTATAACCTGCACACCATGCTGAAGGCCGTGCAGGGGGGCTGATGCCCGAGGCGTTGATCAGTCTGCGGGACGTGAGCCTCGGGTACGATGGTCGTCCCGTCCTCCAGCAGGTGTCGATGACGATCGAGCGTGGGGAGTTCCTCGCGCTCCTCGGCCCGAACGGCGCCGGAAAGACGACGCTGCTACGGGGCGTGCTCGGGCTGATTCCGGTGCTCGCGGGGACGATCGAGTACGGCTTCGATCGCCTCGCGAGCCCACCCGGGTACGTACCGCAACGCGAGACCCTCGATCCGATCTTCCCGCTCACCGCATTCGAGGTGGTGCTCATGGGCACGTACGCCCGCCTGGCCCCGCTTCGCCCGGTGGGACGGCGCCAGCGCGTCAAGGCGACGGCATGTCTGGACGAGGTCGGGTTGCTCCACGTCGCAAGTCAGCCGTTCTGGGCGCTTTCCGGTGGTCAGAAGCAGCGCGTGCTGATCGCTCGCGCGCTCGCGGTGGATCCCGAGGTTCTTCTCCTCGACGAGCCGACAGCCGGCGTCGACGCCGCCGCCGAACGGACCATCCTCGACCTGATCTCGCGGCTGAACCGCGAGAAGACGCTGACGGTCGGATTGGTCTGCCATCACTTGCCGCTCGTCCGGTCGCTCGTCCATACCGCGATCTGGATCGACGAGGGACGTGCGACAAAGGAGCCGCTCGACGCGATTCCGGTTTCCGCCCCCGTGACCGAGCTCGCAGGGAATCCAACGGGCAGCGGTTGAGCACCCTCCTCGAGATCCTGAGCCCGAGCTTTCTTCTGCGCGACGCCGTGATCGCGAGCGTGCTCGTCGGCCTGGTCTGTCCGCTCGTCGGCGTCTACTTCGTCCTGCGCCGCATGATTTTTTTCGGCGTCGCGCTGCCGCAGGTCTCGGCCGCGGGCATCGCCTTCTCCTTCTGGCTCTATCGGATGCTGGTAGGCCCGCACCAGCACGGCGAGGCGCCGGAACAGGCCCTGGCGATGGTCGGCTCGTTCGGCTTCACGCTGCTGGCGCTGCTGCTTCTGGTCGGCCTCGAGCGCACAGGCCGGGAGATGATCGAGGCGCGCATCGGTACGACGTATGCGATCGCCGCGGCGACGACGATCCTGATCTTGGCGCGCGATCCACATGGCGAGGCGCAGATGGTGAATCTGCTCAAGGGCGAAATCCTGGCCGCCAACGAAACTAGCCTTCACCTGATGTTCTACGTCCTTTGCCCCGTCGTCGTGCTCCTCTTCGCGTTCCGCAAGCAGCTGCTGCTGGTGTCCTTCGATCGCGACATGGCGACGGTTCTCGGTATGCGCGTCACGCTCTGGGACGCGCTGCTCTACTTGACGATCGGCGCGACGATCGCGATCGGCGTCATGACGGCGGGGCCGCTCGTCACGTTCGGCTTTCTCGTCATCCCGCCGATCACCGCCCGCCTCGTCACGCGCCGTATGCTCACGTTCTCGATCGCCGCCTCGCTGATCGGCGGCGCAACTGCGTTCGCGGGTTTCTACTGCGCGTACCGCTTCGATTTGCCGCTCGGACCGGCGGAGGTCGCGCTCGCGAGCGCCGTGCTCATGGTGGTCGCGGTCGGCAACGTCATGCGCGTCGGGGCGCGTCGTCGGCGTGCCACGTGACCATCGTGCTGTGGACCTGCTACCTCCTTTCCGGCGCCGCGGCGTTGGCGCTCGAGATGCTGTGGATGCGCTCGGCCGCCCTCGTCCTCGGCGGCACGGCGGCGACCACCGCGGCGGTCCTCGCGTGCTACTTCATCGGCCTCGCGCTCGGCGCTGCCGCGGGCACGCGCCCGACGCCCCACCCAGCGCGCCGATATGCGCTCCTCGAGCTCGCCGCTGCGGGCGCAGCCGTGTGGTCGGTCGGCGTCTTCGCGACCCTCCGCAGCGACGCCGCGCAGCGCGCCCTCGCCGGCTGGTCCGGCAGCGGCATCTTCGCGGTCGCGATCGCGGTCCTGCCGGCGACGCTCTGCCTCGGCGCAACGTTGCCGGCAATCGGCGCGGCGCTCGCACCACGTGGCACGTTGCGCTGGCGCGGAGCGCTCCTCTACGCGCTGAATACGGTCGGCGCGATGCTCGGGATCGCGGCCGCGGGGTTCGGCCTTCCCGCCGCGATCGGCGTGCTCGGCAGCTACGGTGTCGCGGCCGCGCTGAGCGCGACGGCGGGGCTCCTCGCGTTGTCGGTAGCGCGTGTGGCGGAGCCGAACGCGTCCGTTTCAGCGTTCCGCCCAGCGGACCCGCGCGACGACATCTCCCGTCCGCGTCTCTACGTCGTCGCGGCGGCCAGCGGCGCGCTCGGACTCGGCCTCGAAGTGCTGTGGGTGCGGTTCTTCGCGCAGGTGCTGCACAACTCGGTGTACTCCTTCACCGCGGTGACGCTCGTCGTCGTCGCCGGGCTCGCGCTCGGCGCCGCCGTCGCCGCGCTCCTTCTGCGCCGCTTCTCCGCTCGCGCCGTCGCGAGCGGGGCGCTCGCCGCCTGCGCGATCACCACGCTCGCGGGATTCTGGGTCTTCGTCCGCTCGACGGACGGTCTCGCGTACGTCGGCATGCACACCGGGCTCGGCGAGTACCTCTGCCGCATCGTCCTGCTGACGGCGGCGACCGCGGGGCCCGCGGCGGCCGCCTCGGGCGCGATCTTACCCGCCTTATGGACGATCTGGGGCGACGCGGACGGCGCCGCCCGCCCGCTCGGAACGCTCGCAGCGGCGAATACGCTCGGCGGCGCCGCAGGTGCGCTCGCGATGGGATTCGTCGCGGTGCCGGCGATCGGCATGCGTGGCGGGCTCCTCCTTGCCGCGCTCGCCTATCTCGTCGTCGCCGACGCGCTCGCCGGCCCGCGGCTGCGGCCGGTTCTCCTCGCGCTCGCGCTGCTCGTCCCCATCCTCGATCCGCTGCGCGCGCCGCTCGTCCATCTGCGCACGGATTCCGAGACGCCGCGCGCCCTCCTCGAGGGATCGTCGGGCGTCGTGAGCGTCATCGACGACGGCGGGGATCTCCAGCTGCGTCTCGACAACTACTACATCCTCGGCGGAACGGCCTCCGCGGCGAACGAGCGCCGCCTCGGTCTGCTGCCGCTGCTGCTGCATCCGGATCCGCGACGGGTCGCGTTCATCGGTCTCGCGACCGGCATCACGGCGAGCGCCGCGCTCGCCCTCGACGTGCCGGAGACGACGGTCGTCGAGATCGTGCCGGAGGTGGCGACGGCCGCACGCACGCATTTCGGCCCGTGGAACGGATACGTCCTGGAGCAGCCGAGCGTCCATCTCGTGCTCGACGACGGTCGCCGCTTCCTGCAAGCGACGGCTGATCGGTTCGACGTGATCGTCTCGGACCTCTTCATCCCGTGGCACGCCGGGACGAGCAGCCTCTACGCGCGCGAGATGTACGCGACCGCCGCGCGGCGGCTCGCGCCCGGGGGCGTCTTCTGCCAATGGTTGCCGCTCTATCAGTTGACGCGCGAGGAGTTCGACGTCGTCGCGCACACGTTCCTCGCGGTCTTTCCGGACGTGCACCTGTGGCGCGCCGACTTCTATCCCGACCGGCCCGTCGTGGCGCTCGTCGGACGGCTCGCGCCGTCCGCCGTCGACCTCGACGACGTGCGCCGCCGCATCGAGCGGCTGCCGGAGTGGAGTCGCGACCCGGTCCTCGCGTCGCCGCTCGGCCTGGCGATGCTCCATGGCGGCGATCTCCGCGCCGCCGCCGACGACTTCGCCGCGGTACCGCTCAACACCGACGACCGTCCGCGCATCGAGTTCCTGGCGCCCCGTCTCACCCGCATGACGGCGGCCGGCGACAAGGATTGGTTCACCGGTGAAGCGTTGGCGTCGTTCTACGACGCGCTCGCCGAGCACGCGGCGGCCGCGGCCTTTCGGCCAGAGTCGCGCGCCGTCACGGCGGCGGAACGCGCCGGACGCGTCATGTACCGCTACGCGATCGCCGCAACGCGTGGCGATGCCGCCGCATCGGCGCTCGCCGCGGAGGTACGGCAACTCGCACCGGAGGTCGTGCTCGCTGCGGAGCCGACGAACGCGCCGGGCGACGTCGCGGAGGCGCGACGTGGGCTCGCGGCGCTGCGGGAGGAGCAGGAGAAGGTGCAGCGCGAGCTCGAAGCCATGGAGCACCGGCTCGACGTCGTCGCCGGCGGCGAAGGCGCGCAGTGACCGCGATCGTCGGCCTACCCGCCGAGCGCGCGACGATGTCCACGCTCGGCGGACGCGGCGGGGGCGCGATGATCTCCATCGTCGGCATACGCGGCGTCGCGGTGCTGCTGTCCCTCCTCGCGGTCGCGGCCGGCTGCATCCATCGTCCCACCGCGCCGGCTCCACCGCAGGGCGTGCACGTCGTGACCGTGCTGCCGGCGGCGAACCGCACCGGCGACCCGTTGCTGATCACCGGCACGTCGCTGCTCGAGCGGTACGCCTTCCGCACCGAGCGCGTCACGGTCGCCGACGCGCTCGCGCAGGAAGCCGCCTCGTTCTTGCGAGCGCGTGGCTATCGCGTCAACGAGCCGTCGACGGTCGAGGGTACGCTCCGCGAACACGCGCCCGACGGCGCGGAGGACGCGGCGCGCCTGGCGTCGAAAGCGGGGCTCGAAGGCTTCGCGCTCTACCTCGAAATCCGCCGCTGGGAGCCCGACGCCGGCACGCATCCGGCGTTCGTCATCGTCGCCGTGAGCGCGGCCCTGATCGACGCCGCGAATGGACGCGAGGTCTGGAGCGTCCGCCAGCCGGTGCATCCGGCGCCGACACCGGGCGCGGTGACGTTGGGCGCCGCGTACGGCATCGCGGTGCAATCGGTCGTCGCGGACGTGTTCGCGTCATGGTGACGATGTCCGAGCGACGAGCGCGTGCGATGGGAACCGCTGCACTCGCACTCGCAATGGTGTCGATGGCCGCGTGCGGCTACCCGCGGTCGCGCCCGGTCCTCACCGATCCGCGCGCCGCCGACGTGCGGTCCGTCATCGTCCGAGTCGTCGACGCGAGCCGCCACGGTCTGGCGACGCCCCATCAGGGCGCGATCGCAACGCTCGCGCGGGTCGCATCCGGCCGTCAGTTTGCGGCCGTTTCTGCCGTCGATGCGTTCTCGAGCGCAGCCGAAGCGGCGCTCCGCACCCGCGGCATCCGCGTCGAGTTCGGAGACGGGGGGACCGCGGTGTTGCGGATCGAGATCCACGAGTTCGAGGTCTACCCCGACGACGCGGCCCAGGCCGTCGCGTGCGCGTTCGTGTCGGCGACGTACGCCCTCGCCGCGGCCGACGGCGTTCCGCTCTGGAAGGTCGAGCAGCACCGGATGCCGTTCCCTTTCGCCGGCCCCGATCTCACCGACTCCGAGCTCGCGCGCATCGCCGACCAAGCAGTCGATGCGGGACTCGCGTCGCTTCCGACATCGCGCCGACACCCGTGAGCGCAGCACGATCGCACGAGCCTTGCAGCCGCACCTGTGCGCCTCATACCTCGCGTCGAGGTTTCGGTACCTTCGGGCCGTAGGCCGTCTCGCATCGCGCGACGCTTCCGACCGTTACGCTTCGGCGTACCCATCGCTCACAGCGTTCGCCCATCGCTGCGCAAATCCGTTCCCAGCGGCGAAATCGTATCGCGGCGATCGTCGCCGCGCGGGCGACGGTCGTCGCGAATGAGCGGCAGTGCGAGACGCGAGCGCGATGGCGTGATCATTGCTGATACCGCCGGTATCCATGCGTTTTGTGTTGCAATCGAGGGCTCTGCATGTATAACGACACCGCGGTTGCTGGCCGTTTGGGCGGAGGAGGCGGTGTGGGCGTGGGAACGGCAGACCACTCACCAGACACAAACGCAGGTTTCATGACGCGCGTTCCGAAGACGTGTGCGCGCGTCACTCCACCCTCGATAGGCGGCACGTATCGCGCTGGCGCTGCTCGCAAGACGAGCGGCATTTTCACCACGGCACCTCGCTCTCGAGGTGAGACTCCCGTGTAGACCGCCAGACCGAGAGGTGTTGGGATGTTCGATCTCCGAAATCGATGGGGCGGCGCCGGACGGGCGGCGCAAGTAACGTGGTTGGTAGGTGCGGTGCTGGTCAGCGGCTGCTTCAACGCGAGCCCGAGCGTGAAGCAGGCGATGACGAGCGGCGCACCGGTAGCAGCGCCGGCGACGACGTCGAACGCCGGGCATGGCCACGGTCCCGACGGCGTCGCGTCGCTCGCAGGTGCCGCGCGTGCGAAGGGTGCCTCCTTCGACCTCGACAAGCCCGCGGTCCGCACCAGCATCGCGACGTTTCAGAGCGAGCTCCGCGATTTCTTCGACGGCGCGCTCGCCCGCAGCGCCAAGTACGTGCCGACGATGTCGAGCATGCTGGCGCACGCCGGGCTCCCCACCGAGCTCGCCTATCTGCCCCTCATCGAGAGCGGCTACCGTCCGCTCGCCATCTCGCGTGCCGGCGCGGTCGGGCCGTGGCAGTTCATCCCCGAGACCGGCAAGAAGTACGGTCTCCGCATCGATTCGATGGTCGACGAGCGCCGCGACCCGATCAAATCCACCGCCGCGGCAGCGCAGTACCTGAAGGACTTGCACGAGATGTTCGGCGACTGGGAGCTGTCGCTCGCCGCGTACAACGGCGGTGAGAACCGCGTCGCCAGGATCCTCGCCGCAAAAGGCGCGCAGAACTTCTGGTCGATGCGCGATCGCGGCTACCTGCCGAACGAGACCTCGCAGTACGTGCCGCGTTTTCTCGCCGCCGTGAGCATCGCCAAAGCGCCGCAGGAGTACGGCTTCGTCGAGCCCGAGGAGAATCTGCCGTACCACTTCGAGGTCGTGAACGTGGACCGTCAGGTCTCGCTCTCGACCGCCGCCGGCTTGTGCGGCGTCTCCGCATCCGAGCTCGCGGACCTGAACCCGGCGTTGCGCCGCGGGATCACGCCCAGCGGCTACGCGCTGCGCGTCCCGGCGGGCGCCGCGGAGCCGCTGCGCACCGCGCTCGCGAGCTACGTCGAGCCGGCGCGCGCCACGCGGCAGGTCGTCCGTGCGGGCCGCGGCACCGCGCGCGGCAGCATCTTCGCCAAGCGGAACGAGGCGCGCCGGATCGCGACAGCGCCGCTGCGCTCGGTGCGAACGTACGGGTCGCGGAAGGCAGCGCGTCCGCTCGTGCGTGAGGCGTCGCGCGCCGGGGCGGTCGAGCGTTCGCGTCGTAAGGCACGGCCGAGCGTACGCGTCGCCCGCGCGGGCGAGCCGTCGCCGTTCGCGAAGCCGCCCGCGAAGACGCCGGCACGCGCCCGGCGCCAATAGGAACGAGCGCCGGCACGACCCGCGGAGGATCGCCCGCGCGCACGGGGGCGAGTAGTTGGAGCACCGCGGGTCACGCCCCGCGGTGCGACGCCCATCGGAGCACGGCGCGCGTCCAGCGCGCCGCGCGCACGGGGGCGAAATCAATCACCGCCGCTTGGCGGCGAGCGGCGGCTTGCGACGCGGTCGCGCGGGCGACGCGGCCGCGCGCGGTGGCACGTCGGGCGGTGTCGCCGCCAGCTCGGCGAGGTAGCGCAGCAAGATCCGTACGCCGAAGCCGGTACCGCCCTTCGGCGCGTACGGTAGCTCTTTGTCGGTGAACGCCGGGCCGGCGATGTCCATGTGGACCCACGGCCGGCCGGCGACGAACTCCTGCAGGAAGAGCGCCGCCGTGATGCTGCCGGCGTTGCCGCCGCCGATGTTCTTCAGATCGGCGACCGGGCTCTTGATGTCGTCGCGATACTCGGGGACGAGCGGCAGCTGCCACAGCGGCTCGCCGGTCTCGCGTCCGAGCGTCACCAGCCGGTCGACGACCGCCTGCTCGTTGCCATAGATGCCCGCCACCTGCGGGCCGAGCGCGACGATGCAGGCGCCGGTGAGCGTCGCGAGATCGACGATGAGGTCCGGCTTTTCGGCGGCGGCGAGCGCCAGCGCGTCGGCGAGAATGAGCCGGCCTTCGGCGTCGGTGTTCAGCACCTCGACGCTCTTGCCGTTGCGGAAGCGGATGACGTCGCCGGGCTTCTGCGCCTTGCCGCCCGGCAGATTCTCGGTCGCGGGCACGAAGCCGTCGACGTCGATCGCGAGCTGCATGCGTCCGGCCGCCACCATCGTCGCGATGACGGCGGCGCCCCCGGCCATGTCGGTCTTCATCGTCTCCATCGACTTGGCGGGCTTGAGGGACAAGCCGCCCGAGTCGAAGGTGATCCCCTTGCCGACGAGCGCCACCCGCCGGCGCGCGCCGGGCCCGCGCCAGCGCATGCGGATGAAACGCGGCTCCTCGTTGCTGCCGCGCGCGACCGCCAGCAAGCCCGCCAGACGCTCGCGCTCGATTCGCGCCCGATCCCAGATCTCGATCTCGACCCCGGCGTCGGCGGCGAGGCGCTCCGCGGTCGCCGCGATGAAGGTCGGCGTCTTCACCGCTGCCGGCTCGTTCACGAGATCGCGGACGGTGCTCACGGCCGTCACGGCCGTCGCGACGCCGCCGAGGCGTCGCGCGACGTCGGCGGCGGGCAACGGCGTCGGCGTGAGGAGCGTCAGCTCGCCGACGAGCGCTCCGTGCTCCGCGTCCGACTTGTATTTGTCGAAACGATAGCCCGCGAGGTCGAAGCCCTCGGCGAGCGCGACGATGTGCTCGATGCTCGACGCCCGCTCGTCGACGGCGATCGCGACGCGCGCGGCGCCGTGGCGCTCGGCGGCCTGGCGCGCGCGTCCGGCGGCGCGCCGCCAGGCGTCGACGTCGAGCGCCGCCGCGTCGCCGAGACCGACGACGCAGAGGAGCCGACGGCGTGCGCCCGCGATCGCGACCGTGACGACTTGGCCTTCACGGCCGTGAAACCGCTCCGCCGTCAGCCCCCGGCGCACGGCGGCGCCGTCGGCGCCGCGCGCGAAGGCGCGCAGCGCCGCGCCGCGTTCCTCGTTCGCCGCGAGCAACACCACGACCATCTCGGCCGCCGCCGACGCCGCGTCCCCAGCGCGAACCCGAATCTTCACCGCGCCGTCTTGTAAAGGCTTCGCCGCAGCCGGTCAATTCACCCGTCCGCCCGTAGGCGTCGGTACGCACGCACGTAGAGCGGCGCTTCGACGCCGGCGATGAGCCTGGTGTCGTCGACCGGCGCTTGTGGCACCACGCGGAGCGGCAGCTCGCCCGCCCAGACGGCGAGCGCATAGTCTTCCTCGTCGTCGAGCGGCGGACCCGAGCGCGTCTTCACCGAGGCTTCGTCGAGCGGCAGCGCGAGGACGAGCGTTCCTTTCAGCTCCTTCTCGTACGGCTCGCGCACGTGCGGCCAGCGGCCGGGAACGATGTGCTCGGTGATCGCGCGCAGTGCCTGGCGCTTCGCGTCGACGCTCTCGACGACGCGCGCCCGCCCGAAGATCACGACCGAGCGGTAGTTGATCGAGTGGTGAAACGCCGAGCGCGCGAGGACGAGGCCGTCGATCAGGGTGACGGTGACGCACACGTCGACACCGCCGCCGACGGTTTGCAGCATCCGTCCCGCGGCGGAGCCGTGGAGGAGGAGCGTGTCGCCGTCGCGCCCGTACGCGGTCGGGATCACCACCGGTGCGCCGTCGGCGCCGGCGAACCCGACGTGGCAGACGAGCGCCTCGTCGAGGATGCGGTGTATCGCGGCGCGATCGTACGTCCCCCGCTTCGGCAGGCGTTTCAGAGTGGTCCGGGCGGTCGGTGCGAGCGAGTCCATTGACAATGCTCCTTTGTACTGGTACATACTATTAAACGTGGTGGTACAATATGAGATCCGCGGGCGCACTGCAAGCGCCATTGCCGCGAGCATCGAGCACGCCGTTCGCGAGGAGCGGCTGGCGGTCGGCGCGCCGCTGCCGACGGTGCGGGCGCTCGCCGCCCGCTTGCGGGTCAGCCCCGCGACGGTCATGGCCGCGTATCACGCGCTCCGTCGCCGCGGGCTGCTCGTCGCGCGCGGCCGCGGCGGCACCTGCGTCAGCGCGCGGCCGCCGGTCGCGACGCGCGCGACGCCGACGCTGCCGCCACACGTGCGCGACCTCGCGGTCGGGAACCCCGATCCGGCGCTCTTGCCGCGCCTCGACCGCGCGCTCGCGGCACTCGACGGCCGGCCGCGCCTGTACGCCGAGCTGCGCGGCGCCGATCCGAAGCTGCTCGCGATCGCCGCCAAGCAATTCGCCGCCGAGGACATCCCGACGGCCGCGCTCTGCGTCGTCGGCGGCGCCCTCGACGGCATCGAGCGCGCACTGCAAGCGCATCTCCGTCCCGGAGATCGGATCGCGGTGGAGGATCCCGGGTTCACCGCCGTGCTCGACCTCGCGGCGGCGCTCGGCCTCGCCGTCGAGCCGATGCGCGTCGACGAGCACGGCCCGCTCCCCGACGAGATGGAGCGCGCCCTCCGGCGCGGGGCGCACGCCTGCGTCGTCACGCCGCGCGCGCAGAACCCGACCGGCGCCGCGCTCGACGAGGCCCGTGCCGCCGATCTACGCCGCGTGCTCGCGCGCCATCCCGACACCCTCGTCATCGAGGATGATCACGCGGGTCCCGTCGCCGGCAGCCCGGCAGTGACGCTCTGTACTGCCGATCTCCGGCGCTGGGCGGTCGTGCGCTCGGTGTCGAAATCCCTCGGCCCCGATCTGCGGCTTGCCGTGATGAGCGGCGACCCGACGACGGTCGCGCGCGTCGAAGGCCGGCAGCTGATCGGCGCCGGCTGGGTGAGCTACGTCTTGCAGGGGCTCGTCGTCCGCCTGTGGAGCGATCCGGAGGTGAAGCGGCTCTTCCGTCGCGCGGAGGCCGCGTACACGGCGCGTCGTCAGGCGATGCTGCGCACGCTCGCGGCGCGCGGCATCGCCGCGTCCGGCCGCACCGGGATGAACGTGTGGGTGCCCGTCGCCGAGGAGATCACGACGGTGCGGCTCCTCCTCGACGCCGGTTGGGCGGTCGCGGGCGGCGAGCGTTTCCGTATCCACAGCCCGCCGGCAATCCGCATCACCATCGCGACGCTCACCGACGGCGAGGCCGAGGCGGTCGCAGACGCACTGGCGTCGATCCTCGCCCCACCACGGCGAACGCGGTCGGCGTGACCGCCGCCGCGGCGCCGCTCAGAACCCGTCGACTCGCGCTCGCGAGCACCGCGCCCGTGCCGAGCGTCAGCACGAGCGCCCGCCGCGCGATCCCGAGCGTCGCGACCGGAGTGACTTCGGTACAGGGTCGACGCGTGCTCATCGGAGCTCGTAGTCGTTGCCGTCGAGGCTCAGATGCGTTCCCTTCGAGGCGCCCTTCTCGCCGACCCCGCACTCGTCGCGTTCCGCCGGCGACATCCGTGCGATCCGATCGGCATACGCGCAGCGCTGCGCCGCCGCGGCGCTCTCGTAGTGGTCACGGCCACACTTTTCGTTGGCGGCGGGATCGAGATGGACACGCGGCGGGCAATCGACGGCGGACGCGACCCGCACGTATGGCGACACGACGGCGAGCACGATCGCCGCGAGCGTGATCGCCGCAGATCGCGCGGCGACGAAACCCTTACGGTTTGGCATGCGAACCTCCTCTGCCGCTGATTGCGCGGCGTGGAACTGAAGCGAGCGCCATGCCAACGGGAAGGCGCGAGACGGCGCCCAGTTCCGAAGGTGGCGGCGTCGGTGGCCTGTCGCCTCTTTGGCGGCAACGACGCCGTTGTACCGCCACCCAGCCCACGACGGCAACGACGCCGTTGTACCGCCACCAGCCCACGACGGCGACGACGTTGTTGTACGGCCACCGGCCCGCAACGGCGATCTCGAATTGTCCTCTCCGCGGATCGGACCGGTTATCAACGAGCGTGAGCCGATGTCGCGTTGCGGCGTCGGGCGACGCCGGGTAAACCCTGCGCTCGTGTTCACGTCGGACGATCGTTCCGCATATCGTCGGCGCCGACTGGCGCTGCTCCTCGCGCTCGTCGCCGTCGTCGGCGCATGCACGCGATCCGAGCGCGGCGACGCCTTTCGGGTGGCGCTCCTGAGCCCGGGGCCGATCAGCGACGCGGGATGGAACGCGGCGGCATACGAAGGGCTGCTGGCGGTGCGCGATCAGCTCGGTGCCGAGGTGAGCCAGGTCGAGACGCGGACGCCGCCGGAGTTCGAGGAGTCGTTCCGCGATTACGCCCGGCGCGGGTTCCGCCTCGTCATCGGCCATGGGTTCGAGTTCCAGGATGCCGCCGCGCGTGTGGCACCGGATTTCCCGGGAACGGTGTTTCTCACGACGTCCGGAAGCACCGTGCGGCCGAACGTCGCGCCGCTCGTCTTCCGGCTCGAGGACGCGACGTTCGTGCTCGGCTATCTCGCGGCGCGCCTCCAGCCCGACGGCAAGGCCTGCGCCGTGGGCGGCATGGACATTCCGTCGGTGCGCGGCACGTTCGTCGCGTTCGAGGCCGGCGCCAAACACGCGCGCCCCGATTACACGGTCGCGGTGTCGTACATCGGCGGCTGGGACGACCTCGGCGCCGCGCGCACGGTGACGCTCGCCCTGATCGACCGTGGCTGCCGGTTCGTGCTGCAAAACGCCGACGCCGCCGGCCCCGGCGTCTTCCAAGCGGCGGGCGAGCGCGGCATCTACGCCTTCGGCAGCAATCGCGTCCAGCACGAGGTCGCGCCGCGCACCGTGCTCGCGAGCGCCGTGATCGACATCCCGCGCGCGTTCGTCGCGGTGGCGCGCGAGGTGAAGGAGGGCCGCTTTCACGCGCGGCCGATCGAGGAGACGATGCAGGACGGCACGATCGCGGTGGTGTACAACCCGGCGCTCGAGTCGGCCGTGCCCGCCGACGTGCGCCGCGACGTCGACGCGCTCGCCGACGCCGTCCGCAACCGCACGGTCGCGGTTCCTTACGCGGCGTTGTGACCGACCCGGCGCCCGCGCCCCGGCTCGCGCTCCACGGTCTCGAGAAGCGCTACGGCCCGCGCCGCGCGCTCGCAGCGCTCGACCTCGAGCTCGGACGCGGCACGATTCACGGCATCCTCGGCGAGAACGGCGCCGGCAAGTCGACGTTGGTGCGGATCGTCGCCGGAGCGCTGCGCGCCGATGCGGGAACGGTCGCCGTCGACGGCCTGCCGCTGCCGCCGGGCGTACCGCGCGCCGCGCGCGCGGCCGGCGTCGGCGTCGTCTTCCAGCACTTCGCGTTGATCGGCGCGCTGTCGGTCGCGGAGAACCTCGCGCTGGCGGCGCCCGAGCTCGCCGGCGACGGTCCCGCCTCGCCGCGGCGGCTCGCGGCCGCCGCCGCCGCGCTCGCGGCGCGCCACGGCCTTGCGATCGGCGATCCGCGCGCGCGCGTCGACACGCTGCCCGTCGGAACGCGGGCGCGGGTCGAGATTCTGCGCGCGCTCTCCGGTCCGATGAAAGTGCTCCTGCTCGACGAGCCGACCGCCGTTCTCACGCCCGGCGAGACGGCGGATCTCTTCGCGATGCTGCAGCGACTCCGCGCCGCCGGCGTGCTCGTCGTGCTGATCACCCACAAGCTCAGCGAGGCCCTCGCGGTCTGCAACCGGGTGAGCGTCATGCGCGCCGGCGCGCTCGTGACGACGGTCGCGACCCGAGAGCTCTCGCCGGCCGCGCTGGCGCGACTCATGGTCGGCGACGCGGTCACGACACACGCCGGCGCGGCACCGCGTGATACCGCGCGCGCGGGGTCCGAACACGAGCGCGCCGCGGCCGCGGCGCCTCTGCTGGCCGTCCATGCGCTCTCGACCGGGGGCGGGATCGGCGAAACGGCGCTGTACGACGTCGAGCTCGTGGTCGGCGCCGGCGAGATCTGCGGCATCGCCGGCGTCGACGGCAACGGCCAGGACGAGCTCGCCGCGGCGCTCTACGGACTCTCGCCACGCGCCGGCGAGGTGCGCATCGGCGGCGCCGTCATAGCCGCGGGCGACGTCGCCGCGGCGCAACGCGCCGGTGCGGCGCTGATACCCGGCGACCGGCGGCGCGACGGCCTCGCACCACAGCTGCGTATCTGGGAGAACGCGCTGCTGTCGCGTCCGCTTCTCGCGCGGGTGGCGCCGCGCGGGATGCTCGATCCCACCGCGGCGCGTGCGCTCGCGGCAGAGTTGGCGAAGCGCTACCGCATCGTCCACACCGCGCTCGATCAACCAGTCGCGGATCTCTCGGGCGGCAATCAGCAGCGTCTCATCGTCGGCCGTGCGCTCGCCACCGCGCCGCGCGTGCTGATCGCGGTGAACCCGACGCGTGGGCTCGACGTCGCGGCGACGGCGCACGTGCACGCGACGCTCGCCGACGCCGCAGGCGGCGGCGCGGCGGTGCTGTTGATCTCGACCGACCTCGACGAGCTGGCCGCGCTCTGCTCGCGCCTGTTCGCTCTCTACCGTGGCCGTCTCGCCGGACCGGTCGCGCCGGACGATCGCGGCCGTCTCGCGGCGCTCATGGCCGGGATCGCAGCGTGAACGCGCGGCGATCGGTGCTGCGTGCGCTCGCCGCCGTCGCGGTCGCGTTCGTAGCGAGCGTCGTCGTACTCTCGGCGTCGGGAGCACGTCCGTTGCCGGCCCTGGCTGCGCTCGTCGCCGGCGCGGTCGGCGATCGCTTCGCCCTCACCGACACGGTGCTGAAGACCTGCCCCCTTCTCCTCACCGGGCTCGCGGTCGCGGTCGCGTTCCGCTGCGGCTTTTGGAACGTCGGCGCCGAAGGGCAGCTGCTCGTCGGCGCGCTGGTCGCGACGGCCGTGGGCGGCGCGACGCACGCCGCGCCGTTTCCATTGCCGCTCGTCGCGGCCCTCGTCGGCGCGGCCGTCGGCGGAGCGCTCTGGGCGGCGATCGCCGCGCTCTTACGCATCGGCCGCGGCGTCAACGAGATCGTCGCGACGATCATGCTGAACTTCATCGCCGCGCGCGTGCTCGGCTGGGCGGTGCACGGACCGCTCATGGAGGCGGCGGCGCGCTATCCGCAGAGCGATCTCGTGCCGACGGCGGCGCTCTTGCCCATGGTCGCCGGCCGCGTCCACGCCGGCGTACCGCTCGCCGCAGCGCTCGCGGTCGTGGTGTGGATCCTCCTCTTCCGCACCGTCCTCGGGTTCGGCTGGCGCGCGGTCGGCGACAATCCGCGCGCCGTGCGTGTGGCGGGACTCTCGCCCGCGCGCGCGCTCCTCGGCGCCGTCCTCACCAGCGGCGCGCTCGCCGGCCTGGCCGGCGGTGTCGAGGTGCTCGGCGTCACCGGACGGCTCTTCGAGCAGTTCTCGGCGGGGCAAGGGTACACGGCGATCGCGGTCGCGCTGCTCGGGCGTCTCCACCCCGCGGGCGTCGCGGTGGCGGCGCTCTTCTTCGGCGCGCTCGCCGCGGGATCGGGCGCGATGCAACGGGTCGCCGGCGTCTCGGCAGTCTTCGTCGCGATCGTCCAAGCCGGGACGCTGCTGGCGCTGCTCGCGTTCGAGGCACGCGCGCCGGCGGCGACGGAATCGGCGGTCATCGGAGCAGCGCCAACAGGCGCGGGGCCGACGGGGGCGACACCAGCGGAGTCTACGCCGTCATGAGCACGACGCGAGCCGCGCGATGACCGCCGCCGATGTGCTCGCGCTCGCGACCACGACGATCGCCCTCGCGACGCCGCTCCTCCTCGCCGCGCTCGGCGAGCTGATCGCCGAGCGCGCCGGCGTCCTCAACATCGGCGTCGAGGGCCTGATGCTGACCGGCGCCTTCGCGGGCATGGTGGGGTCGTATGCGACCGGCAGCGCAAACGCCGGCATGGCGGCCGCGTGCGTCGCGGCGCTCGCACTCGGCGCGCTCTTCGCGCTCTGGGTGGTGACCCTCGACGTCGATCAAGTCGTTGCGGGCGTGGCCGTCAATCTGCTCGCCGTCGGCCTGACGGGCGTCCTCTACCGCGCGCTCTTCGGAACGACCGGCAACGCGCTCACCGTCGCGGCGTACGCGCCGCTCGCGATCGCGCCCGACGTCGCCGCGTTGGCGCCGCTGCGGCAGCCGGCGCCGGTGTACCCGGCGTTCGCGCTCGTGCCGCTCGTGTGGTGGCTCCTCTTTCGCACCCGCAGCGGGCTGCGGCTGCGCGCCGCCGGTGAGGCGCCGCAGATCGCCGAGAGCGTCGGCGTGAACGTCGTCGCCGTCCGCTACGCCGCGGTGCTCGCCGGGGCGCTCCTCGCCGGAGCGGCGGGCGGATATCTGTCGCTCGCGTACTCGAATACGTTCGTCGAAGGCATGTCGGCCGGTCGCGGCTTCATCGCGCTCGCGGTCGTCGTGTTCGGGCGCTGGACGCCGCTCGGTGTCGTCGCCGGATCGCTGCTCTTCGGCGCCGCGAGCGCGGCGCAGTTCCAGCTGCAAGCGGCGGGCGTCGCGGTGCCGTATCATGTCCTCCTCATGCTGCCGTACGTGCTGACCCTCCTCGTGCTCGCGGTGGCGAGCCGCGCCGCGCGCGGTCCCGCGGCGCTCGCGCAGCGCCGCAGCGTCGCGGCGGCCACGGATTGAGGACACTCGTTGGCTCGCACGCGAAGCCAATCCGCGGAGGCGGGGCGGTGCCAATCCGCAGAGGCGAGGTGGCCCGCCCTCCGGAAGATCGTCTCCGGCGGGCAGACCGGCGTCGATCGCGCCGCGCTCGACGTCGCAATCGCGCTCCGCATCGCGCACGGCGGCTGGTGCCCGGCGGGGCGCCGCGCCGAGGACGGCCGCATCCCGCGACGCTATCGGCTGCGGGAGACGACGTCACGAGAGTATCGCGTCCGCACCACCCGCAACGTCGCCGACGCGGACGCGACGCTCATCCTCTGCGACGGTCCCCTGCGCGGCGGCACGGCGCTCACGGCGCGCGTCGCCGCCAAACGGCGGAAGCCGCTGCTCGTCGTCGATCTCGCCGATCCGCCGCCACCCGCCGACGTGCGTGCCTGGATCGTCGCGAACGGGCTCGAGACGTTGAACGTCGCCGGACCGCGGGAAAGCACCGCGCCGGGTATCCATCGGCGTGCAGCGGCGTATCTCCGCGTCGTCCTGGCACGTCGACGGAGCCGCCGCTAGCATGCGCGCATGACCGATCCTGCCGCGACTCGCGCCGCCGCGGGCCTACTCGGAGCCGCGCGCGACCTCGTCGTCTTGACCGGTGCGGGGATCAGCACCGAATCGGGGATTCCCGACTTCCGCAGCCCGGGCGGCATCTGGTCGCGCTATGACCCGACCGAGCTCACGTATCCACGCTTCTGCGCCAGCGCCGAGACCCGGCGCAAGTATTGGGAGATGGGCGCGGCGCTCTACCCGGTCTTGAAACGCGCGCAGCCGAACCGCGCGCATCACGCGCTCGCCGAGCTCGAGCGGCGCGGCGGCTTGCGTCGCATCATCACCCAGAACGTCGACGGTCTGCACCAGCGCGCCGGCAGCATGCCCGAGCGTATCATCGAGATCCACGGCACCGCCCTCGAGGTCGCGTGCCTGACTTGCGGTGATCGTCAGGACCGCGAGCCGGTGCAAGCGCGCTTCGCCGCCGGCGACCTCGACCCGCGCTGCGGCTGCGGCGGTCTCCTCAAGCCGGCGACGATCTCGTTCGGCCAGGCGATGCCCGAGCGCGAGACCCAAGCCGCGTTCGCCGACGCCGCGGCCGCGGACGTCTTTCTCGTCGTCGGTTCGTCGCTCGTCGTGTTCCCGGCCGCCAATCTCCCGGAAGTCGCCCGCGACCACGGCGCGCGGCTCGTGATCGTGAACCGCGAGCCGACGCCGTACGACGACGTCGCCGACGTCGTCCTCCACGGCAGCGCCGGCGAGATCCTCGGCGCAATCAGCGAGCAGCTCGACGACGTGAGGTAGGGAGGCACGCGAATCACTTCGACCTGAGATAGGGAGGCACGCGAATTCACTTCGCGTGCCGACGCCCATCGCGAGCGCAGCGAGCGGGGGCGAAATCAATAAAACAACCGCTTCGCGAGGAACCATACGAGCGCGCCGCCGACGGCGTAGGCGGCGACGCCCTCGACGAGCCCGAGGCCGCTCGTCAGCGCGAAAACGAGGAGCACGAGCACGGTGCTGACGATCGCGACGATCTGCTCGATGCGCTCCTCGCGCGAGCGCGCCGCCTGGACGTGACGCGCGACCTCGGCGCCACAGTGCGGGCAGCGGCCGCCGGGTTTGCGTCGCAGGCGCGCGCCGCATCCGGGGCAGTCGACGCGGGTCGCAAGCGGCACGTCAGAACACGAGGGGGCCAGTGCGCCGCGCGGCGCTCCACTCCCGCACGACGCGCGTGAGCGACCGCGCCGCGGCGAGCAGCGTCGCGGGACGCGCGAGATCGTCCTCGTCGAAGGCAACCGCGTCGGGCGCGCGTGCCGTCGCCGTGCCGGTCAGCGCAACACCTCCGCCGGCGAGGGCGGCACCTGCCCCGGTGAGCGCGGCACCTGCGCCGGCGAGGGCGGCGACGGCGCGTACCGCCTCGCTGCGCGTCGCCTCGGCGCCGTCGGCGACGAAGCGCAGGACGAACGGTACGACGGCGAGCACGCGCTCACCGCGCAGGATCGGGGTCACGAGCGCCAGCACGTCGCTCAGTGCGTCACGCGACGCGAGCTGGGCGACGCTGCGCCAGAGCGCGCGCTCGCGCGGACGCCGCATCAGCGCCAGACGCGACTCGGGGGAAACGCCGAGCCGACGCCGCATCTCGGCGAGCGTCTCCTCGATGCCGCCGAGCGCATCGACGAGCCCGCGCGCCATCGCCTGCCGCCCCGTCCACACGCGGCCTTCGGCGACGCTCTCGACGGCGGCGGCGGTGAGGCCGCGGCCGCTCGCGACCTTGCCGACGAACTCGGCGTAGAACGCCTCCGCCTCGCTGCGCAGCCGGCCGAGGTTCTCCTCGTCGAGCGGCACGTAGTCGGAGTGCCGGCCGGCGTTGCCGCGCACGACCAGCTCCTTCGTGACGCCGAGCTGGTCGTAGAGCCCGCGCAGGACGGGTTTGCCGGCGAGGACGCCGATCGAGCCCGTCAACGTCGCGGGCTCCGCAGTGACGTGATCGGCGCCAGCGGCGAGGTAGTAGCCGCCCGACGCCGCGACGTCGCCCATGCTGACGAGCACGGGCTTGCGCGTGCGCGCCTGGAGCACCTCGCGCCACATCAGGTCGGACGCGAGGCCAGAGCCGCCCGGGCTGTCGACGCGAATCACGATGCCGGCGAGGCTCGCATCCTCGGCCATCGCCTCGAGCTCGCGGCGAAAGCCACGCCACGAGGTCGTCCGCGACCGCGACCCCGGCAGCTCCTCGCCGCCGATGACGCCGCTCACCGCGAGCACGCCGACCGTCGGTGCGTCGAGCGCCGCGCGGCGCGTCGCCCAGGCGCGACGCCGACGGTACGACGGGAGCTCGATCACGGCCCGCTCGCCGCAGCGCTCTTCGATCGCGCGGCGCAGCTGGTCGGGATACGCGACCTCGTCGACGAGGCCGCGCCGTACCGCCTCGCGCGCGAGCAACGGCCCCTCGGTAAACGCGGCGCGCACCGCATCGGCGGTCGTCGCGCGCGCCGCGGCGACGTCGGCGACGAGCTGCTCGTAGAGGTCGTCGAGCAGCTGCTCGGCCATCGCGCGGTGCTCCGGCGACATGTCGGTGCGGGTGAACGGCTCGGCGGCGGCCTTGAAGCGGCCGGCGCGTGCGAGCTGCGCCTCGATGCCGAGCTTGTCGAGCGCACCTTTCACGAACACGACCTCGCTCGCGAGACCGGTGACGTCGAAGATACCGGCGGGCGCGAGAAGGACACGCGACGCCGCGCTCGCGAGATAATAATCGCGCGTTCCAGGCTGCGTGAGATACGCCCACACCGGCTTGCCCGCCGCGGCGACCGCGAGGAGCGCGCGCCGCACGCTCTGAATCGTCCCCCAGCCGGCCTCGATGCCGTGCACGTCGAGGACGACGAGCGCGAGCTCCGGGTCCTCGCGCGCGCTCCTCAGCGTCGCGAGGAGCGTCAGCAGATCGGGGGCCGACGAGCGCCGGCCGAAGTCGCGGAGCCGCAGCTCGTGCGGCACCTCGGGAAGCGTCCCGCTGAGCTCGATGCGCAGCACGCGGTAGGGCCGGTAGCGCCGCAGCCAGCGATGAATCGTCGCGCCGACGGCGAGAACGACTGCGAGGACACGGCGGCGCGCGGCGCGAAAAAAAAGAGCGGCAGGGCGCTGCCCCTGCCGCTCTTCGGAACGACCCGTCGGGTCGGACTTGGCTTGCGTCGGCGTGCTCACCGCCGCCGCAATATCATGCGCCGCTCGCTCGGCGTAGCGGTGGCTCCTGCTCCTCGTCGGCGGCCGGCGAGCGCTGGCCCGCCAGCGACGTGGCGCGCGCCGGGCGCGCCGCCGCGGCACGGCGCGCATCGCGCCACTTGTGGAGCCCTTCCCGAACGTAGTCGGTATTCAGGTCGAGCGTGTTACACACGTTCTGAAACGAGAAGAACCACGTCGGCTCGTCGGCGTCGATCCACTCCTCCGCTTCCGCGAACAGCTGGCGGTGGCGCGGATCCTCCGAGTCCACGTACTTTTGATAGCAGTGCAAGGCGTCCTCGAGCACGGCGACCATCAGCCGACGCTCGCCGCTCACCTGCGCGGCACCGCGCCACGCGGCGAAGAACTGCGTCGGCAACATGGTGTCCGGCGCGAGCGTGCCCGCAAACCGTTCGTCCAGGTTGGATTCAGTCATTGTCGTACCCTTCCCCTCACCGAGCCCTTTTAGACGGACGAGCGCGGCGAATATTCGCCCGGCGCCGTCGCGCCGGCCTCCGCCACCTGCGAAACGTCGAGTGAACGCGCCCGCACGTCTGCCAGCGTCGTGCTCGCAAACAGGTCCATCATGCGTCGTTGCGCCTCTTTCCACACCCACAGCATCCCGCAATTCGGGAACTTGGCGCACTCGTGCTCGTCACCGTTCTCACCGACGCACACGTTGATGGATACGGGACCTTCGATGGCTTCGATGACGTTTTTGAATGTAATCATTTCCGGCGCCCGTGCCAGCGTGTAACCGCCCTGTGCGCCGCGCGTCGAGCGCACGAGCCCGTGGTGAATCAAGTCTTGGATGATCTTCTCCAGGAACTTCTTCGGAACGCCTTCCTGCACGGCGATCTCCGCGACGGACGACGGCCGCCGGTCGTCACGCCGGGCGAGATGAATCACCGCCCGTAGCGCGTAATCGATCTTTCGGCTGATCTGCATGACCGGCATTGGTGCTCTCCTTTTACTCGCCGCGTTCGCGGTACTCGTCCACCCACGCCATCTGAATCGCCTCCAGCTTGCCTTCGGTCGACGCTTTGGGGTCGTCCTCGAACTCCTCGAGCTCGGTCACCATGCGATGAAGGTCGGTGAACCGCACCGTCAGTGGATCCACGCCCTCGTGCGCATCCGCGAGCTCCATCGCGAGGTCCTCGGCGTCGTCCCATTTCAGGCCCATGGCTCGCCTCCGCTGACGTCTTTGTTCTCGAGCGCGCGCTTCAGCGACAGCGACATGATCCGCTGCGCGAACGGCGTCGAGGTCTCGTTGAGGCCGTCGCTCAGCTCACGAATGCGATTGTAGTCGGAGCCCGTGGTGCCGGCGCGGAGCGCGTCCATGGCGGCGCGGATGAGCGCGGCTTCACCGGGCTCGAGGAGATCCGCCGAGTCGCGCAGCGCGCGCTCGGTCTGACGCAGAACCGTTTCGGCGTCGGTGCGCGCCTCCGCCAGCAGCCGCGCGGCGACGTCCTCCTCGGCGTGATCGATCGACTCCTCGAGCATGCGCTCGATCTCCTCGTCGGTGAGGCCGTACGACGGCTTCACGTCGACCGAGCGTTCCTTCCCGGTACGCACGTCACGCGCCGTGACGTTCAAGATGCCGTTGGCGTCGATCATGAAGACGACCTCGACGCGCGCGAAGCCCGCCGGCGCCGGCTCGATCGGGATCGAGAAGCGGGCGAGGCTGCGGCAATCGGCGGCGAGCTCGCGCTCGCCTTGCAGCACGTGGACGTCGACCGCGGTCTGGTTGTCGACCGCGGTGGTGAAGGTCTCGGTGACGCTCGTCGGGATCGTGGTGTTGCGCTCGATGAGTCGGGTCATCACGCCGCCCATCGTCTCGATGCCGAGCGACAGCGGCACGACGTCGAGGAGCAGCATGTCCTTGCGGCCGCCGGAGAGGATGCCCGCCTGGATGCCGGCACCGAGCGCGACCACCTGATCGGGGTCGAGGTCCGAGAGCGGCTCGCGCTCGAAAAGCTCGCGGACGCGGGCGCGGACGAGGGGGATGCGCGTGCTGCCGCCGACGAGCACCACGGCGTCGATCTCGTCCGGGCGCAGACCGGCATCGCGCAGCGCTTGCCGGCAGGGTCCGAGCGTACGCTCGACGAGCGGCGCGATCAGACGCTCCAGTTCGGCGCGCGCGAGCTCGCGTGCGACGCGCGTCCCGTCGGGGAGCGTCACCGCGATCTCGGTGCGGTCGGCGCTCGAGAGTCGGCACTTCGCCTCTTCGGCGGCGCGGCGCGCCAGCGCCTGCACCTCGCGGCTGGCGACGACGTCCGGCGGCAGGCCGGCGCCTTCGAGCAGCCATGCGGCGACGAGCTCGTCGACGTCGTCGCCGCCGAGACGGGTGTCGCCGTTCGTCGCCTTCACCTCGAAGATGCCGCGCTCGAGCCGCAGGATCGAGACGTCGAACGTGCCGCCGCCGAGGTCGTAGATGGCGACGGCGCCGGTCTCACCACTATCGAGACCGTAGGCCAGCGCCGCGGCGGTCGGCTCGTGCACGAGCCGCAGCACCTCGAGGCCGGCGAGCCGGCCGGCGTCTTTCGTCGCTTGGCGCTGGCTGTCGTTGAAGTAGGCGGGGACGGTGATCACCGCCTTGCGGATGTCGCCGCCGAGCGCCGTCTCGGCGCGCCGCCTCAGCTCCTTCAGAATCAACGCCGAGATCTCCGGCGCCGAGTACGACCGCTCGCCGACGCGGAAGCGGACGACG
>WNFR01002987.1_pt1 | contig 23920 bp, 17 predicted proteins | sample 5400221 | NCBI WGS metagenome assembly WNFR01 (sample SAMN13153357, study PRJNA577476) | soil metagenome | isolation source: 40 cm soil under Madrone tree | place: USA:California | collected 2016-06-14 | reverse complement strand
TGGCTTACGACCAAGCTCGAGGAGACGGGGCAGAAGCAGGCCGCGTGGCGCGTCGATCCCGCGCGCGCGGGTGCCGGCGGCAGCCTCGGCGACATCGGTACGCATGCGCACAATCTCGTCGGCTTCGTCACCGGCCTCCCAGTGCGCGAGCTCGCGGCGGACTTGAGCCGGTTCGTGCCGGGTCGCCGGCTCGACGACAACGTGCACATGTTGCTGCGGTTCGAGAACGGGGCGCGCGGCATGCTGTGGGGGAGCCAGGTGGCGCCGGGCAATGAGAACGGGCTCAGGCTGCGCGTGTACGGCGAGAAAGCCGGCCTCGTGTGGAGCCAGGAGCATCCCAACCAGCTGCACTTCGCTCCGGTGGGGCAACCGCCACGGGTGCTATCGCGGGGCGGTCCGAATCTCAGTTCCGCCGCGTCGCGCGCGACCCGCATCCCGTCAGGTCATCCGGAGGGCTATCTCGAAGCGTTCGCCAATCTGTATCGCGATCTGGCGGAGCAGATCCGGGCGCGTCGTGCAAAGCGGGCGCCTGATCGGGCGGCGCTGCTCGTGCCGACGGTGGAAGATGGCGCGCACGGCGTCAAGTTCATCCATGCGGCGGTGGAGTCGAGTGCGAAGAATGCCGCGTGGGTGGACCTTGGCCCCTGACCCCCTCTCCATCCGCTGAGGATCCTTCGCGCCTCACGGCGCGCGATCAATATGCAACGGTAGGGTTGCGGATATCGCAGGACCCGGATATGATACGCAACATGAGAGTTGCATATCGTGCCGGGGCGGCGCTCGCCGCGACACTCGGCCTCGCCGCCGCGGCCTGGGTCGTCACGGTCCGCCAGATGCACGGCATGGACATGGGCGCCGCGACCGCGCTCGGCTCATTCGCGTTCTTCGTCGCCCTGTGGGCAGTCATGATGGCGGCGATGATGCTGCCCGGCCTGGCCCCGGCCGTGTGGAGTCGCGCGCGCACGAGTGGTGCCGTGCGCGCCCTGGTGCCGTTCGTCGCGTCCTACCTCGTCGTCTGGACGCTGGTCGGCGCCCTCATCTACGCACTGTATCGTCCGCACGGCACGTGGGCCGCTGGTCTCATCGTGATCGCGGCCGGTCTGTACGAGCTCACACGGCTCAAGCAGCATTGCCGCCGCTGCTGCCGGGCGCGCACCCGCTCGGGGGGGGGATTTGAATTCGGGCTCTACTGCGTCGGCTCCAGCATCGGACTGATGATCATGCTGGTGGCGCTGGGCGTCATGAGCATTCCCTGGATGCTCGTGATCGCCGCCCTCGTGTTCGCGCAGAAGCTCATGCCCGCCAGAGCCGCCATCGATGTGCCGCTCGCGCTCGCGATCGTCGCACTCGGAATCCTGATTATCGGCGCGCCTGGATTCGTTCCAGGCCTCTTGCCACCGATGTAATGATGTAGGGGCGCAGCATGCCCTGCGCCCCTCCTAACCCAAACCTCCACCCAAGTCGAAAGACACGACATGCCGAAACCAACGATCGTATCGCGAGACGAATGGACCACCGCCCGCAAGCGCCTGCTCGTCAAGGAGAAAGAGCTGACCCGTCAGCGCGACGCGCTGAGCGCCGAGCGTCGCAAGCTGCCGATGGTGGCGATCGAGAAGGAATACGTGTTCGAGGGGCCTGACGGACGCCGCACACTCGCCGATCTATTCGGCAAGAAGTCGCAGCTCGTCGTCTACCATTTCATGTTCGGTCTCCCTCCCGATTGGGAGGACGAGGGCTGTCCGGCCTGCTCGTATGTGGTCGACAACCTGTCTGGCAGCCTCGTGCATCTCGCCGCGCGCGACACGGCATTCGCGGCGGTCTCGCGCGCGCCATTCGCAAGAATCAAACCCTTCAAGCAGCGCATGGGATGGACATTTCCCTGGCTGTCCTCGTTCGGGACCGATTTCAACGATGACTTTGGGGTGACGCTCGACGAGAAGCACACCGTCTACAACTACGCGCCGGTCTCCGCCCAACCTGAGGGCCGGCCGCACGAAGGCGAGCGGGAAGGCTTAAGCGTGTTCTTGCGCGACGGCACTCGCGTCTTCCACACCTACTCGACCTACCAGCGCGGCCTCGACCATTTGCTGAACACGTACAACCTGCTCGATCTCGCGCCGCTCGGCCGTCAGGAAGAGGGCGGCATCATGCACTGGCTGAAATACCACGATGAGTACTGACCGGATCGAGAAGCGCGTCGTGCTCCGCGCCCCGCGCTCGCGGGTGTGGCGCGCGATCAGCGATGCGAAAGAGTTCGGCACGTGGTTCCGGATCACGCTTGACGGGACGTTCGCAGAGGGTAGGACGGTCCGGGGCAGCCACGGGAACTTCAAGGTCGAAATGCTAGTCGAGCGGATCGAGCCCGAACGGTATTTCTCGTATCGCTGGCACCCGTACCCGAAGGACCCCGCGATCGACTACTCGGCCGAGCCCATGACGCTGGTCGAGTTCACGCTCAAAGAGGCTGAGGGCGGGACTGCGCTCACGATCGTCGAGTCGGGGTTCGATCGGATCCCGCTCGCGCGCCGGGCTGAGGCGTTCCGCATGAACACCGAGGGGTGGGGCGGGCAGATCAAGAACCTGGCGGCGTATGTCTCGTAGCAGCGGTGCGGTGGTGCTGTTCGCCGCGCTCGGAGACGCGACCCGGCTCAGCCTGCTCAGGCGTCTGTCTGTCGACGGACCGCTCTCGATTACCCGGCTCAGCGAGGGCACCGGGGTGACGCGACAGGCGATTACGAAGCACCTGAACGCGCTCGGCAACGTGGGCTTGGTGCGCCACGCGCGTCGTGGGCGCGAGCGGGTCTGGGAGCTGGAGCGCAAGCGCCTGGAAAAGGCGAGAGCGTACCTCGATCAAATCGCGGCGCAGTGGGACGCGGCCGCCGCGCGACTCAAGGCTTTCGTGGAAGAGTGAGTACGACCTGCATCTCGTCGATGAGCCGCTTTCGCTTACTCCTCCTCGTGCAGCAGCATCCAAGACGTCCCAAACCGGTCGCGCAGCATCGCGAACCGATTCGCGAAAAACGTCTGCTCCATCTTCATGAAGATCTGACCACCCTCGCCAAGCAGGGCGTAAAGCCGCTCCGCCTCCGTTGCGCTGTCCACCCGCAACGTCAAATACGCACTGCGCATCGGCTCGGCGCCCGGGATGTCCGCGCCCATGAGGATCGCGTCCCCAATCTCGATGCGCGCGTGCAGGATGGCCTTCTTCCAGTCGACCGGGACGCCGGATTGATTCGGCTGGTCCTCGTGCGTGCGCATCATCGTGATCTTGCCGCCGAGGTTGCGTTCGTAGAACCGAAATGCGGCTGCGCACGTCCCGGGATAATTGACGTAGATGTCGAGCTTCATGTGGCGGCTCCTGATCGTCAGTTGAGGGTCGTCGTGTCTACACCCTAACGACGAACAGGGCGGGGCGAAATCGACAGGCCCGGTTGCGCGCCGCGTCCGGGGAAAGAGCTGAGGGTTGTAGCGGTACGCTAGCGCGGCTCGCGAGGGTTGGCTAGCGGAAGGCTCGCAGGCCAGATTGAGTCGCTTGACCCCCAATCGTGGAGAATTCAGTGAGTGCCAAACGAGTGGCCACCTGGTATCGCTGGGACGACATGCAACGCGAAGAGCTGCACGAGAAGCTGTCGCGACGTCTGATCACCGGCGACCAGCTGATGCTCGCGCACGTCTACCTGAAGAAGGGCTGCGTCGTCCCGAAGCACTCCCACATGAACGAGCAGCTCACCTACATCCTGGAGGGTGCGCTGCGCTTCTTCGTGGGGGATGACGGCGCTCAGCAGATCGATGTGCGCGCCGGTGAGGTGCTGCATCTGCCGGGCAACGTGCCGCACGAGGCCCACGCGCTCGAGGATACGCTCGACGTGGACGTGTTCTATCCCCCCCGCGAGGACTGGCTCAAGAAGACGGACGCCTACCTCAGGAAATAGCGTAGGTGTTCACCACGATGCCGCTGGCGTTCCGGCGCGTTGGCGTCTCTGCTTCCCCGATCCTATCCGGACGTGCGATCCGTACCAAAAAAACGCGAGGCAGTCCGTTGAATGACAGTTGACGCTCCGCGCCACTGTTCTAGTTTCCACCACATGGCGCCCGCACTGATGACCGCCGACGAGCTGCGAGCGTGACGGAAGCGGGAGAGCTGAGCGGCGAGGAAGTGCTCCCAGGTTTCGCCTGCCGGCTCTCGAGCCTTCTGTAATTCGCCCGACCCCACCAGGAGACGACCTATGTCCAATGATCGCCGCGCCTTCCTTGGCACCGTCGCCGCACTCGGCGCTGGAGCAATGCTCCGCCTTCCCCAGAATCGTGCCTCTGACGCGTGGCTCGACCAGCTGAAGGGCAAACACCGTCAACTCTTCGATGCACCCGATCCGGATGGCGGGACGGTGCTGCGGCATGTGCGGAGCTACCTCGATGTGTGGCGCGACGCGTACGGCGTCCCGGAGCGGGACATCAGCGTCGTCGTCACGCTCTATGCGCGCACCACCCCGCTCGGTCTCCAGGATGTCATGTGGGACAAGTACAAACTCGGCGCGGCGCTCAACCTCACCGATGCAACGACCAATGCACCGCTCGCGCGCAATTACTTCGCCCATCCCCAAACCGGTGACCAGGTCGCCGACGGCACGCCGGAGAGCTCGATGGAGGCGCTGCAACGCCGGGGCGTCAAGTTCCTGCTCTGCAACAACGCACTACAGCGGTGGTCGGGGCGGCTCGAGAAGCAGGGCCTGGGCACCGCCCCGGAGATTCACGCTGACCTCACCGCGCACGCGTTGCCGGGCGTGGTCATCGTGCCGGCCGCGATCATCGCGATGACCAAGGCGCAGGAGCGCGGCTTCGCGTACGTCCGCTCATGAACCGGGCTCAGGGTGCGGCCGGGCTCTTCTTGCCGATCTCGTACTCCTGCGGAGGGTCCGCGCCGAGCAGGTTCCGTACGAAGTAGTCCCAGCGCCGCCGCATCATGTAGAGCCCATCGCGCCCGTAGCCGTGACGTGCGTTGGGCAGAATGAGTAGGTCGAAATCCTTGTTCGCCTTGATCAACGCATCGACCACGAGATAGGTGTTGTAGGGCGGGACATTGTCGTCCATCCCGCCGTGCGCCAGCAGCAGCTTGCCGCGCAGATTCGCGGCGTGCATCTGATTGGCGTCCGCGGCGTAGTTGTCGCTCTCCCCGTTACGGACCAGGAGCCCCTGGTATCGTTCGCCCCAGTCGTCCTCGTAGTTTCGGTTGTCGTGGTTGCCGGACTCCGAGATTCCGACCTTGAAGACGTCCGGATAGTTGAACATCGCGGCCGCTGTGGCGAACCCGCCACCCGAGTGCCCCCAGATCCCAACGCGTTCGCGATCGATCCACGGGTAGCGCGCGGCGAGCTGCTTGATCGCCGCAACTTGATCGGGGAGCGTGTTCTCTTCCATCTTGCCGTACGCCGCGTCGCGGAACGCCTTCGACCGCCCCCCCCTGGTTCCCATGCCGTCGATGACAACGACCACGAATCCCAGCTCCGCGAGCGCCTGATGATCGCCACGCGCGGGCGCGAAGCTGCGCGGCCCCACGCTCCCGCTCGGCATGGGATAGATGTAGTCCACGAGCGGGTACTTGGCGGTCGAGTCGACCCGCGACGGCGTGAACATCAGGCCGTAGAGGTCCGTCGTGCCGTCCCGCGCCTTCACCGTGACCGGAGTCGGGGGATGCCAGCCGGCGGCGACGAGGCGGGAGATGTCGGCGCGCTCCAGCGGGAGCGTCACGCGGCCGTTCCGGTCGCGCAGCACAGTCACCGGCGGCGTCACCGGCGTCGAGTAGGAATCGATGAACGACCCGCCATCCGGGGGGGGCGCCATCGCGACCTGGTGATCGGCATCTTCGGGTGTGAGCAGCGTCTGCACCTTCCCGTCGAAGCCGATGCGATAGAGGAAGCGGTAATAGGGGTCGCGGCCCTTTTCCATGCCCTGTCCGGTGAAGTAGATCGTGCGGGCCCGCTCGTCGACGTAGACGATGGACTCGACGTTGCCATCACTACTCGTAATGCGATTCTTAAGTCGCCCGGTAGTGAGATCGTACAGGTAGAGGTGAACCCAGCCGTCGCGCTCCGACCACCAGATCAGCTCGTTCGAGCGGGGCAGCAGGCGCCAGTTCTGCGCGATGCCGACCTCGCCGACCTGCGTCGCGGCGTGCTCCTCGAGCACCGTGCGCACCGCGCCGGTGCGTGCATCGGCCACGCGCACCCACGCCTGTTTGTGATCGCGCGAGCTCGAGACGAACGCTACGCCTGAGTTGTCGGGATACCAGAGCAGATCACAGATCCTGCCGCCGCAGGCGACGTGGTCGCTCACCATCGAGCGATGGGCGTCGGGCGGCATCTGGAGCCGTACCAGCTGCGGTGTCGGACCGCTCACATCGATCACCACGCGTTGAATCCGGAAGATCACGCTGTCGCCCGGAAGCGGGTATCGCCACGCTTCCAGCTCCGGGGCGCCGACTGACGTGCGCACGAGGTACATGCGACTCACCCCACGCCCGTCGTGCTGGAACGTGGCGATCTTGCGTGAATCGGGAGACCAGGTGACGACCGGCTCGTCGCTCTTGACCCAGCCGGCGTTGTTCGTCCCGTAGCCGAAATCCTCGACCCCGTCCGTCGTCAGCGCGGTCTCAGCGCCACTCGTCAGGTACGTCATCCAGAGATTGTTACTGCGAATGAACACGGCCCTGGTACTGTCGGGCGACACGATCGAATTGGGCGGCGGTGCCCGGCGCGTGCCATCGGCCGCCGTGCAGCGATAGGCGGTGAGATCGCAGCGCCAGCGCTTTCCGCTCTCGAAGATGAGCTGGCCATCAGGCGAGAGGTCAAAGGAGGAGAACGGCAGGCTATCGGCTGTCACACGGCGGCCCACGGCTGCCGATACAGCCTCCGCGAGCCGGGCGTGATCGAACGCGGCCGCTCGCGTCCGGCGCCGCGGATCCACCACCACGAACTGCCCCCCGGTGGGGGTCGAGACGCGGTAGGCGGCCCGTCCGTCCGGCAGCCAGATCGGGCGGCCGGGGATTCCACTCACCAGCCGGCCCACAGTGGGGCCGAGGGCGCGCTCGGCGCGGGCGTAATCATCTGGTGTCATCGCGCGTCGTGCCTGCGTCAGCGCGGCGGAAGGCAGCATGTTGCAGAGCAGCACGGCGGCGATTGCTACATGGTGAGGGCGCATCCGGAAAGACTGCTACGCCGCGACGCGAATGGCAACAAGGAGTTACGTTCCCGAAATGATTCGGCCCCTCATACTCCTTGCCGTGCTCGCCATACCGGCGGCGCTGCCGGCGCAAGCGGACTCCACGGCACCTGATGCCATTCCCCAACTCGTCGCGCGCCTCGACCTGGAGCGCTACAAGGCCACGATCAAGGGACTCACGCGCTTCGGCGACCGGCGCCAGGGAACCGATCGCAACCGTGCCGCCGTCGACTGGATCGAGGCGCAGCTCCGGAGCTACGGTTGCAGCGACGTCGCGCGTCTCAAGTACAACTATCAACCGCCCGCGCCGCGCGTCCGGACCGATAGCGCCGCGCCCGCCCGGGACACGACCCGCGCCTCGGGCGGCGGCCGCTATCGCGGCCTACGCGCCCGCACCGGCGTCAACGCCGATTCCCTCAAGCAGCCCGACGCGCGAGTGCGCACGCTCGACGCGCAGGCCAGCAGCCCGGGCGCGCGCGAAGAGGTGTACTGCACGAAGATCGGCGACACGCACCCGGACGAGATGTACATCGTCGGCGCTCACATGGATGGAATCGGCTGGGGTGAGGCGGCGAACGACGACGGCTCGGGTACCGCGCTCGTCATGGAGCTGGCCCGCGTTCTCTCGAGCCCGGACGTTCGCACCGATCGCTCGGTCCGCTTCATTCTTTGGAATAACGAAGAGTCGGGGCTCAACGGCTCGCGCGCCTACGTCGAGCAACGCCGCATGCTCCAGGGCACGAAGGACGAGCCCAAATGGCTCGGCATGATCCAGCACGACATGATGCTGTTCGACCACGGCATGCCGCGCGCCGACGGGACGCTTCCCCCAGACCAGCGGCCGGAAGCGGACGTGAACATCGAGTTCCAGGGGAGTGCGAAACTCGCGGCCGAGGCGCAGCAGCTCGCCTGGGTGTTCCAGCGCGCCAACGAGAAGTATGCGACCGATTACCCGGCGTCCGTCGGCTCGCACATGACGAACACCGACTCGGCGCCGTTCCAGGACTACGTGCCGGCGATCAGCCTGCGCGAAAACGAGCGCGGCACGCAGATCGGGGCAGGGTGGGACCCGAACTGGCACCAACCAACCGATTTGTACTCGACCTACAGCGACAAAGACTTCCGGCTTGGGCTGAACGCGGCGCAGACGACGCTCGCGGCGCTCGCCGGCCTGGTGGGGGCGACGACTAAGTAGTCAGGTTCGGCGTCGCGCCGCCTCGAAGCTCGCGGTCAACACGCCAAACATGAACCCGTCCCCTTTTGCGTCGGGATTCATGAATACGAAATAGAGGTCATGGGCTCCCGACGTCGACTGGAGCGGCACGCGTAGCGGGACCGGCGCCTCATCGGTGGTGGACCGAATCTGCTCGCTCTCCCCCAGCAACGTTCCCGTCGGAGCATCGAGACAGACTTCGATCTTCCCGCCCTTCGCCTGATACTGCGCCGGCGCCACCGCCAGGAACGTCACTGCTCCGACACCAGTCAGATCGATCTGCTTTAGAGCGACCGACGAGCTGGATCGATTCACGACCGTGATCGGAACCGGAACGCGCTCGTCAGTCTGCTTCGACACTCCCTCCGACATTTCACCGTTGGCCACGATGACAGTTGGCGACCGCAGCAGCAGCGCCTTCTCGGTCGTGATCGCCGGCATGCCGTTCGCCCCGCGGTCCGTGTACACGGCGCGCAGCTGGAGCACTCCCTGCGGCGCGTCACCCGATCCCGTGGGAGGCGTGTACGACCCCCGCACGGGCAAGGGCCGCGGGCGTGTCGTCGTGTCGGCGAGACTAATGATGTACGCCACCATCGCGGCTGCCTGCTCGGCGGTGAGTGCAGGATGCGCCGGCATGGCCACCTGGCCCCACACGCCGGATCCGCCTTCGCGAATCTTCTTCATGAGACGGGCGGTCGCGGTGCTGTCGTGCTGGTACTTGCGCGCGACGTCGACGTACGCCGGTCCGATCGATTTGCGATTCAGCTGATGGCAGGAGAGGCAGTCGTTGGCTTCGATCAGGCGCCGCCCTTGATCGATGGGACTTGCCGTGAGTCCGTCCTTCAGGTACTGCGCGCTCACATGCACGCGGCGCGCCGGGATGCGGCCGCTGCGTAGCGTGCCGTCCTCGCGATCGGTCACGCGCACCGCGTAGCGCACCGGCACACCCGGAAAGAAGAACGTGGTGTTACTGCCGACGACAGCGACGTCAACGCCTGGCGGCTGGTTGCCGGCGACAATTTCGATCGGGGCCGCGCTGGTCGACGCGCCATTGGCGTCGGTCACCGTCAGCGCGGCCGTGTAGGTCCCCGGTCGCCTGAATGTGAACGGCGGGTTCGGCTCCGTCAGCCGCTGCAGCACCGCACCATCTTTCCGCGTAATAACCCACTCGTAGCGCAGCGAATCCTCGTCGAGATCGACCGTGCCCGCTGACGACAGGGCGACACGCAGGGGGAGCGCGCCCTTCGGTTGATCGACCGCGGCTACGACGATCGGCTTGCGATTGCCGGCGTTGTATTCGACGCGCACCAGCCGCGCGTCATCATTGCCCTGGAACCACACCGTGCCGTACTCGAGGAGGTACAGGTCGCCGCTCGGCGCGAATTCCATCTCGATCGGCGCGCTGAACTTCGCGCTCGGCATGAATCGCTCGATGGACACGAGGTCGCCATTCTTGTCCATCGTGACGGCCATGATCCAATGCCGCATGAATTCATAGATGAACAGCTTGTCGTCGTAGTACGGCGGAAACGGTCTCGCCGCGTTGCGGAAATCTTCGCGGTAGAACACGGGACCGGCCTCGGCCGTGCGTCCACCGGTGCCGACGATGGGGAACTCGGGCGACGGCGCGTAGGGATACCAGATGTACGCGCCGCGCGCCGGCGGCAGTTGGTTGAGACCGGTGTTATTCGGGGAATTGTTGACCGGATGCGCCGGATCGAATTGCGGCCCGCCCTGGGTGGTGACCGAATCGATGACCGTCGTCTTATAGTAGGCTTGGTTGTTCCCCACGAAGTACGGCCACCCGTAGTTCCCGGGGCTGCGAGCCTGATTGATCTCATCGTACCCGCGCGGTCCGCGTCCGACCGAGTCGACGTCCGCGTCCGGACCGACCTCGCCCCAGTAAATGAAACCGGTGTGCGTATCTACCGAGATCCGATAGGGGTTGCGATGGCCCATCGTGTAGATCTCGGGCCGTGTCTTCGCCGTGCCTTTGGGAAAGAGGTTTCCCTCCGGGATGGTGTAGGTGCCGTCGGGCTCGGGATGGATGCGAATGATCTTGCCGCGCAAATCATTGGTGTTCGCCGACGATTTCTGCGCGTCCCAGGGCATCCGCCCCGGGCGCTCGTCGATCGGTGCGTACCCGCTGGCGAACGGATTCGAGTTGTCCCCGGTGGACAGGTAGAGATTGCCTGCGCGGTCGAAGGCTATCGAGCCCCCGGTGTGGCAGCACTGGAGGCGCTGCGTGGGGATTTCGAGCAGCACTCTCTTCGATGCGAGGTCAAGCGAGTCTCCGATCAGCGTGAAGCGCGCGAGGACGTTCTTCGCATCAGGGCCGGCCGGCGAGTAGTACATGTAGACCCAGCCGTTCGCCGCAAAGCTGGGATCGGCGGCGAGGCCGAGCAGGCCGTCTTCCGCCTGGCTGCTATCGGCATACTTGGTGCTGACTGGAATCGTGGCGATGCGGCGCGTGCGACCATCCGACGGCGTGTACAGGTTGACGTAACCGTGTCGCTCGATGAACAGCACGCGTTCGTCCGGCAGCACGGCGAGCTCTATCGGTTCATCGAGCTTCTCGGCGAGCACGACTCTCGTGAAGCGATTCTCTTCCGGCCGTGCGCGATTGAAGTCGACCGTCCCGGTTCCAATCGCGTAGCGCAGTCCGCCGAGCAGGTGTTGCAGGAAGAGCGGTTCGGTATATGTCGCTTCCGTGTGCCCCATGTTGGTGTACCACGCGCGTCCGCCCTCGAAATCGTGGTACCAGCTCATGGGGTGGTGATCGCCGTTCGTCCCACCCTCGTAGCTCTTCTCGTCGATCTCGACGAGCACGTGGATGGTCGGATCGATCGACTTGAAGTTGTAGAACTCGTCCTCGCGCTCGAAGCGAGCGGGCAATCCCTTCGTCGACACGTGCGTCGTGTCGAGCACGCGGTAGCTGCCTTTGCGCACGTTCGGATTACCCGGATGCCCGTTGAAGTACGCCCCGGCCAGTCTGCCGTACCACGGCCAGTCGTACTCGGTGTCCGTGGCGGAATGCACGCCCACGTATCCGCCGCCCGCCTGGATGTAGCGCTCGAAGTCGTCCTGCTGCGCCGCATCCAGGACGTCACCCGTCGTACTCAGGAAGACGACCGCGCTGTATCGCGCCAGGTTCTTTTGGGTGAAGGCGCCGGCATCCTCGGTCGCGTCGACCGCGAACCCATTCTCTTGACCGAGCTTCCGGATTGCGGCGATGCCGTTGGGGATGGAGCTGTGACGGAATCCGGCGGTCTTCGAAAAGACGAGCACGCGCGGTTGCTGCGCGTGTGCGGCGATGGACATCGAGACCGAGGCGAGGAGCGCGAGGAGAACGGGTAGTCGGTGCATGGGCCAATCTGTAGCGCCGTGTTGCGGACGGCCAGGATCTGGTATATCTGAGCCAGCATGAGCGCCAGGCGGTTGGCCCTGATCGCATTCCTCGTGACGGCGCTGGCTACCCGTGCGTTTGCCCAGACCGTTCGCATCGACGCCACTCCGGGGCACGCCATCAATGCGTTCGATCCCGACAGCGCGCTCGGCAGTTCGATTGACGTCCTGTCGCGCACGGACATCAACAAGGTGTATACGCCCCATATCATCCAGGAAGCGCTCTCAGCCGGCTGGGGACCGATCACCTACCGCAATAACACTGAGCTCCGGATGGCCGCCTGGCATTGGACCGAGAATGGCACCTGGAGTGATGCCGCGCATCGCAGCGGATATTTCACCGGCAACACCGACCTCAAAGAACCGATTCGCTACATCCTGGCCTATGCTCTCCCTCACCGTGGATTCGCCACGAGCGGCGATCGGCCGATACAAGGTCCGAACCTGACCTACTGGAAGAGCAACCCGTATCTGACGAGCAAATTCACGGGTGAAAGTGATGCACTGCATCCGCAGTGGGTGATCGTGGACCTGCAAGCCGAGAAGCCAGTCAGCGCCATTCGCATCGCCTGGGCGAGCCCCTATGCAACGAGCTACCAGGTGGAGTATTGGGTTGGCACAAACGCACTCGACTTTGATGGCGGACCAAAAGGGGAATGGAAGGTTTTTCCCTCAGGTGCTCTGAAGCACGCGCAGGGTGGAACTGTCACGTTGAAGGTCACAGACGCTCCGGTGTCAACGCGGTACCTGCGGATTTTGATGACGGAGTCTTCTAACACCTGCGACGAGCATGGAGCGGGCGACGTGCGGAACTGCGTGGGTTACGCCATCCAGCAAGTTGAAGCGGGCGCGCTCGGTGCGAGCGGAGCGTTCGTCGAAGTGACGAAGCATCCTGACGAGCGGCGCACCACGTATGCTGTCTCGTCCATTGATCCCTGGCATTCAGCAGCCGACGTGAACGACGGCGGAGCCTACCAGCACACCGGGTTCGACCTTTTCTTCACCAGCGGCCTGACGAACAACCTGCCGGCCGTGATTCCAGTCACCATGCTCTACGGTACGCCCGACGACGCCGCGGCACAGATCGCCTACATCGAGCGGCGCGGCTATGCGATCGGATACATAGAGGTGGGAGAAGAACCCGACGGCAAGCACGCCATGCCGGAAGACTATGCGGCGCTCTACCTGCAGTGGGCCGCTGCCATCCACAAGGTGGACCCCAAGCTCAGGCTCGGCGGGCCGATTTTCGAGGGCGTCAACGAAGACATCCGGCTCTGGCCTGATGCGCAAGGTCGCACGTCATGGATGGGCCGCTTTGTCGACTACCTCAAGGCCCACGGCCGGCTCTCCGACCTGGCCTTCGTCTCGTTCGAACATTATCCGTTCGAGCCCTGCGACATCACCTGGAAGAGTCTCTACAGCGAGCCGCGCCTGATGAAGCACATCCTGCAAGTGTGGCGCGAGGACGGGGTGCCGAACAATGTCCCGCTGATCGTGACCGAGAGTCATCTTTCATGGTCGTTGACCGGGCCCATGACCACGATCTTTGGGGGCCTGTGGCTGGCCGATAACATCGGCTCGTTCTTCGAAGGCGGCGGCGCGGCCTTCTACCACTCGCCGATTCAGCCGCAGGGAGTGCGGAACACGTGTCTGGGTTGGGCCTCGTGGTCCAATTTTGTCTCCGACGAGACCTACGAGATCAAGGGATATACGTCGACCTACTTCGCCGCTCACATGATCAACCTGGAGTGGGTGCAGCACCGCGCCGGCGTCCATCAAATGTTCCCCAGCTCCACCGGTATCACTGACGCCGACGGAAGTCTTCTGGTGACGTCCTATGCGGTGCGTCGTCCCGACGGAACCTGGTCGCTGATGCTGGTCAATCGCGACTCAACCAGCCCCCACATCGTACGGGTTGTATTTCAGGATTCGCAGAGCAAGCGCAATGTGTCGTTTGCAGGGCCGGTCACCTCCGTTTCCTTTGGCAGCGAGCAGTATGTCTGGATCAACGATGGACCGAACAGTCATCCTGATCCCGATCATCCGCCGGTGGCCACGCTGCTGCCGGGGCCGCCGGCGACGTTTACCCTCCCGAAGGCCTCGATCACCGTGTTGCGGGGCAGGGTGGCGGGTCTCAAAGACTGAGCTTCGAGACTCACCCCCGCCGCCACGCCGCGACGATCTCGAGGATCCCCTCCGCCGGCTCCTCCGTGGTCTCCCACTCGACCGGCGAGCCGGCATCCAGCAGCAGCTTTCCGACGGCGGCGAAGTCCCGGCCCTCACGCCCCTGGCGCGATCCCTCCGCTGCCCAGATCAAAGGCTGGCCCTTGAACTCGCGGTCGCGCACGAGCACCGACGCGCCGTGCGCGAGCAACACCTGCACCGCGCCGGGCCACCCCTCCATCGCCGCCGAGTGCAGCACGGTCTTGCCGATCCCCTGGTCGGGACGGTTCGGGTCGAACCCGCACGCCAGCATCGTTTCGAGCGCCCGCACGTCGCCACGCTCGGCGGCCTGATGAAACGCGATGTAATGGTCGTCGGTGATCTCGCTCCCGAGACCGGGATTCCTGGCGAGGAGCGCGTCAACAGCCGCTCGATCGGCGCGACTGCACGCCGCGACCAACTGGTCTACCGCCAAGAGCTCCGGCGACGCGCCGTGCTCGCGGAGCCAATCCGCCACTGCGCGATTCCCGTTCAGCTCAGCGACCGCGTACGGCGTCCGTCCGTCTGCGCGCTTGCGGTCGAGGTCGGCCCCGTGGGCGACCATGGCCTCCGCCAACGGCACATCCCACGCGCGCGCCACCACGTGCAATGGCGTCTCGCCGTTCTCGGCGAACACCGCGTTCGCGTCGGCGCCGTGCTCGAGCAGCCACATCACCCCGTCGGGGGTGCGACTCCAATTGAGAATCGCGTATAGCGACGTCGACCCGTCGGTGGCCCACGCCTGATCGACATTTGCGCCATGCGCCAGCAGCGCCTCCAGCACCGGGATATCGGCGGCGCTGGCAGCGAGGGGGAGGGTCACGCCGTCGTTGGGATCGGCTCCGGCATCGAGCAGCGCTTGGACGAGCGGCAGCGACTGCACGTAGCGCGACCCTCCCCACAGCACCGGACGGCGCACGTTGTGATGCAGCCACGGAAACCGGGTGTTCGGATCGGCGCCGAGTGCGATGAGACGCCGGGCGATCGCGGCGAGCCCGGCGGCGCGTTCCGGAGAGTCTTGCGCCATCGCTGTGTAGCAGACGTAATGGATCGGCTCCCAGCCACGCGGCCCGCCCGGCTTGGTGGCGAGTGACGGATCGCGCTCGAGCCGAGGATCCACGGCGCCGGCGTCGCCGAGGACGAGGGCCGTATGGAGATTTGCCGTCACGATCTTCGGGTACAGCGCGAGCATCCGTTCGGCCCGATCGCGGCGGCCGTCCGTCGCCGCTTCCAGGAACTCGGCCAAGGCCGCGTCAAACTCGAGGGTCGCCGCTTCGACGTGGTCGCGCAATGCGTTCCAGGAAGGGAAGCCGTACTCGCGCGCGAGGATCGTTTGCGCATCGTGCAGGGCGGACGCCTTGCCCGCTGTGAGAAGCTCCTTCGCCTGGCGCTTGAGTTGGTCGAGGTTGGGACGGGCGGGAAGCTGCTTGGCTGCCATAACGCCTCCGTGCTGAACGCCGGCGGTCCGCAAGCCGGCCAGCAGGGAGACAACCGAGCATTGATTCGATCGGTAGGGTGGACTCAGTCCTTCGCGCGGACCCGCAGGCGCCCCAAGCGCGACGGAACGATGGCGAGCGGCGGTCGCGGCGTCAAGCCGTTATGACGTTTGGGGGTTGCCAATGCGCCGAGTGACCTCGGCCGTCGCGATCGCATGCGCACTGGTGACGAGCTTCTAGTGCCGCCGTCTGGTGACTAGGGCGACGCAGAAGACCGGGACGACGCCTCCGCTGAATCCGGCGTCGTATCCGCCTCTCGGCCTACCGCCTGAGCAAAGGCTGCATAGACGTCTGGCTTCCACCACGTCCGGCATTCGGCCATCCGCGCGAGCGCGGCGTCGTGCGACATCGCGCCGCGGTAGGGGCGCGCGCTCCGCAAGGCGTCGTACACGTCTACGATGCAGACGAGCTGTGCCGCGAGAGGGATCTCGTCTCCCCGGAGCCGGTCGGGGTAGCCCGTGCCGTCGTACTTCTCATGATGCCAGCGGATAATCGGCTTCAAGTCCCAAGGAAACTCGATGTTGGCGACGAGCTCGAGCCCCCACACTGGGTGCATCCGCACGAGCTCCAGCTCTTCGGCGGTCAGGGCGCCGGGCTTGTTCAGGATCTCGTGCGGCAGCTTGACCTTCCCGACGTCGTGCAGGTAGGCGCCGACACGAATCGTGGTCTGCTCGACGTCATCCAGGCCGAGGACGCGGGCGACGGCAACGGCATACGTGGCCACGCGCTGGCAGTGACCGAAGGTGTAGCTGTCGCTGGACTCGATGGACTCGCCCCACTCACGCACTAAATCGAGATATGTCGCCTCGAGGCTCGCGACCTTGCCGGCCACGTGGACCAGGTCCACGCGCGCATCGAGTCGCCGAAATAGCCGATGCGCGGCGTTGAGGAGAGTGAGGGCCTCCTGGTTCCGCCCCATCGCCTGGGACAAGAGGGCCAGCTCGCGGGTGGCTTCGGCCTCGCCCAGGACGCTGCCAGTCCGCATCGCGAGTTCGATCGCCGATTTGAGCCGCGATTCGGCGAGTGCCGTGCGGCCCGTCTCACGGTACATCATTCCAATCACCCGGTAGGCATCCACCTTGGCGGAGCGGGCGCCGATCTGATCGAAGATCGCGAGCCCTGCCTCGGCGTCGCGCCGTCCCTCTTCGTACCGCTGCCGGGCGAGGTGCGCCTCGGCGCGGTGCACGAGGCAGAGACCCTGGAGGTGCAGGTCGCCGCTCGCCTGCGCGATTTGCAGACTTTGCGCGTAGTAGCCTTCCGCCTCGTCCCACAGGCCCTGGTAGCGGCTGGCCATCCCGAGGTTGTGATAGGCGAGGGCGCAACCGTGATCGTCGACCGCCGCGCGGTACTCTTCGAGCGAGCGCGTGTAGTGGGCGCGTGCGTCCTCGAAGTCACCGTGGATCGTCGCCAGGATGCCGAGGTTCTGCTCCACCCGCGCGCGCAGCTCGCGGCTGTGTCCGCCCAGCGCCAGCGCGCGGAGGAAAGCGGCACGCGCCTCGGCGAGCTCCCCACACTGGAGGGCCAGGACCCCGAGCGTGTTCACCGCCTCACCGGCGAGGACGTCGTTCGGCATCGCGGTTGCCACCTCGATGCTCCGCTGGCACAGGGCACGGGCAGTCTCCGTCTCGTTCCGGTGGTAGCGGATCACCGCCAGGCGGCGGAGCGCTTCGGCGAGCACGGCTGGCTCGTTCGCTCGCTCGGCCTCGGCGATCGCCGCCTTGTAGCCCTCAACCGCTTCGGCCACGCACCCCGCCTGCTCCTGCTCGCGCGCCTCCCGCAGCAGGTCACCCGCACGCTGGCCTGGGCCCAACCGTGCCGAGCCCACGGGGCTTACCGCGTCACCACGCCACCGCGAAGTCCGAGAAGTGGTCGACCCACCCGCTGTGCGCTGGAGTCGTCCTGGGAGGAGACGTAATAGATGATAGTGAGCGAGTCCGTCGTGTATGCGACCTGCTTGGAGTAGGTCAACCCGAGCGTGTTACAGTTCGCGTAGCTGAGCGTCACGGACGCGGGCGTCAGGAAGACCAACCCCGCCGGCTTGAAGTTGATGGCGTTCGCGGGGCTCGCGCCGATCTTGGCTTGGATGGTGACCGGCACCGCGAGCGCACCGGGCGGCACCACGAAGACGTGCGGGCCGATCAATAGCGTGCCGCCCGCCGGGCCGATTGTCTGCTTGACGGTCGTCGAAGGCAACGGGCTGCATTGGAGCAGGCCGGTGGGCTTCGGCGGTTTGGTCAGGTGGGCCGTGATCCCAGTGGGGGACGCACGATCAGCGACGCACCTGATGGAGAGGAGTCCGACCAGCAGCAAAGCAACGACGCAAGCGACACGAGAACGGCGAGCCATCGGCGCCCCTCCACGGGAGAGATGCGAGGGTCCGGCTCGCGGGGCGCGCGCCATCCGGTGCCCTACAGGTATGGGTTCTGGGGTTTCCTGCGGTTTCCCCGTTTCTGGCTACAAATCTAAGACCTGTTGAACAGACAATAGGTGATCTATGTCACGCGCCGTCCCGCCATCCCGATTGAGTGAAGAGCTGGTTTTGACGCCGAATCGGGCGGACGGTAGCGCCTATCTGCGGAGATAGAAACGTAGGGGCGCAGCATACTGCGCCCCTACATTCTTGGTTCTCTCTCCTACGCACGCGAATGAGCCTGTCATCCTGAGCGCCGCAGGCGCGAAGGATCTGCTTTCCCGAACGCGACTCCGCGCCGCTCCGGTCCCAGTAGCGCCACGATCGCGCCCACGATGAACACCAGCGCGGCCGAGAGGGCCATGGTCTGCGCGTAGCTCGTGTGTGCGGCGAAGAGCGCCTGTACGTGTGGGATCTGGCTCGCGATCGCCACGCCGCACTGATACGCGAACCCCGGCAGGAAACCCCGCACGCCGTCAGGAGCGAGCTCGTTGATGTGCGCCGGAATGACGCCCCAGGCACCCTGGACGAAGAACTGCATCGCGAAGGCGCCGAGCACGAGCAGGGGCGTGACCGGTGCAAATGCCCAGATCGGGATCATCAGCACGGCTCCCGCGAGTGCCAAACCAATCGTCCGGCGTCGCCCCAACTGGTCGGAATAGAGTCCGCAGAGGACCCCCCCTGCGAGGGCGCCGACTTGGGAGAATGCTGTCACGGCGGCGCGCGCCCTGGGCCCAAAGCCCCAGTCCCGCTCTAAGAAGGTGGGATACATGTCCTGCGTGCCGTGCGAGACCATGTTCATCAAGGCCATCAGGACCGTCAGATAGAGGAAGAGCCTCCAGTTCGACATGATCGCCCGGCCGAGGTGGCTCCAGGTCTCGTGGCGCGTCTCACGCCACACCTCCGACTCGTGCACGCGGGCGCGGACGAACAGCGCGAGCAGCGCCGGTAGGCCGCCGATGAAGAACAGCGGCCGCCAGCCCCAGTGCGGGAAGACGAGCAGGTAACAGAGCGCCGCGAGCAGGTAGCCGGCCGCGTAGCCCTGCTGGAGCAGTCCCGACATCACGCCGCGCAGCCGTGGCGGCACCTTTTCCATCACGAGCGAAGCACCCACGCCCCATTCCGCCCCCATGCCGATCCCGAACAGCGCGCGCAGGATGAGGAACGTGGTGTAGTTCGGCGCCAGACCCGTGAGCACCTCGACGATCGAATAGAACACCAGATCGATCATCAACGGCGTCTTGCGGCCGTAGCGGTCGGCGAGCAGGCCAAAGATGAACGCACCGACCGGCCGGAAGAGGAGGGTAAGTGTGAGCGACAGCGCGATCGCGGCGTCGGACTTGCCGAAGTCCTTCCCGATCGCCGTCAGCGTCATCACGACCAGGAAGAAATCGAACGCGTCGAGCGTCCAGCCGAGGAAACCGGCGGCGACGGTCGCGTTCCGATCGCTGGCGGCAGGGCGTGGTGTGGTCATCCGTGCGGGGTGAAAGGGACGTCTAGATTACACCATTTCCCGCACGGGTGTGACGTCGCTCACGCCGCAATCCCAGCGCATGCGCCACGTTTCCCGCTGCTGCTCAGAGCAAAACCGTCGAAAGACGGTGACGCAGAGCCATGGAGCTACGGCTGGCTGACCGCCATGCTCGCCAGGCCGCCAGCAATTCGCTGGTGGCCTTTGTGTTTTCCCGGGGGGGGGATTAGCCATGACTTCCACGTCGAGGCTCCTTGGTGCGGTGATAGTCGGAACGCTCGCCCTCGGCTGCAGCATCTCGAGCTCACCCGTGATCGCCCGAGTCGAGAGTATCCAGATTACTCCCAACCGCATCTCACTCGTGCCATTGCAGGCCGCGAATCTCAACGTCATGGTCATCACGTCCCGGGGCGTCGATAGTTCGGGAGCGGCGGCGGTGCTGCAGTGGTCGGCGACCGGTGGGACGATTGCCAACGGTGGCATCTTCGCCGGTGCCTACCACATCACCTACACGTCGCCCCAGCAACCGGGCACCTATCAGTTCACGGTCACCACCTCGACCGGGTCGCCGACGGCCAGCGCCAGCATTGCCGTCACGTCAAGCCCGCCGCCTATCGGTACGGTCGCCGTCACGCCCGCCAGTGTCAGCCTCGCGCTGAATGACACGACGAGGTTCCACGCCACGCTCACGGCCCAGGACGGCGGCGTGACCTTCGGCCGGCCGATCACGTGGTCTTCGAGCGACTCCACCGTCGTGATGGTTTTCGCGGAAGGCTTTGTCCACGCGACGGCGGTGGGCACTGCGACGATTACGGCGACTTGCGAAGGACACAGCGGCTCGGCAACCCTCACCGTTCATCAATAAAAATTAGCTGACCTCCGCACCGGCTGGACAGCGTCGTCGCCAGCCGGTTGATTTGGCCCTCCGTGACCCGGGCCTTCCTGCGCTGTACGATCATCGCGTTCGCGGCGAGCACCCTCGCCCCCACGGTATTCACCGCAGCATCCCTGCTCCATCGCCGCCAGACCGTCCCGCTCGGGTCCACCCTGCTCGCGGTGGCCGTGGTACTGGCGGCCAGCTGGCTGTTCTACTTGCTGTTGCGTCGCTTCGAGCCGGCGGTCGATGCCAATGCGCGAGATCAAGTCACGTTCCTCGACACGCTGCCGCTCCGCTATGTGGACCTCGCCATCGCTGGCGCGGCCGGGTTGAGCCTGTTCCTCGAGCTCGCGGTGATCCGGTGGCAGGGGACGGTGTTCGAGTTCTTCGCTTTCTACAAGAACTTCGGCCTGCTCGCGTGCTTCGCCGGGCTTGGTCTTGGATACGCACTCGCGAGTCGCGACCGCATCTACCTCGCGCTCGCCATCCCACTGCTCGTCTGGCAGTTCGGCCTGTTGATCGGACTCCGATTCGGGCTGGAGCCGTGGCAACTCGAAAGCGTCACGGCTATCCCGTTCCTCGAACAGCTGAGCATGGGTGCGCGCAGCGCGCGCACGGTGGCGCAGTGGCTGGCCGTCTACTTCTTCCTTAGCCTCGTCTTCCTCCTCACGGCCCTGGCGTTTGTCCCCATCGGGCAGCTGTGCGGCCGGCTGATGGCGCGCCGTCCACACCTCCGCGCGTATGGCCTCAACCTGCTGGGCAGCCTGGCCGGCGTGCTGCTCACCCTGCTCGCCGGCGCGTTGTGGACGTCCCCCGTCGTGTGGTTCGGAGTGGCCTGCGTGGCGATCCTCCTGTTCGCCGTGCCCCGGCCCACCACGCTGCTCCCCGGGTTCGCGGCCGCCATCACCGGCGTGGTCATCCTGGCCTGGCCGGTGCAGCCGTCGTGGCAACGGATCTACTCGCCCTACCAACTGCTCGAGCTGGGCTATAGCGACGCCGGGCTCATGGTGATCCGCGCGGCGGGCCACTACTACCAGCGCGTGCACGATCTGTCGTCCCCGCGCGCGGCCGACGACTCGGTGCGCAGACGCGTGCGGGACTACTACGACCTGCCGTATCGCGTACGGCCAGCCCCCGCCGACGTCGCGGTGGTCGGCGCCGGAGCGGGGAACGACGTCGCCGCGGCGCTGCGCGGCGGCGCCGCCCACATCGACGCCATCGAGATCGATCCGGCCATCCTCTGGGCCGGACGCGCCAATCATCCGGAACGGCCCTACACCAACGCGCGCGTGCTTCCCATCGCCAACGATGCCCGCTCGTATCTGCGGACCACCGATCGCACGTACGATCTGATCGTCTACGGACTCCTCGACTCGCACACGCTGCTGAGCCACGCGTCGAGCGTCCGCCTCGACTCGTTTGTCTATACAGTAGAAGGGTTCCGGGAGGCCCGTGCCCGACTCAAGCCTGGAGGCATCCTGGTTGTGTCGTTCTCGGCTCTCACCGAGGCGATTGGCCGGAAGATGTACGAGATGCTCCGGCAGGCCTTCGACGGCGCCGCGCCGGCCGTCGTGAGCGCCGGGTACGACGGGGCCGTGGTATTTCTGCAGACCAAAGAGGGGACGTTCGTGCTGGCGCCCGGAGCCATCGGGGAGACCGGCCTGCAGGACCAGTCGGCGCGCTACCGGGAGTCCACCGCGCGCGTGGACGTCTCGACCGACGATTGGCCCTTCTTCTATATGCCGCGCCGCGTGTATCCCGTCTCGTATCTGCTCATGCTCGGTATGGTGCTGCTCGGCTCGCTGTTCCTGACCAGGACCCTGGTCGCGGAGCGTCCCCAACTCGGCGAGCTCCCCTTCGCCTTCCTCGGCGCCGGATTCATGCTGGTCGAAACGAAAGCCATCACGGAGCTCGGGCTGACGTTCGGCAATACCTGGCAGGTGATCGGCATCGTGATCGCCGGCGTGCTCATCATGGCCTTCCTCGCCAACGCTGCCGTGCATCGATTCGACCTACGACGACCGCACACGGCGTACGCGCTGCTGCTCGTCAGCCTAGCCGTGGGCTGGTTCGTCGCACGCGGGGGCGGCTTCCCGCCCACGACCGCCGGCCGCATCGCCAGCGCCGCGCTCCTCACGTCACCGTTGTTTTTCTCGGGGATCGTGTTCTCGACACTGCTGGGAACACGGGGGTCCATCGCCGCGGTCATGGCGGCCAATCTGCTCGGCGCCATGGCGGGTGGACTGCTCGAGTACAACTCCATGTACTTCGGCTTCCGATTCCTCTACCTGCTCGCGATGGCGCTCTACGCGATTGCCTGGGCACAGACCATCGTGGGCCGGCGCGTGGCTCCGAGCTAAAACCACTCAAACCGGTACGCGAGCTCCGGCCCCTTGTCTCCCTCGTAGGCGAGTCGCGCGATGAGGAGCGTGAACGGCTCCGTGTACCGCGCGATCCATAACGGCCCGGCATCGATCGGCTCGACCCCACATCGCGGATCAGCTGAGCTGCCACCTTCTTGCCACTCGCGTCGTCCCCGCAGTAGACGAGGCTCGGCTTCCTGGCCTTACGACGAGCCTCGAACACATCAAACAGTACCTCGCTCGGCACCGTGCCGAAGGCGGAGACGACGCGAACCTTGGGAACCTTCCTGGCGAGCTCCTCCGCGCCCGATGACGTATGCGCGATGACGAGGTCGGTATCGTCCAACACCCACGTTACCACACGTCGCGCCAATCATCTTCATCCATCAGGACCGGGAGCTCCCGATGGCGAGGCCACCGCAGGGCGTAACGTTCATCTGCCCCAATTGTCATCAGGTCGTAGATCCTACCAAGCCGAACGCGATGATGAGCGCGGCAACCAAAGAGTGGCAACATACAGACTGCTGGCGGGCAACCGCGCCGGTCGTACAGCCCGAAGCGCCGGCCAACACGAACCAGCGTCGGGATTCCCGATGACGCGCGTAGTCTCACTAGGCCTGGGGGCCTAGCGCCTCCGCACTCCTGCCGTCAGCGTGAGCGTCTCGACGGCCTCCCGCCGGAGGGCGTCGCGCACCTGCGCTCGATCGATCCCGTACGCTAGCGCGAACCATAGCGGCCCCCTCCCCCCGGGCCCCAGGTCAACAGTGACGCCGACCTCGCCCCCGCGCGCGGTGCCAGCACCGGGTGGCACGTTGACATCGAGGCCTAGCCCTTGCCACAGCGTCGCCTGTCCGCTCACGCTCGTGCCGACGATCGCGGTTTCCACACGCGCTCCCAGACGCCACGTGATCCAGCGCTCCGCGCCCGATTGTGTGCCATAGCGGCGGGCGTGCGGCCCCAGTTCCACGCTGAGCCACGGCGTCCCAACAAAACGCACCGCGACAGCCCCTTCCACTAGATCACGGCTTTCCGAGTTTCCGTTCGTCGGCTGGAGTGTGCCTTCGGCATATTGCACGTCGAGCTCCAAGCGACGGAAACGCACGCTGCCCGCGAAGCCGGCGACAGTCCCCGCATCGCTGCTGGTTCTGATCCTCGACACGAGACCCGCAACAGTTGCTGTGATTGTGGTCTGGCCGGGAATCGCACTGCGAGCGGCAGTGGGCTCGGGAGCGGGGAGCACCGGACCCGTGTTGACGGGCGGCGCGAGC
>WNFR01004797.1_pt1 | contig 23922 bp, 19 predicted proteins | sample 5400221 | NCBI WGS metagenome assembly WNFR01 (sample SAMN13153357, study PRJNA577476) | soil metagenome | isolation source: 40 cm soil under Madrone tree | place: USA:California | collected 2016-06-14 | reverse complement strand
TGAGTGACGCGGTGCACCTGGCCGGTGGTCTTACGCCCGACGCGAAAACAGAAGATGCGCAGGTGTTCCGCTACCTGCCAGATGGAAAATCAAAGATTTTCAGCGTCAGCCTGAGTTCAGCGCTAGAAGGCGATCCCAGTGCCAACATTATGCTGCAGCCACGCGACCGGCTGTTGATTCATCGCAACGTGGATGCCATTGAGCCGGCGAGTGCCTACATTCAAGGAGACGTGGGAAAGCCAGGCCGCTACCCGCTAACTACGAACATGACGGTTCAGGATCTGATTCGAGTGGGAGGGGGGTTGAAGGCGAGTGCCGATACAGAGACCGCCGACCTGACGAAGTATAAATGGGGGGAAAAGGGACAGCTGACCGGCGAACATCAATCCATTCAAATCAGCGCGGCCTTGGCTGGGGAGTCAAGCGCGAACTTGCCGGTAAACAATGGCGACGTATTGACCATCCGCCAGCTGCCAGGTTGGAATGATCTTGGCGCCTCCATCGCCGTTAAAGGTGAAGTGAAACATCCGGGAACGTACGGAATTCGTCCTGGCGAGCGGCTTAGCTCGGTTTTGCAACGCGCGGGAGGGTTTCAAGAGGGCGCATACGTTAGGGGTGCCATCTTAGAACGGGCTCAAGTTCGCGAGCTGCAAACTAAAGAGCAGACCCAGCTAATGCTTCGCGTGAAAGATCTGCAAAATAACGTTGAACTCTTGCCGGAGGGCGATGCCAGTCAGAAACGGGCTAAAGAAAATGCGTTGCGCCAGTATCAGAATGCTTTGACCCAGTTGGGAACTAACACACCGGTGGGCCGCGTCACGATGCGAATCTCCCCGGAAATGAGTCGCTGGAAAAATACCTCAGCCGACTTGGAAGTGCGGGCTGGGGACATACTCGTTGTTCCCAAGCAGCCAAGCTTTGTCATGGTGACTGGACAGGTTTTCAATCCGACGGCAGTTTCCTATCGCCCCGGGAAGAGCGCCAAATGGTATTTGAGTCAATCCGGTGGCCCCACGGCAGTGGCGAACAAGAAAGCAATTTTTGTTATCCGCGCGGACGGCTCGGTAATAGGGGCGAAAGAGAGTCTCTGGTCCGGGGCCTCACTTAATGCTGTGTTGCAGCCGGGAGATACGGTAGTGGTGCCTGAAAAGGCAATCGGTGGAGGCGTTCAGTGGCAGACAGTGTTCCTGGCTGCGCAGGTTGCGTCTTCTGTCGTGAGCACGCTATTTATTGCGTTGCACTATTGATTGGAATTCTTGATGACTCGTTGTTGGAGAAGTTTAGGGCTCGGATTTAGTCTGCTTGCGACTTCGGCATTGAGCAGAAGTTCTTATGCGAAGCCGCAGGAAGCAGAGCCAAGCCCTGGGATTGAGCAGAGCACAGGGGCAAGTGGAAGCTCAAGTCACAAAGACGGCAAACCAGATCGCTGGCTAGAACCGATTAAGCAACCGGAAGAACATGAGAATAGCGTGGGGCTTCATCTGTTGAGGAACATCGCTGAAGATCAAAAAGCAGTGTGGATCGGCGCGAAGAATGTGCGTTGGGTCGATGCGGACTGGCTCGTGCCATTGGGCGGCGCGGCGGCGGCGATGTTTGTGACCGACTCGAGCTATAGCCGCCACCTCTCTAATTCGCCCAATCGTATTAAGTACAGCAAGGATATATCGAACTACGGATTCGCTTCGATGATTGGCATCGGCGGCGGGCTGTACCTGTGGGGGCACCTCACGCACGACGATCACAAAATTGAGACTGGTATTCTCGCCGGCGAAGCAGCAATTGACAGCTTGGCCCCTGTCTATGCAATGAAATATGCCTTTGGCCGTGAGCGACCGCTTCAAGATAATTATCGAGGACGATTTGGCCAGGGCGGCGTCTCATTCCCGTCGGAGCACGCGGCGGCCGTGTGGTCGATCGCCAGCGTAATCGCGCACGAATATCCCGGTCCGCTGACCTCGCTATTCGTTTACGGCTTGGCGTCAGCGGTAAGCGCGTCGCGTATAAGTGCGAAGCAGCATTTCCCGTCTGACGTTCTGGTGGGCAGCGCCATTGGCTGGTTTGAAGGAATGTACGTTTACCGCAAGCATCATGATCCGAGAATCGGCGGCGGCGAATGGGAAACCTACGCCGAAGCTCATGACACTGGGGAACGCAGCAGCGGTAACATAGGCTCGCCGTATGTCCCGCTCGACAGCTGGATCTATCCGGCCATGGAGCGGCTCGCAGGCCTGGGTTTGCTCAGTGATGAGTTCATGGGAATGCGACCCTGGACGCGTGGAGAGTGTGCTCGGCTTGTGAACGAGGCGGGGGAACAGCTGCCAGATGTTGGGGCAGGGAATGGTGAGGCATCGAAACTTGTTGAGGCGCTGCAGCGCGAATTTCGGTCAGAGACCGAGTCTCTGGCTGGAGACGTACCTGGAGCATTTCGTCTAGAGTCCCTATATTCACGGACGGAGCATATCTCCGGAAGACCTATCTTCGACGGCTATCATTTCGCGCAGACGCAGATCAACGATTTTGGCCGTCCGTACGGCGAAGGGTGGAGCACTGTTAACGGTTTTTCTGCGTACGCGACGCAGGGACGTTGGGTAGCGTACGTACGCGGGGAGTTGCAGACCGCGCCGGGGGCACCAGCGCTCCCGCTGGCGGCGCAGCAAAATATTCTCAGAACAGATCAACTTCCGCCGTCTGTTGTGCCTCCGAATGGAAGTCAGTCGGCAGTGAGCCAGATCCAATTACTCGATGCCTATGTCGGAATGAACCTATCAAATTGGCTCATTTCTTTCGGCAAGCAGAGCCTGTGGTGGGGACCGGGCGATGGTGGCCCGATGATGTTCAGCGACAACGCCCAGCCCATCAATATGTTTCGGATCAATCGCGTCTCGCCACTAAAATTGCCGACCATTCTCGGATGGCTCGGTCCAATAAGGGCGGAGTTCTTCCTGGGGCAGTTTGCGGGGCACGAAGTACTCTTAACCCCTTCAAATCTCATTGCGCAATTTGGCCAGTCGCTCAATCCTCAGCCTTTCATTAACGGCCAGAAATTGAACTTCAAGCCCACCCGCAATTTCGAATTTGGCCTTTCGCGTACTACGGTCTATGGTGGACCTGGTTATCCCCTGACCATGCACACTTTCTTCCGCAGTATCTTTTCCACCGCGAACTTTGGAACTTTTCAAACACCTCTCAAGCCAGGGGACCGACGGTCTGGAGTGGACTTCAGTTATCGACTCCCGGGTTTGCGGAACTGGTTAACGTTTTATGGCGATGGCTTCACCGAAGATCAATATTCACCCATCGGGTATGCTGACCGTTCGATCTGGCACGCCGGTCTATTCCTTGCCCGCGTTCCGCTTGTTCCCAAGCTCGACGTTCGAGTCGAAGGGGTCTATTCCGATAATCCCTTGGGGGGTAAAATCGGTCCTGGATACTTCTATTTTAATTCCACGTGGATTGACGGCTACACTAACAATGGTTATTTGCTCGGAAACTGGATTGGTCGCGCGGGACAGGGTGCACAAGCTTGGACGAATTATTGGTTTAGCTCGCGCGACCGTTTACAGTTCAATTTCCGGCATCAGAAGATCAGCCAGCAGTTCCTTCCTGGCGGAGGCTCGCTGACTGACGTGGGTGTTCGGGGCGATCATTGGCTTCACTCGAATCTTAGTTTTTCCGCTTCGGTGCAATACGAACGATGGCTCGTCCCTGTCATTCAACCCAGACAATCGCAAAACGTGACGGCTTCAGTTGAAGTTCTATTTCAGCCCCAGAGACTATTTCGGCGCTCGCCCGCGCGGCCCGTAGCTCCCACTTCAGAGAATGGAGGCCAGCCGTGACCTATTCCAGCGGCGCCCCTGTTCGCCAACCCCTGCCCGACTTGCCGGAGAGCGACGCACCCGGAACGCCTGTGCCACGAGAAATTTCGGAGAACAGTGAGACAGTCGTGGCCTCTCTCAGGCTAATCTGGGCACATCGTGGAATGCTGACTCGTGTCTTGCTGTATGCCGCGATGGCAAGCACGATTGTCGCCTTCCTCGTCCCCGCACGATATCAATCAGTGGCCCGATTGATGCCGCCTGAGCAGCAGTCCGCCACGTCCGGTCTGGCGATGGCGGCTGCGGCGATGTCAGGTTCGGCCCCTGGCGGGCTCGGTACAATTGCTAGCGATTTGCTTGGACTCAAGAGCACAAGCGATATCTTTGTCGGCATCCTGAACAGTCGCACCGTCCAAGACAAATTGATACAAGAGTTTGATTTGAGGAACCTCTACCGGGATAGCCGATGGGAAGATACTCGCAAAGATTTGGCCGACCATACTAGCCTCTCTGTTGACCGCAAGAGCCAGATCATCACTATTTCCGTGACAGACAAGAATCCGCAACGAGCTGCCGCCATGGGGCAGGCCTATGTGGAGGAACTGAACAGACTAGTCGCCGAGTTGAGCACGTCTTCGGCACGTCGCGAACGTATTTTCCTTGAAGGGCGTTTGCAGGCTGTCGATCACGATTTGGAAACAGCGGAAAAGGATTTCAGCCAATTCGCAAGCAAGAACATAGCTATAGATGTTAAAGAGCAAGGTAAAGCCATGGTCTCAGCCGCAGCGATGTTGCAGGGTCAGCTGATCGCCGCACAATCCCAATACGAAGGCCTAAGAGAGATTTATACAGATAGTAATACTCGCGTACGCACGGTTAAAGCCCGCATCGACGAACTTCAGCGACAACTCGAGAAGCTGGGCGGCAAGGGCGAAAGCGCGACCACCATCTCCAGCCAATCTGGCGATTCCATGTATCCATCGATTCGAAAACTACCGCTACTCGGCGTTACGTATGCGGACTTGTACAGGAAAACAAAGATACAGGAGGCCGTTCTTGAGACTCTTACGAAACAGTATGAGATGGCCAAAGTTCAAGAAGTCAAAGAAATCCCCACAGTGAAAGTGTTGGATGCTGCCCACGTTCCGGACAAGAGGTCATTTCCGCCACGCCTCCTGATTGTGTTCCTGGGAACGACATTTGCGCTTGCCGCTGCGACCGCGTGGGTATTCGCCAAGACTAGGTGGGACGAAACGGAAGTGAGCGATGAACGGAAAGTGTTTGCACAGGAAGTTTTCGCGACGCTCGCGACGCACCTGCCCGTGATTTCAAGGAATGGTTCCGGGGAGCAGTCGTTGAATGGCGGCGTTTGGGGACGTTTCCGGCGGCGACATCCGGCAGACTCCGCGAATGCTGACACTCGCGAGTAGTACGAGTAGCCGTATGGCTCTGTAAGTAGTTGATTGTAAGAGGGTTAGGTCACACATGCCCCTGTAAGTGACGGGGCGAAGCTATCTAGCTATTGGGTGCGCTGGGAATGGAAATGGGAATGGTCACACTTCAGAACCTGGCCACTGAGGCTCGAGTTGGTTCGAAGCCAGTAACCAATGATTTGCTGTGGTACGCGGCATACACCAGCGCAAACCATGAGAAATGCGTCGCGCAACAACTTGGCGTCCGATTGATAGAACACTTTGTCCCGTTGTACGAGTCGGTGCGGCGATGGAGAGACCGCAAGGTGCGACTCCACCTCCCTCTATTTCCGGGGTATGTGTTTGTCCGGCTGGCGCTGCGCGACCGACTGCAGGTGTTGCAGGTACCGGGGGTCGCGCGGCTCGTAGGGTTCAACGGGCTGCCGTGCGCGTTGCCGGATTCGGAGATGGAGGCGCTGAAAGCGGGATTGGCGAGCGGGGTTCGCGCTGAGCCGCATCGGTTTTTGACCGCGGGGCGACGAGTCAGGGTCACGGCAGGGCCGCTTACAGGAATGGAAGGGTTTATCGCGCGGAAGAAAAATGGGGCGCGGTTTGTAATTTCACTGGAGCTAATTCAGCGGTCGGTAGCCGTCGACGTGGATGCAGTGGCGCTTGAGCCATGTTGAGGCTCCCAACGGTGCGCTGAGTGGGATGGTCGGCAGGTGGCTGCCGGCGCGGAAGCTCCAAGTAGCTGTGCCGCTCAACGATAGGTGGTGGAAGGTTTGAAGGGGGACGACCCCTGTTTTCCGGATGTGTGGCAGGGAAAGGACTTACACCTTTGAATTTTGTGGGTAAATCGGTCTGGGTCGGATCGTAAGGAGAAGCTGGAATGCGAGCATTGATCACGGGCATCACCGGGCAGGACGGTTCCTACCTCGCCGAACTGCTGCTGAGCAAAGGGTATGAGGTTTTCGGGATAGTTCGGCGGAGCAGCGTCAAGAAGTTCGACCGCATAGAATCCTTCATGGACGACCTCGAATTGGTCGAGGGCGACCTTACGGACCAATCGTCTCTGGACAGCGTTATTCACGCTGTGCAGCCGGACGAAGTGTACAACATGGCCGCGCAGAGCTTTGTTCCCGCGTCCTGGAACCAAGCGGTGCTAACCGGTGATGTGACTGGACTGGGTGTGATTCGCGTGCTAGAAGCCATCCGGAAGCACCGGCCACACGCTAAGTTCCTCCAGGCCTCCAGCTCGGAGATGTTCGGCAAGGTTCAAGAGACGCCGCAAACGGAGAAGACGCCGTTCTATCCGCGCAGCCCATATGGTGTTGCCAAAGTCTTCGGCTACTACATCACGGTGAATTACCGGGAGAGCTACGGCATGTTTGCGTGCTCCGCGATGGGCTTTAACCACGAATCGCCGCGCCGCGGGCTGGAGTTCGTGACGCGGAAGGTTACGCATCAGGTGGCGCGAATCAAATGCGGTTTGGCCAAGAAACTTCTGATGGGGAATCTCGATGCAGAGCGGGACTGGGGATTCGCGGGGGATTACGTTCGGGCCATGTGGATGATCCTGCAGCAGCCGGAACCGGACGACTTCGTACTGGCGACGGGTAAGACGCACAGCATCCGCGAACTGTTGGAGGCAGCGTTTGGAGCTGTGGGTCTTGATTGGCAGAAATATGTGGAGATTGATCCCAAGCTGATCCGCCCGGCAGAGGTGGATGTTCTTTGCGGAGATGCAACGAAGGCACGAGAGAAATTGGGATGGCAGCCGGAGGTCGGCTTCGAGGAACTGATTAAGATGATGGTCGAGGCGGACCTGGAAGCGGTGCAAAGAGCGGAGAATGCGCTAGCGAGCGTGGCTTCGGTCCGCAGCGGGCTTTCCTGAGCAGTTCGCAAGTGTTTGGGATATGTAAAACGGCAAAAGGAGTTGTGCGCCAGGCGCTTTTAGAGAGCGTATTTTAGGAAACAATTTTATGACCCTTCCTTCAGCTGCCGCGTCCGCATTGGATGAGGCTAAGACGATGTACAGGAAAGTTGACAGGTGCAGGATTTGCGGTAATACGCACCTGGAATGCGTGCTTGATTTAGGCGGGCAGATGCTCACGGGCGTCTTTCCCCGCGCAAGAAATGCCAAGGTTACGACGGGCCCGCTGCAATTGGTGAAATGCATAGGTGACAATGAGGTTTGCGGGCTGTTGCAACTGCAGCATTCCTATGATTTGGCCGAGATGTATGGTGAGAACTATGGATATCGATCTGGCCTTAACCCTAGCATGGTTGCGCACCTGCACGGCAAGGTAAAGAGAATCCTCGAACATGTCGAGTTGCGTGCTGACGACCTCGTAGTGGATATCGGCAGCAATGACAGCACGACTCTGCAGGCTTACCCGACCGGCCCGGTGCTTGTGGGCATCGACCCGACCGGGATAAAATTCAGCAGCTACTACCCGACGCACATCCAACTGATTCCCGAGTTCTTTTCTGGTGCACTTGTGAAGGAGCGCTTTCCGGGGAAGAAAGCAAAGATTATCACGTCTTTTTCGATGTTTTACGACCTGGAAGACCCGATCTCCTTCATGCGCGATATTTACGAGGTTCTTAGCGACGATGGCATATGGGTATTTGAACAGAGCTATATGCCGGCAATGCTCAAGACGAATTCTTACGACACCGTGTGTCACGAACACCTGGAATTCTATGCGCTACGTCAGATTAAGTGGATGGCAGATCGCGTAGGACTGAGGATTCTTGAGGTTGAATTCAATGATGTGAACGGCGGCAGTTTTTCAGTTACGGTTTCGAAGGCGGGGGGCGATTCGAAGGTTCTCCCTCTAGTACAGAAAATCCTCGACAGCGAGTTTCAAATGGGTTTGGACACGCTCCTGCCCTATCAAGCGTTTGCGGCCAGTGCAGCACGGTCGAAGCGTGAATTGCTTGAATTCATCAGAAGCGCGCGAACCGCAGGGAAAACTGTGGCGGCCCTCGGTGCTTCCACCAAGGGAAACGTCCTGCTGCAATACTGCGGGTTGACGGAGAAAGATATCCCCTATATTGGCGACGTGAACTCGGACAAGTTCGGATCCTATACCCCGGGAACATGGATACCGATTATCCCCGAGGCGGAATTGCTTGCGATGAAGCCGGACTATTTGATTGTTCTGCCATGGCATTTTAGAAAGTTTTTTGAAGGAAACGCAAAATACTCCGAGAGCAAACTGATTTTTCCCCTGCCGGAGCTAGGGGCTAAGGCGGTTGCCCGTTAATGTGCTCACGTCCAATGCGTGACATTCGTCTTTCAATCTGCATACCTACTTATAATTTCGGCGAATTCATAGGCGAAACACTTCAAAGCATCATAGGGCAGGGAAGCCATGACGTGGAAATCATCATCGGTGACGGTGGGTCGACGGACAATACGGCTGAAGTCGTCAAGCGCTGCCAGTCTGATTTTCCCGGCTTGGTTTATCACAATTTCGGGAAAAAGGGCGGAGTCGACCTGGATTTGTCCAAAACAGTCGAACTCGCAAGAGGTGATTACTGCTGGTTACTGTCGAGCGATGACGCTCTGAAACCTGGTGCGATTCAGCGAGCGTTGAGTGAGATCCAATTGGGCCACGACGTATACTTACTCAATCGGACGACGTGCGACCGAAATCTGAGACCAATAGGGCGCAATGAGCAGTGGTTATCGAACGGGACGTCAGACAGCGTATACCACTTTTCTGACAAGACCGAATTAGTCACTTACCTCAATGCTTCAAAATCGATCGGAGCATTATTCAGTTATATTAGTTCAATTATATTTATTCGAAACGAATGGACCAAAATCGGCTTTGACGAAAGATTCGCGAGAAGCAATTACGCTCATGTATTCAGGCTGTTCTCCATGCTGAAAGTTGGTGGAAGCACTTTGAAGTACATAAAGGAATCTTTGGTCTTTTGCCGAGGAGATAATGACAGTTTCTTAGACAAGGGGCTTGCCAATCGATTTCTAATGGATTTCGATGGTTATCGGCTTCTAGAGGAGTTTTTGTTTCTTGATGAAGAAACTCGCGACGCTTTTGAGGGAGTAATGAGACGGCACCATAGGTGGTATAGCCTGTCACGACTTAAAGGCGAAGTAGCTGACGATCGCAAGTGGAAAGAGCTGGAAAATACATTGTCTAGCTACGGCTATGGCTCTAGGGAATTGTTTCTTATTAATATGTTGGGTTCCTCGAAGCTTCTAGTTGGATCCCTACGGTCGATCAAGCGGATTTTGCAGACCTAACCGGATGATACTCGAACGCATTGCTTTTAAGGGCGGGTTCCTGCTGCTTGGCCGCGCAGCGGAGAAGGCGACACAGTTTCTTGTCCTCGTCCTCGTGGCCCGCTACGTTTCCTTAGAGGAGTACGGAACATACTCCCTGGCGGTCTACTTTACGGCGCTGTGCACTATCCTGTTTGATTGGGGCATCCAGCCGTACAGCATCCGCGAAGTCGCACGGGACCCGTCCCAGGCCCTGCTGTTCTTTCGGCATGGTGTGGCGCTGAAATCAATTTACGCGATATCAGCTCTCGGTTTGGTCTCGTTGGTACTGCTCCTGATCCGGTATCCGCAGCCAGTGTGGCGCGCGATTGTCGTCATATTGGTAGGGCGACTACTGTTGTCCTTCGCGCAATTTAATGGAGCCCTATTTCGGGCCCACGGAAAGATGCATTACGAAGCGGCAATGGCACTGGGCGGTGCCGCGGTCCTTTTGGCGGCAGTGTTTGTGAATCTGCGCTTGCACTTTGGAGTCCTTGGCCTGGCCGTTGCGTGGTTGCTGTATGGGTTTACCGAGCTGACGATCAGTTTCGCCCTGCTGCTTGCGAGGATCCTGCCCCCCCGGGCTTTCTCTCTCTCTCCTATCCAGACGCCTTTTCTGCAGCAAATGAACAAGGGGTCAATCATTTTCGGTTTGTGTTCGGCCTGTACGCTTATTTACTTCTATTTGGACACTGTTATGTTGTCGAAGATGGCTTCGCTGGAGACGGTAAGCCGGTACACAGCCGCCTACAACGTAGTATTCGCGTTGATTCTTCTTCCTCAGGTTTTGGTGGACACGCTATTCCCATTTCTCTCCCGTCGCTATCTTGGGGAGGGGCGCCCTATTGGAAGTGTCGTTAGCACGATTAGCCGCTGCTTCCTCTTGATCGTCATTCCCCTAGGTTTTGGGGGTATGTTGCTGGCTGCGCCCCTAATTCGATTTCTATACGGTGAACGCTACCTTAGTGGGGGCCTGGGAGCGGACCGGGCTTTGGCAATCCTGGTCTGGGATGCGTGCTTAATTTTCTTCACATATTTTTACGGCCAGGTGCTGGCGGTGTATGGAAAGCAGTCTCGCGTGACACTCATCGCTGGAATCGGCGCGCTCATCAATGTCATCCTAAACCTGGTTTTGATCCCCCGGTTTTCGTTGCTCGGCGCCGCGGTATCCACCGTTACGACCGAGTTTACAATTCTAGTGTTGTTGGTGCTGCGCCTAAAGTCTCTTGCCGTATTCGGAAAAGCTACCATTCCATTCGCGCAGCCCGCAATGGGCACCTTGTGCATGGGAATTTTCCTGTGGCAATTCGGCGGGCGCAGGCCATTGGGCTTTAGCGTTACCTGGGCAATAGTCATCTACGGCCTCGTTCTTTTCATTACGGGAGCGTTCCGGCAGTCAGACTTGCTCTTCCTTAGACGCCACACGTCCTGATGACCAGCCAATTCACGATCGCTAGCACTGCTGGGACTGTATTAGTCTCCGCTAGGCAATCACTGGAATGAGCTCCTCCGCGATTCCAAGCCAATTCCCTGTTAGAGCGGCACCCACTCGCTCTTATTGGGAGCCATTCGCCGCGGTCGTAGGTGTGTCGATTGCTGTGCTCCTCATTTTCCCAGGCTGGCTATTTGCAATTGTGGTCACCTTAGTAATCTTGTTTGCGAGCGGTTTTTTTCCGAAGACCACACTCTATGTGCTCGTATTCTTACTGCCGTTCGCGCCGTATCTAGACTCGGGATTTGTCGTCCGGGAGATGGGCACAATTGTCCGCATTCTTGCTTTTGTTGGCTTTCTTCTTGGCTATGTCCTTCGTGGGAAACCCATCAAAAAATGGCTGCTTCGGAGCCAATGCGACCACCTGGCTTGGGCAGTGCTCGGGGTGGCGGTCTTCTCCATGACCGTAGCGCACGGATTTTCCCACATAACCTTGCGGGCGTTGGTTCGCTTAGTGTCCTACGTGTTTTTGTATTTCATGGTTACGGCGTACGTGGCATCATGCCGTGACCTTTGGAAGCTTATCAATTCATTGCTTTGGTCGACTTTGTTGGTAGCGCTATTTGGTCTCTACCAGTCGGTGCACGGAAGCTTTGGAGATCTTCCGTTCAGTCTGTCTCAAACTCCGGACCTAATCGGTCAGTGGGACCCCCGCATTCCATCTTTTCTGGGATATTCGAACTTGCTCGCGGCATACCTCAATCTTGTCCTCCCACTAGCACTAGGGGCAGGGATCATCGAGTTAAACAGAGGGCGGAGAATTCTGGGCTTCGCAGTGACGTCTTTGGGCTGCGTTGCCTTGTTCCTTACTCAAAGTCGCGGGGCGTTGGTTGCATTCGTCGTTATTTTGATATTCGTTTTGTTTTCCTTGGAGAAGAGGCGAAATCGACGAGTCACCATCCTCGTCTCGATTCTTGCGGCGATTCTTGTGGCACTGCCGATGATGGCGAGCTTTTCGAATCATTTCGAGAGCATAGAGACAGAGAGTGGAACCATGCGTCTGTTTTTCTGGTCTGCGGGATTGGCGATGTTCACATCTTCGCCGCTGCTGGGAGTCGGCTACGGAAACTTTCGGGAAATGTATTCTTCTTTTCCCGGCATGGACTGGATTTCAGAAGGCGCCTACGACGCGCACAATATATACATCCAAACTCTTGCAGAGACGGGACTTGTAGGGTTCTTGGTCTTTGTCTTGTTTATTAGGCTAGTTATGCGGAGCGCATTCCAGCAGTTGTGGAATGGTCGAGATAAACTTGATCGACTCATAGGCCTCTGGGTTGCCGCAGCGGTGATCGGTGTTCTTATCCACGGTTTTGTAGATTATACGTTTCAAGCGAGCCCGCAGTTCGGATCCCTCTTCTGGCTTGCCATAGGGGTCATGGTCGTGAATGGCCGCCGGGGAACCACGGCAGTGTCGGGAGCGTCTCCGCGCGGAAGCAGCGAGGGTTTGCTTATTAGGGCCGGAGGGTGATGCGCATAGCAATTAATACCCTGGCGATGAGACGCGAACTGTACGGTATGGGTAATTACATTAAAAATTTACTCTTGTCGTTATCCAATCTCGACAAGGACAACGAGTATATTGTCTATGCGTCGCGAGAGAGCGCCTATCACTTGAAGGATCTCGGAAACAATTTTCGGATCGAACGTGCGCCCACCAACCGCTCCCTGCGCCTTCCGTGGGAGCAAACTGTTCTCCCCCTAAGGTTGAAGAAGGAGCGCATAGACGCGTACCACGGGCCCACAGTAGTTGCCCCTCTCCTTAAGACTTGCCAGCACGTCGTGTCAATCTTAGATATGACGGTTTACTTGACTCCAGAGCGGCACTCTCTGCTCAAGAGGGCCTATTTCCGTGTGATGATCCCGCAAATGGCGCGGCGGAGCGAGAACGTGATCGCGATCTCGGAAAGCACTAAGCGAGACCTTGTCAGCTTGCTGGGTATCAGAGAAGAGAAAATTAGCGTTACCCACCTCGGCGTAGACAAGCGATTCCGACCGGTCACAGATGAGCAGGAACTCATCAGAGTGCGCAAGAAATACAACCTGCCGGCGAAGTACATTCTTTACGTTGGTCTGATTGAACCTCGCAAGAACCTGGAAGCTCTAGTTGACGCATACCACGCGGACTCTCTGCACGACGAATACGCGCTCGTTCTAGCGGGGAACTTGGGATGGGGCTACGCACCGTTGCTCAAGAAGATCGCTAATTCTCATCTTCGGAACCGCATCCAGATGCCAGGCTACGTCGCGGATGCCGACCTGCCGGCTCTCTACAGCTCGGCGACAGTTGTTGTCTATCCCTCGCTGTATGAAGGTTTTGGTTTGCCTGTACTGGAAGCCATGGCCTGTGGTGGAGCTGTAATAACTTCCAACGTGTCTTCTCTCCCGGAGGTTGCCGGGGACGCTGCGGTTTTAATCGACCCCAATGATGCAGGGGAGCTAACCGTAGCGTTGCAGAGCGTTCTGCGAGATCGACAGCTTCGGGAGTCGCTTTCGCAGCGTGCTCGGTTACGTGCCCAGCTCTTCAGTTGGGAGCGAACGGCCGCGAAAACTCTTGATGTCTACAAAAAGACGGCTGGGTTTGGTTCATGCTGAGGTAATCTCACTCGGCGTGAATTGGAATGCTAACTGCTTGAGCGAACCGAGCCCCTGGAGGAGATTTGACGAATCCTGAGACCAATGTCCGACCACGGCGGTCGATTCTGGGTTTGATCTTCGACGGAATTCAAATGTTGCTAGAGTTCAGGCATCCGCTTGCTCCCTGCCGTTTGCCGACAAGACTTGGGACATCGTGTGTTCCATTGATATGTTGGAGCATGTCCCTCCCGCGCAGCGCGGTCACGCTATCGCCGAGATGGTGCGGGTTGGGAAACGATTCGTCGCAGTCGCTTTGCCAGTCGGACAGGCCGCGTACAGGCAGGATGTATGGACTCACGAATACTATATTGGACATCATGGGAACCCGCATCGGTTTGCACTCGAGCACGTTGAATTGGGCCTGCCAGATCGGGAGTATATCAAAACTGCTTTTCAGGATTCAGCCAAGCGAACTGGCAGACACCTGGAACTCGGGATAGTTCCGAATGTGAACCTCTCCGTGCGCGCTTTCTATATGAGGTTCGCCTTCCACGGGTCGGTGTTAAGGCGCGCGCTATACGTTGGAATGTTCCCTCTTGCCTATTTCGGGGCGGCGTTGGACCGCGGTGCTTGTTATCGCGATATTTTTATTGCCCGGTTATGCGAATAGATATGGGGATGATGGATTCGGGTCGTCAGTAGTATTGAGGGCAGTGGAAAAAGACGGCTCAGAAGACCCTTGAGGTGTATAACGGTATGGTAGGAAGAGGTAAATGATCGAGACGTCCATCGTAATTCCGACGAAGAATGGTGCGGAGGATATTGGGCCGTGTCTGGCGGCGATTTATTCGCAGCAGGGTGCGGGACCGTTCGAGGTGATTGTGATTGATTCGGGCTCGACGGACGATACGCTGGAGATCGCGGGACGTTACCCTGTGCGGATCGAGCGAATTCCTGCGGAGACGTTCCACCACGCGCGGACGCGAAACTACGCGGCTGGTCTTGCACAAGGAGAGTTCTTGGTGTTCCTGTCGCAGGACGCGATACCGGCATCGGGGACGTGGCTGGCGTCGTTTCTGAGCAATTTCAACGAAGCGGGAGTCGGAGCAGTCTACGGGCGGCAATTGCCGAAGGCGGAATCGGGGCTGGAGCGGCGATCGGCGTTCGCGGTAATGTACGGCGGAGCGAGAATCGTCAAGATGCCGATGGATGGAATAGACCTCGGCCACAAGTATTATCATTTTTCGAACGCGAACTCGGCGATTCGGAGAAAAGTGTGGGACGTCACGCGTTTCCCGGACGACCTGAAGGTTTTCGAGGACGTGGGGATCGCTAAGCGCATTCTGGACTCGGGCTGGAGCATTGTTTACGAGCCGGAAGCGGCGGTCTATCACTCTCATGATTTTCCGCTCGGTATTCTCTTTAAGCGTTACTTTGATATCGGTGTGGTGTACCAGCGTTTAGGCATCTGGAACGAGCGCTCACGCGCATCTCTTTGGCGGGAAGGTTGGGGAGCTTTCAAAGGCAAATTGTCTTTGCTGCTCGAAAAGGAAAGACCGGAGAGCACGGGATCTTCCCTCATTCAAGATATCGGGAAATATGCGGCCATTCAGCTGGGACGAAACGAACGACTCCTGCCGCGTGCCGTGAAGAAAAAATTGAGTCTTTACAGACTCTTCGACTGAGCGTGCTGGACCGCGACGTTCCAGTTCTCGTTTCCCAAAACTGATTTGCCATAGGGCCAAACGACTCGGCTGTAATGTTAAGACACGCTTTCGTGCGTTGAATCCAACCTGAACCAGATTCCCAAGCCAACTAAAAGAAGTTGAAGCAGGTCCCCGTAGGGGCTGAGAAGGAGGCCAGTGCGATTATGCTTCTCCGATTGAAGCTGTATCGATTGTTGTTGAAAATCGCGGTGTATCTTCTCCCTTTTCCTGCTTTTGAGATCGGTTGGAGGATTTGGTCTCTTTCTGTTTCGCTTGTCGATCGTCCCGTTGAATATCCACTACGAGGGCATTTCACGTTGGTATTGTTTAGCGCGTTTCTGTGGGCTTTCATGGCCGAACGTTACAAGGTGACAAGCGTCGATGAACTATTTCGGGAGCGAACGGGCGCGAAGGCTGCTTCATCTGCGAGCGCGGCGACAGCGATCGTCCTTTTAGGCGTGCTCTATTTTGGCCGCAATGCTGTGTTCCCGCGCGCGCTGTTCATCTGTTGCTCGATCACGTTATTCAGTCTAACCGTCCTTTTACATGCTGCTTTTCGGTTTCTGTACCGCAAGAAGCCGCGGCTCGGACAACCACCAAGAATCCTAATTGTCGGAGCCGACCAGTTTGCTCGCGAGGCAGCAGTGCGCCTACAACGTCTTTCATTTGCCCCGTGTCAGGTTGAAGCATATGTTCGCCTTCCTGGACAGGAGGTTGCTGAGGGAGATGGTCGCATTTATGATTTAGAAAGTATAGGAACGTTGCACGCCGGCAATGGAATCGATGAAGTAGTGATGGCGGTTCATCCGGCGCAATTCTCGATGATTCCTCAAATTATGAAGGCGCTAGAAAAATTGTCGGTGCCTGCAAGAGCCATCGTCGATCTCGGCGAAGGAATCGTTGTGCGAGAAAGGCTTTTCCAAGTCGGCCGACTGCAAATGCTTGATCTTACGACAACCCCCGCTGATTTATTGGACTACGCATTAGTGAAGAGAGTATTCGACATTTGCTTCTCGGCTTTTGTGCTATTTGTCGCCTCGCCGCTGATCGGATTGATCGCAATATTGATTCGATTGACCTCGAAGGGGCCAATTTTCTTTGTACAGGAGCGCATTGGATTGAACGGCCTTCCGTTCCGGATGTTCAAGTTTCGTACTATGCAGGCAAGTTCCTCGTCAGAGAGCGACACTCGATGGACCACCGAGGAAGACCCTCGACGCACTCGGCTCGGGACACTGCTCAGGAAGACGAGCTTGGATGAGTTGCCTCAATTCATCAATGTTTTGAAGGGTGACATGAGCGTAGTAGGACCTCGCCCCGAGCGACCACATTTTGTCGAACAGTTTCGCGAGGAAGTTGGCCGATATAACCACCGCCACTGCTTGAAGGTTGGAATCACAGGGTGGGCTCAGGTTAACGGCTGGCGTGGCGATACATCAATCGAAAAACGTATCGAATATGATCTCTATTATCTACAAAATTGGAGCTTCCAGTTCGATCTACGGATCATTGTGATGACGCTTTTTTCCGCGCTGATCAGCAAGAATGCATACTAAAATGACTCTTAGCCAAACGTCTGGCCAGTTATAGCACAGGAGAGGAACATGAAAGGTGTGGTTCTTGCTGGCGGGACCGGTAGCCGTTTGAGCCCGCTTACTCGCGTTACCAATAAGCATCTCCTTCCCGTATATGACAAGCCGATGGTGTATTACCCCATCCAGACGCTTGTTAACGCCGGCATCCAAGAGATCCTCCTCGTCACGGGTGGAAAGAACGCCGGAGAATTTCTGCGTCTGTTGGGGAACGGTCGCGACTTTGGTTTGAAGCACATCAACTATTCGTATCAAGAAGGCGAGGGCGGTATCGCCGAGGCCCTCGGGCTGGCCGAACACTTTGCGGATGGGGAGCCCGTATGCGTCGTGCTCGGGGATAATATTATCGAAAACAACATTCATGATGCCGTCTGCAATTTCAAGAAGCAGGCCGGCGGCGCGAAGATACTTCTGAAAGAAGTTCAAGATGCCGGGCGTTTTGGTGTTGCTGAGATTCGCGCTGATCGTGTCATCAGCATCGAAGAAAAGCCGTCCAGACCCAAATCGAACTACGCCGTGATCGGAATCTACTTGTATGATTCCACTGTATTCCAAAAGATCCGCCGTCTTAAGCCTTCTGGCCGCGGCGAACTCGAAATTACGGATGTGAACAACTTCTACATCGAAGAACGCAACTTAAGTTATGAAATTCTCGAAGGCTGGTGGACCGACGCGGGCACTTTTGAATCTCTGCTGCGCGCCAATAACCTCGTGGCAGAAACCGGCGCCAATAAAGTACCTAGTGAACGGCTAGCTGAACGCGCACTGACCAGGGAAGTCGGACGATGAAGATTCTCGTCACAGGTGGTGCAGGCTTTATAGGCTCAAATTTTATCTGCCATGTTCTGAGTGCCCGAAAGAACTATCAGATTCTCAACTACGACAAACTGACCTACGCTGGAAATCTGGCTAATCTCCACTCCGTCGTAGGTCATCCCAAGTATCAATTCATTAAAGGCGACATCTGCGATTTCGTAGTCTTGGAACACGCCATGCGCGGCTGTGACGCCGTTATTCATTTCGCCGCGGAGTCGCATGTTGACCGGAGTATCTACGAACCCGGTCCGGTGATTCAGACAAACGTTACCGGGACATTCACACTCCTCGAGGCCGCTCGCAAACTCGGGGTTTCCCGGTTCGTTCACATTTCCACTGACGAAGTCTACGGAGACATCGCTCCGGGAGCCTTCGCCAACGAAGATTCTCCTGTCCAGCCAAGCAGTCCTTATTCCGCTTCCAAAGCTGCTTCGGATCTCCTCGTGCGCTCGTACGTGCGCACTTACAAGTTTCCCGCTTCGATCACGCGCTCGTCGAATAACTACGGGCCGTATCAGTTCCCGGAGAAGTTCCTACCGTTAATGATCACGAATATCCTGGACAACAAGCCCCTTCCTGTCTACGGTGACGGAAAGCAGGAACGCGATTGGCTGCACGTAAACGACAATTGCCGTGGAATTCTAGCTGTGCTCGAACGCGGAAGAACGGGCGAGGTCTACAATATCGGCGGATCGCACGTGGACCAGAATATTGCTGTCGTACAGCGCCTCCTCGGTATGATGGGCGCGCCAGAGACCTTGGTCAGCTATGTCGCTGATCGCCCGGGCCATGACCGCCGTTACGCTCTGGATTGCACGAAGATCCAGACCGAACTGGGGTGGAAACCGGAAATTTCGCTGGAAGATGGCATTCGCCAGACCATCGAGTGGTACCAAGACCATGGCAAGTGGCTTGCCGACGTGCGCGCCGGTGAATACCTGTCGTACTATGAGAAATACTACGACGATCGCGTCAACGCGCTTAATGCCATCGCGGGCTCCGGCTCAACGTTGCCAGCCCACAAGCAACATGCGTAATAATTGTGCAGATGCAGCGAATCGAAACCTCCCTGCCAGGTATTTATGAACTGCGCCCGCACATCTATCGTGATTCGCGCGGCTCATTCCTCGAAACCTACCACCGCACAAAATTCGCTGACCTCGGCATCGAAGACACCTTCCTGCAGGACAATCACTCCATCTCCTCCCGCGGGACTCTTCGCGGCCTGCACTATCAATTAGATCACCCCCAAGCCAAACTCTGTCGCGTCGTCGAAGGCGAAGCTCTCGACGTAGTCGCCGACATTCGCGTCGGCTCTCCTCATTTCGGTAAATGGACCAGTGTCCACCTCTCCGCCAAGGATCAAAATCAAATCTATGTCCCTGTCGGATTCGCTCACGGATTTCTGGCTCTGACCGACACCGTTCAGTTTCTTTACAAATGCAGTGATTACTATGCCCCATCCGACGAACACGGCATTCTCTGGAACGACCCCGCTCTCGCGATCGACTGGGGTATGGATCAGCCGGTGCTTTCGCACAAGGACATGGGTAACCCCCGACTCGCCGATGTCCAGAAGCAATTTCTGCCTCGATACTCGGTCAAGTGAAACTCGCGATTCTGCTAACGGGTAAGACCGGCCAACTAGGCTCCGAATTCAGTCGATCGCTGCCAAGGCTGGGTGAAGTGATTGCGCCCGATCGTAACGATCTAGATTTGCGAGACCCGGAAAAAATCCGCCGCGTGATGCGCGATGCAAGGCCACAACTCATCGTCAATGCAGCAGCCTACACGGCGGTTGATGCAGCCGAAACCGATGAAACCGCTGCGCTGGCGGTCAATGCGGAAGGCCCGCAAGTACTCGCCGTGGAAGCAAGAAAGCTTGGGGCCTTGCTCATTCACTTCTCGACCGACTACGTCTTCGACGGCTCGAAAAATAGCCCTTATGTTGAGTCGGATTCCCCCAATCCACTTAACGCTTATGGCAGGACCAAACTCGCCGGGGAAGAAGCGATTCGCAATTCAGGTGTCGACCACCTGATATTTCGGACCTCCTGGGTTTACGCTACGCACGGCCGAAATTTCCTGCTGACCATTTTGCGCCTCGCCACCGAACGCGAGGAACTGAAAATCGTTGATGATCAGACGGGCGCGCCAACGTGCGCCCGCGACTTGGCGGAAACCACGGTGAAAGTTCTGGCTAGAGCTACGGGCAGGACACAAGAGCCGATCGCTTTCTCTAATTTCAATGGCATTTACCACGCGACCGCTGCCGGCCACACCACTTGGTACGAATTCGCGAAAGCGATCCTCGAAGAAGCAGCCCGCGCCCCGCGAAATCTTTCATGGCTCACCGCCGCCACGAATGGTCGTCCCATAATCGCAAGACGCGTCTTGCCGATCTCGACACGATCTTTCGGGTTGCCCGCTCATCGCCCTGCGTATTCCGTCCTCTCCAACGCGCGCCTGCTTCAGAGCTTCGGCGTAACTCTGCCGGATTGGCGGATTCAACTTGAGAAATGTTTTCTAGCCGACGCGACTCCGGCGCCCACCCCCCTTACTTCACTTCATTCCTCACAATAAGCTCTAGCCAGCAGCGGCCCTCCTCCGGTATACAATGTCTCGCGCCTTCCGAACGCCAAGTTCGGTTGCGCTGAGGTTTCACATGACTATTCCGTTCGACCGCCGCGCTTTTGTGCGCACCATCACTGCCGCAACTGCGTGCCTGACGCTCCCGCATCGTCTATTCGCTGCGCCAAAAAAATCTCTCCTCGTCTTCACCAAATCCTCCGGCTTCGAGCACGCTGTAGTAAAGCGCCAAGACGGCAAGCTCAGCATCTGCGAAACCGTTGTCACCGAACTCGGCGCCAAGCATGGCTTCGACGTCACCTGCTCCAAAGATGGCCGCATCTTCGATTCCAAGGATTTCCACGCTTATCAAGCCGTCTTCTTCTTCACCACGGGCGATCTAACCGAAGCCGGCACGGACAAAAATCCCCCCATGTCCGCGGCCGGCAAGCAAGCTCTGCTCACTTCCATCGAGCAAGGTCTCGGATTCGTCGGCTGCCACGCCGCCAGCGATACTTTCCACACCGAGCCCGATCCGAAAGATCTTTCCAACCGTTACATCGCTCACGGCGCGCAATCCGATCCGTATCTCCGCATGCTCGGCGGCGAATTCATCATTCACGGCCGCGACCCGCGCCTGCAAACCGCCAACATCATCATCAACGATCCGTCATTCCCCGGGCTCGAAGGCGTTCATTCTCCAGTCGCCTTCAATGAAGAATGGTATTCGCTTAAAGATTTTGCCACCGACATTCACGTGATCGGCACGGTCGACACCAGCATGCTCAAGAACGAATGCTATCAGCGCCGTCCCTATCCGGTCGTTTGGGCGCGCATGAACGGAAAAGGCCGCGTCTTCTTTGTGGCCATGGGGGATCGCCCTGAAAATTGGCAAAACGATTTCTTCCTCAATCTTCTCGCTGGCGGTATCCGATGGTCGCTGGGAGAGGCTAAAGCCGATCTCTCGCAAAATCTTCTTACTGCCGCGCCCGGCTACGCAGACATTCCGCCTAAGTTTCCGCCTGCGCCGGCCAAGTAACGCACTCCGCTGCCGCCGCAGTGGCGTCTCCTCATGGCGTCCGGGCCAATTCGCGCCACGTAACCAGGTGTATTTTCTCCTGCTGCAATAATTCGCGAAACTCCGCGCTCGTGAAAAAATCAAAATCACGCTGCCGCCAAGCCGCTCCCCAAGTCTCTCGCTCCCGGGTAGCCGCCTTCATCTCCTCATCCGCAAACGCCACGTGGATCACAAACTCCGTCACTCCCGGCTGCAAATTCTTGATCGCCGTCCTGTAAAAGTCGTTCCATTTCTCGGCCCGCACGTCGGGGGCAATCGTCACCGTGTGATCGATCACCATGTCGCCTGGACTCAGGCTGGGTTCCAGGTAGGAATGCTCCGCAAACCAATCGCGCGCCACAAAAAACGGCAACTTCTTTTCGTGGGCGACTCGCAACAACGCCTCGAATAATTCTTTTCCATTCGCATACAAGCGATATTGGTGCGAATCCAGATGCGTTGGCCGGATTCCCATCGCATACGCCCGCTCGATCTGCGCTCGCAGCTCTACTTCCGCGTCCTTCGGCTCGATGCGTGTCGCGGCCGTCCAGTCGTGCCAAAAATATCCGTTCTCGTCTACTAGGCTCGCCACCCTATCTATCGGTGCCACCGGGCCCCACCGGTAATACACGCGCTCGCTGGTCAGCGTCAGGTGCAGCCCGAAATCCACGTCGGGATGCGCTCTAGCATAGTCCGCAATCTCCGGAAACCACGGGCAGGGCACCATAATGCTGGCCGAATTCACTGCGCCGCTCTCGAGCGCCTTGATCGTCGCCGCATTCACCGCATGCGTCATTCCCACATCGTCCGCATGCACAATCAGCAGCTTCGCATCCCGCCCAAGTCCAAGCCGTTCCGCAACCGACGTATTGTTCTGCCCGATCGCCGGCAGCGCCATCCCTCCAATAGCCAACAAGAAGGTCCAAACACGCGCAACTTTCATCCACCCCGCTCCTAACCCGGTCGCCTGCAACCGCGCGCACAATTTATCATGCTAGCGATCCCCAGCGAGCGAATTCAATTTGTCGGAGTTCAGCGGTCTTGTTTATCCTGAGATTCGAAGGGCCGCCGTTGTTCGGGTGTGGACAGCGTCTCATGCGCAGCGACATGAAGGTCTGCCGGCATCAGTGCGCAACTTTCGCTTCGATTCTATTCTTAAATCGACAAGAAACGGCCGTCGCGAATCGCTGAGCGCCAGCTCTTCTCGGCGCCCTCCGTGCTCCAGCCTCTGCATCCGCTGCGTTAAAGATTTCGGTGTGGTTTTGCCAAAACGATCAATAAAAAATCAAAAACGTGACGAGCGGCGGGATTTAGCGCCCCGCCGCTCGGTCCACATAGTCATGCGCCGTTTGATCAAGCCGCAAGCCGCAACCGGCCCGGACCTCAGTGAGCCGCTTCCGCGTCGCAACTCCCCAACTTCTTTACCATTTTTGTCGGCGCAAACATCTGCGCGCCACCGTCCCCGCCCGATTTCTTGCCCTTGAGTTCCACGCGGTCGCCGGCCTTCAAGTCCACGCTCCCCGCTTCCAACGTATACGACTTGTTTTTCTTCTCATCCACGAGTCGCAAGCCATCGTCCGTTTTTTGCACACAGCCTGTCACTCCGCGATGATGCAAAGCCAGGAACAGCACACCAGCTCCAGCCGCCGCCGCGCCAACCCCGATCCCGATTGCTTTGCCCGAACCGTATCCGTTCTTCGGCGGAACGTATCCGGGCGTGCCAGGCGTACCCGTGCCCGTCCCGGTTCCCCCGCCTCCATACTGCGCCTGCGCCGAACTCGCCAGAAACACCGTAAGGCAAATTCCCAGCGTGATCCGCAACAAGTGGCCCATGATTCCGGATTCTTCAGCGCGATTTGCGCCAACAATCTCTCCTGCTTTCATCGAGGATCCTCCTGACAGTCGAAGCGCCTACCCCAAGCACCTCATATCCCGCCGCCACGAGACTCCCCGAAGGCGCAGCGTCGGTTGTGAACTTCCAGTAACATTCCTGTCGCTCACGCCTCAATCTTGCTGGTCACACCGTGAACCTTGATCTATTGAATCGCGTCGCTGGCAACAATTACAGCCTGGATCTCGATTCCGTGAATTGCGCCGACGCCTGGCCCCGTACGAGTGCAGCTTGCAAGACTGGAAAAGCTGAACACCTCAACCTCAATCACCAAAAAACTCAATCAGAGATAGAGGTCGCTCTTTGAACTCAGGTATCGCTTTAGTTCATCGTAACGATGCACACCCTTCACTCATTGTTACAACGTTGTGTAAACTCATTTGCGGAGAAAACAGGGCCATGAGGGATGAGAGCACGAAGCGCGCAGCACAAGAATACCTGGCTGCGAGACTCACGCAAGAAGGGCAGAGTTACGAGGCCAAACTCAATAGGGAAGCGGCCGTTGCACTTGCTCCTCGCGTTTGGAAGCAAGTCACGGAAACTGTTATTGCGAAATGTAATGAATGGAATGCGATAACGAAAGAACAGACCCTCACGTGCAAGGAAACGATGCTTGGAGATCTTCGGGTGTGGTGCGCAGGCAAATCGCAAGTGATGACGGTGCATTACGATTCCAAGGTGCGTTTGATCACCTTAAAG
>WNFR01002163.1_pt1 | contig 23926 bp, 26 predicted proteins | sample 5400221 | NCBI WGS metagenome assembly WNFR01 (sample SAMN13153357, study PRJNA577476) | soil metagenome | isolation source: 40 cm soil under Madrone tree | place: USA:California | collected 2016-06-14 | reverse complement strand
GCATGCCGACCTGCACGTTCGACGCCAGGTCGTACACCATGTTGGACGCGATCGAGACGCCGAACGGCTTGAGCAGCTCGTTCCACCCGACCCGCCGCGACCCGGCGAACGGCGGCCCCTGCTGGGAGAGCTGCAGCTGCATTCCCCCTGCCATCAGGAGCAGGCTTCCGCCGCGGTCGAGGAATCCCTTCAGCCGGGTGACCTGGTTGGGGCTGAGCGAATCGGGCGTGCCGGCGACAGCGATGACTCGCACGTCCGCCGCGATGGTCGTGTCGGCCACCCCGAAGGGGCGGACCTCATACCGGGCATCCAGCCGCTCGCGCAACGCCTGGAAGCCGCGCTGGCCGCGCGCGTCGGTGATCTCACCGAAGGCGATGACAGCCTTCTCGGGGTGCGTCAGCGCGCGGATGTCGGACGTGAGCCGATATTCAAGGTCGTTGGTCTGCTGCACGAACGGGATGGTCTTCACGCCGTCGCCGTAACCCACGGCGATTCCCAAGTACCCTTCCTTGACCTGCAGCTCGGACTGCCCCAGCACGTTGAACTGAACGGGCGGGATGCCCAGGCTGCGGGCCTCTCGCAACGCGGAGCTGTCGGCCGCCGGGTCCGCGATGACCAGCTTGAGCTTGCCGTGCCCGGCCGCGCGGTAGTCGCTCAGCAAATCGTCGACGTCGCGCTTCAGGAAGGACACTTCGGGCGGTAGCGCCGCCGACGTGAACAGCCTCACGGTCACGAGATCGGGAAGCGTGCCGAGCAGCTGCCGCGTTGCGGGCGACAGCGTGAACGCATTCCCGGGTGTCAGGTCGATCCGGCCGCCGATGCGGAGCAGGTTCACCACGATCACCGCCACCGCGAGTAACGCGGTGCCTAGCCGCAGCCGTTTGAGGGCCTCGCCCTGGGGCGTCATTTTGCGGGACAGCAACGCGAAGTAGGCGAGCACCAGGAACAGCACGGCGAGGCTGACGAAATACACCGCGTCGCGCAGGTCGATCACGCCTCGGGCGATGCTCGAAAAGTGCGACAGGACGCCGAGCGACGCGGCGATCGCGCCCAGCTGAGCGGGAAGCCCCACGATGAGCGGGTCGAGCCCGACCAGGATGAGGACGAACATCACCGTCACCGCCAGAATGAACGCGGTGACTTGATTGCGCGTCACACTCGACGCCCAGATGCCGATGCCGGCGAGCGCGAGGATCAACAGGGCCGCGCCGACATATTGCGCGATCGTGATGCCCAGCTGGGGCGCGGTCCCCAAGGCCAGCCCGAGCGGGATGGTGAGCGTGATGGCCAGCGCGAGCCACAGGAACAGCACCTGCCCTAGATACTTGCCGAGCAGCAGCTCCAGCTGGCTGATCGGCTGCGCCAGCACCACCTCGAGCGTACCCGAGCGCACATCTTCGGCGAGTGCGCGCATGGTCACCGCCGGGACGAGCAGCAGCAGGATCCAGGGCAGGAAATCGAGCATCGGGCGGAGCGACGCCACGCCGTACAGGTCCGCCTGGCGGAAAAAGAGGAAGGCGTTCACGGCTGTGAACACGATCAACAGGATGTAGCCCGCCGGCTGATCGAACAGCGCCTTCAGCTCGCGCCGCGCAATGGTCCAGACGGCCCGCATCGCTACTCTCCCGGCGCCTGCGTGAGCTGCTGGAACAAGTCCTCGAGGCTGCCGGCCTGGCGGTGTAGCTCATACAGGGTCCAGCCCCGGGACGCGGCCAGCGCGAAGATCTCCGGTCGCAGGTCGCGCGAGCCATCGGCGGTGAGCGTGACGGCGACGCGGCCGTCGCCCACACTGGGTGCCGGCGTGACGCGGCGAACGCCGGGCAGCTTGCCGAGCGCGTCCGCGACACCCGCGCCGGACGCCTCGACGGCGATCTCGACCGCCCCCGCGGCTTTGGCGATCAATTGGTCTACCGGTCCGTCGGCCACGATCTTCCCCCGGCTGATGATCAGCAGGCGTGAGCAGGTCTGCTGGACTTCGGAGAGCACGTGGGTCGACAGGATGACGGTGCGGTCCTTGCCGAGGGCGCCGATCAAGCGGCGGATCTCGACGCGCTGGTTGGGATCGAGCCCCTCCGTCGGCTCGTCGAGCACCAGGAGGTCGGGGCGGTGCAGGATCGCCTGCGCGAGACCGACCCGCTGGCGGAAACCCTTCGACAGCTCGGAAATCGGCCGGTAGTACACCGTTTCGATGCCCGTCCCAGTGACGGCTTCATCCAAAGCCTGACGGCGGGGCAGTCCCGCGAGCTCGCGCAGATCGGCGATGAAGGCGAGGTAATCGTGGACCAGCATGTCCTCGTACAGCGGGTTGTTCTCGGGGAGATACCCGATGTGGCGCTTGGCCGCCCGGGCCGCGTCGGCGAGCGGGACCCCGTCGAGCGCGATCGTGCCGGTGTCCGGCTCGTAGTACTGGGTAATCATGCGCATGGTCGTGGACTTGCCGGCCCCATTGGGACCGAGGAAGCCCACGACCTGACCGCGGTCGACCGCGAAGGAAACGTGGTCGACCGCGGTCACGCCGCCGAATCGCTTGGAAACGTCGCTGACAGACAGGAAGGGCATGGCGCAGGGATGCTAAAAACCCCTGCGGATTTCTTCAAGCCCCCGGTCGCGTTCCTTACAGAGACTTAAGGAAGGCGACCACCGCGGCCCGGTCGGTGGCCGACAGGCCCTTGAAGCGGTCGCGGGCGCCGGAGCCCTCGCCCCCATGCAGCTCGATCGCCTGCTCCAGCGTGGTCGCCCGCCCGTCGTGCAGGAAATGCTCGGCGCTCCGCAGGTCGAGGAGCGGCTCCGTGCGGAAGTCCGCCGGCCCCGCTTGGCCGAGGCAGATGTCGGCCAAATCGGGCCCCATGTCATGGAGCAACAGGTCGGTGTAGGCGGCGAACTCGCGATTGCGCAAAGCGGGCATTCCCCGGGGCCCAGTGCGCAGCGTGGGGCGGTGGCAGGCGGCGCACCCGATCTGTGAGAAGAGCTGGCGGCCGCGCCGTCCTTCCTGACCCACCTTCAGGGGCGTCGGCGGCGCGAGGAAGCGGACAAAGTCGTCCGTCAGGTTGAACGCTTCCTGCGAGAGCTCCGGATCGGCGACGGCGTCCACCCCGGCGGGGATCGGTTTCCCCCCGATGTTCTCTTCGGTCGGCTGCGCGGGGTCGGTCACGCCCATTTCGGCGACGAACGCGCCCGCGTTGAACTCCCGCAGGGTGGGGACGAAGGCTTTGCGGCCGAATCGGCCCATGCGGCCGTCCACGAAGCGATTGGGACGCCCGCGCACCCCGTCGTGGTCTTTGTCATCGGGGTCGGCGTAGGCGAGGATGACGGAGTCGGGAACGAAGTCCAAGAGGCCGCGCCCGAACACCACCGGCGACGTGCGCAGCGCGCGCGCCGTGGCCGACGGCGGGAACGGCTCCCGCCGCGGAATGCCGTAGCGTGGACTTCGACCTCGTCGCCGCGGCCACCCGCCGGCTTCTCGTGGCACTCGCCGCAGGCGACCGAGTTGAACAGGGGGCCGAGCCCCGTCGCGGGCGTGAACACGCTGTCGAACACGATCTTGCCGCGCGCGAACCGGTCGAGCTGCTGCTCGAACAGACCCGACAGGGGATCCCCGGGCTGGACGGGCTTCTTGCAGCCGAGGGCGAACAGCAGGATGGCGACCGCGACCCCGGGGCGGGTCACGGTGCGCCGACCTTAAGCTTTTCGATCTGGTCCGCTACCAGGCCCGCGCTGGTGCGCCGGCACTCGGCGCGCACGACGTCGCCGGGCTTCAGCTCGGCGAGACGCGGCGTTGCGCTGGCGGTCAGGATGCGGGTCGTCCGTGCCGTGGTGATTTCCACGACCCGGAGCGACAACCCGACGCCGGTGATCAGCTCGAGCGTTCCGGTCCGGGCATTGATCGCCCGAATGGTGCCCCGATAGGTGGAGGACGGCGCGGCCTGCGCCGAGTTGAGCGTGCGCCAATCCGCCGGATCGGCGGTGGCGAGGGGCACCAGCAGAATGGCGGTCAGCGCAGCGGTGCGGATGCTACGTTGCATGCGGGCCTCCCGGTCGCTTTCCCCTCGCATTCTAGGTGGTGAGTGGCGGCGGCGTCAACGGTGGCCTTAGGGCGCGAGCTTCTCCAGCTGCTCGGCCGCCCGAGCGACCACGCCCGTGTGCGCGGCCAGCGCTTGCGCGGTGACCGCGATCTGCTGCTCGGCTTCCGACCAGTTTTTCTGCTCGATCGCCTCGCGCACGCCGGGCAGCGTCTTGACGCCGTAGCCGGTATAGAACCCGGGCGCGTAGATCTGGTGGCGGTACCAGGGTCGCCGCGGCAGACCGGTGGCGCTCATGAGCGCGCGCTCGCTCTGGCGCAGCGTGGCGTTCAGCGCCTGCACGTCGGGCTTGGCGAACGCGACTCCGCCGTTCGCCTGGGCCTTCGCGAACGCCCGCTCGTAGCGCTCCGCTGTCCGGTTGAGCGCGTCGACCGCGTTGTCGAGCGGCGCGAAGCTCAGATACGGCGGCAGCTCCTCCCGCGCCGGAGGTACGGAGGGCTGCCGGGGGTCGGCGGTCGCGGTGTAGACGCCCTCGTCGAGCTGGCGATTGCGCTCGCGCACGGTGTCTTGCTTCTCCTGCAGCAGCTTTTCCACCTCCTTCACGTAGCGGCCCACCGTCTCGCCGAAGGCGGTGAACTGGTACGGTACGACTTCGGCATCGGCGAGCCGCAGCACCGCGGTCCCCACCGTCTGCGCCAGGGCGCGCCCGTACACGAAGGAGGTGTCGTCGAACGTCGTGTACCACTTGAAGTCGTCGTAGATCGAATGGTAGATCCCGCCGCCGCCCTCGCCCCCGAAGCCGAGGTTCAAGGTCGCGACCCCGATGTGTTGCAGGAACGGGGTGAAGTCCGAGCCCGATCCGAGCGCCTCGATGCGCAAGTCGGCCCGCTGCCGGGCCTCCTGCCGGAGGTCGGCCGTCCTCGCGTCGGCGATGGCGCGCAGCTGGGCCCGCTTCCAGGCGGTGAGCCTGGTCTCGGGATCGTCGATCTCCCGTGCCACGTCATTGATGAAGGCTTCGAGCGTGTGCGAGCCACCGACCTCCAGGTAGCCCCGGTTGTTGGTGTCGCTGTTCAGGTAGGCCACGGCCTTGCCGGCCAGCTCATCGGCGTGGGCCTCGACCCATTCGGTCGAGCCGAGCAGCGCGGGCTCTTCACCGTCCCAGGCCGCGTAGATGATGGTGCGGCGCGGCTTCCAACCCTGCTTCAGCAGCTGGCCGTACGCGCGCGCCTCTTCGAGCAGCGGCACCAGGCCCGAGATCGGGTCCTCGGCGCCGTTCACCCAGGCGTCGTGATGGTTGCCGCGGATCACCCACTCGTCGGGCGCGGTCGCGCCGGGAATGCGCGCGATCACGTCGTACAGCGTCTTCAAGCTCCAGTCGGACTTCACGCGCAGGTGCACCTTGGCGGGTCCGGGGCCCACGTGATAGGTGATGCCGAGTCCGCCGCGCCACTCCACCGGCGCCGTGGGGCCGCGCAGGGCCGCGAGCAGCGGCTGCGCGTCGCCGTACGAAATGGGCAATACCGGGATCTTGGTGATGGTGGGCGCCTCGCTCACCGCGAGCCGCTTCGCGTCCTTGGTGGCTCCCACGCCGGGCGTGAGCGGGTCGCCGGGATAGAGCGGCATGTCCATGACGCTGCCGCGCTGCACGCCGTCCCTGGGACGCCAGGGACCTTGCGGATAGACGTCGCCCTGGGTGTAGCCGTCCTCCCGGGGATCCGAGTAGATGATACAGCCGACGGCGCCGTGCTCCGCGGCCACCTTGGGTTTGATGCCGCGCCACGACCCGAAGTAGCGCGCGATGACGATCGCGCCTTTGACCGACACGCCCAGCCGCTCCAGCCGCTCATAGTCCGCCGACACGCCGTAGTTCACGTACACGAGTGGGGCCGTGACGTCGCCGTCGATCGAGTAGGCGTTGTAGGTGGGGAGCTGCTCCGCCTGCTGGCTCGAGGTCGGGTCGCCCGGCACCGGCGGCTCCTGCAGCTTGGCGCGGAACGTGGTGGGCGCCACGAGCTCCACGACGCGCTCCTGAGGCGTCGGGAACAGCACGTCGAACGTCTCCAGCGCCGCGTCCAGGCCGAAGCTCTTGAACTTGGCGAGCAGCCATTCGGCGTTGTCCTTGTCGTACGGCGAGCCGACGTGATGCGGGCGCGCCGACAGACGGCGCATGTACGCACGCAGCGAGTCGGGGGACGGGATCGCGCGGAACTTGGCTTCCCATTCGCGCTGGGCCTTCGCGGATGCGGCCGTGAAGCCGCGGAGGTCGTCGGTCGACGCCGGGGCCAGGCCGATGAGCAGGAGACCGAGACCGCAAGCGGCGATCGGACGAGCGGCGAAGCGCATACGCACGGAACCTCGTGGCAAGGTTGACAGGGAAAGGACCCTAGTATTCCAGCTCGTGCCGGGTATACACCTCACCCCGGCGTACCACCAGTGCGATTCGGCGGACGTTGCGGATGTCGCTGAGTGGATCGGCGTCCAACACGACCAGGTCGGCTGTGGCGCCCGCGGTAACCGTCCCCGTACTGTCGAGCCCGAGGGCACGAGCCGCGTTCGCGGTGGCGGCAACGAGCACGTCGCGCGGCGCGAGGCCGGAGGCCTGCATCGCTTCGAGCTCCTGGAACACCGATGCGCCGTGCAAGGTCAGCGGGTTGCCGGCATCGGTGCCGAGGGCGACGGGTATCCCGGCGTCGAACACTCGCTTCAGATTCGCCGCGCCCTGCTCGCGGCGCCGATTGCGCGCGAGACCGGGAACCAGTGACCGGGCGATCCGGCCGGCCCGTTGTCGCAGCGACTCGGGTGGGCGTCGCGCGAGCGCCACTGTGTCGGTGGCGAACGCCTTGGCGCGCGTAGCGGGATCGACGCACGCCAGCGCCGGGCGGTCGGGCACGAACCGCCGCGCGGATACCTGGGCGTAACCGTCCGGCACTATGAGGGTAGGCACGTAGACGGCGCCGGCGCTGCGGGCCAGCGTGAGAAACTCGTCGTCCACTGGAGCCGACCAGACCGAGTGCACCAGGACGCGGGCCCCGGCGCGCAGCGCATCCTTTGCCTCCCACAGACCGGTGGCGTGGACGATCAGCGGCAACCCGACCTTGCGCGCTTCGTCGCCGGCGGCGTGCACCAGCGCCGACATGCGAGCGGTGTCGGGCGGCTGGGGCGGCATGATGTACCACACCTTGATAGCCGCGGCGCCCCAGGTCTTGTGCGCGCGTACCGCCTGCCGCACCGTGGCCTCGTCCGCCATATAAATGAACTGGCGCTGGTCGGGCAGGTTCAGCCAGAAATCGATGGTCGATAGCAGCGACCCGGCGGCCCGCACGCGGGGTGCCGAGGTGCTCCGAGCCGTCCGCGCCTGGAGCTCCAGCGTCCAGGGGTAGCCTCCCACGTCGAAGACCGAGGTGACGCCGCTGCACAGGTACGAGCGGAAAAACCGTTCAGGTCTCGCGTGCAGGTCCGCCTCGACGGTCTCGTAGGGGTAGTGGTCCCGCAGGTCCAGCGCGTCGGGTCGTCCGTCGACCCAGCCCGTCTGGGAGAAGTGCACGTGGGTGTCGATCAATCCCGGGATGAGCCATTTGCCCACGGCGCTCACCGTATCGGCGTCGGCGGGCACCTGGCAGGTGGCCCGCGGCCCCGCGCAGGCGATCCGGCCCTCGCGCATCACGACCACGGCATTCCGTACCGCTGCCGCGCCGGTGCCGTCCACCAGCGTGGCGCCGACGATTGCGATCGGCGGAGGCGCCGCGTCGGGCGTCGGGAAGGCGGTCGTTACCGCGATCTTCCACCCGGCGGGGGTCCGGACCAGCACGCGCTCGCTCACGCCGCGCACGCTGCCGCTCGAGTCCACCACGCGGTAGCGGTACACGCCGTAGGCCACGTCCGGCGTCACCGGCACGACGCGGACGTGCGTCGCGACCAGCGTGTCGGGCCAGGACGCGCCCACTCCGGCGGCAAAGGAGTCGTAACCCTGACGGAGCCCCTCGGGGCCGACGCGCGCCAGGGTCGGTGTGTGCAAGTAGTGCGACAGGTAGGCGGCGCGATTGCGCGCGTGAATGGCCGTGATGTTGCCGTGGAAGGCGTCGAGCGCCGTGCCTTGAGCCGCAAGCCGGGCGGCGTTGAGCAGCAGGCCGAGGGCGGCCGCGACGATCGGTCTCAAAGCTTCGCAGCGCGGCGCCACCGCTCCGCGATGACGCCGTGTCCCGCGGGCGTGGGATGGACGCCGTCAGCGGCCCAGTACTGCGGCGTGCTCTTGTGCGCCAAGTCGTCGAACATCTGCTGGAGCGGCACGAAGGTCGCTCCCGCATGGCGGGCGACGCGCTCGGCCGCGGCGCGACGCTGGTCGAATTCAGGGAACCAGCGATTGTCCACCGCGCCGCAGTGCAGCACGAACGGCTCGAGCACGACGATGCGGGTGCGCGGCAGGGCGCGCCGGGTATCATCGAGCAGGGCCGTGTATTGGTGCTCGTAGTCCTCGACGGTGCCGGTGTAGCTGCTGCTCAGCTTGTGCCAGAAGTCGTTCACCCCGATCAGGATGCTCAGCACGTCCGGCGCCAGCGCCACAGTGTCGGTGGCCCAGCGGGCTGTGAGGTCCGGGACCTTGTTGCCGCTAACGCCGCGATTGTAGAACCGCAGCGCGCGATCGGGATGAGCCGCGAGCGCGGCCGCGGCGACGAGCAGTGGGTACCCCGAGCCAAGGGCGCGCGCCGCGTTCGGATCCGCCGCGGCGCGGTCTCGACCGGCGTCGGTGATGGAGTCGCCCTGGAAGAGGACCACCGTGCCGTCGGCTGGGGGAGTGGGGCGCACGACTGCGGGGGTGGAGGGCAAGAGGGCCGAACCGGCCAGTGCGCCGGCGGTGGTCGTGACGAACTCCCGACGCGTCACGTCGTGGGTCATTCTCATTTGCCTTTCACACTGGCGTACACCAGCGGTTGGAACTGCGCGTCCAGCGACCATGAGGGCGGGAGGTACTGGGTCCAGACCATCGCAGTGAGATCCGCCTGGGGATCGACCCAGAAAAAAGTGGACGCGGCCCCCGCCCAGCGAAAGGTCCCTGCTGATCCGGGGACGGTCTTGTCCGAATCCACCCGCACGGCACCTCCGTACCCGAAGCCGTTCTTTCCGGGAGGCCAGTCGGCGGCGGGCCCGGGGATCGGCGTGAGCCCGTGAGGCAATTGGTCCTTCATCATCAGGGCCACGGTTTCGCGCTTGAGGACCCGACGTCCGTCGAGCTGACCGCCGTTCAAGAGCATCTGGGCAAACCGGAGGTAGTCGCTGATGGTCGAGAGCAGCCCGCCTCCGCCGGAGAGCATCTTACCTTCCGGCGTATACGCCGTTGCGATCAACGGCGCGCTCGCCCGGAGTTTTCCATCGGTGCCGGAGGTGTACAGCGTCGTCAGGTGGCCCTCCATAGCGGGCGTGACGTGGAACGCGGTCATCGACATACCGAGCGGCCGGAACAGGGCACTGTCGAGGTAGCGATCGAACGTCATGCCGGACACGACTTCGACGACGCGGGCGAGGACATCGATGGAATAGCTGTAGTTCCACCGTGACCCGGGCGAGAATGCCAGCGGGAGGCGCGCCAGACTGTCCGATAGCTGGGCCAAGGTCCAGTGCGGGTCGTTGAGCCCCGCGCGGCCATAGATCGAATCCGCAGGCGTGTTGCCGAAAAAGCCGTAGGTCAACCCGGACGAGTGGGTGAGCAGGTCGGCGATCGTCATGGGCCGTTCGGGATCGCGCAGAACGGGCGTCGCGGCGCTGCCGCCAGCGTAGACCTTCACCCCCGCGAAGGCGGGAATGTATTTCGAGACCGGGTCATCGAGGCGCAGCTTGCCGCGCTCGTACAGCTGCATGACGGCCGTGCTTGCGATCGGCTTGGTCAGGGAGTAGATCCGAAATACCGCGTCCGGGCTCATGGCACGCCGGTGTTCCACATCCATCCCGCCCACGGACGCGAGGTAGGCGAGTTTACCGTGCCGGGCGATGAGCGCGAGGAAGCCGGGGTATTTCCCGGAGTCCACATAGGACTGCAGCGTGGTCGTGATGCGGTCCAGCGCCGTGGTCGAGAGGCCGACATCCTCGGGACGGGCGCGCGGGAGCGCTTGTGCGAAGGCGGGTTCCGTCAGGAGGCAGCACGACACGAGTGTGAAGAGGGTTCTGAGCGGCGCGCGGTGAGTGGTCATCGCCCTTACGCGTGAGTTGGGATTGGCCCCGGTGGAATTCGAACCACCAACTCCATTTCTAACGTTTGCGCCAGGACCTAGCGGACTTCACGCTACGTGCGCCGCGGGCGGGTGGCAACCTGCCACGCGCGCGCAGCCCTCAATCAGCGGGACCTGCGCTGTGCGAAGAGCCAACTCACGAGCGCCGGCGACCCGTATGCCGCGTCCCACACGTTGTGATTCGTCCCCAGCACCTCGAAATACTGCACGGGAGCGCCGACGGCCTTCAGGGCCGCCGCGGCCTGACGCGACTGTTCGACCGGAACCGCCCCGTCGATTTCACCGTGGACGATCCAGGTCGGGACGCGCCGCAGCTGCCGAGCCAGAGCGTCGAAGGGTGGGCCGCTATCTGCGGGAACGACCGGCGTGAACGGCCGGGCCGTAGGAAAGAACGGCGTCACGAAACCGCAGATTGGGACGAGGGCCGCAAAGCGCGACGGATAGCGATACGCGAGGTACCACACGCCATTGCCGCCCATCGAGAGGCCCGTGAGGTACACGCGATCCGAATCGATTTGGAACTCTCGGCTCACTTGCTCGAGCGCAGCCATGGCGACTTGCGCGGGCACTCCCGCCCAGAGCGACTCCGCCGGCACCTGTGGAAAGACGATGATCGCTGGGAAACGGGCGGCATTCAGGCGGACGGCGGCGCCCAAGCCCACTTGCGTCGGAAGGAGACCGTCGTCGCCGCGCTCACCGGCGCCGTGCAAGAAGAGAATGACGGGCCAGCGCTGTGATGGCGTATAGGTGAAGGGGACGAACACCTGGTAGTGGTGAGGCTGGCCCGCCACCGACACGCGGCGGTCCAGGAACCCCGTCTGCGGAGTCTGGGCGTCCAGCGCGCGCGTCAAGAGCGCCAGCAGAGCCGTCGTCCGGATCACTCGAACATCCATCGGTGCACCTCGAGCGGGTGAGGGCGGTGCAGAGAAGGGAATTGGCCCCGGTGGATTCGAACCACCATACCCAGATCCAAAGTCTGGTGTCCTGCCGTTGGACGAGGGGCCAGCTACGTTGTGGCGCCTGAAGTTACAGAGTCAGGGTTTCCGCTGGAAGGCTCCGACTTTCCCGCTACTTCCCTTGAAGCGCTTGGCATCGGCGCGGGCGAGGTTCGCCTCGTTGCGAACGAGGTACCTCTCAAAGACGCTATCGGTCTCCCACCCGCACAAGAGCTTCACGTCGGCGCGATCTACGCCCGCCTAAATAAAGTCGGGCGCGGTGCCTCGTCTCAAGTCGTGAATGAGGCAGCCCGGCACGCCCGCGAGCGCTCGGTCAGGGCCAGCTCGCCGATGCCTACGAGCCGGAAGAGTTGGTGTGCCTGCGCGGCGGTGAGCACGAGGCTAAAGGTTGGCTCGGTCATTTTGTCTCCGTTGCGTCGTCGCGTTTTGGCGCGCAGTTTCAACGCGAGCGTCGATAATATATGGACAACACTGGGTTTGGCGGAGAATACTTTGTCGGATGGGGGACGCTCGCACTCATCAATGCCGCGCTGGCCCAAACAAAGAACCGCAGCCGACTCGGCTGGTTCCTGCTCTCGCTGTTTTTCGGACCGTTGGCGACGCTGGCTATTCTGCTTCTTGACAGAGTGTCGTAAGCATCGAATGCCGAGCGCAGGTTCGGCCGGCGAAGGGAGGTAGCCCAATGGCCGACAAGGTGCCATGTCCGATGTGTGGCGCCGCCGCTGACGGCGGCTACCACATCGGCGACAGCACGGTGTTCAGGTGTCCGCAGTGTGGTGGATATCGCTTGGCGGGGACAGTCATCACTTTGCTTGAGAAGGGCAGCTTGAAGAGGCCAGACCCAAAGGCGTTCCTGGACCTCGTGCGGCGCAAGCGCGGCAACTCCCGCGAGTATCCCGTCATAATCCCGGCCGACCTTGGCGGGTAAACTTTCCCGCGACTTTCCCGAGCGTGAGCGGCAGAGGCGGCATTAGCCGCTCTTAACAGGCACGCGCGAGCACAAAACAACGGCCCCCCATGCGGGGGGCCGTGTCCAAAGTCTGGTGTCCTGCCGTTGGACGAGGGGCCAGTGCGCCGCAAGAATCTACATTGGGGCTGGGTAAGACGTAGGGGCGCAGCGTGCTGCGCCCCTACACGGCGTCCGGCGTCAGGAGTTCTTGCCGAGCCTAAGCTCCCCAATGGCGGCGTTGCGCGCCCACCACAGTGGCGCGGATCGAGTCGGCGTTGTACGGTAGTGGCGAACACCACCCGAGGAGGTGGGGCCGTGAGTCAACACGACGGCCACAAGCGAAGCGAGGCTCTCGCTCGCCTCGGCGAGTGAGCGCTAAGCCCCCGAGGGTCTTGCTAGGGCCTCTCGGGGGCTTCTGCGTTAACGCGGGCCGCTCACGGTCCCAGGTCTACCCCCTGCGTCTGCCCGTGCTTGGTCTGTATATCGTACGCGCGGTTGCGCGCCCGGCCATCCGCCCCGATCCGCTCCACCGTGTTCGACGCTTCGTTCAAGAGTTTGTCGCAATTCGTCCCCCGGAGCGTCGTGAGCGCGGCCATCACCTCGCGCGCGTTGCGCTCGGCGATGGTGCGGTGCCCTGCTTCATGCAGCCGGACGGCCTTGAGGTAGGCTTGCCACGTCCTCACTAGCTGGGCGGTTGCCGTCGCCGGTGGCTTCCAGCGAGGCAACGTGACCGTCACGTCGAGCGTGACCTTCACGTCTCGCAGGACGCAGCTGTCTCCGCGCTGCGCCCCGGTGTAGGCCGATTCGATGCTCCACACAGTCAAGGCATCTTGCGACTTACCGCTCTCGTCCTTGGGGCCGAGTCGGCTGATCTGATTGCGCAGCGCACCGGCGCTAGATCCGTCGATGTCGTAGTACTGCTCGCGGGCGCTGATCGACGCGCGCAGCCCGGCGCGCGCCAGCGCCGCGGAATCCGCAGCGGGCGTGGGGGTCGAAACCGGCTCCGGATTAGAGGACCCGCACGCGTAGGCGAGCACCACCGCCGCAGGGATGAGTGGCCGCATACCGCCGCTACGCCAGCGTGATGTCATGCTCGATCACCAGGTTCGTCGGCAACCCCTGGATCTCGAGCCGGGCCCGCGCCTTGAGGGTCTCGGTTCCGTTGAGTTGGCCGGCCTTCAACGCCGCATCGACGCTCCTCTCGATCTCGCGCTGCGCCGTGACGCCGAAGTCCTTGAGAAACTTGCGGACGGACCAGTTGAACGCTTCTTCGTTCATGGGGTCACCTTGAAGACCTGATCGTGCTGGCGCGTGCGGTCGGTCACCTGGATGGCGACCTCGTCGCCGACCTTGGCCTGCGGGACTTTCTGATGGTTCACTTCCATCGAGCCGATCGGCTCGGTGAAGTCGGTCGTGTGGCCGTGAAATCGAATGCGGTCTCCCACCGCCAGCGTGCCCTCGGTCACGCGCACGACGGCGACGCTCGGTCCCTTGAAATAGTGGACTACGGTCCCCACCAGCTGCTCCGGCATCGGCCCTCCTCGGATCCGTCGTCTACCACAATATCGAGGGCCGCGTCCGGGGCCGCTACTCGATCGCCACCTGCGCGGTCCACCGGGCGGGATCGACCGGGCCATGGGGCAGCAGGCGCCACCACAGCTTGTGGCGCCACCAGCCGAGCCCGCTCGTCAGCCAGCCTGCCTGCGCCACCGGAATGAGGCGGCGCGCGGCCGCGGCGAGACGCCGCCGACGCCAGCGGAATCGCCAGACGCGTCCGTCCGCCGGCCGGTACTGCGCCCAGCCGATCGACTTGAAGCAGCCTGCGGGCCCGAAGTCGTCCGACTCGAGCACGTCCTCCACGAACACGCGCAGCGGTCCCGGCCAGGTGCCCAGCACGTCGTGCATGGCCACGATGGCGCCCGGTGCTAGGTGGCGGCGAAACAACGCGAGGTCCTGCTTCACGGATTCGTACACGTGGTCGCCGTCGATCCAGAGCAGCCGGATCGGTCCAGTCCAGTCACGCGCCACCTCATACGAGAAGGCACGACGGCAATCCACCGCATCCACCACGCCCGCCCGGCGTACGTTCTCCTGGAACTCGTCGTACGACGACCGCTGGGCGCCGAGGTCCGGATCGGTGGTGGAGGGTGCGGTGTGCGGGTCGATCGCGACCACCTTCCCCAGCCCGTAGCGCTGTGCCACGTAGGCGAGGCCGACCGTGGAGCGGCCCTTGAAGCTCCCGATCTCGACAATCGCGCCGTCGGCCGGCGCGCCGGCGGCGGCGAGCATCAGAAAGCGCGCCTCTCGCTCGGCGAGGTAGCCGGGAGTGTCGCTGACTCGGCGCCACCCCTCGTCGGCGACGGCCTGGAACTCGGCGAGGTTCACGGCAGGAGTGTGCGAATCCGGTTCGGGTGTCGCAAACCTTCGTGCCGTCGTATCGTACCACCGTGTCCGAACCAGTCCGCATCGTCGTGGTCACGCCGGTGCGCAACGAGGCGTGGATCCTCGAGCGGTTCCTGTCGGTCACCAGCCGCTTCGCGGACCACATCGTCGTCGCCGACCAGCGCTCGACCGACGAGAGCCGCGCCATCTGCCGCCGATTTCCCAAGGTCACGGTCGTCGACAACCCGACCGACGAATTCAACGAGCGCGACCGCCAGCTCCTGCTGCTCCGCCACGCGCGCGCGATGGTGCCCCCACCGCGCGTCATCCTGGCGCTCGATGCCGACGAGATCCTCGCCGCTAACGCCGTCGATACTGAGAGCTGGCGAGCAATGCTCGCCGCCCGGCCCGGCACCATCGTGTGCTTCGAGCGGGTCGATCTGTACGAGACGCCCGACCAGTGCATGCGGCATGACCGGCTGACGCCCCTGGGATATGTGGACGACGGCGTGGAGCACGCGCCGCGCGACATGCACAGCGTCCGTGTTCCCATTCCAGACTACGCACGCCGCCTGATACTCGACGAGATCGCGGTGCTCCACTATTCCGCCCTGCGGCCCGCGGCCCTCGCGGCCAAGCTGCGCTGGTACAGCGTGCTCGAGAACGTCCGCGGCACCTGTCCCTGGGTCTTCAAACGCCGCCTGCGCTATGCCATGCACGTGGACTTCACCGGCGCGGGTCGGTTGGAGCCGAGTCGCGCCGAGTGGTTCCGGGGCTGGGAGGACGCGGGAATCGACATGCGCACCGTCACTCAGGAGCGATACCACTGGTACGATTTCGAGGTGCTGCGCCACTTCAAGGAGCACGGAACGCGGAAATTCTGGCTCGACGACATTTGGCAGTTCGATTGGGAGGCGTGCCGCCTCCACGCGAAGCGCCACAACATCGCCGGCGTGCCCGATGCCCCGGTCGACGCGCCGCCCCGCGCCCTGGTCGGCGCGATGCACGGGCTCAGTGCGTTCCACCGCATTCAGCGGCGCCTCCGCCACCGGTTGACCGGTCGGTCCGCGCCCCGTTTCGCCTAGCCTGCCTCGGGCCCGGGTGCCGCCACCGACCTGGTGGCCGTCTTGATCAGCCGCTGATGCTTCTCGCCCAGCACCATGGCGGCATCGTCCCGCAGCGCTGCGTTCGCGTACACCGCGGCCACGGCGCTTCCCGAGCCGCACAGGCGCACCCAATTGGGATGGGTTCCGGCCAGTCGCTCATACAGCGCGCGCAGCGGCGGATGCTTTCCGAAGACGGGAATCTCGAAGTCGTTGCCGCCCAGTCGCCCGATGCTGCCCCACCCGGTGAACGCGTCGGCGTCGAGCAGCAGCGGCCCGCGTGCCGCTGGCTCGGGATGCATGTCGTCCCACCAGCCGTAGGCGTCGGGAGTGGCGACGGCGAGCGGCGGGAGTGCCAGGGCCACGAGCGCGGGCGCGGCCGGCGGGGCAGGGAGTCGGAACAGCCGCTCGCCCCGTCCCCACGCCAGCGCCGCCGGCGCACCGCTCGCGAAGAAGGCGACATCGGCGCCGAGCCGCGTGGCGAAGTGGAGCAGCTCGTGACGGGGGACCGCGTTGCCCGCGAGCGCGTTGACCGCGTGCAGCGCCGCTGCCGCGTCGCTCGATCCACCACCCAGACCGGCTTGCACAGGGATCCGCTTGGTCAGCTCGATGGCGACGCCGAACGTGTGCCCGGTCGCTTCCAGGACGGCGCGGGCGGCTCGCACCGCGAGATTCTGCTCCGGCGGCCCGAGGTCGGGTCCATTCACCCTTACCGAAACTTCGCCGGCGGCCGTGCGTGTCACCACCAGCTCATCGGCCAGCTCGAGCAGGGCGAATGCCGTCTCGATCTGGTGATACCCAGCCGGGGCTTCGCGCGCGAGAATGCGCAGCAGGAGATTGAGCTTGGCGTGCGCGGCGCTGCGGACCCGATCCACCGCTCAATCCTCCGTCAGCGCGCTGCGCAGCTCGGCGAGGTGCAGGCGCATGCGCGAGAGCGACGCGAGCCCGAGCAACGTGATCGGAATGAACGTGCCGACATGGTAGGCCACCGCGTAGCTCACCGCGCGGGTCGCGTCCACCCCGTACAGCGCCAGCGTGCCGCGCGCCGCGGCCTCGAACACGCCCACGAAGGCCGGGGAGGACGGCAACGCGACCCCGAATCCGACGACGCCCTGCAGCACCAGCGCCGCCTCCGGCGGCACCGCCAGCCCGAACGCTCGGAAGCACACGGCAAACGCCGCCGCGTTCACGAGCCATAAGACCAGCGACCATGCGGCCACGCCGAGGAGGCGGCCCGGGTTCTTCAGAACGTCGAGTCCCGCGACCAGGCCTTCGGCGAGGTGGGTGACGCGATCCGCGAGGCGCGCCGGAAGCACCGCGTGCGCGACGCGAGCCAGCAGCGCGATCCAAGGGGCGGGGCGGTGCACCACGAGCAGGCCGATGACGAGTATCCCCGCGAACAATGCGGCGCCCGCCCTCGCCAGCCCCGCGAGCCGTACGCTGCCGATCGTCGCATCGCGTGGGAAGGAGGGGGCGAGGAGAGCCAGGGTGAACAGGGCGACCAGCGTCAACCCGTCGAACACCCGTTCCACCGCGATCGACGCGAGCGCCGTCGTGAACCGCACCCCAGCAGCCTGCCGCGCGGCATAGGCCCGGGCCAGCTCCCCGGCACGCACCGGAAGCAGATTGTTGGCCATGAATCCGATGGCGGTGGCATGCCAGAGGGGCCCGAGCGGCAGCGGCGCGCCGCTCGTGTCACGCAGCATCAGCCGCCAACGGATCGCCCGGATCGGGAAGACGCAGGTGGCGAGCGTGATCGTCGCGAGCATGAGCCAGGGGTTTGCGCGCCGCAGGTAATCGAGCAACGCACGGGCGTCCACGCCGTGGAGCGCCCAGGCCAGGAGGCCGAGTGTGACCACCAGCCCCAAGAGCCACGCCTGCCTCCAGCGGGAGGCTGACGCGCGACTAGGGGCTGGGCTCGAGGGCGAGGGCAACGAGGTCGCAGACTTCGTCGACGAGCTCACGGAGCGCGTCGCCCGACGCCTGCTTCGCGGCGGCCCGCAGCTCCTGGGCCCGCCGGAGCGCGCGGTCGCCCCGATACAACAGGGTGCGCACGTCCACGGCGGCCGCCTCGGGTGTGGCGGCGACAGGAGCCTGCGCGGTCGCTGGCCGCGCGGTGTCGCGTGCCTGCGACGGAGCGCGCTCCGCGCCGGCCACGAGCTCGGCGATCGATGCCGCACCAATCCCTCCCGCCACCAGCCGCTGGTAGGCGGCCCACGACCCGACGAGGTCGGGCGTTTCGGGAATCGTCAGGTCGGCCCGCTGCGAGGGAGCGGGAGCAGCAGCGCGAGCGGCCGCGGGGGCTTTCGCCACTGGAGCCGCCGGCGCCGCGGGGCGCGCCGGCGCGGGGGCGCGGGCAAGCGCTGGCGCGGGACGAGGAACGGGAGCAACGGCGGCGGGAGCGGGGGCTCCCGGCTGGATGGTCTGGAGCGCGGCAGTCAGGGAGTCGAGCTCGGTCGCGAGCGCTTCCTCGTCGCCGGTGCCTGAGCGGGCCAGGAGATCGCCGGCGCGCCGCAGCTCGGCGGCGAACGCGGCCGCATTGCTCACGGCAATTCCCGACGCCACCGCTTCGCGTGCGGCGACCGCGAACTGGGCCACGCGGTCGGCGAGCACGCCACCGCCGGCGTTCGCGAGCGCGCGGAAGGTGGTGCCGAGCGTGTGGGCGCGCAGCTCGCGCTGCGTGGTGGAGGGCGCGCGTTCGAGCGAGTCCGCCGCCTGGCGCAAGTGCTCCCCGTGGCTCACCAGCTCCAGCTTGCCGAGCGTGGACGGGCGCGCCGCCGGAACGCCGCGCGACACGATGTGCGGGCCGGAATCGTTGTAGTAGAGCGATCCGATCGAGACGGCGTCGGGCTCGCTTTCCATGACCTTCACCAGTAAGCCGGCGAACTGCCGGAAGTCGGCCCCTTCCGGGTCGGGTCGGCCGCGCTCGGCGACTTCGCGCGCGGCGCGCGCGATCGCGCTGCCGGCGATCTGGAACAAATCACCCACGTTGGCCGGGGGCTGGAGGCCCGAGCGCGACAGCTCGGCGATGGCTCGCTCGATGCCTTCGAGCAGGTCGGGCAGCGGCGGCAGGTCGGCGAGCGCCGCGAGGCCGCGCAGCGGCTGGAGCGCGCGCATGACGTGCTGGAGCGGGTCGTGCGCCTGCGGGTTGGCCCGCAGCGCCTGCGCCGCGCGCTCCAGCGCGCCCGCGATCGCCGCGCCCTCGCGCGCCACGAATGCCCGCGCGCCCGCATCGAGTCCGATGGCTTCCGCCGCGCGGATCTGGGCGGACGGCCGCCCGGCGACCTGCTCGAGCTCCGCGGCCAGCGCCTCGGCCTTGGCCGTGTCGGCATCGGTCCAGCTGCCCGCCCGACGCACGAAGACCTTCAAGTCGTCCACGCCGCGCAGGGCGAGTTGCTGGGTTTGGGGATCCCAGGCGCGCCGTCCCTCGCGCACCGCGCGCGCCAGGGCTTCGAGCCCGCCGGCGGTGCGTGCGATCGCGTGCTGACTCGCCATGAGGGCGCTGCCGCGCAGCGCGCGCGCCAGCCGCACGATCTCGTCGGCCCCAGGATTGTCGCCCTTGGCCAGCAGGCCGTCGAGCCGCTCGAGATACTCCCCCGCCTCGAGGGCGAAGAAGTCCGACATGCCGAGCGGCTTGGGGGACTCGGTCATAGGGCTACCAAGCTAAGGCTTCGCGCCCTCATCGACCAACTGTCGCATGCGCCGCACCGCTGTCTCCATGCCCAGGAAGATGGCATTGCTCACGATCGAATGCCCGATGTTGAGCTCCTCGATGTCCCGGATGGCGGCGACGGGCCGGACGTTGTCGTAGGTCAGGCCGTGCCCCGCGTGCACGGCGAGGCCGCGCGCGCGGGCGTGGGCGGCGGCGCGCGCGAGCGCGCGCAGCGCGGCATCGCTCTTCCGCCAGGAGCGGGCGTATCGGCCGGTGTGCAGCTCGACCGCAGGCACGCCGAGTGCGGCGGCGCGATCGATGGCCGCCGGGTCGGGGTCGATGAAAAGGCTGACGCGGATGCCGGCCGCGGTGAGGCGCTCGATGGCCGCGCGGATGGTGCGGCTCGCGCCGCCGAGCGCGAGGCCACCTTCGGTCGTGATCTCCTGACGCCGCTCGGGCACGAGCGTCGCCTGAAACGGTTTGAGGCGGCAGGCGATCCGCACGATTTCGGGAGCCGCGCCGAGCTCGAGGTTCAGCACGGTCCGCACGGCCGCGCGCAGCGCGCGGACGTCGGCGTCCTGGATGTGGCGGCGGTCCTCGCGCAGGTGCACGGTGATGCCGTCGGCGCCGCCTTGCTCGGCCGCCGCCGCGGCGCGCACCGGGTCGGGCTCGTCGGTGCGGCGCGCTTCGCGCACCGTCGCGACGTGATCAATGTTGACGTAGAGCCGCATGCCGTCTTACCTTCGGTTCACTCCGCCCACACTCGAGGAACGTCCGTGAGACCACGACTGACCGTGCTCGTCGCGCTGGGCTGCCTGGCGTGCGGTGGAGGAGCCGGCCCGGGGAAGCTCGCACCACAGTCGCCTCAGGAGACGCTCGCGCAGTTCATGTCGGCGGTGAAGGCGAACGACCTCGGGCGCATGAGAGAGCTGTGGGGCAGCGAGCGCGGGACCGCCGCCGACCACATGAAGAGCGCGGACGTGAACCAGCGGCTCACCGTCCTCCAGATTTATCTGAACCACGTCGGCTACCGCGTCATCGAGGGCCCGCTCCCCGTGTCGAACAAACCAGACCGCCGCGTGTTCCGCGTGGAGCTGCAGCGCTCGACGTCGTGCACGGTCGTCGTGCCGATTGAGGTCGCGCTCACAAAGGGCGGCCGCTGGCTGGCGGTCGGCACCGATCTCGCGAGCATCCCGAACCCGGCGTCGTCGTGCAAGAGTTGACGTCGCGGGAACTTGGGGAGCCCGTCCCGTGTTTCTACTCGGTCAGCTCCACCAAGATGCCGGCCGTCGTCTTCGGATGCACGAACGCGATGCGCCGGCCGCCGGCGCCGCGCCGCGGCACCTCGTCGATGAGACGATACCCCGCCGCCCGGCAGCGCTCAAGCGCCCGGTCCAGATCCGGCACGCGGTAGCAGACGTGATGGATGCCGGGCCCGCGCTTGGCGAGAAACTTCGCCACCGGGCCGTCCGGATCGTGGGGTTCGAGGAGCTCGACCTGGACGTCGCCCAGAGGCAGACCGACGATGGTTGCACCGTCGGCCGTTTCGGGGTCCTCCGGCTCGAGGCCAAGGACGTCCCGATAAAAGCCGAGGGCGGCGTCGATGGACGCCACGGCGATGCCGATATGGGCGACGCGGGTGCGTGAGTCGGTCATGACGCCCGTCAACATAACGATTGCACGAGAGGGAGTGGAAGGATATGGCAGCGGAAAACTTCACGGCCGTTACGGACGCCACGTTCGGGTTGGAGGTCGAACAGCACCAGGGGCTCACCATCGTGGACTTCTGGGCGACGTGGTGCGGGCCGTGTCACATGGTGGCGCCCATCCTGGACCAGCTGGCCGGGGAGTATCAGGGCAAGTTGAAGGTGGCCAAAGTCGACGTGGACGCCAATCAGAAGACGGCGATGCGCTTTAACGTTCGCTCGATTCCGAGTATTCTATTCTTCAAGGACGGGCGGCACGTGGACACGCTGGTGGGCGCGTACCCGAAGCCCGTCTTCGAGCAGAAGATCCAGCAGCATCTGTCGTAGCATCCTCCCCGGAGGACCATGCGCGCGAGCACCGCTCGCCTGATGAATTCGCCGGTTCGCCTCGCGGACCTGACGTTCCCGCAGGTGAACCGGCTGATCCATCGGACCCGCCTCGCCTTCGTCCACCTCGACAACCTCCTCGCCTTTGGAAAGCGCGACCGCGACGGCCGCGTGGACGGCTACATCACGGCCTACTTGCCGGAGGAATGTTTGCTGCTGTTCTTCCGCAAAGGCGAGGCCGTGAACGCCGCGTCCTTGCACACCACCGGACGGCAGGTCATCACCATCACCGAGGCGCTCAAGCGGATGCGCGCGGAAGTCGAGCGCGGCGAGCTCGCCTACTCGGCCGCACCGATGGAGCAGCTCGCCTGGATGTATCAATCGTGCGCGGCCCCGGTCGAGATGCGCACCGTCGACTCGGCGCAGCCGGGCGCGTTCTTCGCGGGGTTCGCCCGGGACAAGACCAGCGGCATCCTCGAGCTGACGTCAAACGCGCGAGTGTCGTACGTGCGGTTCGACGCCGGACGCTACGCCAGCGGCTACTTCTGCGACAAGCCCGACGTGGTGGCCATTCCCAAATTTCTCGAGGCGCAGTTCCATGCCGGCGCCGGCGGGCAGGCGCCCGTGCTCACGGCGGCCGTATTCCCCTACGTCGCCGATCTGCCGCAGCAGGCCCCCAACGCGCTCATCAACACCTACCGCGAGCTGTACTGGCGCATCGTAGACGAGGTGGACAAGGAATTTCCGGGCGAGGCGAAGCGCCGGGCTCAGAAAGTGAGCGCGGGCATCATGGACGCCCACAAGGCGATCACGATCCTCTCGGCGGCGCGCGGGACCGATACCCCGGACTCGGTGGTGCAGCCGGAGGAGCTTTCGAACGCGCTCACCGACTGGTCGCTGCAGCTGCTCGAGGGCGTGGAGGTGATGATGCCCGGGACGGCGCCCAAGATCCTGCGCGAGGCCACGCGCGAGCACCGCTATGTGCTGCAATCGGCGGGCTACTACGGTCGCCTGCCGTGGCCGGTGTCGTGGTGAGATGGCCGGCACCCTGTACGTAGTGGCGACGCCGCTCGGCAACCTCGATGACCTCTCTCCGCGCGCGGCGGCCACGCTGACCAGGGCCGCCGCCGTCGCGGCCGAAGACACCCGCCACACCAAACCGCTGCTCGCCCACATCGGCTCGCGCGCCGAGCTCATCAGCTTCCACGCGCATTCGAGCGACGCCGCGCTGCGCCGCATCCTGCACCTGTTGGCGACCGGCAAGGACGTGGCGCTCGTGACGGACGCCGGGACGCCGACCGTGAGCGACCCGGGCGCGCTGCTAGTGGCCGCCGCGCGCGAGCGCGACATCCCCGTGGTGACCGTGCCCGGGCCCACCGCCGTCGCGGCCGCCCTGTCGGTCTCGGGCCTCGGCGCCGATCGCTACCTGTTTCTCGGGTTCATCCCGCGAAAAGGGGCGGAGCGGCGGCGCCTGCTCGACGTGGTCGCGAAGAGCGAATGGACCGTGGTGCTGTTCGAGGCGCCGCCGCGCGTCGCCGAGCTGCTCGAGGACCTCGCGGCCGCGTGCGGTGCGGAGCGCCCCGCCGCGGTGGCGCGGGAGCTCACGAAATTGTTCGAAGAAACCCGCGCCGGGACCCTGGCCGAGCTCGCGGGTTACTACGCCGAGGCGCCGGCCCGCGGCGAAGTGACGGTGATGGTGGCGGGTACGGGTAAACCGGCCCGGGAAGAGCGCCCCGCCGCCCCTGACCCCAAGGAGCGCGCCCGCGTGCTCCTGGCGCAGGGCATGACGCGCCGCGACGTGGCCGAGCAGCTCGCGGCGGAGACGGGGATCACGAGAAATACGGCGTACCGACTGGTCAACGAGCTGTGAAACCCCCTGCGCTCATCTTGTTGGCACTCTGGCTGCCCATCGCCGACGGAGGTTCTGCCAGTCTAACGATCGGTCGGTTGCATTACGACGGCGGCGGCGATTGGTACGCCGGCCCCTCCGCGCTGCCAAACCTCCTGGCGGCGCTGCGCCAGCGCACGGCGCTTCCCGTCGCGGAGCGCGAGCGCGTCGTGACGCTCACCGGCCCCGAGCTGTGGGACGTTCCTTACCTCTTCATGACGGGTCACGGGAACGTCCATTTCTCGGACGAAGAGGTCAAACGATTGCGGCGCTGGCTCGAGCAGGGGGGCTTCCTGCACGCCGACGACGACTACGGCATGGACAAGTCGTTCCGGCGCGAGATCGCGCGGGTGTTCCCCGATCACCCCATGGTTGAAGTCCCGTTGAGCCACCCCATCTATCACCTGGTGTACGACTTCCCTCGGGGTATCCCCAAGATCCACGAGCACGACGGGCTGCCCGCCCAGGGGTTCGGTATATTTTTGGGTAATCGGCTGGTCGTGTACTATTCCTATCAGACCGACCTCGGTGACGGGTGGGAGGATCCCGAGGTGCACCATGATCCTCCGGAGCTGCACGAGGCGGCATTGCGAATGGGGGTCAACCTGTTCACCTACGCCGTGAGCGCAACGCGGTGACCGACACGGCGGTTCGGCTGCGGCGGCTCGGTGGGCCGCACGCGCGCGCCCGCGCCGGAGCCGTGTTGCTCACGAGCGCGGGCGT
>WNFR01002063.1_pt1 | contig 23927 bp, 25 predicted proteins | sample 5400221 | NCBI WGS metagenome assembly WNFR01 (sample SAMN13153357, study PRJNA577476) | soil metagenome | isolation source: 40 cm soil under Madrone tree | place: USA:California | collected 2016-06-14 | reverse complement strand
TGTTTCTCATCCAGATCGGCTCGGCGCGGCGGTTCAAGCTCGCCCGCGACATCGACCCCGCCTATGGCGCGGCCTTCGATGCCGCGCGCGCTATGGGAGTCGAAGCCTTCGCCTATCGCTGCGGGATCAGCTGCGAAGGTATCGAGGTGGCGGAGCCCGTGCCGATCGCGGACTGATCTCCGTCGGTCGGCTGGCCTCAGAACGGCGGCCAAAGACCGCTTAGGCTCGGTGAATCTTTGACGCGCTTGCGTCCGGGGCATCCTTGCTTACATTGCCCTTGAGCAGCGGCAGCGGGTGAGCCGCGAGGAGGCGGCGCGGCCGCGATGCTTATGAGTTACGTCGACGCGGCACTCGCGCCCCAACGCAAGACCGGACAGATCAAGCTCCACGGGCCGGCCGCCTTCGAAGGCATGCGCAAGGCGGGGCGGCTCGTGGCCGAGTGCCTCGACATGCTCACGGGCGAGATCCGGCCGGGCGTGCCGACCGAAAAGATCGACCGGCTGGTGTTTGAGTTCGCGCTCGCGCACGACGCGACGCCCGCGACGCTGATGTATCGCGGCTATCGCAAAGCGACCTGCACCTCGGTCAATCACGTGGTCTGCCATGGCATCCCCGGCGAGAAGCCGCTCAAGGAGGGCGACATCGTCAATGTCGACGTCACACTCATCCTCGACGGCTGGCATGGCGACTCGAGCCGCATGTTCGCCGTGGGGGCGATCCCGCGCCGTGCCGAGCGCCTGATCGAGGTCACCTACGAGGCGATGATGCGCGGGATTTCGGTGATCCGGCCGGGCGCCACCACCGGCGACATCGGCGCCGCCATCCAAACCTATGTCGAGGCCCAGCACATGAGCGTGGTGCGCGATTTTTGCGGCCACGGCGTCGGCCGACTATTCCACGACGAGCCGAACATCGTGCACATCGGGCGGCCGGGCGAGGGCATCGTGCTGCGTCCCGGCATGTTCTTCACGGTCGAGCCGATGATCAATCTCGGCCGTCCGCACGTGAAGGTGCTTTCCGACGGCTGGACCGCGGTGACGCGCGACCGTTCGCTCTCCGCCCAGTTCGAGCACACCGTGGCAGTGACCGAGGGCGGCGTCGAAATTTTCACGCTGTCGCCGCAAGGCCTCGACCGGCCGCGTCCCTCCGCCGCGCCGCCGGCATAGACCCGCTGCCATTGCAAAATCGGGCGGAGCGGGCATCCTTCAGCCAGTGCGCGAGCGAGCGCGCGGTGCAGATACACGATGCCCGGCAGCGACAAAACCACGAAAAGGGATGCGGCGCCGCATTACCACGGCCATCGCGGCCGCTTGCGGGAACGATTCCTCCAAGGCGGCAGCGATGCGCTCCACGATTACGAAATGCTCGAGTTGATCCTGTTTCACGCCATACCGCGCGGCGACGTGAAGCCGCTGGCAAAGCAACTGCTGGCCAAGTTCGGCTCTTTCTCCGAGGTGATCGCGGCACCCGTCGAGCGGCTCAGGGAAGTCCGCGGCCTAGGCGACGCCTCCATCGCCGAACTCAAGGTCGTACAAGCGGCGGCCAATCGCCTGCTGCGCGGTGAGGTCAAGCAGCGGCAGGTCCTGTCGTCGTGGTCGAGCGTGGTCGACTATTGCCGCGCCGCCATGGGATTCGAGAGCAAGGAGCACTTCCGCATCTTGTTTCTCGACAAGGGAAACCACCTCATTGCCGACGAGCAGCATCAGACCGGCACCGTCGATCACACGCCGGTCTATCCGCGCGAAGTGGTCAAGCGCGCGCTCGAGCTCTCGGCCACGGCCGTGATCCTGGTCCACAATCATCCTTCCGGCGATCCCACGCCTTCGCGCGCCGACATCGAGATGACCAAGGCGATCGTCGAGGTCGCGCGTCCGCTCGGGATTGCCGTGCACGACCATCTCATCGTCGGCAAGGACGGGCATGCGAGTCTCAAGGCGCTGAAGCTGATGTGAGTTTTGTAGGATGCGTTGAGCCCGCGAAAGCCGGGCGAAAAGCTTGCGCGACAGATGATGGGTTTCGCCGACGCTCAACCCATCCTTCGGCACTGTCCCCTCACCTCGGACCCACGCGGATCGGCGCGGGCAGGCTTTTGGGTAGTTTGCCAGCCGCGTGCAGTGCCGCCTGCATTGCGACGATATAACCGTACGGGCCAAGGCCGGCGATGACGGCTTTGACGGCGGAGGAAAGTTTCGAATGCCGATGCAGCTCGTCGCGCGCGTGGATATTCGAGATGTGCACCTCGATGATTGGCCCCTCGAAGGTCTTCAATGCATCGAGCACCGCGATCGACGTGAACGAGTAACCGGCGGGATTGATGATGATCGCGTCGGCCTGCTCCCGCGCGGATTGAATGAGATCGACCAGCACGCCTTCGTGGTTCGACTGATGAAAGGACAGCTGCGCGCCCGCGAATCGCGCAAATTCCTCGCAGCTCGTCTTGATCGAAGCTAGCGTGGTCGATCCGTAGATGTGCGGCTCGCGCACGCCGAGGAGGTTGAGGTTCGGCCCGTTCAGGATCATCAATCGCATTGTGGTCCTTCCTGCGAAAGCGTGGTCGCGCACGATATCATGCCTCACCTTTCGTGATTTTATGGCACGACCGCAAGACGCGCTCGCAATTCTGCTTGCGACGCGCAACGCGCAGGTGCGACGAGGGCAGCATTGGCGACGACAACGCGGTAAACGCATGATCGTGTCATCCGCCGCCGCGCGGAGCCGCGGAGGATCGGCTTCGCTGAGGCTCCCATCCTAGGAGCTACGGGGAAGCGCTCGAGCAACGCACGATGCAGCGAAAACCGATGTGGCAGGTGGACGTGTCGACCGCCTCTTCTTGGCGCGCCGCCGGCCGGTAGCGCAGGCAGTAGTTGGGCGCGCAGAGGTGCGACCCGCCTTTCACCACTCGGCGAGCGACATGCGGCCCCGGCTCGCCCGGCGCGCAGCAGGAAGGTGCCCTCGTAGCCGTCGAGCTTGAGATTCTCCCACGGGAATCGGCCCTGCCAGGTATTGGCCATTGGCCGCCCCTGCGGAGCAAACGCCTCGCCCCACGCGTAAGTCGCGCCCTCGAGGCCGCCGCGGGCCGCGAACTCCCATTCGGATTCGAGCGGCAACTCCTTGCCGGCCCAGGCTGCGTAGGCACACGCATCCTCGTAAGTGACGTGAACGACAGGATGGTCATCCCAACCGGCGATGCTGCTGTCGGGACCCTCGGGATGCCGCCAATCGGCGCCCGGCACGTATTCCCACCAGGCGCGATTGTCGCGCAGATCCACGGGATGGCGCGGCTTTCGAAACAGCGAAGAGCCGGGCACCAGGAGGCAAGGATCGGCATCGGGGTACAAGGCGGGATCGGGCTCACGCTCGCAGGCCGTCACGTACCCCGTGGCAGCGACGAATTTTCGAAACTCGACGTTGGTGACCGGATGCACGTCCACCCAGAAGCCTTGCACGGTTTCCCGGCGAACCGGGCACTCTTCGCGGTAGAAGGCGTTTGAGCCCATGAGGAAACTGCCGCCGGGCACCCAAACCATGGAGCCGCGGCTTGGTTTATCAGATGCGACGCTCGGCTTCACATCGCCGCAAAACATGCGCAGGCTCCTCTGCGGGACTTAAGCCCGCGCGTAAGGCCTCGGCACGAAATCCAGCGGCGATCCGCTCGGGATGAGCTCTTCTCTTTTTTTGCTTTCCTCGAACTCCCACGCAATGCGGCGCGCATGCTGCATCACCCACCAGCGCACGTACCGCTGGTTGACCGGTTCTCGTTCTTTCGGGTCCTCCATGAGGTGGGTAATGCGGGCAAAACCCAGCGGCAGTTCCGGATCGTGAAAGTGCTGCTGACGCTTGAAGTTGATCTTGAAGTCTTTCCATTTGACGGCGTGCAATTCTTCGTTGAGCCAGACGATGCAGGCGTCGCGGTTCGAGGTTTGCTGCTTGCCAAGAAAAAATGGCCTCTGGTCTACGCCGTCGATGATCCGATCACGCGGTGGTTCGCAACCGGCGAATCCCAACAACGTGGTGAATATATCGGTGACGTGAACCATCTCATTGCTCTCGGTTCCCGGCTTGATGCGGCCGGGCCAGCGGATCAGAAACGGCGTGCGAATGCCGCCTTCCGCCGAGCTGAAATACGAGCCGTCAAAAAAACCAGCCGTCCCCCGGCCGGCCAAGTGATCCTCGGCGCCGTTGTCGCCGCAATAGACAACGATGGTATTGTCGGCAATTCCAAGCTCGTCGAGCTTATCGAGCAACACGCCGAAGTCGTGGTCGAGCATCAGCAGGCAATCACCCCAATCGCCGTTGGAGCTTTTTCCGGCAAACTCGTCGCGTGGAGTCATCGGGAAATGCAGCAGCGAATGATTGAAATAGAGGAAAAACGGCTTGCCTGCTGATACGCTCCGCTCCATGAAATCAAGACCGCGCTTCTGATATTCGAGGTCGCAGGTCTTCTTCATTTCCATACTGAGCTGCTGGGAAAGGATCGGTTTTACACCTTCGCCCTTGCGGCCCTCGTGCATGTAGGAATAGCCATCGCGCTCCGGAACGTAATGGGGATCTTCGAGCCACATGCATTCATCGTAGGTGCGAAGCGGGCCATACCACTCGTCAAAGCCGTGATCAGTCGGCCAGCGCCCGTCTTCTGCCCCGATGTGCCACTTGCCGAGGCATGACGTGGCGTAGCCGGCCGCGGATAGAATTTCGGCGATGGTTTTCTCCCATCGCACAATGCCGCCCGCGTTGCCGCCCAGCGCAATCGTGTGGTTGCCCGAACGGATCGGGTAGCGTCCGGTCATCAAGGCCGAACGCGTCGGCGTGCATTGCGGCTCGACGACGTAGTGCGTCAGCTTGACGCCCTCGCTGGCGAACTTATCCGTGCGCTTGGTGTCGGCTCCTCTGAGGATGCCGCCGCCATAGCAACCCAGCTCGCCCATGCCGAGGTTATCGACATGGAAGAAGAGGATGTTCGGTTTGTCAGACGGCATTGCTTACTCCGGGTTCATGGCGATCGTGACGATGGATCGGTGTGGCGACGGCAATGATGAGTGCGCACCGGCAGCAGAGGACGGTATCGATCCTTGCGGCCGGGCGTCGCCGAGCGTCTGATCGGGGTAATGCCGCGCTTTGCGCTCATGCTCATTCGGAGCGCGCATTTTGCTTCGCATCCTTCGAGCGACATTTCGGCCCGGAGCCGCCGCGCATATAGTGTTGCTCGGGATGGTAACGATCGAACATCGTTTTCAAGAATGAGCCCTTGAACCATCGCAGCCAGCTGCGATGCAGACGCGCCAAAGGGTTTGTGAGTTGCGCCAACATTCGCGACACGAATAGCAAAGCGCCGTCGTCGCGAAACTGCGCAGTGAGTTGCGCGGTCGATTAGTTGCCCAAATGCCGGGCAATTAATTGCCCTCTGGCGGCGATTGCCTCTGCAGGATGCGGTCCGGTCGGCGACTGCGCCGGCAGGTTGCTGCCGCGCGACGCCTCCATACCCGCGCGTGCACTCGCGGTAAGGCGTCTAGCCCTTGTCTTTCGGAACTGCCCAAGAAATAGGCGGGCCCGGTTCGGCAGATGCGGAATGCGTTGATCCAAAACGATTTTTGTCCCCTGGCGCTGGCATAAGTCTTGCTCTTTGAAGCGTGTCTCAAGGTCGGAAAGCGATATGCAAGTCTTCACAGCGCGGGATGTTCCGGAACGGCTCAATATGCCCCGCAGCGAAATCGGCGGCGGGCGCTCGCTTCTGCTGACGGAAAGCGTCCGCACCATCGGCGGCGCCCCGTCGCTGTTCGACACGCTGTCGCCATCGGGACGCGAAAGGCTTGTTCGCTGCGGACGGCGTCGCGTGCTCTATCGCGGCCAGACGCTGTTCAGCCAGGGCGCTCGCCATGACGGCATTTTCCTGATCGAGACCGGGCGGATTCGTGTGTATTACACCGCGCCGTCCCAGCGCGAGATCACGCTCGCCTATTGGCATCCGGGAAATTTTGTGGGCGGTCCCGAGGTGTTCGGCGAGGGCGTGCATCAATGGTCGGGGGTGGCGACCAGCAACAGCAGCGTGGTGCATCTGCCGGGCAAGGAGCTGCGGAGGCTCGTCCTCGAGATGCCCAACCTTGCGATCGGCCTGATCGAAGGGCTCGCCTTCAAGGGCAAATGCTATTCCGCGCTGGCGCAGATGCTCGGCACGCGCTCGATCACCGAAAGACTCGCAAATCTGTTGCTGCACCTCGTCGAGCTTTATGGGGTGAAGGACCCCGATGGCATCCTCATTGGCGCGGCCTTCACCCACGCGGATCTCGCACATATGGTCGGCGCGACCCGGCAATGGGTGACCATCAGCCTCAAGCGACTTCACGACAAGAACGTCTTGGTGGTTCGCAAGCCGAAAATCGTCGTGCGCCGGCCCGACGTGCTGCAGGAGATGCGGGGCCGCAGCAGCTGGCCTGCCTATAAACGCGCCGTCTGTTGATAACCCTGCGCAAAAACTGAGCAGGAGATATTTGAGGGCAACTAATCGACGCTCGGGCTCAAACGAGAATTGCCGGAATTGTTGCGCGCCTCTTACATCCCTCGCGGTAACCAAGATGCCCGAGTCCGCCACGAAAGAGGTTTGATGATGAGCAGGAACTTGGGTTGCAAAGCGACCGCCGTCGCGCTCGCCGCACTCGCCATCTGTGGTTGGACGGCCGCCCTGCGCGCGCAAACTTCCGTCACGGTCGGGATCGGCACGCAGGACACTACGACCAATACGGTCACGGCCGGCACCATCATCCGGCAACTCAATCTGTTCGAGAAGTACCTGCCGAAGGATGGCAAGTACGCCAACATCAAATTCCAATTCGAGTGGAACAACTTCACATCGGGCCCGCCGGTCACCAACGGCATGATGGCGAACAAGCTGCACTTCGGCATGATGGGCGACTATCCGCTGGTCGTGAACGGGTTCACGTTCCAGACCAATCCCGAAAGCAAGAGCCGGCTGATCGCGGTAGCGGCCTACAACCGCTTCGGATCGGGCAACGGCCTCGTCGTGCACAAGGATTCGCCGTACTTCGAGCTCTCGGACCTCAAAGGCAAGCTGGTCAGCGTGCCGTTCGGCTCCGCCGCCCACGGCATGGTCCTCAAAGCGATGCAGGATCGCGGCTGGCCCGCCGACTACTTCCAGCTCGTGAGCCAGAGCCCGGAGGTCGGCTCGACCAACCTGCAGGAAAAAAAGATCGACGCCCATGCCGACTTCGTGCCCTTCGCGGAATTGCTGCCGTTCCGCGGTTTCGCGCGCAAAATCTTCGACGGTGTCGAGACCAACCTGCCGACCTGGCACGGCGTTGTCGTGCGCACGGACTTTGCCGAGCAATATCCCGAAGTCGTGGTCGCCTACATCAAGGCGCTGATCGCGGCCAACGAATGGTTTCGCGCCGATCCCAAACTCGCTTCGGAAAAAATCCAGGAGTGGACCGGTATCAACAAGGAGGTCGTCTATATCTTTCTCGGACCCGGCGGCAACATGACTACCGATCCGACCATCAAGCCCTTCCTGATCGATGCCGCGGCGCAGGACGTCAAGGTCCTGCAGAACCTCGGCCGGATGAAGGAATTCGACGTCACTAAGTGGGTCGACGACAGCTACGTCCGCAAGGCGTTTGCCGAGCTCAAACTCGACTACGACGCCCAGCTCGCATCGAGCGCCAACTACGAAGTCAAGGGCGAGGACAAATTCTGCAACAAACCCATCGTCGAGCCGCGCAAGGCCGGCGAGGTTTGGGTCGATGGCGAAGGCATCGAGCCGTTCAGCAGCGCCGCCTGCACGCTGGCCGCCTATTCCTCGCTCAAAGCTAAGGGCAAGAAGATCAATATGGCTTATGTCTTCGACAGCGCGCGCGGCATCAAGCTGTTTGCCGACCAGGCCTACTACGCCGTCGGCAGCGACAAGAGCGCGATTTCGCCGTTTCTGCTCAAGAAGGACGCAGAGGACTACGCCGCAAAGAGCGGCGGCAAGGTACTTTCATTCGAGGATGCACTGAAAGCGGCGCTCACCGGGGGCTGATGCTTGGATAGCGCCGCCCTCAAACTGAGAGAGAGAGTGGCGCGCCTCCCCGCGACCGAAACCCCGCGGGCCGCGCCTCCCCCGCCGCAGCCCACCCCGGTGCGACTTGAGATCAGCGAGGTCCGGCGACGGCTCGCGCGACATCGTAATCAACTGCGGACGCTTGCCCTCGGCGCGATATCGCTCGCCCTATTCCTGTTGTCGTGGCATCTGCTGACGAAATACCGGGTGACGGTGCACGTCCGTTTCGTCAACGTGCCGTCGCCCGAGATGGTATTCGACAGCCTGATGCGGGTAGCACGCGACAACAAGTTCCTGTCGCACGTCGTTCTGAGCTGCCGGCGGATCTTTATCGGCTTTGCCATGGCCGCGACGATCGCGGTCCCGCTCGGCCTGGTGATGGGCCGTTTCCGGCTGGTGCGCGAGATCGTCTTTCCGGTCTCCGAGGTGCTGCGGCCGATTCCCGCCATCGCCTGGGTGCCGATGTCGATCATGTTGTGGCCGTCGAACGAGGAGAGCATCATCTTCATCACCTTCCTCGGCTCTTTCTTTCCGATCCTGCTCAACACCCTGCACGGCATGGCGATGGTCGACCCGGTGCTGATCCGCGCGGCCCAGTGCCTCGGCGCCCGCGAGGCTTCGATCTTCCGCGAGGTCTATTTTCCCGCCACGCTGCCGCACGTATTCACCGGGCTTACCGTCGGTATGGGAGTTGCCTGGGTGTCGCTGATCGCTGCGGAGATGATTTCCGGGCAGTTCGGGATCGGGTATTTCACGTGGGAGGCCTACTCGCTCGTGCAATACGCCGACATCGCGCTCGGCATGATCTGCATCGGCGTCCTCGGCCTCGGCTCGAGCGCGCTGATCCGCGGTGTCGGCCACATCGCCATGCCCTGGGCCAAGAAATGAGGGAAACGTCCCCCGCAACGGTGCGTCAGGGCAAAGTCACGGTCACGGACTTTTGCCTGAGTTACGACACGCTGGAAGGGCCGGTGGAAGCCGTCTGCGATGCTTCGATCCGCGTCGACCCGGGCGAATTCGTATCCATCATCGGTCCGTCGGGCTGCGGGAAATCGACGCTGCTCAACGCGGTCGCGGGCTTTCTCAAGCCGAGCAGCGGCGAGGTCGCGGTCGACGGCGAAGGCGTTGCGGGACCGAGCGCCGACCGGGGCATGGTGTTTCAGCAATACTCGCTGTTTCCCTGGAAGACGGTACGCGAGAACGTGGAGTTCGGCCTGAAGATGAAGGGCATGGACCGCAGCAAGCGCGAGACCTCCGCCCGGACGCTGCTCGGTCTTGCCGGTTTGCTGGCGTTCGAGAACCAATACCCGGACAGCCTGTCGGGCGGCATGAAGCAGCGCGTCGGCATCATCCGGGCGCTCGCGACAAGCCCGAAGGTGCTGCTGCTCGACGAGCCGTTTGGTTCGCTCGACGCGCAAACCCGGCTCATCATGCAGCAGATCCTCACCAATATGTGGCAGCGGCTGAAGACCTCGGTCCTATTCGTGACCCACGATATCGACGAAGCAATCTTTCTGTCTGACCGCGTCTACTGCATGACGGCACGACCGGGGACGATCAAGGCCGAGGTCGCCATTCCTTTGGAACGGCCGCGGCATCAATCGATGATGATGTCCTCGGAATTCCTGGCATTGCGGCGCGGCCTGATGTCGCTGATCCGAGAAGAGAGCCTCAAAGCGATCGGCGGCGAGGTGAACGAGATCGCCCTGCAAGGCCTCGACATCGATCTGCGCGGCCGCAGCCTCGCGGACGTGATCTGACATCGAACCCCTGGTCTGCACGTCCTCCGATTGATTGTGCGCCCACGTCAGAGAACTCGAACTTGATGGCTTGAGGGCGGCCGCGCGGTGCAACGTCTGGCTGCGCAAGCCGCCTGTGCAGCCCGGTTGGCGACCATGCAAGCCGGGGGATGCAACGTAAAACGCACCTGCGCTCGGCTCGATATCCGATCCGGCTCGCCACAGCGGTGGGGGCACGGCGCTAGAGCGCAACGACCGTCTTGAAACCACCCCAGATCATGCGCTTGGCATCGAAAGGCAGGTCTTTGAGCTCCATCATCTTCGCGAGGCGCTTGTCCTTCATCACCTTCGCGTTCACGCGGTCGCGATCGGCCCGCGATTTATAGACGATATAGGACAAGAACACGGTCTCCCCCGTCTTTTGCTTGACGCTGCGCGGAAAGGACGTTCGCTTTCCCCACTTGACGTCGTCGGCGATGCATTCGCGGAACTCCAGCGCACCGTACTCGCGCCAGATCTTGCCCGCCTTCGCGGCCATGCGCCGGTAGGTCGCAACCTTGTTCTTGCGAACCGGAACGAGAAATCCATCGACGTAGCTCATGGGGATGCTCCGTTGGTTGAGTTTTGAGAGGTGACCAGCGCGGCAGAACGACAATGCGAGGAGCAGCGGACGATCAACTCGGCATTGCGTGCGGGTGCCTCACGTGCCCGCATGTGCCACGGCGTCTTCATCGACTCGTCGCACGGCTACGGCTGGGAATTTGCGGTTTCCCCTCCATTGGAAACAGGCCGAAGTACGGCTGCGCTTCCTGCAGCACCCGCGCGAAGGATGGGCGCGCCATCAGGCGGTTGAGATAGGCCAGTAGATTTTTGTGCGCCTCGGCAAAAGGAGCAATGGTGTTGGCATAGAAGAGAGCGGGCGCAGCCGCGCAATCGGCCAAAGTGAAGTCGTTGCCCGTCGCCCAGGTTTTCGATTCCATCTCTTGTTCCAGCACTCTGTAGGCGGTGTGGAGCTGATCCTTAGCAAGTTGCACGCCGTAAAAGTCGTTCTTGCCTTCGGGACGCAGCCGGTCACCCACGATCTTCTGCATCGGCTCCTGAACGTAGTGGTCATAGAAGCGATCCCACATTCGGGTCTGCCAGGCCCGGTCCACGTCCGCGGGCAAGAATCGGGTTGATCCTGGATAATGCGCGTCCAGGAATTCGACGATAATGGTCGACTCCGCCACCGTACATTTCCGCGCCTCGTCACGAAGCACCGGCATCTTGGCCATGGGCCACACCGCCCGGAAGGCAGCGCTCGAAACCTCATCGCGCAAATCGACGATGATTGGCTCGAAGGCGATGCCGTTCTCGTACAAGGCGATGAGTGCCTTGTGGCAGAACGACGCAAGGGGATGCAAATAGAGCTTGAGAGGCATGCCCAGACTCACGCTCGCTCCCCGCACGTCTTCCCGAGGCGTTACTGCTGCACGATCACCATCCAGCCGACGCCGAAGCGGTCGGCAACCATGCCGAAACGTTTGGCGAAGAACGTTTTGCCGAGCGGCATTCGCACCTCTCCCCCCTCGGCAAGCGCCTTGAACATGCGGTCGGCCTCGGCTTCGTCCTCGGCGTTGACGGATAGAGAGAAGCCCTCGAATTTGGGCTTGCCCTGCGCACAGCCGTCGGACGCCATGACGGGTGCATCGCCGACCCGAAAGCACGAATGCATGATCTTGTTCTCGCTGCCGGGCGCAACCATACCGGGCGGCGGCGGCTCCGGGCTTTCCTTGTAGCGCATCATCATCTCGACCTTGGCCCCAAGCGCTTTCTTGTAAAAGTCGAGCGCCTCCTCGCAGCGGCCGTCGAAGAACAAATACGGTGTCACTGGCATGGTCTCTCCTTTTGCCTTGTTGCGATGCTCCAATTACTCGCTTCAGGCGGCTTGCGCCCGCTTCAGCGCCGCGAGGTCGATCTTGCGCATCTGCAACATCGATCGCATGACCCGCTGCGCCTTTTCGGGATTTTCATCCATCAGCAGCTGCGGCAGCGCCGTCGGAATGATCTGCCACGACAGGCCGAACTTGTCCTTGAGCCAACCGCAGGGTCCTTCCTCGCCGCCGTCGGCAAGCTTGCTCCAGAAGTAGTCGATCTCTTCCTGTGTTTCGCAGTGCACTTGGAACGATACCGCCTCGTTGAACTTGAACTGGGGGCCGCCGTTGAGCGCTAAAAACTTCTGCCCTTCGATGTCGAACTCTGCGGTCATGACCGTCCCCGCCGTCTTCCCATGGATTTCGAATCCCTCTTTTCCGTAGCGGCTGATTTTTCCGATTTTGGAATTCTTGAACACGGATGCGTAAAATTTCGCCGCGTCTTCGGCCTGCGTATCGAACCACAAGCATGGCGTGATCTTTTGTGCAGCTAACGGCACGATCTGTTCCTTTCCGATTCGACTTGCTCTTCTGGGTTTTCGGGGCGCGCGCGGATCGCCAACCCCTTGTGTTCCCCCGATTGACAAAAGAGTTGATATCAACATAATTGTGGCGTGTCAAAGGCAATTCCCTTCGAAACCACGCATTTTGTCCGAGACACCTGCCTGTGCTTTCACCTGCAGCGCGCCGCGCGCGCACTCGCGCGGCGCTTCGACGACGCGCTGCGGCCGCTCGGCCTCACGAGTTGGCAATTCTCGCTGTTGATGGCGCTCAACCAGCCCGCCGCGCCCAGCATCGGTTCGGTCGCTGCCGTGCTTGGCACCGACCGCACGACGCTTACCGCCGCACTCAAGCCGCTGCAGCGTCGCGGCCTGGTCACGGTCGGTGTTGATGCCAACGACAGGCGCAGTCGCCGGTTGAAGCTCACGCGAGCCGGCTGCGCGCTGCTCGCCCGCGCGGTGCCGATCTGGCGCCGCAGCCATGCGGAGATCGATCGGCTGCTTCCGCGCGGCGGCAGCGACCGCTTGCGCGACGACCTGCGCGCGCTGATCTGAATGAGCCGCGCGCGGGCATCGGCTCCGGTCAGGACTCGGCGAAAGCTTGCACCTTGACGGCTTGGCGTCGCGCGCCCCAATGCCCGTGCGCCGCATCGAAGACACCCGCGCAGATCGCGCCACATTTGTCACAGCGGCCGCCTGCGGTGAGATTCCACGCAGTGAGATCGTACCAGTCACGGCCGATGAGGATATTGCCGCAGCCATGGCAATAGGTGCTCTGGCCCACGCCGTCGTGGATGTTGCCGGTATAGACGTAACGAAGGCCAGCCTCGAGCGCGATGCGCCGCGCCATCTTCAGCGTCGCCGGGGGCGTGGGCGGCGTATCCATCATCTTCCAGTCCGGATGAAATGCGGTGAAGTGCAGCGGCACGTCGGGCCCGAGCCGCTCCATCACCCAGCGGCTCTCCGCTTCAATCTCTTGCGACGAGTCGTTCTCACCGGGAATGACCAAGGTCGTGATCTCGAACCAAACGTCGGTCTCGTGCTTGAGATATTCGAGCGTCTCGAGCACGGGACCAAGCTTGCCGGAGCATAGGGTCTTGTAAAAACCGTCAGTGAATCCCTTGAGATCGATGTTGGCGGCGTCCATGTGCCGGAAGAATTCGAGGCGCGCTTGGGCGGCGATGTAGCCGGCGCTCACGGCCACCGTCTTGATGCCCCGCGCACGGCAGGCCTGCGCCACATCGACCGCGTATTCGAGGAAGATCACGGGGTCGTTGTAGGTAAACGCGACCGAGCGACAGCCGCTGCGCAGCGCGGCGTCAGCAATGGCCTCCGGCGAGGCTTGATCCTGAACGCGGTCGAGCGCGCGCGCTTTGGAAATATCCCAGTTCTGGCAGAACTTGCACGTCAAGTTGCAGCCGGCGGTGCCGAACGAGAGTACCGGCGTGCCGGGCAGAAAATGGTTGAGCGGCTTCTTCTCGATCGGATCGATGCAAAAGCCGGAGGAGCGCCCGTAGGTGGTCAGTAGGATTTGATCGTTCTGCCGCGCGCGCACGAAGCACAGGCCGCGCTGACCCTCATGCAACTTGCAATAGCGCGGGCATACGTCGCACTGGATGCGGCCATCCTCCAGCCGGTGCCAATAGCGTCCGGGCATACCCTCGATGATGGATTGATCCATGCTCAAGCCAAGTTCCTCGCGATATTATATCTCGGTATCTGGGGAGCGGGCGAGGACGAGGCAACGGTGGAACGAGGCTCCCGCGCAATGAAAATTCGACCGCCGGCGGCGGCCGGCCTGTTCTATGCGGGCGATCCGCGCCGGCTGCAGGCCACCGTGTCGGACCTGCTCGGCGCAGTGAAGCGATCGGCCAGCGTCGTGCCCAAGGCACTGATCGCACCGCATGCGGGCTACGTCTATTCGGGACCCATCGCCGCCGAGGCGTTTGCGATGCTTCGCGAACGCGCCCAATCAATCAAGCGCGTGGTGCTGATCGGGCCCGCGCATTTTGTTCCCGTGCGCGGCATCGCCGCGCCGACAGTCGATGGTTTCGAAACCCCGCTCGGTTGCGTTCCCGTGGACCGCGACGCGCTGTCCGCCGTCGCCGGTCTCGTCATCGAGACCGACGCGCCGCACGCGCCCGAGCATTCGCTCGAAGTCGAACTCCCCTTCCTGCAGGCGCTGCTATCATCCTTTGCGGTGGTGCCGCTGGTGATCGGGGAAGCCAAAGCGCAAGACGTCGCCGAGGTGCTGCGGCGGCTCTGGGGCGGACCGGAAACGTTGATCGTGGTGAGCTCCGATCTCTCGCACTATAACGACTACGACATGGCGCGGCGAATCGATGCCGCGACTGCCGCCGCGATCGAACGCGCGGAGTGGGAAAGCCTCGGGCCCGACCAGGCCTGCGGGTTTCTGGCGATCGCCGGTCTCCTCGCCGAGACGAGCCGCCGGCGCCTCGCGCCCCAGCGTCTCGCGCTGTGCAACTCCGGCGACACGGCGGGCGGACGCGATCGCGTCGTCGGTTACGGCGCCTGGATGGTTGAGGAAAGGGCTGCGGCTGCGTGACCGGCCGCAGGTTCTCGCCGGGGCATCGCAGTCAGCACGTGCACGCACCTATTACTGCCGCATCAGCACCAATGGATCGGCGCTTGCGGGAATGCGCTCCCAGGTCGTGGCGTCGCTCTCGGAGAAGCGCCAGCTGCCGCCGCGTCCCGTCAGCAGCAGCCCGTCGCGGTCGAGCCGCCAGATCGATAGCCCGACGTCGGCGACCGAGGAGTCGCAGCCGGGCTTGATGGCAATCTTGTAATTTTCACCGCCCGCCGAGTCGCTCGACAGCGTGAGCTTACACAGCGGCTTCTCGAATTCCTTGAACAAGGTCCATTCGCCGAACACCTGCTCGGGCGTGACGGTTGCCGCCTGGATGGCGGCCTGGGTGCGCATGAAAAACAGCCCCTCCCCTTTGCGCTCGGCTTCGTACATGTGCGACTCGACTTCCATGAAATCGAGAACGACGGCGCCTTTGGAATTCAACAACTGCACCGCATCGTTGGGTCCCATCGTCCAGATCACGACGTCCTTGAGCGATGGGAATGCGCTGCCACAGGCTTCATCGAGATCGAGCTTGAAGCCGCCGGCCGCGGGTTCAAGCTTGAAGGTAACGGGACAGGTCTTGTCGCGCGCGGCGTTGGAGATTTCCCACGCCCCGACCATCTCCTTGGCCGCATCGCTCGGGGCCTGCGCGCCGGCGCCGGCGGCGGAAAACGCAAGCGCGATCACAGCGAGAGAAGCGCGAGCCGACATGGGGACCCCAACACTGTGCTTGTTCTCGGCACGCTATCATCCCGCGCGCGGCCCGTCATGCCGTGCCGGCGCGCCGGCTGAGGGCTTGCACGGAGCGCATGCGAAAGTTCCACGCCGTCAGGCCCGCTTCTGTTGCTTCGGCGGCCATGGCGTTTCCGGAACAGGGGTCAGCGGCGGCTTGCCCGCCGCCCAGGCCAGGAGATTGTCCACCACCAGTTGATCCATCTTCTCCCGCGTCGCCACCGACGCTGAGCCGACATGGGGGAACAACACGACATGATCCATCGCCAGCAACTCGGCGGGCACTTCGGGCTCGCGCGCGAACACGTCGAGACCCGCCGACAGAATAGTGTTGTCCTGCAGCGCCTTGATCAGCGCCGGCTCGTCGACCACCGAGCCGCGCGACATGTTGATGAGGATGCCCTTGGGCCCAAGCGCACCGAGCACCTCGGCATTGATCAGGTTCTTGGTCTCCGCGCCGCCCGGCGTGATCACCATGAGTATGTCGACTTCACGCGCCATGTCGATGAGCTTCGGACAATGCCGGTAGGACACGCCCACGGCCGGGCGGCGCGAATGGTAAACCACGGGCACGTGCATCGCCGCGAGCCGCTGCGCGATCGCCTGTCCGATGCGGCCCATGCCGACCATGCCGACCGTGCGGTCGCGCAGCGTGGCCTTGCTCAGCGGATAATTTTTTTGCGGCCACTTGCCGGCACGCAGGTAGCGCTCGGCCTGAGGAAATTCGCGCACCGTGCACAGCAGGAGTCCGATCGCTGTGTCCGCCACTTCCTCGGTGAGCACATCCGGCGTGTTGGTCACCGTGATGCCGTGCGCACCCGCCCAGGCGGCGTCGATATGGTCGTAGCCGACGCCGAAGGAGGCGATGATCTCGAGCCGGGGAAATCGCGTCATGAACGGACCATCGACCCGCTCCTCGGTGACGGCGACCGCCATGGCGCGCACGCGCGGGCCGCTCTCGCTGAAGAACTTGTCGCGCTCCTTCGCGTCGGGAAGCTTGACGACGTTGAACGCGCCGGTGAGCCCGTTCACGATGACGCGCTTGGGAGGACCGATCAGGAGAACGTCGGCTTTTTCGGCGGCCATGATTCACTCCAGAATTGTGCTTCTGCGCTCCCGCGCGGCGTCCAACATTCACACCAGCATCGTCACCGGTTGCTCGACAAGCCTGCGGAAGGCGGCGATCAGCTCGGCGCCGAGCGCGCCGTCGACCACGCGGTGATCGCAGGAGAGCGTCACCGATAGCACGCTCGCAAACGCGATGCCGCCGTCTTCCCGTTCCGTCGCTTGCCGCCGCGCGGCGCCGACCGCAAGAATTGTCGCCTGCGGCGGATTGATGATGGCGGCAAATTCGCGCACGCCGAACATGCCGAGGTTGGAGATCGTGGACGAGCCGCCTTCGTAGTCGCTAGGCTTGAGCTTCTTCGCACGCGCGCGCGCCGCCAGCTCCTTCATCTCGTTCGAGATCGCCGCCAGTCTCTTTTTCTCCGCCTGCCGGATCACCGGCGCAATGAGCCCGCCTTCGAGCGCGACTGCGACCGCAACATCGGAATGCTCGAAGCACAGGATGCGATCATGCGCCCACACGGCGTTGGCCGCCGGCACGCGCTGCAGCGCCGTCGCCCAAGCCTTGATGATGAGATCGTTGAGAGAGAGCTTGAATTCAGGCTTGCCGTCGTTGTCCGTGGGCGCGGCGGCATTCGCCTCTTCGCGCAGCGCGAGGAGCCGGGTGATCTCGACGTCAGCGGTCAGGTAAAAATGCGGGATGGTCTGCTTGGCCTCGACCAGCCGCCTGGCGATGGTCCTGCGCATGCCGTCGAGCGGCACTTCCCGGAACGGCACATCGCGATAGATGGCCTTGATCGAGTCGGCGCTGAGCCCCTCGGGCGACGCGATGCTGGTGGCCGGGCGCGGCGCTGCCGTCGCTGCCACGCGTGTTGCGGCCTCCACATCGCGCGCGAAGATGCGGCCATGCGGACCGGACGGCGAAATTTTTGCGAGGTCGATGCCGCCTTCCGCCGCGAGCCGCCGCGCGAGCGGCGTCACGCGCCGTCCGCCGGGGAGCCGTGCCGGGCCGTAATTGCGCGCCGGCGTGCGCACCTCGAAGAACGGATCGAGCTCGATCGGCCCCGCCGGTGCCGTGGTGATCTGCGCTGCGGGTGCCTGCGCCACCATCGCTTTCGCTGGCGCAGAAGGCGCAGCCGCGGCTGCCGCCGCGGGCTTGGATGAGGCGACAGCCGCGCCAGCTCCGTCGGCGATCACGGCAACAACGGCGCCGACCGGAGCCACCGCTCCTGCCGGCACGCGGATTTCCGCGAGCACCCCTGCGGTGGTCGAGGGCACCTCCATCGACGCCTTGTCGGTCTCGATCTCGAACAGGTTGTCGCCAGGCTTGATCGTTTCGCCCGCCGACTTGAACCATTGCGTGATCTTGCCTTCCGCAACGGTTTCGCCGAGCTGCGGCATCAGCACGTCCATGGAGGCGCTTTCTTGCCGTGGGATGGGCTGAGAGCAGCAGAACCGGCAACGACTCGGTGGGGTTCGCTTCGCTCAACCCACCCTACCATCCTCCTCACCACGTCACCGAAATGTACTGCGTCTCCAAGAACTCCATCAGGCCTTCGTGCGCGCCCTCGCGGCCGATGCCCGACTGCTTCATGCCGCCGAAGGGCGCGGCCGGATCGGAGACGAGCCCGCGGTTGAGCCCGATCATGCCGAAGTCGAGCTGTTCGGAGACGCGCATGCCGCGATTCATGTCCTTGGTGTAGAGATAGGCGACGAGACCGTATTCGGTGTCGTTCGCGCGCTTGATCACCTCGCCCTCGGATTTGAAGCTCTGGATCGCGGCGACGGGCCCGAAAATTTCTTCGCGCAGCATGGCGGCGCCCTCCGGCACGGCGTCGAGCACGGTCGGCGGATAGAAATACCCGGGTCCGCTCGGCGCCTTGCCGCCGGTCAAAATTTTCGCGCCCTTGCCGACCGCATCATCGACGAGCTCGATCACCTTCTTCTTGGCGTCGGCATTGACCAGCGGGCCCACCGCCACGGCGTCGTCGAGCCCGTTGCCGATCTTGAGCGCCGCCATCTTGGCGGTGAGCTTTTTGGCAAACTCGTCGTGCACCTTCTCGTGCACATAGAAACGATTGGCCGAGGTGCAGGCCTCGCCCATGTTGCGCATCTTCGCGATCATGGCGCCGTCGATCGCCGCGTCGATGTCGGCGTCCTCGAAGACGATAAACGGCGCGTTGCCGCCGAGCTCCATCGCCGGCCTGACCACGTTGTCGGCAGCTTCGTGCAGGAGCTTGCGGCCGACCTCAGTCGAGCCGGTGAAGGAAACGACGCGCACGCGCGGATCGTGCAGCATGGCGCTCACCACCTTGCCCGAGGAGCGCGAGGGAATGACATTGACCACGCCCGCCGGGACGCCCGCCTCCTCGAGGATCGGCATGAGCGCCAGCATGGTGAGCGGCGTGTCGGACGCGGGCTTGAGCACGACCGGGCAGCCGGCGGCGAGCGCCGGGCCGATCTTGCGCGTCGCCATGGCGGCGGGAAAATTCCACGGCGTCACCAGCACGGCGACGCCCGCGGGCTTGTGTTGCACTACGATGCGGGCACCGGAGGCAGGCGCGCGCGAGACCGCGCCGATCCCGCGCACCGCCTCTTCCGCGTACCAGCGGAAGAACTCGGCGGCATAGGCCACTTCGCCGCGCGAGTCCGAGAGCGCCTTGCCGTTCTCGATGGTGATGAGCTTCGCCAGCCGCTCGGCGTCGCGCATGATCAGCTCATAGGACTTGCGCAGGATTTCCGCGCGCTCGCGCGGCTTTCGGCCGGCCCAGCCCTCGAACGCATCGCTTGCCGCGTCGACCGCGGCCTTGGCGTCCTCCACGGTCGCGCTCGCCACCGACGCGATCTTGTTCTCGGTCGCGGGGTCGAGAACGTCGAAACGGCCGCCGTCGGAGGATTTGCGCCATTTGCCGCCGATCCACAGATCGGTGGGAACATTGGCGAGGAGATTGTCGTATCTGGAACTCATAGGCGGACCTCATCAATTCCATGTTGTCAGTTATCCCTGCATCGAGCGGCGCACGCGATCGACAATGCGATCGACCGTGGGCAGCGCGACGTCTTCCAAGATGTCCGCGGCCGGCAGCGGAATATGCGGCGTCGTGATCCGCACCGGCGGCCCGTCGAGATCGTAGAACGCCTCATCCGCCACGATCGAGACGATCTCGGCGCCCCAACCGCACAGGCGCGGGTTCTCCTCGACGGTGAACAGGCGGTGCGTGCGCGCGACCGAGCCGAGGATGGTCTGCGTGTCGAGCGGCACCAGCGACCTCACGTCGACAACTTCGCAATCGATCCCGTGTTCCGCTTTCAGCTTCTGGGCCGCCTCGAGCGCGCGCGGCACCATCAATGCGAGCGCCAGGACGGTGGCATCCTTGCCGGCGCGCACGATGTTGGCGCTGCCGAGCCGGTCGACGATCTCGCCGTCGGGCACCTCGCCCTTGGTCGGATAAAGCGACTTGTGCTCGAAGAAGATGACCGGGTCTGGATCGCGCACGGCCGCGGCAAGAAGCCCGATCACGTCGCGCGGGCTCGAGGGCGCCACCACTTTGAGCCCGGGAATCATCATTGCCCAATTCTCGACGCTCTGGCTGTGCTGGGCGCCGAAGCGGGAGCCCGCGCCATTGGCAGTGCGCACCACCAGCGGGCATTTGAGCTGGCCGTTCGACATGTAGCGGCTCTTCGCGAACTCGTTGGCGATATAGTCGAAGCACACGGCGAAGAAATCCGAGAACATGATCTCGGCGATGGGCTTCAAGCCGGTCATCGCCGCGCCCATGGCGGCACCCAAGATCGCCTGCTCGGAAATCGGACAGTCGCGCACGCGCTTGGGGCCGAATTGCTCGTAGAGACCCACCGTGGTCTTGAACACGCCGCCGGCCTTGGCCACGTCCTCGCCGAAGAAGATGACGTCGGGATCGCGCGTCATCTCCTGGGCGATGCCGCGCGTGACCGCGTCGCGATAGGTCAGTTCCGCCATGCAAAGCCTCCGTCGGCATAGACGTCGGCGGTGAGCAGCTCGAGCGGCGGCGGCGGCGCGGCCTTGCATTTTTCCGTCGCCTCATCGACGCGGCGCCGCACGTCGGCCTCGATCGCCGCGATCACCTCCTCGCCGATGCCGAAATGCTGCAGCCGCTCGCGATAGACCTTGATCGGATCGCGCTCCTTCCACTTATCAAGCTCGCCCTCGGGCCGGTATTTCGCCGGATCGGCGCGCGAGTGCCCGCTGTGGCGATAGGTCATGCACTCGATCAGCGAGGGGCCGCCGCCGGCGCGCGCTTTGACGTAAGCGGCGGCGGCGGCGCGGTAAACGATGTCGGCGTCGTTGCCGTCGATGACGATGCGCTCGAGCCCGTAAGCGGCGGCGCGATCCGCGGCAGGATGCTCGACCGCCGTCACCTCCCCGATCGGCGTGTATTCCATATAGAGGTTATTCTCGCACACGAAGATCACCGGCAGCTTCCACACAGAAGCGAAATTCAAGGCCTCGTGGAAGGCGCCGATATTGGTCGTGCCGTCGCCGAAAAAACACACCGTCACGTCGTCCTCGCCCTTGTATTGCGCGCGCAAGGCGGCGCCGCAGGCGATCGGCAGATGCGCGCCGATGATGGCGTAGGAGCCGAGCACGCCGTGCTCGGCGGAGGTGAGATGCATGGAGCCGCCCTTGCCGCGCATGAGGCCGTTGTCGCGCTGCATCAGCTCGCCCAGCACCTTCTCGATCGGCACGCCGCGCGCGAGCGTGTGGGCGTGGCCGCGATAGGTGCAAAACGAGAGGTCGCCCGACTTCATCGCGGCGGCAAAGCCCGCCGCCACCGCCTCCTGGCCAAGCGAGAGATGGCTCGTGCCTTTGACCAGGTTCTGCAGGAAGAGATCGAACGCGCGCTGCTCGCTTTCGCGGATCTCGACCTGGATGCGGTACATCGTAAGCCGCCGCTCCTCGCCGATGTCGTCGTTGATGCCCGCACGGGCGCCATCGGAGGCGGGATTTTTCAGCATGAACGCATCCTCGAGAAAAGATCAGCGATGGGCAACCGGGCAGCGGAAATTAGCCTTCCCGCCCGAGCTTAGGCAACGCGTATTCCGGTCCTGGGCGCGTGACCAGAAGTCCGCGATCAGAGTTCCTGATCGCTGATCCCTGCTGCCCCGCTTCCCCGCGCCTTGCGCTCGCGATGGAGGAGGTAGAGGCCGGAGGCGACCACGATGGCCGCGCCGGTGAGCGTGAAGCGGTTCGGCACGTCCCCGAACACCAGGAAGCCCAACGCGGTCACCAGCACGATTTCCGTATAGATGAACGGCGACAAAACGGCCGCCGGTGCCAAGCGGTGCGCCGCGATCAAGAGATAGTGACCAAAGCTGCCGACCGCGCCGGTCGCCACCATGAGGGCGATCACGAGGGGGTCGCTGGGCGTCGTCCAGACCAGCGGCACCACCGGAAGCAGGGCGAGCGCGCCCACGATGTTCGAGTAGAACAGCGTGGTCTCGTTGGAATCGGTGCGCGCGAGGATGCGGGTGGCGATGGAATAAAGCGCGTAGCAGAGCGCGGCGGAGAGCGACAAGAGCGCCGCCGGCTGAAAACTCGCGGCGCCCGGACGGCTCACCACGAGCACGCCAATAAAGCCGACCGCGATCGCGCTCCAGCGCCGCCAGCGCACCCATTCTCCCAGCATCGGTCCGGACAGCGCCGCGACGAAGAACGGCGTGGAGAAGATGAGCGCGATCGCCTCGTCGAGCTGAAGATATCTCAGCGCGGCAAAATTGCACAGCGTCGAGGCCAACAGCAGCACGGAGCGGGCGAGCTGCAGGACAGGCCGCTTGGTGCGAGTCAAGCCCGGCCGCGTCCAGGGGTTGGATATGATGAAGGGGAATAGGAACGCGCCGGTATAGCGCGCCCACACCACTTGCAGCGTGCTCATGTAGAGGTTGAGATATTTCGCCGTGGTGTCGAGCAGGGCGAAGCACGCCACCGCTCCGCACATCAGCGCGATGCCGGTGAGGCGCGAAACGCGCTCTTGGGACAGGTCGTGCGGCATGGTGGAGGATCGAGGCGAGCGGGCGTATGATCATCTGGCAGTTCCGAGGAGATGAGACAATGCGAAGTTTCGGCCGGATCGCTTCCATCGCGGTAACGCTGATCTCTCTTGCGAGCATGGCTGGCGCGGCCGACATCCGGCTGCTCAGCGTGGGCGCGGTGCAGCATGCGGTCAAAGAGCTCGCCGCCGAGTTCGGCAATGAGACCGGCCACAAAGTGATCCTCACCGTCGCCTCGCCCGCCGTCGTCACGCAGAAGATCAAGGACGGCGAGGTATTCGACGCGGTCATCGTCTCCGAACCGGCCATGGACCGGCTCGACAAGGAGGGCGTCGTCAATCCGGAGAGCCGCGTGCGGCTCGCCAAGACCGGCCTCGGCGTGGCGGTGCGCGCGGGCGCGCCACTGCCGGACTTGTCGACGCCGGAAGCGTTCAAGCAGTCGCTGCTGGCAGCAAAGTCGGTGGTCCACGGCGATCCGACGCTGCCCAACCAGAGCGGGGAGAAGGCGGAGCGCATTCTGGTCCAGGCCGGAATTCTCGATGCGCTCAAGCCGCGGCTCAAGATCGTGCCGGGGCAGGCCGCGAGCCAGGAGCTGATCGCCAAGGGCGAAGTGGAGATGGGCTTGTACAACGTCAGCGAAATCCCCGAGGACAAGGGCCTGGCATTCGCAGGTCCGGTGCCGACGCTGCTGCAGGTTACGACGAGCTACGAGGGCGCGCTGATGTCGGATGGCGCGGTCCCGGAAGCCGCGCGCGCGTTCATCCGGTTTCTCGCAAGCCACGAGGCGCGCGCCAAATGGGTCGCCGCCAAGCTCGAGCCGTCGGAGCGGTGAGGACGCGCAGAGAGTCCGCCGCACGTCACGTCGTTTGTTCGCCCTCATGCTGCCGCGCACTCGGTGGCCTCCCCTCCCCCTTGCGGGGAGGGGTTGGGGGTGGGGGTCGCAGTTAGTGGACACGCCTCGCCCAACAACCATGACCCCCACCCCGCGCGCTGACGCGCGCGACCCTCCCCACAAGGGGGAGGGTAGGAGTGCGCTGCTCGCGCTGCGTCCCGCTGCTCGCGCTGATTCCCACTTCCACCTGCATACGTTTTGACTCACCATTTCACACAGCCTTTCTCGTTCCCGCGGCGCGTTTTTTGCGCCCGGGGTTTGAAACTTTGGCTTCGCTACCCCGAACTTAAGGGGTGGCGGAGCGCCGAGAGTCGTCGGGTGCTTGCGAGGCACCCGTGGGCCTGCACGTGACGCGGCAGGCCAGGCGCTTGCGAGGCGCCTTGCGTCCCATAACGCGGGACGCCCGCCTCTCGGCGCTC
>WNFR01001559.1_pt1 | contig 23934 bp, 21 predicted proteins | sample 5400221 | NCBI WGS metagenome assembly WNFR01 (sample SAMN13153357, study PRJNA577476) | soil metagenome | isolation source: 40 cm soil under Madrone tree | place: USA:California | collected 2016-06-14 | reverse complement strand
AAGGGGGACGAGATCCTGCCGGTTCTCGACCGGTGGGCCGTGCTGATCCGCCAGACTGTGCATTGAGGGACCCGACCCCGTGCTGACCCTGGAACAGGCCTCGATCATCATCGACAAGGCCTTGGAGAAAGGCCGCGAGCTCGGCTTGAAGCCGCTGACCGTGGCGGTGCTCGACGCGGGCGGCCACCTGACGGCGCTCAAACGTGAGGACGGCTCGAGCCTGTTGCGGCCGGAGATTGCCGGCGGCAAGGCTTGGGGCACCTTGGGCATGGGGTTCGGCGGGCGCGAATTCGCCCGTCGCGCCGCCGGCAATCCGGTCTTCATTCAGGCCCTCAGCGCCGCCTCCGGCGGCCGCATCATCCCGGTGCCAGGTGGTGTGCTGATTCGCGATTGAGCGGGCGACATCGTCGGCGCCGTCGGGATCAGCGGGGACACTTCGGAAAACGACGAAGTCTGTGCGGTGTACGGCGTCAGCTGCGCCGCCCTTGTCCCCGATACCGGCGATCCAACCTAGATAGCTGGGAATAGCCACCTGCAAGTGTGTGCCGATTAACCAGATTATTTTAGATTGATTTAACATCCAAATAAGAATATTTCTCCCTGTCACATATCTTTTCGGAGATTTGCGTGCAGGGAGTCGCCGCTGGCGCTCAGAGGATCGCAATTGCCGCCGGCGATGGCCCAGGCGCCGTCCAATTCAGCCATGCCGTGCCGCCCATTTCCCGGCGAGAGAGCTCGCGGGGAGGATGATGGGCGATCCGCCCGGCGCCGCCTCGGAGAAACAACTCGCCTCCGGTGCGAATTCCGATAATGGCCCTACCGGGCGGGCTGGGTCCGAAGACGTAGAATGGTTCGATGCGACTTGGAACCCGACGGCAGGCTGCTCGCTCTATAGCCCCGGATGCGAGCACTGCTATGCGATGCGGATAGCCGCTCGGCTCGCCCGCATGGGCGGCAAGACCGGCGCGCGTTATGCCGGGCTCACCGCGGCGGAGCGGTCCGGCCCGATTTGGACCGGAGAAATACGGGTCGCCGAGGACCTGCTGGCTTGGCCGCTCTTGCGGCGCCGCCCCCGCCGGATCGCCGTCAACTTGATGTCGGACCTGTTTCACGAGAACCTCGCCACCGCAACCGTCGATCTGCTGCATGCCGTAATGAGAGCTGCGCATTGGCATCAATTTCTCGTGCTTACGAAGCGGGCGGCGCGGATGCGTGCCTATTACAACGATCCGGAGACGCCCCACCGCATCACCGAGAAGTCTGATCTTCTGGCATCGCTGATTTTACCGGTCCCCGGCCGCCGCGGACGCTCACCCCGGCGGGTTGACCAGACAATGCGTCCGGCGGGACTCGGGCGCTGGCCGCTGCCCAATCTCTGGCTCGGCGTCTCCGTCGAGGATCAAGAACGGATAGCCCGCGTCAGCGATCTGCTGCAAACCCCTGCCGCGATACGATGGGTTTGTTTCGAGCCTTTGCTCGATCAGGTCCGGCCCGAGGCGGTGCTTGTCGGCGATCGCTATTTCGACGCTCTTGCGGGCAGCCATTACGCCATCGACGGTCGCGGCCGGACGGTGCTGGTTGAAGGGCCGGCATGGCGGGCACTCGACTGGGTCGTCACCGGTGGCGAGATCGGCGCCGGCGCCCGACCGATGCACCCTCAATGGGTGCGCAATCTGCGGGACAAGTGCGTCACAACTGGGGTCGCTTTCTTCTTCAGGCAGTGGGGCGACTGGGCTCCGGGATCCAATGATCCGTCAGATCCAACCATGATTCGCGCTGGCAAACGCGCTGCCGGACGGCTACTCGACGGCCGCACCTGGGACGAAATACCGGCAACGTCGTAAGCGGAGTAACACCTTACTTGTGCGGCGGTAATGCGAAATGCATGATCGAGCGCGACGGATAGGAGGTTCAAGATCCGCATCGGTTCCGCTCGACGCATCAAGGGGCGAGCGGTCGGAAAAGCGTGCCCCGTTGGTCTCTCGCTCCTCGCGCTTCTTGTCCTTCCAGTAATGGTGAATGCCTGCTTGTCCTCCCAGTAATGGTGAATGCCTGCGTGTTCGGTCGACCTGACAACGTGCCCTGGTACACGGCGCGCCGCGATCCCTCAGGCCTCGCTCCCGATCCCGCGACAACACCCGAGGCGGTGATTCAGGTCTATGCGGCTCGGGCGGTCAAATGGCGGGGCGCGTTCGCCGTCCACAGCTGGGTGGTGGTGAAGCCCTCCGCGGCTCAGCGCTATACACGCTACGAGGTGCTCGGATTTGGGGTGGCAAACGGCGCTCCGGCAATGCGCATCGATCGCACCGGCCCCGACAACTACTGGTTCGGTGCGCCTCCGGCGCTCGTCCTCGACCGTCGCGGGCCGGACTGCGACATGCTGATCGCGAAAATCCGCGATGCTGTCGCAAATTATCCCTATCCTCACGAGTACCGGGCCTGGCCCGGCCCTAACAGCAACACCTTCACCGCGTATATCGGGCGCTCGGTTCCGGAGCTCGGCCTTGCGCTGCCCGCGAATGCGATCGGCAAGGATTTCCTGCCGGGCGGCGCGGTTTTCGCCACCGCGCCGAGCGGCACGGGGCTGCAGCTTTCTCTGTTTGGCCTCGCCGGCCTGCTCGTTGCCTTGCGGGAGGGGATCGAGCTCAACTTTCTCGGCCTCACGATCGGCTTCGAGTTCAGGTCGCCGGCTCTAAAGCTCCCCGGAGTAGGCCGGCTCGGTTCTCGTCCTGACCGCATCCGCTATTTCGGGTAGATGCGCTGGTAGACCCCCGGCGAACCTTCGTCGTGCCGCAAATTTGGCTGCACCCGCCTGGTCCAAGGGTTGCTCACCCGGGCCCGGCTCCAGGCCTCGGTTTCCGACACCCGGGCGTGCTCGAATTCATAGACGGTCAAGTATTTGGGCTGACCCTCGATCGCGACAAACCGGCGGGCGCCGAGACAGCTCGGCACCGCCAAATAGCCCGGGATGTAGGCGGTGTTGTACCAGGCGTTGAACTCTTCCTCGATGGTGGCGGAGACATCGATCCGCCCCATCTGAAGGAACGGGGCCATCTCGACGGTCTGCTCGATCGGGTTGGTGTGCACCGGGAAAATCTGCCGGTACGCGTTGCGCAGAAAATTGCGCCCGACCCGGCTCGTTCCTGCCTTGGCCCGCTGTGGCGAGGGCCGATATTTCACCGTGTCGAGGTAGGCCGTGCTGCGCAGCACATTGTGATCCTCGAGCTCGTACATCGCGAGATATTTCGGCGCCCCCTTGACCGCGACATAGCGGCCGGCGCTGAGAAAACCGGGCACCTGGAGCAGCCGTGCAATGTGCTCGTCGTCGTACCAGCGATTGAACTCGCCCTCGAATTCGGGATCGATGTCGGTCCACACCATCAGCAGCCCGGTTCCGCGCGTCTTGGCCATCGCCGTCCCCTCGGTTCCGCGAGAGCCCGGTGCAGATTGCCCCGGCTCAGGTCACTGAACCCTATCACGGGCCGCGCCCTCGGCACACGCCCGGCAGGGATTAAATCTCGACGATTTCTGACAGATCCGTCGCCGGTATCGTTGCGGAAGGGTTAAGGCGAGGTGATTGTGGTGCCCAGGGGAGGAATTGAACCACCGACACACGGATTTTCAGTCCGTTGCTCTACCAACTGAGCTACCTGGGCGCTCCGGCGAGGGGCGCTTATAGAGGAAGTGCCGTGATCCTGTCCAGCCAAGCGTTCGCGCGCCAATGTCGCCCACGATGGCTCCGAAACTTCGCGGTCATCGTGATCGCCTTTGTTATCGTCCCGACCGCTCGTTCGCTCGGTGGTCGATTATAAAAGCGATCCCGCTGAGCGTCGAATCCGGCACTACGGCATCCGACGCGTTGGCCCTCAAATTGATCCTATCCCGCGATTTCTGAGCCGATACAGCTTTCGGGCCGGTGCGGAGACGAGCTCTCAATCGAATACGATGACGCCGCGCGCGACCTCACCCACAAGCATCAGCGCGAACCCTTCTTTTATCTCATCGAACCGATTGATCCGGCTGATCAGGTCATCGAGGTTCATTTTTTACTCGAGAGCCAGATGGGCGAGCGTCGGAAAATCGATAGTCGGCCGCACCGAGCCGTAATAGTTGCCGCTGATCACCTTTTCGCCACACCATCTGAGAAGGGTTTATCGGCGCCTATTGGCGAAAGCTGGGATCCCGACCAGCACCGCTCGCCCGCCGAGTTCGACTGCATCGATCACCTGCAACGCGGTCTTTTCGCTGCAGATCGCGTCGAACGCCGTGTCTACACCGAGGCCGTCCGTCATTTGTCGCACGCGTTCGACCACATCCCTCGGCAGCAGCAAGGTTGCCGATCGTTGGACATGTTGGATTTTACTTGACTGCGTTCCTGATTTGTTCTATCCTACCAATAGTAAACACGGGGATCGGCTTACACCTATTAAGACATTGCGTTAATTATTTTTCGTCCGATCCACATTCAGGATCAATTATTATGTTCATTTTAGAAGTTTATAAAGAAATTTTGGACGCTTCAGTTAACATTCTGGTAAGTCCCCCCGAATCATGCGCCGCTATCGCGTTTATTCAGTATCGGTAACATCGAATCTTAAATTTACTGTCGGGCTATCGCTCGGCGATGTGCTGACAATGTAGCACCGCTATGCACAGTGTCACGAATAGTGCCCATTTAAATCATCGGAGAACTGTGAGATGTCAACCCTTGGCAGAGTGAGTTTGCTCGATTGTAATCGGATCGCGGAAGTCTCCGACCCAATCGATGAGTTCCCCATCGCTATAAGAGCCATCGCCGAGCAGCATCGCCCGTCGCGGATGCCGTTTTTCCGAAACCTCGCCGCCTTGGACCACGCGGTGGCCAGCGATCCGGCGTTTCTCGGCCAGATCCATTTGATTTATCAATCGGCGATGCACGCCACACGCGCCGCAGTCTACTACTTGCCGCACCTCGACAGTCCCGGCTTGCGTAAGCGCAAGCTGCAGATATTCGTCGACGACGATGGTCTACCTGGGGGTGATACCCACCATTATCAGCTGACGCGAGCGTTCCGCAACATCGGAGCCCAATGTGTTCTCGAGGATGAGGACTTCGGAGATCCCGAAGAATTATGCCATCACCTCGATGGCGAGACGGCGCGGTTTGTCCGCCTTGCGCAAATACTCTATTCACAATCGCTCGGCCCGTGGTGCGCCGTCGAGGTGATGTCGGTCGATTGGATGCGCGCTCTCGCAGACGCTTTCTCGGTCCATTTTCCGCACTTTGTCCGCGAGCCGTATTTTGAGGAGTGCTTCTCCGAGATGGTTGAGGAACACCATGCGGAAGAGTCGCTCTCGGCCACGCAAATCGTGCTGAAGGCACGACCGGCGCTGTTGTCCGAAACGTTGAGCAATGCCAAGCTCATGGCTGAGGCGCTTGATGGGGTCTGGAGCCACCTGGACAGGATTGTTCAGAACGCCTGTCGGACGGACGAGCAGGCATAGGGCGATATCGCGGCGGTAGGGCCAGTGGTGGCTCAACGTCGCTATCGATTCGCCCTTTTCGCTCTTTAGTTGACCAAAGCGGGTCGGGCTCGACGCTCTGAACCGTCAATCGCGGTCGCTCTCGCCTCGTCCGGGATCGTCATTCGGGATCTGAGAGCTTTGCGATCGCGGCGGGGGAACGGAACAAGCTGATCGGTCGGCACGGCCCGGAGGCAGTCGCGCCTGTGCCCGAAACTCGGGCGCCGACTCGGTGCCGTTGATGCGCCCAGTGGCAAAGCTCGCATCGCGCTTCCCGCTCGTGGATCTGCCGGTCGACCGCTCGCGCTTGCGCGCGGTCAACACTATGCCGGTCAAGGAGACAGTCACATATGAGCATCCAACCGATGGTTCGACCAGTCCAATTGGGTGTCGCGTGGTTGACGATGTTTTTGGTGGGGACCGAACTCTTTGTTATGTCTCCCCTCCTCCCTTTGCTCGCCGCCGATTATCACATTTCGGCCACCAGCGCGGGATTGTCGGTTACAGTATTTTCCCTCACCTATATGGTGAGCGCTCCAATATTCGGATATCTCTCCGATCGGATCGGGCGCCGGCGAGTGCTGATTTCCTCCCTCATCACCTTTGCCGGGGCAAACTTACTTACCGCATCGGCCGCTGGTTTGCCGTGGCTGCTCGCCGTCAGGCTCCTTGCCGGTGCCGCAGCGGCGGGGGTCTCGCCATCTATCTACGCCCTTGTAAGCGGAGCCGCACCACCCGAACGCCGGGCTACTCGGCTGGCCTTGGTCGTGTCAGGGCTTTTGGTATCGCTCGCATTCGGCGCATCGACCGGCGCCCTGGCAGGCGCTTGTCTCGGTTGGGCATCCGTATTCGTCGTGCTCGCCACCCTTAGCTTGTTGCTGGTATGGCTGAACTCTAGGGTCTGGCCTTGCGACGGCGGACCTACAGAAGTTTCTCGCGCACACACTCGGCATTCCATTTCCGCGGTGGTTCTGGCGCGCCGCCTGACGCCGACGGTCATGTGGAGTACGGGCCTTTACGGGGTTTATACGTACCTCGGCGTCGGTCTTGTCGCGGTCGGTTTTTCGATTGGCCAGACTGCCCAAGCGATCATGTTTTATGGTTGCGGGGCTATTGCCGGGGTACTTATAGGGGGCCATCTGGCGGATCGACTCGGGGTAAAATTTACCACCAGCGCGAGCCTTGCCGGCCTTTGCGCCTGCTTTCTATTGCTGCGGCTGGCTCTCGACACAGGCATGCTTGTCGAGCCCGCCCTCGGGGTAAGCTCGGCTGTGGCGCAGTTGTTCTTCCCGGCCCAACAAGCCGGGCTCGCAAACGACTTTCCCGACCAACGCGGTACGGCACTCGCTTGGAACAATAGTGCATTATTTTTTGGCATTTCACTCGGCTCCCTCGTCGGAGGGGAAGCGGTCGCTCTCGGCAATTTCGATGCAAACTTGACGATTTCCGCGAGCATTGTGCTGATTGGTTGCATCGTAAATGGCTTCGTCGTGCCCGGTCCCGCAGCGCTCCGCGCCGGTCGTACCAAGGATCCCAGATAGCCCGTGACCGGCGCCACGCCGGCAGGATGTGCCATGGCTGATGGGCATATTGGGGGAAACAAGGATCGCTTTCTGACATCGATTTGACGATTGCTTGACGGCCGTATGATTAAGATTTCCGCCGGATTGGTAGCGATAGCGGTCGCTCCGCTGCGCACCGGTCAACATCAAGCTCCCGCCGGGCGGTGACCGAACCCGAGGGAGCGAAAGCGAGCTGGGCGCGATTGACCGGTGGGCCAGAGCCAAAACCAGATTCAATTTGACAGCCGAACGCACGGCTTGTCGATATGCGCGACAGTTCAGGCGGCATTGCGCGAGGATCGGCTGCTCTTTGCTTTCCAGCCGGTGGTGTGCGCGGCGACAGGAAAAGTAGATTATTTCGAGTGCCTGCTGCGGATGCGTGACCTGGAAGGAGGCATCGTCGCTGGCGGCGAATTCATTACGCCGATCGAGCAGGTGGGTTTGATCGGATTTATCGACGGTTTTGTTCTCAAGCAAACGGTGCGGGAGCTCACCAACCATCCCGAGATAAGGCTCGGTATCAACGTATCCAGCCTGACGGCCTGTGACGGGTGGTGGCTCGACTCGCTGATTTTGCTGGTGCGCGGTCAGCCCGACCTCGCAGATCGCCTGATTGTGGAAATCACTGAAACCGCAGCACTCCACGACATCGAAGAGTCGGCACGCTTCGTGGACACGCTGCATCACGCGGGCTGCCGCGTCGCTCTCGACGATTTCGGTGCCGGCCACACCTCGCTGCGACATCTTCAGATCTTGGCGGTCGACACTGTCAAGATTGATGGCTCGTTCGTCCGGAATCTCGCGGAGAGCCAGGAGAAACGGATCCTCCTCCATGATCTGCTCGATCTCGTCAAGAGCTTTGGCTTCACGACGGTGGCCGAAGGTATCGAGAACGCCGAGGACGCAGCGCTGGTACGCGCAGAAGGCATCGGTTATCTGCAGGGTTACCATCTTGGGCCGCCGACGCTCGAGCGCACTTGGCTCGGGACGACACCGAGTAAAACTACGGCAATGGATCGGGCTTCGTCTCGGACGCTCGGAACTAAGACCCTAGCTCTTGAACCAGGAAGCTCGAGCCGGAGAGTTTCGGCTCGATGACTCGAACGGCCTGAACGCGTAGAGGTGAAAATGCTGTACATCACTTGGTTCGTGGCTCTGCTGGCTGCCGTCTTTGCGGCGCTAGGGGGAAAGGATCAGCCAGCGCTCTGCACCGTTCTTCGAGTTCGCTCGGGCGGCGATGACCTGCGCCGCAGGGCGCGCTGAACGGTGAGCGCACCCCGGATTGAGCTTCGGCGCGCGAGGTGATCGAACTTCCACTCAGCCGCACGGAAACGACAAGGCCGCGGCTCAACCGGCATCCGGGTGGTAGCCGATGTTCAGCCGAGTAACGAGGAGGCTAAAGCCGCAAACTAAGCCCCGGTTCATCAATTGGGCCCGGGTGCGCATTGGTCTCACCGGCCGGCTCCTGGTCTTGGTAATCTTTGCAGTTGTTCCAGCGTTGCTGATCCAGGCCTGGAACGAATACGACCTACGCATCGCACGCGAAGCCGACATCAGGAAACAAGTCGTCCAGACCACCAAGCAGTTCGGTGAGGAGATCGGCGAACTGCGTGAAGGTGCTCGCCAATTGCTGCTGGCGCTTGCTCAGTTGAACACCGTCAAAAGCCACCAACAGGACGCTTGCAGCGCACTGTTTTCAAAACTAAAAACACGCTTTGCTAATTATAGTTTGCTCGGGGCGGCCGATGTTGATGGCCGGATTTTTTGCACTAGCGAGTTGAATTTCTATTCATCGGTGGCCAATCAACCGTTCTTTACGCGTGCGATGGCTCAGCCCGGGCTTGCGGTCGGAAATTATTGGGTCGATCCGGTGAACGACCAAAGAATGATTCACTTCGCGGAGCGCTTCGAGGGTGCCGACGGCAACGTTGCCGGCGTCGTATTCGCAGGCCTCGACCTGGCGTGGCTTTCCAATCACCTCAAGGAACGCGGATTGTCGCCGACAGCCTCGATCCTAATCGCCGATCGGGAAGGCAACATCATTGCACGGCTACCCCATCCCGAGCTTCTCGTCGGCAAGAATATGAGAACCTCCCACGAAGGCATCATGGACGGTGATCGGGCAGGATGGGAAGAAGCTGTCGGCGTCGACGGGGCCACGCGGATCTATGGATACGTGCCGCCTGCTTCGCCGCCGAAAGATTTTTTTCTCAGTGCCGGCCAATCAAAAGCAGAGGCGTTCGCTGCGATCGACAGCGCCACCCGGCGCGGCATCGGGCTCATCCTCGTCAGTCTTTTCGCGGCAATCTACGCGGCCTGGGCGGGCGGTCGAAATTTCATCCGTCGCCCGATAGAGGGTCTGCTCAGCGTCACCGCCGAATGGCGTAACGGGAATTATGATGCCCGCGCGCACCTCGAGGATCGCTCTTCCGAAATCGGCCGTCTCGGAGGGGCATTCAATGAAATGGCCGATGCGCTTGTTGCCAGGCACGCCGCACAACAAAGGGCCGAGGAGGAGCTGCGCCATCTGAATGCAACGCTCGAGTCACGTATCGAGCAGCGGACGATCGAGCTAGAAGGAGCAGTCCGGGCCAAATCCCAGTTCTTGGCAAATATGAGCCACGAGATTCGGACGCCATTGAACGGGGTACTGGGCATGATCGAGCTCGTGCGTCAAACTGAGCTTGCACCGATGCAGCACCGCTTTGTCGAAACCGCGCGACGTTCGGGCGAGACCCTGCTCGGCGTCATCAACGGTGTCCTCGACCTCTCGAAGATTGAGGCTGGCAAGGTCGAGCTCGAACGGAGCGCCTTCGATCTTCGGGTCGTCGTGGAAGAGGTGACGGAGCTGTTGAGCGAGCTGGCTTACGGCAAAGGTCTGGAGCTGGCTTGCTTTGTCCCGGCACAGCTGCCGACGGCACTGATCGGCGATCCTGGGCGCCTGCGACAAATTTTGACCAATCTGATCGGCAACGCGATCAAGTTCACCGAACTCGGCGAAATCGGCGTTCGCGCATACCTGATCGAGCGCGATATCTCCTCGGCGTCGATGGCGTTCGAAGTTTTGGATACCGGAATTGGCATCCCCGCGGAAAAGTGCGAGCACATATTTGAAGCGTTCGCGCAAGCGGATAGCTCGACCACCCGGCGTTATGGGGGCACCGGCCTCGGGCTCACCATCGCGAAGCATTTTTGCCAAATGATGGGCGGGTCGATCGAGGTATCGAGCAAGCCAGGTGTTGGATCGAAATTCCGCTTCACTGCGCGCTTCGGAGTACAGAGATTGGGGGCCAGCTCTATCGAGAATACGAGTCGGCCTTGTGGTGGAATGCCGGTTCTTGTCGTCGCTGACAACGCCCTCAACCGCGAAATCCTAAACGATCAGTTGTCGGCTCGGAATGTTCCTGTCCATCAGGTGCGGACCGGTACGGCGGCCCTCGCCGTGCTGCGCGCTGCGGCACTCAGCCGGGACCCGTTCAGACTGGCGATTATCGACAATTCGCTGCCTGATATGAAGGGGATCGAGCTGGCGCAGACCATCAAGTCCGGGCCCGCAACCGCCGATTTCCAGGTCATCATGCTCACCTCGTTCAATCAAGATGTCGGCAAGATCGGGGAAGGTGTGCTCAGACGCCTGTCGAAGCCGATCCGACAGTCGGCGTTGTGGGACTGCCTTGCCGGGGAGAATATCGAGGCGCCTCCAGCACCACCCTTTTCCGCTCAGACGGTGCCGGAGGATGCGGAGACAGGTGGCGCTCGCGTACTTTTGGTCGAAGACAGCCCGGTCAACCTGGAAGTCGGTGTCGCCATCATCGAAAGCATGGGGTGCACGGTCGTGACCGCAGTCAATGGGTTACGCGCGCTCGACCGTCACGCGGCCGGCGAGTTTCATCTGATTTTCATGGATTGTCAGATGCCCGAAATGGACGGGTTCGACACTACGATCGAAATTCGTCAGCGCGAGGCTCTTTCGGGCCGACACACACCAATAATCGCATTGACGGCAAGCGTGGTGGAAGACGGTCGGGAGAGGTGCCTCGCAGTCGGCATGGACGACTACCTCGCAAAGCCATTCACCTTGGAACAGATGAAAGCGATGCTCACGACTTGGCTGAGCCCAGTTGGACAGCCGGCCCGACCAGAGTATTTATCGCCGCTCACGGCGTCGCCAGCGTCTTCCGACCCGATAGACGGGCGGGTATTGGAGGCGCTCCGGCAACTGCAAGGAGAGGGCCGGCCGGATATGGTTCGACAGGTGATCAGACTGTTTTTCAAGGGTGCAGTCGATCTCCTGAGGGATTTGGAGAATGGCGCCGCAACTGGTGATGCGGCGCTGCTCTACCGCGCCAGTCACGCGTTGAAATCGGCTAGCGCCAATGTCGGCGCTGTGTTGCTGTCCACCCGTTGCAAAGAGCTGGAGGCGCTGGCGAGATCGGGAGCGGTCCCGGGCGCGGCCCGTATTGTCAAGGCGATCCGAGAAGACTATCGGACCGTGGAAGTCGGCCTCTCAGAGCGTCTCCTGGAAGTAGCCTGATCCCCCATGAATGACCAGCGTGCAGATCCGGTGGTCCTGCTCGACGACTACGAGACGGAACAGGTTTCTTCATCGGCAGCGCTCGGTGCTGTCGGGTTCGAAGTCGTCGAGGCCGAAGATGGCATAGCGGTGCCGGGGCCTTTGCTATTACGATGCCCGACATTGTCGCATCTCGCTCGATTTTCCTGCACCAGCTCCGAGCCACCAGAGATATTTGCAGCGCGAGCCATCGGATATCGCTGGCAAAGACCGGACGAGTCAGAGCGGTGCGAGGCGCGCGGCAAACGGCGGTCGCACGATAATCGCCCCTTTAATCGGTGCTCCGCCCGCCCGACCGGCTTCGGTAATCAGGACGCTTTTTTGACGGAGCTCCGGGTAGCCAGGACACGAGCAGTAGATGGGGCGCCGGAACATGCTCGCGATGGAGAGCAAGAGAAACCTTAACGGGTGAGCGCGTGGATTACGCAGTCGGTGGGCAACGGCGTGCCGAACGCCGAGAAAAAGCGTGGCACGAACGAGGTTGTCAATGAATAATCCATATCTAGAAGTAATTTCTCTAGTCGAGCGTCTTCATCGTCAATTCCTGGAGGTGGTGAAGCTGGAGTTGGACGGGTTCGGGATTCACGACATTAATAACGTCCAGGCAATGATGCTTTTTAATATTGGTGATGCCGAAATGACGGTCGGCGAACTCACACTACGCGGGTGCTATCTCGGGTCGAACGTCTCCTACAACGTCAAGAAGATGGTCGAGAACGGGTATCTCGCGCACGAGCGCTCGGTGCACGACCGGCGCTCGATTCACGTTCGGTTGACCGAAAAAGGGATTAAATTGCGGGACAGCCTGAGTGTGATGCATCGGCGCCACGCGGAGATGCTGTCACAGGCCACTCTGAGCGCCGATGATCTTCAAGCCGCCGGTGTCACGCTTCGCCGGCTGGAGCGGTTCTGGATCCGCGCCGCCGACTTGGTCCAGCGGCCACCGCAATTCGCTGCCTGAACCCCGACCCGACCCTTCCGGTCAGCGGCCAAACTGAACCGCAGCGACGTCCGGGAGGCTAACCGCCTTATTCGTCTGCTGTGGTCTCGCCGGGAGCGGCCATCATGGCTTCGGCTACGAGGCCGGCATTGGCGCGAATCGCGTGCTCTATGGTTTCGCCGGTTTCGGGATGGTCCTTCAGATACGCCTTGGCATTCTCACGCCCCTGGCCAATGCGCTGGCCGTCATAGGAAAACCAGGAGCCGGACTTCTCGACGACGCTGGCCTGAACGCCGAGGTCGATCAACTCGCCGCGTTTCGAGACGCCCTCGCCATACATGATATCGAAATCGACGACCTTGAAAGGCGGTGCCATCTTGTTCTTGACGACCTTTACGCGCGTCTGGTTGCCGATCACTTGGTCGCGCTCCTTGATCGCACCGATGCGCCGGATATCGAGGCGGACCGAGGCATAGAATTTCAAGGCGTTGCCGCCGGTCGTGGTCTCCGGATTGCCGAACATCACACCGATCTTGTGGCGGATCTGATTGATAAAGATCACCATCGCGCGGGAACGGGAGATCGAGCCCGTCAGCTTGCGCAATGCTTGGCTCATCAGTCGGGCGTGCAGACCCATATGGCTGTCGCCCATCTCGCCTTCGAGCTCGGCGCGCGGCACCAGGGCCGCCACCGAATCGATGACCAGCACGTCGATCGCGCCAGAACGGACGAGGGTGTCCGTGATCTCCAGCGCCTGCTCGCCGGCATCCGGCTGGGAGATCAACAAATCGTCGACATTGACGCCGAGCTTGCGCGCATAGGCCGGGTCGAGCGCGTGCTCGGCATCGATGAAGGCACAAGTCCCGCCGCCGCGCTGCGCCTCGGCGACGACGTGTAGCGCCAGGGTCGTCTTGCCTGAGCTTTCCGGGCCGTAGATCTCTATAACGCGGCCCCGTGGCAGCCCGCCGATGCCGAGCGCGATGTCGAGGCCCAGCGAGCCAGTGGAAATAACCTCTATATCCGCGGCGGCCTCGCGCGAGCCGAGCTTCATGATCGAACCCTTGCCAAACGCGCGTTCGATCTGTCCGAGCGCCGCGTCCAAAGCCCGCTGCTTGTCCATCGCTTCCTTGTCCAAGAGGCGCAATGCTGTCTGCAAGATCCCGTTCTCCCTTATTCCATACTCGATAAAGGCATGCAACGCGGCTTGAAGACGCAATGTACACTATTTGTTCACCAACCGCAATAGTGACGTACGCCCTTACGCGAGCCCAACGCCGATCACGTCCCTCACTTTAGTGGCGAGCTGCTTCAAGCTGAACGGCTTGGGCAGGAAATCGATGCCGCTGTCGCTGTCTAGACGTTGGCGGAACGCGTCCTCCGTATAACCAGAAATGAAGATTACCTTCATCTGAGGGTGGATCTGTCGCACTTTGCGGACGAGCCCGGGCCCATCCATGCGCGGCATTACGACGTCGGTAATCAGCAGATCGATCTGCTGTTCCGCATTGCGGATCAGATCGAGCGCGGCCTCGCCGCTTTTAGCCTCTATGACTTTGTAGCCCTTATTGCGCAGTGCGCGGGCACCAAAGATCCTCACGGGATCGTCGTCCTCGACGAGCATGATTGTATCCTGTCCCGTCAAGTCCTTTGCCATGACCGGCTCGGTAGCATCGGCCTGGGCGGGCAGCGCCCCGTCCGCCGCCTTGTAGAGCGGTAGGTAAATCTGAAAAATCGCACCGCGGCCGGGATCACTGCTTGCGAATACGAAACCGCCTGTTTGCTTGACGATACCGTAGACCGTCGACAAGCCGAGGCCCGTTCCCGAACCGAGCTCCTTCGTCGAAAAGAAGGGCTCAAAGATGCGAGCCAGGTTGTCCTTGGAAATGCCGATTCCCGTATCTGCCATCTCGATCAGCACATAATCGCCGGCCGGCATCGCCTCGTGCCCGCGCCGCAATAATTGATCAAGGCGGACATTCGCGGTGCAGATGGCCAACGTGCCGCCGCCGGGCATCGCGTCTCGTGCATTGACCGCGAGATTGATAATGACTTGTTCGAGCTGGCCCTGGTCGACCTTGGCTAGGCCGAGGTCACGTCCGTGGACGACATCCAGCTTAATGTTCTCGCCGATCAGCCGCTCGATGAGGTGCCGCAATTCGTAGAGAACATCTGTGATATTGAGAACGCGCGGCTGCAAGGTCTGCTGACGGGAAAAAGCCAGCAGCTGGCGCACGAGATTAGCGGCGCGGTTGGCATTCTGCTTGATCTGCATGATGTCTGCGAAGGACGGGTCGCCAGGCGGGGAGCGAAGTAGCAACAGATCGCAGAACCCGATCATCGCGGTCAGCAGATTATTGAAATCATGCGCCACGCCGCCGGCGAGCTGACCGACGGCCTGCATCTTCTGCGACTGGGCAAATTGGATCTCGAGGTTCTTCTGTTCGGTAACGTCGATGAAATGGAGTGCCAGCCCGCTCCCCGAGTCAGGGTCGCGGTCAGGCGCCCCTTCTGCGCCATCAGCGAGCAGGCTGATGTACACGACCATGGTCTTGTCGCTTGGCCGCTTGGGACGGACCTCAACCGGATCGGGATCCGCGTGGCCGCCGGCGGCCGCTGCGAGCTTGGCGCTAATGCGCTCGCGGTCCTCCTCGGTCAGTAAGCCGATCAGCTCGCGTCCCGTGAGACCCTGCGCAGTGGCGCCGAACAGCTCACCGACCGCTTGGTTCGCCTCTTCGAAACGCCCGAAACTGTCGAGCAGCGCAATACCGACGGGGGCGTTGGCGAAGCAACGCCGAAAGCGTTCGGGTGATCTGAGGGCAGCCTTCCAGTCGCTCCCGGCGGTCAAGTCCCATACGACCGATCGCGTACGCAGCTTGGCTCCCAATCCGATGGCGTTCTGCGCGATCCAGGCTGGCACGACGCGGCCCTGATGGGTTTTGAGCATAATTTCCCCGCGTTGTATCCCAGGACCCTCTGTGGAAAAGGGCACGAAGGGCGCGATGTCGGCAGACGGCGGCGAGGTAAGGAAATCGCGCAGACGCTTTTCGCCGGCAATGATTTCCGATGCGGTGCTGCCAACCCACTGCGCCAATGTGTTGTTTACAAAAAGGAAGCGCCCACCGTTATCGACCGAGTAAAAGCCGATCGGCGCATTTGCGAGAAGATCGGAGAGTTGGTTCTGCTCGTCGCGGATCGTCGCCTCGATTTCGCGAGGTTCGGTGATCTCCTCGACCGCCCAGAGACTGTATCCCGGACGTCCGGCAAGCCGATCTGCCGAAATCTTGAACCTGCCCGAAATACCACTCGGCACCTTGCTCAAGGAGAGAGTCGCGGTTGCTCCGGCCCCCGCGGCTGTCTGGACGCGAAGTCGCTGCAATTGGGCCTCGGATTCTCCATCCGGGCATAGAGCTCGCTCGATCCGATCCAGCGGCGATTCAGCCGGTCCGGGGAAAAGTTGGTTGAACGCGCTGTTAGCATAGCTCAGCCGCCCATCTGGGGATACGATCAGCCAGGCTTCCGGCGAAGCATCGAGTGTCAGGCTCAATATATCGAGGCGGCTGGCGAGCGCGACATTTGTCCTGTGGCTGGCCACGGCTACGATGCCGCCTAGGCCGGCGAGGCCGATCATCGCGACCGCCGCCCCATCGGGCGTAACGGAAATCACCCGCTCGAGGTAAAGCACCCCGAGGACGCCCGCGATTAGGACGGGGGCCAAGGTCGCTGTCGCCAGACAGCGGATCCGCCACGGCTTCAAATGCTCGGTTATCCAAGTCGCCTGCTGACCCTTTGTTACCGTAGATAGGGAAGCCTCTCGCGATCCCAATCATTTTCGGCTGCAATGCGAGTGAATTGCTAGGTACGGGAGATTCGGATCGACCCGCGCCCGTAGCTCGCGTCGTTCCCGGCGAGGCCTGCGAGGACATTTAATGTATTGGATCGGCGCGTCAGTCGTCGCGGTGTGTCCGCTCCATGCGCTCGTGTCGCTCCTGTGCTTCGATGGTCAGGGTGGCGATCGGCCGGGCTTCGAGCCGGCGGATGCCGATCGGTTCGTCGGTTTCTTCGCAATAGCCGTAGGTGCCGTCGTCGATCCGGTGAAGCGCCGCGTCGATCTTGGAGATCAGCCTACGTTCGCGGGCCCGGGTTCGGAGCTCGATGGCCCGCTCGGTTTCGAGCGAGGCGCGGTCGGTCAAATCGGGTTTGAGCAGACTTTCTTCCTTCAGGTGCTGAAGCGTATCCGACGACTCGGCCAGCAGCCGGGCTCGCCAGCACAACAGCTTCTGTCGAAAATATTCGACCTGAAGGGGATTCATGAATTCTTCATCGTCGGACGGATGATAACCTGGCGGTAGTGACGAACGCATCGGTCTCCCCGAAACTCCGTGAACGAAGCGGCGCGAGTATATGAATCGGGTCTCTCCGCTTCAAGCTGGAGAATCGCGTCGAGCGCGTTGATTCCGCTCGCATTTCAGGTTCGGCGATCAACCTTCCCGAGCACGGCTCGTAGCGTTAGGCGGATTTTGCCGGAGCCGGCGTGTCGGCAACGCCGACACGCTGTCGAAGAGGCGACGTCGCTGACGAGGATTATCACGCCGACACGCAATGCAGCGGATGAATCCTTCCTAGGTGCGCCGCCCGCCCGCAAACTGACCTACCACCCAAGGTTACACTTAGTAGTTCTTTAAGGTCTTTAGGTTTATTGTGCCGCGATGGACGACAACGTTGGGCTGTACGATTTCCTTGGGAGCGAGACCTTGCCGCGCACCGGCGCCACCGTCATCGACTTGCCGCCCCCGGACACCAAACGCTGGGTCGCCCGGCGTAAGGCCGTGGTCGTCAATGCCGTGCGCAGCGGCGCCATCAGTCTCGATGAAGTTTGCCGACGCTACGAGCTCTCGGTAGAGGAATTCCTCGCCTGGCAGCGCGCGATCGAAACCCACGGGGTCGCAGGTTTGCGCGTCACCCGGCTGCAAATCTACCGCGACACCCCTCCCGCCAGGCTGGCTAAACCCCGCTACTGAGCCTCGTTCTCTGGGCACGGTGCGGTAAGGAGCCCGTCTTCTAGCCGCATCGCCGACTTGCCGCGACCGGCTTGCGCGCCCTCTGAGCGAGATGGTTCGAGCGAGGCCGGTCGGCTGTATCACCGCGAGGGATGAGGGCATCACAAGGCCCGGTGCGTTGACATCGTTTAGCGCCCCACCTTTGACTTAAAATCCGCCCGCCCAGTGCAAGCGAGCACGCTCGCTCCGGCCTGTGTTTGCTCGTCACTCACTCGGCAGCTAAGCGTTTTTTTTCGCCGGTCCGGCCACGGCGGCATAGCCCTCCCCATTTTTTGGTCTGGGACCGAGCGATACAAGCCGGACCGAACATTCAGACTTATTAACTGATTTAGTAACGATCCGTAACAAGACCGCTAAGAATACGTCAAATTTGGTTTGAATTGTGCTTTTGACGTGGCGCTGACGCACAGATCGACGTGCTTTTGACGTGAGATGAAGATGCTTGGTTATTAGAGACCAATCAAATATCTACTTTATCAAAATATATATTTGAAGGTCTAAATTTTACATTTTTTCCAATACCTAAATCAATGTTTTCTATAAATGTCTTCGCCAATTTTATTATTAGTGATATCTAGGAATGGGACCATAAAATATTCATTTCGGGCGACAGGCTACACATCGCTTGGTGATACCGGTCGCGCAATGGAACACGAGAGCAGAGATTTGCAAATGCCGGATCTGCGATGCGGCGGAGGGAGTGATGGACGGATTTGATACCTGTTTTGCCGAGTTGAGCGATCCGCGGTCGGTCGGCCCCAAACGCCACGATCTACTGGAGATCCTGATGATTGCGCTGTGCACGGTCTTGTCTGGCGGCCAAACCGCAGTGGATATGGCTGTCTTTGCCGAGGCGAAACAAGAGTTCCTTAGCAGGTTCCTGGGATTGAGGAACGGGGTTCCGAGCCACGACACTTTCAGCCGGGTGTTTCGCAAGCTCGATCCCGATCAACTCCGTGCCTGTTTTGGGAAATTCGTGGCCCGCTTCGGCGAAACCCGTAGTGGCGTAATCGCCATTGATGGCAAGACCCTACGCCGATCGTTGGATCCGAGCCGCGCCCGATCGGCGCTGCACATGATCAGCGCCTGGTGCTGCGACAAGCGCCTGGTGCTCGCCCAGATCGCCACCAATGCCAAGTCGAACGAGAGCGCGGCGGTACTTAAGCTCTTGGAATTCTTATCGCTGAAGGGCGCGATCGTGACCGCCGACGCGCTCAATTGTCAGCGCGAGATCGCAAGGCGGATTGTCGAAAAGGGAGGTGACTACGTCTTGGCGCTCAAGGCCAATCACCGCGCGCTGCATGCCGATGTCAGCCAATTGCTCGACGATCCGCGGTTCAAGACCGCCGACAAGCATGCAACCGCCGACTGCAATCACGGCCGCACCGAGACTCGCACCAGCCTGGTTTCGACCGAAATAGAAGGGTTGCAAAAACGTCACCGATGGCCGGGTTTGGTTGCCGTAGGCAAGGTGATCCGGACCCGCGACACCGCCATGAAGGCGACGACCGAAACCGCTTACTACCTGCTCAGTGCAGCGCTGTCGTCCGAACGCCTTGGCCAGGTCGCCCGCTCGCATTGGGGCGTCGAAAACCGGCTGCACTGGGTTCTCAATGCCGTCATGAACGAGGACCAGGCTAGAAACCGCAACGACAATAGCGCGTATAATCTCGCGATTCTGCGCCACATGGCCTTGAACCTGATGCAAAAGGACAGCTCCAAGGTTTCCCTGCGCAGCAAATTCAACTTGGCCGGTTGGAAGGACGAGTTTCTCACCAAGCTTCTCGCCTCAACGTGAAGCGGGTGCGATACGGATCAAAATATCGTTAAACTTTGATACATTTAGTTACCATAATTCCACAAACATGCTTGACCGAGCCGCGAGTCCGCCGCATTTGGAGGTGGTGCGGCGGTTGCTAATCACGGTCGAGGATCACACTCCGCTCGCATGCTTTGTTGCGGCAACCGCAATGCCTCGGCCAGAGGGATTCGATTGCCTTTTGATACCGCGCGATTCCTCGAGGCAGAGGAAGGGAATGGCCCCGATTTTCAACCTGTTGAAGCCGCAATTGCGGAGTTCAAGTCGGAGCATCCATATCTGTTGTTCGACAAACGCGCGACGTCGCGCATTCGCCAGCGCGCGAACCTGAATCCGAAGCTGCTGGCCCGGTTGGAAGCATCGTTACGCGAAAAGGGTCCAGGCTCTGTCAAACAAGAGCTGCGCACAAGGATCAAGCGTCAGGCTCGTCGCCTGATCCACACTTCCTTCTTGGCACTGATAAGTGACGGAAGCACAAGAGAAGATGCACTGCAGGCGACTCGGATCGCGTTGTTGGGGTTTACCGCGGAGACCAGCTGGAGGGCGCGGCCGGTAATCAAGTCGTTCCTCGATTGCGCTGAAATCGCTGTTGCCGTTTCGCTGGCCTATGATTGGTTATACGACGAACTTTCGGACGACGAGCGGCAAGTCATCGAGGAGTCCCTCTTCCGCCACGTGCTCGAACCGGCCCTTGCGGCCTACAATGATCGGTTCGCGCTCTGGCCGAAGCGGCGCGACAATTGCACGCTCGTATCGAATTCGGGCATTCTGGTTGCGTCGCTTGCGGTGCTGGAGCGGTACCCTGAAGCCTCGGTACGGTTGATCCGCAAGAGCGTCTCGTCCTCTTGGAGAATTTTCGCGGCTCTGGCGCCGGATGGGGCGTGGCCGGAGGGACTCAGCTATTGGTCCCTCGCCATGCGCTATGCTGGTTTCATGGTTGCTGCGCTCGAAAGCACGTTCGGTCAGAGCCTTGGCCTTGCCGATCGACCGGGATTCGCGCAAACGGGCGACTTCGCCTTGCATGCTGTCGGACCGTTCGGAGCTGCTTTCAATTTCGGAGATTCGGAACCCCAATTCGACATTTCGACGCTGACCTGGTTCGCACATCGCTTCAAGCGACCAATCGACGCCCGGCTAATCGACGCTTATGAGGGTTGGTATCTTCCATTCTCGGTAATCTGGGGGGATAGGCCAAAGGCCGATGCGACCACGCTCAATCCGCCGACGGGGAAAGTCTTTCACAGCGGCAATCTCGCATGCTTCCGAAATACATGGTCGAAGGACCCGACGGCTCGCCCGGTCTATGTCGCAATCAAGGGCGGAAATGTCCCCGCCAGCAGGGTTGGAGTGTCGTCGCGTCCGGAAGATGTGATCCTGCACACCCAGGCGGACGCCGGCAGCTTTATCGTTGATGGTGCGAGGCAACGGTGGATAATGGACCTTGGCCCGGACGATTATGATCTGCCCGGCTATTTCGATCACGGCACAGACCACCACAGATCGGGGCCGCGGTGGCGATATTACCGTACCCAGGCTGCTGGACACAACACGCTGGTCATCGACGGGCGCAATCAGATTCCAACCGCTCGGGCGCCGATCATCGGCAATTGTGTCGACGGGCACCGCAAATGGGCAGTCTTCGATCTATCGGCGGCTTACGGAAAACCGGCGGGCTCCATTCGGCGCGGGGCTGCGCTAGTCGGGCGGCAGGTGCTGATACAGGATGAGGTCGGCCTCGAAATCGCCGGCACGATCGTATGGTCAGTGCATACCAGCGCCGAGCCCGTTTCGGTGGCTCGTTCGGCTGCGCGTTTCCGAATGGGCGACGACCGGTTCGTAGTGCGCATCCTCGAACCGGAAGGGGCGCGCTTCCAGCTCGGTTTTCCTCCAGAGCCGCGCTCTTTTCCCGTTGCCGATGTTCGACAGCTGCACGGTCTTAGCGTGCTCGCCGGTGACGCCATTCGGATATCCGAGCTGCCACGCCGCGCGGATGACAACGGCGAGCGTGCCGCGGGTGCTTTGATCCGGCGGCTGCAGATCGTCTGGCCGAGGGGCACGCGCCGCCTCAGCGTCCTTTTTCAGCCGGACTATGATGATGACGACACGGCTCCGCTCGTCATACCGTTAAACGAATGGCTCGCCAGGCGCCCCGTCCGGCTGGCGCCCTATCCCCGCTCCGAGTATCGGACCCATGGTGACCGCGATGCCGAGGGGGTCCCTCCCGTGGATGCGGGCCTTCTTGCGTCGCTTCCCGCAGAAATGGATGCGAGAGCTGGGATCTCGTTGTAGTGCGATGGGGTCCATAACTCCCGCTGTGACAGTTCCAACTCCGGCCGGATGGACCCCGCAAACGGCGATGGCGGTTCGCTTTCCCGCGATGGCCCAGCTTCGTCAGACGACACAGCGCGAAATCCGGGCGATGGGGGAACGGCTCGATCGAGAGGAGGCTCGCGGTTGCGACACTTCTTGCTTGCGCCAAGTCCTGCGCGAGCTGCGCTGGCGGCTCGAATACACCGCCGATGCGGTCGGTGTTCGTTCGACTCTCGAGAGGCTCCGCGCCCTGGCGGCGCTACCCTCGTCGCCGAGCGCCGCCAGTGAGGGCCAAGACGGCGGCTACGGCGCCTGCACCGAAATCTGGTTTCTGAAGCTCGATGCATCGGTCGACCACATGCTTGCGCCGGATTTCGATGATCGAGATGAACCTCCTCGTCTTCTCGACCGCATAAACCATCCGGCTCGGCTGAAGACTTACCTCGACAGTCTGCTCGTTTCCCGCCTCGCGGAGGATGGGATCGATCGGCGCAAAGAGCTCAACTTCGCGACCGCCGATCTCGTTCGCTTGATTTTGTGGCGTCGACCTTCGAACTATCCGTGGGATCCGCAGCTGGAAACCGTCATTCGCCGCTTTGTGGCCGAGTGGCAGGACCCGATCACCGGGTTCTTTGGTGCGACATATCTGGTCGACGGGTGGCCGCTTCGGACGGTTGACCTCAGCCTCACTTTTCACATGGCGCGCTATTTGGAGGGAAGGATCGGCTATTGGCTGCAATTGGTCGACACTTTGATAAGGATCCGCGACGACCGTTATCCCAATGGCTGGCTCGACGAGATCGGCATCACGAGCCACAACAACTACGATGTCGCGACGCTGTTCCAGCTCGGCTGGCCGGAGATGCGGCCTGATCAGCGCCGCCGCGCCGAACAGGAGCTCGCTCGGTTGGTCGACTGGTGCCTCGCGACGGCGATCGGCCCCGAAGGCGAGATCATGGTGCGCGCAGCCGGCGAGTCGCTGGCCGAGAGCTACTATTTCACGATCGCATTTCTCGACACGGTCGGCTATTTCGACCCCGCGAAACGCTTTTGGACGGATCGTTCGTTCCCGGAGGCGCCGGCGGTTCTGGCACGCCTCGGGAGCCACGTCTTGGCCCTGCATCAAGGTGATCCGATGGCTCGGATGGCGCTCGAGCGATTGCGTCGCTCCTCCATATCCGACGACCAGCCAGGGCGGGCTCCGGCTCATCCAGACAGCACAGGGATGGAGCGAGCTTGAAGGTGGCGAAGCGGGGGGCTGCGCCACGGCCGTGGCAAAATTCCCGGTTTTCCCCGTCGAAACCCCGAATTTCACCGATTTCCCGGCCTTTGACTGCGAAAACGGCGAGCCAGATCAATCCCTTGCGGGCGAATTCCCGTAACAACCGAACTGGGAATTGGGCGAGCCGAACTGGGAATTAAACTTACCGAACCGGGAGTTATCCGCGATATGATCGGGTTCCGTCGTCCCCCATTACGGCCGAGCACCTAAAGAGAATCAACAGAAGCCCATCTATCCGTCGTTTGAAATCGGACAAGCATAGCTTCAACTCACGAAGGCAATTCTATAACGACAGTTGGCCTTTTGTGAGGCGGATCGGGCCGGGACTGCGGAAAAAGCAGCTCTGGCAGTGGTTCCCGGCCAAGACTGGAGTCGAGCCGCCGCGCCCGCGGTTTCGTGGAAAACCTCAAGTTGTCGGGGGTAAAGCCGTAGACAACTGATGTTCGGTTCGGTGGGCGTCCTGGTCTGGGATAGCATGCGACCGCGTATTGTTAACACAGTGGATGTCGTAGCCAGATGCAGCTCAAACCCGAGCAACAGGACGAGATCGTGAGCCAGCGCAGCGAGACCCGGCCGACGCGTCGCGCCACCGTGCCGGCGCTCGAAGAGATCCTTTACGAGGCGCTGCCGGTGCTTGATCACGGCTTTATCCGAGTCATCGACTACATGGGCGACGATGCGGCGATCGTGCAGGCGGCTCGCGTCTCCTATGGCCGCGGGACCCGCAAGGTCAGCGAGGATCAGGGCCTCATCAACTACCTGATGCGGCACCGCCACACGACGCCGTTCGAGATGTGCGAGATCAAATACCACGTGAAATTGCCGATCTTCGTCGCCCGGCAGTGGATTCGCCACCGCATGGCGAACGTCAACGAGTACTCGGCGCGCT
>WNFR01001798.1_pt1 | contig 23937 bp, 17 predicted proteins | sample 5400221 | NCBI WGS metagenome assembly WNFR01 (sample SAMN13153357, study PRJNA577476) | soil metagenome | isolation source: 40 cm soil under Madrone tree | place: USA:California | collected 2016-06-14 | reverse complement strand
ATGCGGCGGTACCAAAACCGGATAATAGAATCCAATCCATCATGACCTCTGAGTCGTCTTACCATGGCGTGATTGCGAGGGAGGATGGTGCCGCGGAGACGGCAAGGCGGAATCGGCAGAAACCCCTATTTTTGAGTCGAAGGGATCCCTACCTTGCGTGCGTAGCCGTGGGGAGCCGCACCGTTCGGTCGGCGTCGATCAACTCAAGGCGGGAGGTCTCGGACCAGCCGAATTCCCACGCTGCTCGTCCGGTAATTCACGGCGAAGTGATTGCGGTAGCTGGCTCGCACAAATTCGGGCGTCGTGAACCAGGAGCCCCCACGAAGCTCGCGCTCGGAGCACTCGCCGTACGTGCGCGAGGAGCCGTTCGTCGGTACACCGGTATAGTCCGCGTGCCAGCAATCTTCGGTCCATTGAAAGACGTTGCCCAACATGTCGTTGAGACCGAACGAGTTGGCCTTGAAGGAACCGACGGGTGCCGTGTAGACGTAGCCATCGTCACAGGGGAATACCGCCCATCCAGGATAGCGGCGGGCCGCACGTTGGTCGGCCACGTTGGCCCTTGCACATGCGCCCGATCCTTCGTTCCAGGGTCGAACCGCTTCGCCGCCGGCGCGCGCGGCATATTCCCATTCCGCGGCGCTTGGCAGCCGGTATCGATGTCCGGTTGTCTTCGATAACCATGCCACGTACGCCTTGGCATCGTCCCACGAAGCGCAAGTGACAGGGTGTGAACCGGTCTGCACGAAACCCGGGTTCTCCCAACTGGCATCCGGCCGAATCCGCCACCTGTCATCGTAGGTGTCGCAGCCGCGCATGTCGCGCCCGGTAGCGGCGATGAACGCGCGGAATTCGTCGACGGTGACGGGATTGGTGGAGATGGCAAACGGACTACCGACCAAGACCCAATGTGGCGGCCTTTCAAATGCCGAGGAATTGCCGTCGGCGCGGTTCGACCCTTGTTTGAATCGACCTGCGGGCACTATGGTCAGGGCGGGACACGTCGGGCAATCGCGGATGACCGTACCGGGTTGCGGGGCCGCCGCGGCTACGACGGCGGGCACATTCTCGGGTTCCGGTGCATGGTGGGCAATGATCCAGGCGACAACCGCAAGCACGGCCAGCGCCGCGCCCGCCCAGGCGAATCGGGCAACCGCTGCGGCCGGCGTGCGTCGGCGAGACCCGAACAGGGGGACCTCCGAGAATTGCGCGGCCGGCTTGGATTTGGGGAGCGGGTACGGTGCTGCCTCCAGCACTTCGATTCGTGCGGTTGTCGCAGCGGGTGCGGGGGGTTCCTGCCGCGGCGGCGCGGCTTGCCGGTCCGCCGGCCGTGCCGTAACCCGTTCGCGCGGCGGATCGAGCGCAACCGTGATCTCGTGACTGGCCTTCGACTCGTCCTGACTCACACCCGCTCGGGTCTCCGCGGCCTGTAACCGCGCTTCCAGGACTTTCGTACGCGCCTCGAGCGCGGCTACGATTCTCGCGTGTTCCTGCTGCCGCGCGGCGAGCAAGTCGCGCGCCTTGCCCAATTCGGCCCGGTATCCCTCCAATTTCTGCAGCGCGTCTTCGCCCTGCGATTGCGCCGCTTCCTCGGCAGCCACCCTTTCGGCCAGCGCCTTGCGAGTTTCGCGGGACTTGCTGTGCTCCAATTCGAATGCGGCCTGCGCCGACGCGAGATCCGCCGCGAGTCCGGCGGCGCGCGCACGTGACGCCTGTAAATCCGCCTCCAGTTGCGCACGGAGCGCTGCGAGTGAGTCGCGCATCGTGCGTAGTTCAGCCTGGTGCCGCTCCGACTGCCGCAGCACTTCTTCCCGGCGCGCCGCGTCGGCGTCCTTGCGCGCCGTTTCGCCTTCTTTGCGCACCGCCGCGGCTTCCTGGCGCGCCGCTTCCAGCGCGGTTCGGGCATCCGCAAGCTCCGCGCCGAGCGCGGTGGAACGCGCGCGCTCCACCTGCAAATCCCCCTCGAGCCGTGTGCCCACCGATGCACGGGCATCCATCGCCGCCGCGCGTGTCGCGTGATCCGCTTGCAGCGCGGCGAGCTGATTTTCGCGCTCGGCGATTGCGAGACGCAGTTGACCGACGGCCGCGTCGCGTGCGCCAAGCAAATCGCGTACCGAGCGCAGCTCCACCCGGACGCGCTCCAATTCCCGCTGCGCCTCGTCGCCGCGTGCGCGCGCCGCCTCGCCCAATGCGATCGACTCGGACAGTGCCCTGTCAGTTGCCCGGGTCTTTTCTTGTTCCGATTCGAGAGCGTCTCGCATCGCCGCGAGCTCCGCAGCGAGTGCGATCGTGCGGGCGGAAGCGGCAGACCCCGCATCCCGGACGCGCTCGTAGGCATGATTCAACGCCTTGTAGTCGGCCTTCTGGCGGGCGATTCGATCCTCGATCGAGCTTACGATCTCGGCCGCGGATGCCGTTGCCTCCCCACCCACAGCGGTCGCACGCGCCGTCACCGGCCGCGGCGCCGCCACGGCGGAAACCGTGGCCGACATGGGCACTCGAGCCCCCACCGCCGCGGCAATCGGCTCCGGTGATCTTTCACTCGGCCGGGCATCCGCACCCGGAGCAGGGATCGACGCAGCTGCGGACTGACCATCCTGAGGTTCGCTGCCCGCGGGATCCGAGTCCACCTTCGCCGCCGCGGCCCGTACCATCGCCTCATTGAGGACGCGGAGGATCTCCACACGCGCGTACGCGGGGAGCGGTTCGATCGACTCGTAGCGGTGCAGAACGTCCCGCAGCTCCTCGGGCGATGCGCCTGAGTTGAGCAAGCGCTGCAAGTGAGACTCGACATCCGAATACGGCAGATCGCCGTTCGCGAAGGCTTGCAAGACCTTCTTGAACTGCGAAGCCGAAGAAGAGATTGCGGGTCTCGCGGTGTTGTTCATCTGTTGTATCGATTCGGCCCGAATGAGTTATGTAAAGCACAGTGGCGCATGAACTCATCGATCAAGGTAATCTCCGCCACCTCATCCTCGAACCATGCCACCGATACGCTTTCATATCTAGATGTTTCCGCGGCGCATTCGTTCGATGTATTGTGGGCGGATTCGTTCGATGTATCGTGGAACGATGACCAAGCGCCGGCGCACTCACCGCCTGTAAACGTTCATTCTGGGTCGCCCTTCGAATGGGAGGCAATGATTTGTAGATATTGCAAAGCCGCCGGCTCCCCCGGCGCATGGCGGGCGGGCGCCACCTCCCCGGCACGTTCAACATAGGATCTCGGCGCCCCGGGTCCCGGCTGGGGAATCGGATTGGGCGCCAGAAGATTCCAGCCCCTCAACCGCACCGCCCGGGATATTCCGGCGCCAACAGACGGAGCCGGCCGCCATCGAAACTCGGGTCGTGCCCCCCGTGGACCACCCGTGCGGGGGAGTCTCTCCAGCCGCCACATCCTTGACATTTGCCCTCCATCGAGTGAGACGCGGTCGACAGATTCAGCACCGACAACGGGCGGCAGGTGAACCTTGATCTGGATGAATGCGCCCGCGACCCTGACCCATTGAGATCCCCGGTCTCGCCATTTCATGCGAAGGCCGTCACAGTCGGGGGTTCAGGGGATGGCCTGTTGCATTGGAAGGGCCCAAATTCCGGGCCTTGCACGGCCGCCTGCACGGCCGCCTCGCGCTGCCGCCTTGCACCGCGCAGCCGCGCGCGCACTGCGTGCGTCGCAGCATGTTCGCCTTGGGCTCCGATCCGCCATTTCCGGATGCGCGGACGACAACGCCTCACACTTGCGCATGGCATTGTGCTTATTGCATTGCTCTAGTGCACAGTTCGCGGCCCCGCGCAGTAGCGCGACATAATGCTAAAGCTGTGAACCGCTACGCCGTTAAGCCGCGAGTATGAGGGTATACAAAACTCTCTGGTATGGAACGCCAACCGATACTTTCGTCGGCGCAATGAGTGAGGGCCTAACTGTGAACGCGAGTGCAGTGCTGTTTGAGGACTTCAAGACTTCATATGATCAGAGCGTCGCCACGACGTTCACCCTGACCGAATATCTGGCGCTATGCCGCGATGACCCGATGGCGTATGCGCTCGCCGCGGAGCGCATCATCAAGGCCATCGGCGAGCCGCGCCTCGTGCAAACCAAATCCGATCCGCGGCTGCTGCGCCTGTACGGCAATCGAACGTTGAAGTACTACGATGCGTTCGCCGAGTTCTACGGCATGGAAGGCGGCGTCATCGATGAGATCGTTTCCTTTTACAGGCATGCGGCCCAAGGCCTCGAGGAACGCAAACAGGTTCTCTATCTTCTCGGACCGGTCGGCAGCGCCAAGAGCACCCTGGCCATCACGCTGAAGAGTCTGATGGAACACTATCCAATTTACGTTCTGGTCGACGGCGACACGGGCGAGCGCAGTCCGTTGCTCGAGTCCCCCCTCGGCCTGTTCAATCCCGCGAAATTTGGCGCGCGCATGGAAGGAGAGTACGGGATCAGCCGCCGGTACGTCACCGGCCTCTCCAGCCCATGGGCGCAGAAACGCATGCACGCCTATCACGGCGACCTCTCCCGCTTTCGAGTCCAGCGCATTTTCCCCTCGGTGCTCAATCAAATCGCGATCGCCAAGACCGAACCGGGCGACGAGAACACGCAAGACATCAGCACGCTCGTCGGCAAGGTGGACATGCGCAAGCTCTCCAAGTTGAGCCAGGATGATCCGGATGCCTACAGCTACTCCGGGGGTCTGTGCCTGACGACGCAGGGGCTGCTCGAGTTCGTCGAAATGTTCAAGGCGCCGATCAAGGTGCTGCATCCCATGCTCACCGCCACCCAGGAAGGCAACTACAAGGGCACGGAAGGCTTCGGCGCGATGCCGTACCAGGGCACGGTGCTCGCCCATTCGAACGAGAGCGAATGGAAGAAATTCAGCAGCAATCGGGACAACGAAGCCTTTCTGGATCGCATCTGCATCGTCAAAGTGCCGTACTGCCTGCGGGTGACCGAAGAGGCCGCCATCTACCAGAAATTACTGCGCGAGTCGACTTTGTTGAAGGCGCCCTGCGCTCCCGGCACGCTGCCCATGCTGGCGCGTTACATGGTTCTTTCACGGCTCAAAGCACCCGCGAACTCCAGCATTTATTCGAAGCTTCGCGTGTACGACGGCGAAAACCTGCGCGAATCGGACCCGCAGGCCAAGAGCGTGGCCGAGTACCGCGAGATGAGCGGCGTCGAGGAGGGAATGAGCGGGTTCTCGACACGCTACGCCTTCAAGCTCATTTCCAAGGCGTTCAACCGCGATCCATTGGAGGTGTCCGCCGATCCGGTGACGCTCTTGAAAGTCATCGAGGAAAGCATCGTCAGCTCCGATTTCAGTCCCGATGTGCAGAAGGCTTGCACGGTGCACCTGAAGGAGTTCCTGATTCCCCGCTACCTCGAGGAACTCACCAAGGAAATCCAGGCGGCGTATCTGGAGTCCTACGCGGATTACGGTCAGGAGCTCTTCGATCGCTATGTGGCGTTCGCGGATTTCTGGATCCAGGAAGAGGTCTATGTGGATCCGGCGACCGGGGTTGCCTTCGACAAGGCCACGCTCAACTCCGAGCTGGAGAAGCTGGAAAAACCCGCGGGCATCGGCAATCCCAAGGATTTCCGGCACGAAATCGTCAATCACGTTCTGCGTGCTCAGAACAAGAACGGCGGCGGCAAGCTGGTATGGACGAGTTACCAGAAGCTCCGCGAAGTGATCGAAAAGCGCATGTTCGCGGCCACGGACGATCTGTTGCCGGTGGTTTCCTACTTTGCCAAGGGCAACGCGGAGGATGAAAAGAAGCACGAGGCCTTCATCGCACGCATGATGGCGCGCGGCCACACGCCGACGCAGGTGCGTCGGCAGATCGAGTGGTGGTCGATGGCCCGGCGGCAATAGGCGCGCGCCGGCCCATCGTGCAGCATTGCCCCCTGAAATCACCGGGACCAGCACCTTGACCAGCGTCATCGTCGATCGGCGAACTCAGAAAGGCAAGAGTACGGCGAACCGTCAGCGCCTCTTGAAGCGCCTCGACGGCGCGCTCAAGGCGCAGCTGGGCAAGATGATCGCGCGGCATAAGATGCAAGACCCGGCGCAACCGGCCGAGGTGACCATCGATCGCAAAGATGCCTCGGAACCGCGCCTCATCCTGGATCCCGCCTCCGGATCGTCGGGCAGAATCATTCCCGGCAACGATAAATATCGAATCGGCGACAAGATCGCCAATAGTTCGTCGGAGGGCCAGGGCGGCGGCAACGGTCAGGGCGTGGGGGACGGCGATTCCGAAGACGAGGACACTTTTCGCTTCGTCCTGTCGCGCACGGAATATCTGAACCTTCTTTTCGATGATCTCGAGCTGCCGGCCCTCGTCAAGAAGGATTTGCTCGAAATCGACGAGAATCGGTTTCGGCGCGGCGGCGTGCAGCGTTACGGCAACCCGGGGAGCCTGTGCGTCGCGCGAACCTTCAAGGCCTCCATCGGACGGCGGGTGGCCGCGGAGGCGCAGCACGCGGAAGACGTGGAGAAAGCCGAGGTGGCGCTGATCGCCGCGCGCAAGATGGGGAATCGAGCGCTCGTCGAGGCGGCGGAACAAGCACTGGCTGAATTGTCCGGGCGCACCGGCGAGATTCCGTTCCTCGACCCCGTCGACCTGCGGCACCGCAGCTTGGTTGAAGTGCGGAGCCCGTGCACCGCCGCGGTGATGTTCTGCCTCATGGACGTATCCTCGTCCATGGACGAGACAAGGAAGGACCTGGCGAAGCGCTTCTTCATGCTCCTGCATCTCTTTCTCACCCGCAAATACAAGAAGGTCGACCTGGTCTTCATCCGCCACACCGACTCCGCTCAGGAGGTCGACGAAGATACCTTCTTCAACGGCACCCAGGCGGGAAGCACCAAGGTGCTATCGGCCCTGGCCAAGATGAACGAGATCATCGCCTCGCGGTATCCGTCTTCCAGCTACAACATCTTCGGCGCCCAGGCCAGCGACGGCGATTCGTTCGGGGTCGACTCGACGGAGTCCTCGGAGTATCTGCGCACCCAACTGCTGCCGTTGTCGCGTTACTTCGTCTACGCCGAGGTCGGAAGCAATCCCTTGCAGGGGACGACCAGCCTTTGGTCGGCCTATCGCGCCATCGAGAGCGAGCGTTTCAACATGGCCTCGGTGAATGCCCGCAACGAAGTGTATCCGGCGCTGGCCAAGCTGTTCCAACGGGGACCCTGATATATGCGCGACACGGGCAAGCTCAGCGGCAGCGAATGGACTCTGGACGATCTGATCGCCATCGAGCATATGTGCTCGCGGCACGCGGCGAACTATGCGCTCGATACGTTTCCCAACCAGATGGAAGTCATCACCAGCGAGCAGATGCTCGACAGCTATATTTCCGCCGGTCTGCCGGTCAACTATGCGCACTGGAGCTTCGGCAAACACTTCCTGATCGAGAATGCGAAGTACCGCTCCGGGCAGAATTCACTCGCCTATGAAATCGTCATCAACACGAACCCCTGCATCGCGTTCCTGATGGAGGACAACTCGCTCGCGATGCAGGCGCTGGTCATTCCGCATGCCTGCTTCGGACACAACAGCTTTTCGAAGGGAAACTATCTCTTCCGGCAGTGGACCCAGCCCGATGCCATCCTCGACTACATGCTGTTCGCGCGCAACTACATCGCCGAATGCGAAGAGCGCTACGGGTTCGACAAGGTGGAGCAAACGCTCGACGCACTGCATGCGCTGCGCGATCAAGGGCTCGACAAGTACAAACGGCCGAGCAAACTGGATTCCCGCAAGGAACGCGCCGACCAGGCCAAGCGATTGTTTGCCGCACAGGAGACGATGCGCCAGGCCGAGTATTACAGCGTCGTGCCGCACGCACCGGAAGCGGCCGCGACGGCGGCCGTATTCCCGGTCAATCCCGAGGAAAACCTGCTGTATTTCCTGGAGAAGCACGCACCGAAGCTCGAGCCGTGGCAACGCGAACTTGCGCGCATCGTGCGCAAGATCGCGCAGTACTTCTATCCTCAGCGCCAGACGCAGGTGATGAACGAGGGTTGGGCCACGTTCTGGCACCATCGGCTCATCAACGACATGTACGATGCTGGCCAGATCGATCAGGGCATCCTGCTCGAATGCCTGCACTCCCATACCAACGTGATCCGCCAGCGGGAATACTCGAGCCTGAATCCGTACGCGCTCGGGTTTGCGGCATGGAACGAGATCAAGCGCGTGTGCGAGAATCCGACCGACGAAGACCGTGAATACCTGCCCGATATTGCGGGCAAGGACTGGCTGGAGACCTTCCACGATACGATGCACAACTATCGGGACGAAAGTTTCCTCCTGCAGTTCTTGACGCCGAAATTGGTCCGTGATTTCAAGTTGATGAACATCCTGACCCGCGAAGGACTCGATCATTGGACGGTCACTGGAACCGCGGGCCCGCTCAGCTTCAGGGACATCCGCAGTCGCCTGGCCGCCTCCTATCGTCTCGAGTCACACATCCCCGAGATATCCGCCGTGCGTTATGCCCGCGACACGGACCGCAAGCTCGTGCTGCACCACCAGAGCTATGACGGAAAAGTGCTGATGAAACCCCAGGCCGAGCAGACCTTGACGCAGCTGCGGAAGCTGTGGGGTTTTGACGTATCGCTCGAATCCATCGACCAGGAAGGCCACACGGTCAAGGCGTACTGACGCCGGGTATCAGGAAGATTGTTTGACCGTCCCGGCCCGCCCGGCGATCACTTCCCCCAGCAATCGCTGAATGAAGCCCGGGTCTCGCTCGCGAGATTCACGAACTCCCGGACGCGTCCTTGCAGCTTCTCGCCGAATTGCGTGGCGAGAGTGGTCTGGCTTGCGACCTGCTCGGCCGGCGTGCGGAAGGCAAGACCCGCCCTCGCCTGCGCCACGCTCCATTCGAGGTAGTCGCCGGCGAAAGAGTATTGGTAGCGGCCGAAGCGCTCGATCGCCTTCAGGGCTTCCAGCTGCGCGCGCAGTGCCGGCGCCAGGGCACGGCGCCAGGCGTCCAATGCCACGCCCGGATCAAAATTCAGAGCCGGCGTGCCGGCGCCGGCGCCCGGACGGACAGCGGCGGACGCATCGGGTTCGAGTTGAACGGGAATCGTCCGCGCTGCAACGTTGCTTCCAGCTTTCGCGCCGCGGCGTGCATTCGGCGCCGGGCCGCTCGATTTCTCTGAATTGACCATACTCAGGCACTCTTCTTGATGGTCTCGGCGACCTTGGCAGCGGTTTCGCCCACCAGTTCGGTGAATGAAGCTCGCACCTCAGTCGCCAGGCTCACGAATTCCCGGACGCGCCCTTGCAGCTTCTCACCGAATTGCGTGGCGAGAGTCGTCTGGCTGGCGGTCAGCTCGGCCGGCGTGCCGAGGTTCAGGTTGGCCTTCGCCTGGGCCACGCCCCATTCGAGATAGTCCGTGGCCACCGCGAACTGGTAGCGGCCAAATCGCTCGATCGTCTTCAGGGCTTCCTGCTGCGCGCGAAGAGTCGGTGCAAAGAGGCTACGGTAGGTCTCCACAGCGGCGCTCGGATCGAAGTTGAAATCTGGCATGACCACTCCTCGTCGATGAAAAAAAAGAACCTGAGCCAACTATAGCAGCCTTTGTATGCATTGCAAGAAGAATGGCATCCGCCGTCGCACCATGGCATTTTTAGCTGTAATATATTGATTTAATGGATTTTTTGTTTGTTTCTGTCTACATATATGCCCCCTCTAAACAAGGATTTAATGCGATGCACAACCGGCTTAGCGAACGCCGCTGGTGGACAAACAGATACCCGAGCAGGCGCAGAAGCTCGGAAAATCCGCCGCCTTCGAGTCCAATGCGCTCACCGGGCAATCACTGAACGTCAGCCATGGCTGGTCCATGCAGTGAGTCAAAACTCGACATCGAGCTCCGCTACATCGTCAGGCTCACCCGACGCGTCTTCGATCCATTCCTTGAGAACCGGCCACGCCAGGATGGTGTCGCGGTAGCCGGCACAGGCCGCATCCAGCGGCACGTCATAGGTCCGAAAGCGTGTGCACACCGGTGCGTACATGGCATCCGCCACCGTCGGCGCCGCGCCGAACAGGTAGGGGCCTCCGTAGGTATCCAGGCAGGTTCGCCAGATCTCCGTTATTCGCGCGATGTCCGGCTGCGCTCCTGCCCACACCTTGAACCCCGGATGATGTGCTTTGAGATTCATCGGCAAGGCGGAGCGCAGATTGAAGAAACCAGAATGCATTTCGCCCGACACCGCCCGGCAGTGCGCCCGTGCGCCTCGCGCGGCCGGGTACAGGCCGGCCTTGGGTTTGATTTCATTCAAATATTCCGCGATCGCGAAGGTATCCCAGATCTTGATACCCATGTGCTCGAGGCACGGCACCAGGCAGGAGGGGGATAGAAGCAGCAGTTCCGCGCGCATCGATGCATCGTCAACCGATGCCTTGCGCTCCTCGAATTCCAGTCCGGACATTTTGCAGAGCAACCACCCGCGCAGCGCCCAAGAGGAGTAGTTCTTGCTGGAGACCGTGAGCACGGGCATGGCCATGGTGTAACTCTCAAAACGCGAAAGCGAAGTGCGGACCAATATTATCCCGCACCTGGATGTAATATCTCTTTCATGTTTACCCGTGGAGCGTACATCTGGCAACCGCGACGTCTCTAGAAGGCTCATTGGGAGGCTCATTGGGAGGCTCATTGGGAGGCTCATTGGGAGGCTCATTGGGAGGCTCCTTGAGCATGCTGTACCTGGCCTACGAGGTTCAGTCCCTCTTGATGAGCCCAATCCGCCTGGCCGCCTCCGGCGCCATCGGGGCCATCGACGCATTCCCGTATGCCTGTGGTCGCAACCTCATGCGTCCTGTCGGAGCGGCGTGCGAACTGCTCACGCGGATGACACTGAGCCATGCTCGCCCGGCATTCGGCATCCACTCGATGACCACGCCCGACGGCGAGATTCCGGTGGTCGAAGAGGCCGTGATGTCCACGCCCTTCGGAACGCTGCTGCATTTTCGTAAGCTCTGGCCCACGGTCCCGCTCGTGGGCCTGCCGAGCGTATTGGTGGTATCGCCGTTGTCCGGCCACTTTGCAACCCTGCTGCGCGACACGGTGGGTACGTTGTTGCCGGATCACGAGGTTTACGTCACCGATTGGCACAACGCGCGGGATATTCCAGTCTCGGCCGGTCCGTTCGGGTTTGCCGAATATGTCGAGCATGTCATGGCTTTTCTCGCCGGGATCGGGACGCGAGCGCATGTGCTGGCGATTTGCCAGCCCTGCGTGCAGGTTGTGGCCGCGGTTGCCCTCATGGCCCAGGATAATCATCCTGCGCAGCCGCGCAGCATGACGCTGATGGCGGGTCCGGTCGATGTGCGGATGAGTCCAACCAAGGTGAATGAGCTGGCGATGAGCAAACCGCTGACTTGGTTTGAACGCAATCTGATTTCGCGCGTTCCCTGGATTCATCGCGGGTCGCAACGGCGCGTCTATCCGGGGTTCGTGCAACTGAGTGCGTTCATGGCCATGAATCTGGACCGGCACGCGAAGGCCCATGGGAGCCTCTTCGGCCACCTGGCCAGGGGCGAGCAGGCGGAAGCGCAATCCATCAAGAACTTCTACGACGAATATTTCGCCGTGCTCGACCTGCCGGCCGAATTCTTTTTGGAGACCGTCGACATCGTCTTTCAGCGGGCGCTGCTGGCCCGCGGCGAATTGACTCACCGCGGCCGCAGGGTCGAGCCACGCGCGATCCGGCGCACGGCGCTGCTGACCGTCGAGGGTGAGCGCGACGACATCTGCGGATTGGGCCAGACCGCTGCGGCGCATGACCTCTGTACCGGCCTCAAACCGCATTTGAAGCGCCACCACATGCAACCCGGCGCCGGGCATTATGGAGTGTTCAGCGGCCGTCGTTGGGAGACACAGGTCTACCCCATCGTGCGCAACATGATTCTGTCGATGGAATAGCTCACGCCGGCGTCGTAATGCCGTCCGCATATCGGACTTTTTCAACCCAGCCCGGAGGTTGAACCATGAATCATCCGCTGAAATTACACGCGGCCACCGCCCGCAAACCGCTTCGCAGGGACTCGATCAACCCACCGGCGTGGCCCAGCTTTACCGGAACTTCGCAGCTCGTCGGCACCAGTCCGGGCGGACGCGCGACCATCTATGTCGATCCCGCTCTGGGCGCGCCGGGGCTGCAAAATGCGCAGGACTTGTTGAACGATGCCGATCGAGTCGCGAGCGCAAACGATGTTCTGTTCGGCACCACCGGAGGACCGGTGAGCGTGATCGTATTCGCGCTGGGCGGTCAGACCGATGGGACAGGGGGCGCCGACCATCTTGGCTGCGATTACCAAACCGGCGCCGCCATCGAGGTATGCGCCGCGTTCGGCAATTCGGCGCGCGTCTCGGCCCTTTTCGAAGCCGAGCTCAGCGAATGTTCGATGGGCGGCAATTTGTGCGGAGCGAGCACCGGGGAGGCTCTGTCCCGATGGTGTGCCGCGGTCGTCGGCGGCAATGCGCTGTCGGACTTCGCAACCGCACCGCAGTGGGCCCAGGACGGCATGCCCAACTACGTCGATCAAACGGCACCCACTGACCAAGATGCCGACAGTACCGGCTGCGGCATGGCGTTTCTCTCGTGGCTGATGAGCCAGGGATACGCCTTGAGCACCATTTCGCCGGCGATGGTTGCGCTCGGTGACCAGGGAACGCTTGCCCAACTTTATGGGAATTTGACGGGAGCCGTAACGTCCAACGCGTGGCCGACCTTTCTCGCGGCAGTTCAGGCGCTGCCCGGCGGCGTGACCAGCGATGATCCGTTCGGCGGGGCGGCCCAGCCCGCGCAGCTGGCCCACATTCCACCCCGGACGGTGGAGCTCGCCGGGAAAGTATTTGCGGCGATCCTGAACGACATCCTCCAGGGCAAGGAAGCGCACCAAGTGACTGCCAGCGTTCGCGCAGTTCTAGCCTCGATTCCAAAGGCATAGCCGCTCCGGTATTGACCCCCGGCGTGGCCGGCGGCCTGGACGATGCCGCGCCTATGTCCGCAACACGTCCAGGCGAAACCTCGTCAATGCACGCTTTCGAACTCCGCGCCGAGCGCCCGCTCGACGGCCGCCCGAAATGCTGTAACGCACCACTCACTGATGCCTTCGCACCGCGCCGCTATCGCCTTCGCCTCTCCGAGCGATACCTCGGTGACGCTGTAACAGGCGACGACGTCGCCATTCGTCAGCAAGTAGCGGGCGGTGTGCGTGTGCTGATCGTAGAAATACTTGTGGCCCCGGCAGCCCGGGCGGAGCTTTTTCTTCAGCGTCGCCCCGTCCCGCATTGGAGCGAGCAGCGCGTTCAGTGCGTTCACGTCATCGAGTCGCGCCGTAGCGTCGAAAATCTTCGTGGTCATTGCTCGCACCTCATTTGATGGTGGTTCGCTCCCGCCGCGTCGATGCTACTCCCAGGCACCTCCTTTTGCGAATTGCCCTGACCGCGACTGTATGTCAATTATTGTTAATAATTATCAATAAGTTATGGCATTTCCCGATGATCCAGAGACGCGGCCCGGCGGCTGCAGAACTGTCGATTGGCTTAGGCGCCGGCGCCGGCGCGGTTGCTTCCAATTGAGAGGCAGTTTGCAAACTCCCAAGTAATCCGCGAAAACTGCCCGCAAGCCTCTAGAATAGACTGACAGGTACCTCTACGCGTTGGGGTTCTAAGGTTAGCAGCTTGCGATATCGCTCCGTCCTCGCCTCAGGGATGTTCCAGAGATTAACGGCATGGATGCTGTTCGCGGCGGTATGCGCGCCCGCCCAGGCGGCCGGCGAGAAATCCGCCTTGAGTCTGATCGAGCACGGCACAGCGGCCATGCGCGCGAATCCGGAAGAGAGCAAGCAGGACGCTGAGCGGGCACTCGACGTGATCCGCCGACATCCCGATGCAGACCTTGAAATTCGCGCGCGACTATTGCTGTGCGACTACTATTCCGAGCGCGACCCCGACGCTGCGCGGCAGCAGATCGATGCAGCCAACGCGCTGCTCCCTCAGGCACGACGCCAGGGTCTGCGCGCCGGCGTGCTGACCTGCCAGGGCGAAACCCTCGAGTCCGCCGGCGACAATGCACGCGCCAAGGCGGATTTCGATGCAGCGGTGAGCATCGCGACCGCCGCGAATGACGAGCAGATGCTGGCCGAAGCCCTGTTCTCTCGCGGCTATCTCCGCGCCCTGCAGGGCGAATACGCGTCCGGAATGGGCGATGCGCGACGCTCACAGGAACTGTTCGATCGCATCCACATGCCGCAGCACGCCCTGACGGTGTTGAGCACGATCGCGACGATCTACAACCGCATGGGTGAATACACCCAAGCCGCCCGGATATATGAGCAGGTGCAAAGTCAACAGCACGATGCGGGTCTGCGCCGTGACGAAGCGGTGTCGCTGTACAATCTCGCTAAGGCGCGTCAAAAGCTCGGCGAATGGGATGCGGCGCGCGCCGGTTTCTCCAGCTGCCTCGCACTCAGTCAGGAACTCAAGTACCCGCGCGGCGAGGCCTATGCGCTGCTCGGTCTGGCATCGGTCGACAACGCCACGGGAGACCCGAACGGCACGCTCGGCACCCTGGCGCGGGCGGCCGAACTGCAGCGGCAGACCCCGGATGCGCGGCTGAACGCGCAAATTCAACTGGTACGCGGTACGGCCCTGCAGAAACTGCAGCGTGGGGCCGAGGCGCTGCCGGCGCTGCAACAATCCGAGGCGGTGTTCAAGCAGGCCAATTCGCTGGATGAGCTGGGCGCCACCTATGACGAGCTGGCCATCGTGCAGGCGCAGCTCGGTGACTGGCAAAGTGCCTACAAATATCGGAGCGAGGCGCAGGCGGCGGCGGAGAAATTGCTGCACAACCAGCTCGATCAGCGCTTTGCGGCGCTGAAGGTGGAGTTCGACACGGCAACCAAGGAAAAGGAAAACGCACTGTTGCTGGGCCAGAGCGCGGCCGATCAAAAGGCGCTGGCCCAGGAGCGGCGGGCGAACACTCTGCAGACGATCGTCATATTGTTGAGCTTGATGCTGCTGGGCCTGTTGACGATCCTGGTGCTGCATCAGCGGCGCGGCGCGCGTCATATGCGCGCCTTGGCCATGACCGACGAACTCACCGGCGCGCCCAATCGCCGCGCTGTTCTGGCACATCTTGCTGCGCAACTGGAGCAAGGCGACGAGCGGATGTGTTCGATCCTCCTCATCGACATCGATTATTTCAAGAGCATCAATGATCTGCACGGCCATCCGGTCGGCGACGTGACCCTGCAGCACTTCACCACGAAGCTCCGCGACGCGATCGCCGATCCGGCGTTCTTTGGCAGAGTGGGCGGAGAAGAATTCGTCATGGTGCTGCCCGATACCGACTTGCAGGATGCGCACCTTTTTGCGGAGCGGATCCGCATGCTGGTGCCCTCGATCGATTTGTCGCGCTGGCTGGGAGGGCGCCGCATCACGGTCAGCATCGGCGTCGTGGCCTCGATCGGAGCGGACACCGTGACCACCATGCTGCGACGTGCCGATGCAGCTCTTTACACGGCCAAACACGCGGGGCGCAATTGCGTGCGGACGGATCTCGCAGTCGATCTCGAGGTGCCGACGGCTTGGTGCGAAACGGGCACCGCCGCGCTGTAGCCGGAGACGCGTTCGAGGCAAGTAGGTCATTTCCGGGCCGGACGACGTCTCGCTGCAGGGCGGCTGGTACTGGACCTTGTATCGCCACGCCCAGTCGTTGAGCGGCGCCGACGGCCGCGGCGAGGCGCTGGCGCTGCTGCGGAGCGGTCGCGCCAAAGTGACCGCATTGATCCGGAGCGCTCCGGAGAGCAGCACTACTGCAGGTCACGACGCTTGAACCCGACCTGGCATCGAATTACGTGGCCCTGGCGCGGCTTTACGTGCATGCGGCGAATTCGAGCAAAATCATCGGCGACCCGGTCGCAGCCCAAGCCCAGTTGCGGGGCAGTGTCGAGGCGGCAACCAAGGCAACGGGTCTGGCCACGTCGGACGATGACTTCGAGAACGCGGCCCTTGCGCTGTATGAATACGCGGAATATCTCGAAGACCAGAAAGAATGGAGCGAAGCGCTACAGGCGTATCGCAGTGCGAGTGCACAGGCGACATTGGCCGTTCGAACGAATGAGAAGAACGCGATCCATCAGCGGGCGTTGTCTTTCTGCCAGCGAAAGGTCGGTGAAATGTTGGAAAATCTTCATGACAGCGCTGGCGCGGCGGCAAATTTCGATCTCTCCGTCGAGTCGGGGAACAAGGCCGTCGCACTTGAACCCAGTGACGACGCGAATTTATGGGAGCTCTATCAAGCCCAGTGGTCGCAGGCAAGAAATCTCAAGTCTCAAGGCAAGCGCAGCGATGCTCTCACCGTCTTCGAGCATGCGTTGCAGAACGCAAAGCAAACGACACACACCGAGGATGTCACGCAATTGCAACGGGAGATCGCAGAACTCGGGCGCTGAATACTCCGCCCGATGCGGCTCCGCGGCAACTGCGAACCGCCGCAGGCAATGTGCCTACTCGATCTCCTCGACGTTGACCAGGCTCGCCCCAAACACGTTCGAACACTGCCTTGCCACGCCGAGATCGCGCGACGCGCTGTCCTGACACGCCGGCTTGCGGGCCACTGCCGATAACGTGGCGATCTGGCCGATCCGGGCGACAGCCTGGGGCGTACGCTGGATCTTTTCGAACGGTCCCGCCTGACTCACGTATTCGGCCGGCAGCGCCAGAGCTGAGAAGTCTCTCGCGGTTTCGGTGACCATCACCAACAAATGATCGGTGCCGCGCGGCCCGAGCGCGGTCACGCTCCAGTCGCTGCGCGGCAGCGCGAGATCCTGGTTCGCGGAGATGGCATTGGCCGAATCGAGTTGATTGGGGAACAAGAGATAAAAGCTGTCGGGTTGGGTGCCTTGATAGAAGAGATAAACGAATCCGTTGCGCTGCGAGCGCACCGACACGTTGAGATTGCTGCCGATCTTCAAGGTCGGCTGACCGAGCTTCGCCTCGACCACCCATCGATCGTCACGCTGATTGTATATATCGTTCAATGCCGCGAGCGTATCGATCGCTGCGGGCGGAGCCGATGTTGCTGGAGCGGGGGTTGCTGGAGTCGCGGCGGCAGCCGACGTCACCGGCGCGCTTTGCGCAGCCGGCGGTGCGCTCTGCACAGGCGGCGGTGCGCCCGCCGCGGAATCCGAAAACGCGGGCACCAACCTGGCGTTTCCCACCAAGGTAGCGTGCTGAACCGCGGTATCCTCCTGAGTCTTGTCCAACCGCGCCTGCACGCAGTCGGTCAGCTCCTGCATGGACAGCGAGCCGCTGTGATCGGTATCGGCCGCGTTCCCGCCCAGACACTGCGAGAAATTGTAGGTCAGAGCGCCGCCCTTGGACGTGTCCCAGGCCACTTCGTTGTTTCTGGCCGCGGCGAGAATCACCAGATTGTGATCCGTGGTGTTCAAATCCACGCCCCGGTTCGTCGAGAAACTGCCGAGATTCACCGCCAGCGCACATTGCGGACTCGACGCCTCGGCGCTGAATTTCGGCCGCTGCGCGGCAACCGGCGAGGACAATGCACGCGAGTTGGCGGCGTTGGCCACGCCGCCCGAATGACAGGAATCGAGCATGACCACGGTCTTGTCGGTCTTCGCGCTCAAAGGCTTGATCATGCCGGCGAATTCGGCGTTCGTGACCACGTGCATATCCTGCATCACGATGCTCTCGGTGCACTGCCCCGTCACCTTGTTGAAGTAGCGGGCTCCGTGTCCTGAGAAATACACATAGAGCTTGTCGCCCGGCATGATGGCTTCGCTCAAGGCGGCGAAGGCCTGCTTGAGCCCCTCGCGAGTCACCTCCTGCTCGGACAATTGCACGATGTTCTGGGGCGGTACGCCGAATCGGGTCGCGAGTTCGGTGGCCAGCTTGCGATCGGTCAGGACCCCGGGCAGGGGACTGCGCTGATACTCCGATACGGTGATGATCAACGCGTGGTTCGACGGCAGCAGCGGCGCCTGCACTCCGGCGGCATGGGCCATCACTCCAACCGACGCCAAGCCCACGCAAAGACCCCGCAGGCGCGTGGCGTGTCTGCGAAATGTCATCAGTCCTCCGAAGACGGCCTTAGGCGGGCGCATCATGAACCGCAAAAACTATTGCTCTTCCCGGGATAGGTATTCACCGTGATCTTCTGCACGCTGACCGCGCCCGTGATGCTCGCCAGGCCTTTCGCCAGGGAATCCGCGCGCGGGCTATCGGTCGCAAAGCGCTGCGCCCCCGTCAATTCGACGAAGAAGCCGGGCTGCTTTTCGAACCCGAGCACCGTGACCTGATCCGTGCCGAACGGCGCCGTCACGACGATATGGTCCTTGGGATCGGCCCCGGGGATGGCCCGCGCAGCGCCGCTCGGGACGATCTGCCGCTCTGACGCACTCGTCGGATACAGCACTGTCAGATCGCCCTGGCTGTCGAGATCGAGCAGCATCACGTATGCCGGCCGCTGCAGCTTGACTTCGAAAACGAACGATTCGCACTGCACATAGGTGTTGCCGCGGCTCCCCGGATCGGTTTCCGCGCGCAAACCGAGACTGTCGTTGCCCGAAGGGATAGCGCGGTTGAGCCAGGCTTGCGCGGCGATGCGTTTCAATAGGTTGGGATCGCTCGCCGCCGTGCTCACGATGGGATCGCCAGCCGGACCCTTCAATTGCGCCTGCGTACCGCTCTGGCTCAACGTAAGATCGCCGTCCTTGTCGACGATGGTGACGCCGCCGAGGGCGGCGATTCGCGTGCGCAATGCGGGCGACACCGACTCCAACCGCACGTGCACCATCGTGTCGCGCCCCGCTGCGGCCGGTGGCGCCGCATCGTTCCCGGCGGCCTGCGATCCGCCCGGCGGCGAACCGCCGGGCGTCGCTCCGCCGGACTGCGCCGCCATCAGCTCGCCCAAAAAGGCGCCCGAGCCGACATCGTGCGGATCTTCGGCCAAGGCGGGCAGCAACTGGGGATGCTGCGCGAAGTTGCGATGCTCGAGGAAATCGCTCAAGGCCTGGCGTCCCTGCACGTAGTTGAACTCGCCGCCCAGCGGCTTGCCGTTCAACGAGAGTTGGCCGTCCAGCAACCTCAGGACTGCGTCGGTAAAGGCGCCGTGAAATTTGCCGTCCAGGGTCGGCGCCAGCTGCAGCAACTGGGGCGTGGAAATATCGGCGCCCGTCTCGCTGTCGCTGGCCCCGGAGAGCAGCACCACATGTTGATAGGGATAGGGCGGCGGCGGCGGTCGCGCACTCGGCGCCGCGGTTACGGGGGCGGGGGCGCGCGCCACGCCAAGATCGCGGGTCACCATGGGCAGGTAGCGCGTATGACTGAAGCGCTGACCGAACGAGCGCACCACCTGTCCTGAATAGCAGCTGTCCGAAATCACCACCACCAAGCGCCCTCCCTGGTCGAGCTTCTTGAGCCGCGGCACCAGATCGCGGCGCCCGATGATGAGCGTGCTCTGCGCGGTGGCCACCGTATTCACGTCGATGTCGTAGGGCACCCAGGCTCCGGTCGCGTAGGGCAGGTCGAAGCTGCTGTCTTGGTCGTTGGCGCTGGTGCCATGTCCGCTGAAATAGATGAGCACCCTGTCGCCCGGCGCACTGCGCTTCTCGAGGGAAGAAATCTCCGCGAGAATCCGCTCATGCGTTGCCTCCTGATTGCGCAGGGCGACGATGTCGCCCGCCGCGAACCCCCAGCGTCCGGTCAACAGTTGCTGCATCGAATCGATGTCCGCGGCGGTACCGAGCAGCTCGTGCTCCTTCATTTCCGGATCGCGAAATTGCCCCACTGCCACGAGCAGCGCCACGTTGCGCGCGCCGCAAACCCCGGGCAGCCACGGGCACGCCGCCAACGCCGCCAAGATGAGCAGCAGTCCGCGATAACTCACTGGAGGTCCTCCATGACGTTAAGGGGCAGGATTGTATTTTATTGTACACGGAGCAGTCTGGACCTACAGTCTCGACCTACCCAGAAGGGTCGGCGCATTTTCAAGACTTGCGGTAAAGTTAATATCAAGGAGCGCACGGTATCTTTAGGGATGCACACCAAGGGGGGGTCGGCACGGCGCGCCGTTGCTTACAGCAACTGGCGCTGGCTATAGTGCTGCTGGCGCCGGCTGCAGCCCGGGCGCAATCCACCGATCTGTTGCTGGCCTACAAGAGTTTCGAAACCGCCAAGGCGGCCGACAAGGTTTCCGATGCGCTGAAATTCGGCGACACGGCGGTCAAACTGACCGAAGAGGCCGGCGACAAGCCCGCCCTCGTTGAGCTGCTCCGGAATCTCGGCGAATATTCGGCGCAAGTGAACCGGGACGACGCCGCGACCGGGTACTACGGGCGCGCCCTCGCCTTGCAGGAATCCACCCTGGGCCCTCGGAACCCGGACCTCGTTCCCACGCTGACGGCGCTCGCGGAGTTGGCTCTCAAGGCCAAGCGCTATACGGACGCCGCGGCGCTCGAGTTGCGCATCCTCGACATCGAGCGAGGGACCTACGGCGAACATCACGAGAACGTATTGGCCACCCTCGGCAAGCTGCGCGAGATCTATCGCTCCGCCGGGGATACCGAGGGCGTGGCGCGCATCGAAAAGCAGTTGCTGCAGGCCGCCGCCAGTCAGCGCGCGCTGCCCAAGACTCGCCGCTACAAGCAAAAGCAGGGCTATGCCACCGTCCGGGTGTTTTACGGCACGAACCGTGCACCCAGCGGGGACGTCAAACCGGCGGTGTATTACGGCAAGGCGCGCGGCGACCTGCAGTACGGGTACCTGGACGTCACGATTCCGCAGGTGCACAAGGAGGCCGAACTCGAAACGCAGCCGCGCTGGACCGAGGTCGTGCTGGACGCGAGCGAGGCGCGCCGTCGCTATGTGCTGCTGGAAAAAATTACGCCGCTCGCGAAAGACGCCTTCATCACCGCCTTGCAGCTGCAGGTCAAGGCATCGCCCTCCAAGGACGTCTTCATCTTCGTGCACGGCTTCAACAACACCTTCGAAGACGCCGCCCGGCGCGCCGCGCAGCTGACGTACGATCTCGACTTCGACGGCACGCCGTTGCTCTACAGCTGGCCGTCCCAGGGCAGCGCCACGGCCTATGCGGTGGACGAGGCGGCGGTCGGGATCAGCGGCCGGAAAATGGCGGAATTCCTCGAGACGGTGGTGAATCAATCCGGCGCCGCACGCGTCCACATCCTGGCCCACAGCATGGGCAATCGCGCGCTGCTCGAGGCTCTGCAGACCTACCTGGCCAAGCGGGCGCCCGAGAATCGTCAGCACATTTTCGGGCAGGTCGTGTTCACAGCCCCGGATGTCGACCGCGACTACTTCATGGACGCGATCGAGCCGCTGCGCAGCGCGGCCGACCGGATCACCTTGTATGCGTCCAACAATGACTACGCGCTGCGCAGCTCGCAGTTCCTGCATGGCGCGCCGCGCGCCGGCACCGCCGGCGACGTCATCGTTCGTCTGGCCGGCCTCGACACCATCGACATGTCAGCCGTCCCGGCCGACGCGTTGGGGCACACCTACTTTGCCGCCAATGCCGGCGCCATTTTTGACATATTCCGACTCCTGTGGCGCGGCGACCCGCCCCCGCAGCGCTGCGGCATGAGCGATCGGAAAGCGGCCGGTCCGCTCGCGGTGTGGGTGTTCAACGCCAATGCCTGCAAAGGCGATGACTTGCTGGAGGCCGGCGTGATGCTGAAGCGTTTCGGCGATCTGGCGCGGGCGCGAGTGCTCGACAACATCTCGACCTTGACCGATCCATCCGAGAAACAAGAGTGGTCGCTGGTGCTGAAACGGCTCGACGGATTGCTGACGCCCGGCGGACCGCAGCCCGGCGCAACGGCCAAATGACCGCGGTCTTCCGCCGACGGCTCGCGGCGGCGCTGTGCCTGATTCTGCTGCACCTGCAGGCCGCGCAGGCGGCACAGGCGGCGCACGACACGATCGAGGTGCGCGCCTACGCGAACGATGCCTGCATCGTCGCCGATGAACCGTTCTTTCTACCCGTTTCCAAAGACGATCAGACGGCTAAATTCCTGCCGCTGCTCGGACTCGTGATCGGCAAGCTGGCCGAACTCTTCATCAACCACGAAATTCAGGCGTCCGCGGAACGCATGAAGTCCGGCGCCGTGCGCAAGGACACGCGCTATGCCGCCGCCAAGGAAATGAATCTCTATCGGGCGGAATTCGTCCCGGCCCCGGCCGTGCGCATCAACGCGAGATTGGGGTGCCTCACCGTCGTTGCCGCCACCTTCAAATCGAGAATCAATTGAGGCGCGCCAATGTCTGCGTCGACGGGAAGGCCAAAGCGGTGTACGAAGCCCGCTTCGAATTCTCCGCGGACGGAACCGCGTATCGCCTCAAGGATGCCGGCTACCGCATCGAATCGCTGCTCACCACCGATGACAAGCATGCCTCGCGCACCACGCTCTACACCTTGAAGATCTTGAATCCGGGCGCAACCGATCAACAGGAGACGCTGTCGAGCGCCTGGGTCAACATCGGCGCCGTGTCGGCGGGCATACGCGGCGATGGTTCAAAAAGCGAAGCCTCGCCGTGGCTGCTGGTGCCGCCGATGTCGGCGGAGGCCCGCAGGATCTATGAGGCGAGAACCAGCACTCATCAGGAAGTCATGGGCGCCATCGAGGCGCTCAATCGGGCGCTCATCCGCAACCAACGCCAGCTGGCCGCGTTGGATCAGCGCATCGCCGCCGCGACCGGCGACGTGGCCGACGGACTGAAGCAGGAGCGGACCCGTCTCGCGGTCCAGAGTCAGTCGCAGGGTGCGGAGCTCGAGGCGCGCAGGGCGGAGTATCAAGACCTGCCGCGTACGCCGCTGGAGTTCATGCCGGTCAAAATCGAAGTGGCGGTGACCGAATCGGAGTCCGAGCAGAAGGCGAAACTGGCGTTGGCCGACATCCTCGGCAAGAACGGCAACCTGGTCGCTTCGACCGTGGGCAACGCGGCGTCCGGTCTGTTGTCGAAGTCCGCGCAGACCGGGGATTTGAAGCTCGAGCCGGAATCAACGGATTCCGAGGGCGCGCTGCAACACGCGCGCGCGCAATACTTCGATGCCTTGGTCGAGTTGCAGGCGGCCGCACCGGGTGCGGCGCCCCAGGCGTCGCAGGTCAAGTACGATGCGGCGAAAGACGAATACAACCAAACCCGACGTTCCATCGGACTGGAGCCCATCCCATGATGCCCGTTCGAATTGCCCTCCTCCCCTATGTTACAGCGCTCGCCTATGCCGCCACGCTCGCGGCACTCGGTCCGCCACTGCTTGCGCGGGCGGCAGACCCACCGGCGCCACAGCCGAACACGGTGCTGTCAGGCCAGGAGATCGAGCAGGCGTTGCACCCCCCGGCGACCACCCGCAGCTTCCCATCGCGGGGCTTGTCGCGGCGCGGGACGGCGGAGCACGAGCAATCGGTGAACTTGAATGTGCCGTTCGACTCGAATTCCAGCACCTTGACGCCGCAGGCCTCGGCGCAGCTCACCCAGTTGGAAATCGCGCTCAGCTCGGCAACCTTGAGCAAGGACCGATTCATCGTCGCCGGCCACACCGACGCCAAGGGCAGCGCGCAATACAACAAGCAACTCTCGCTGCGGCGGGCCGAAGCGGTGAAGAGCTATTTGGTGTCCAAGGGAATCGATGGCAAACGGTTGGACGCGGTGGGGTACGGCTCGGAGCATCCATTGGCCCCCGATCGTCCCGACGATCCCAGCAATCGCCGGGTGGAAATCCGGGATCTGGGCGAGGCGCCGCCGTAGCCCGAGGCTCACTGCCAGTTGCCCATGAGGATGAATGGCGCCCAGAAAAACGGATGGGCGAAAGGAGCGCGCGCATCCGCCGCGAAGCTTGCCGCGACCGGAGCGCTGTCCACTC